>Ga0172379_10000977_pt1 | contig 62667 bp, 50 predicted proteins | sample GrowelOW334metaG_FD_119756 | JGI IMG/M metagenome (GOLD analysis project Ga0172379, IMG submission 119756) | Groundwater microbial communities from an aquifer near a municipal landfill in Southern Ontario, Canada - Groundwater well OW334 metaG | ecosystem: Environmental > Aquatic > Deep... | reverse complement strand
GCCTGCACCTTTGTTGCGCGAAACTTACAGGTTCATTGGAGCCTGCGCGTTTCGCGCAACTTCGGTTCGGCCTCAAAACCGTCAATTTCGCCTTAAAAACCTTATGTCGGACAGGCTCCTAGCTGGAATTCAGGACCAGCCTTTATCCGCAGTAACTGTGCCAGCGGCTAAAATCCCCAGTTTTTTGCGCGAAATTCATGCCTTTGGCTGTTTTTTTGCTTGAAAAGAGGGATTTTGAGCGCTTTTTGATAGGTTTTTGGCTAAACCCTCATAAAACAGGTTCTAACTTGATCTACCCAGCCACCCTTCTACTTCGCGCTGTAATTAAATTCAGCGCTTCGTAGGAACTAGTTCCTGCGAAGCCGCGACAATACGGACGCTCGGAGCGGCGAATCCGGAGGATCGCCTGGGCCCGCTAGGTAATATTTACTTGAAAAAAACCGGGTAAATTGATTAAATATATATAGATAGCGTTCAATCATGTACGGACCTTTTGCGCGGAACGGTTCTCCGCAAGAGCGGGTCTGGTGTTTATGGGGGCGCGGACCGCCTGTCGCCGTTTTTTGACATCTTGCGCCGCAGCGTTCGGATAAGTCCCGGAGGAAAAATGAAAATACATCTAGTAGCCAGAAAAATGAAGCTTACCCAGCCTATAAAGGTGTTCATAGAATCCAGACTCTCCAAACTCGCCGAGTTCGTGGATAATATCGTCTGGGCCCAGGTTATCGTGAGCGTGGAAAAGAAGATCCATTCCGCCGAAGTCGTAGTGCACGCCGGGCATCAGACCATGAAAGCGGCGGCCGATTCCGACGACCTTTACGCGGCCATAGACAAGGCCATGACCAAGATGGAAGCGCAGATCAAGAAATACAAGGAAAAGTTTTCCGAGCATCGCGGTCTTTCCAGTTCTGAAATGAGCGAATTCACCACGCTGGTGGGCCCGCAGGTGGTTTTTTCAGTGATCAAGGATGTCCCGATCAAGCCCATGAACAGGGAAGAGGCCGTGAAGGAGATGGAGAAACTCGGCTACAACTTCTGGATGTTCCTGGAGCGGGATTCCAGGCAGGTGCAGGTGGTCTTTAAACGACTGGACAGCACCTACGGCCTTCTGCTGCCCGTGAAGAAATAGCGGCGCAGCGGGCCGGCCGAAAATCTTTGCGGCAAAAATTTTTACGATAAAATGTCGCGCAGCGGCGTTTTATTCTCCAGTAAGGACCTTCATGCCGGAAACGCAGACCAGCGCCAAGTCCATAACCGTTCGGGAACTCCTTAAATCCAGAGGGAAGATCCTGGGGCTTAAGGTGGTCGTCGGGGCCAAGAATCTGTCCCGCAGGATCCTGGTCAGCGAGATCAACCGCCCCGGTCTGGCCATAGCGGGCCATCTTGAGCAGTTCCGTTCGGAACGCATTCAGATCATCGGCCAGGGCGAGCACGCCTATTGTTTAAAAGAAGACCCTAAAAAAGTCGTGATCTGCCTGGCTAAGATGTTCGCATACTCCGACATCCCCTGCGTGATCGTAACCGGGGGGCTGAAACCTCTCGCGGTCATCAGGGAGGCCTGCCGCAAGGCGAAGATCCCTCTGCTGACCACGAGTTTCGACACCTCTTCCTTTATCCGCGAACTTACCATTTTCCTGGACGATAAGCTGGCGGCTATCACTTACGCGCACGGCGTGTTGGTGAATGTGTACGGCCTGGGCGTTCTTATCCAGGGCGATTCCGGAGTGGGGAAATCCGAATGCGCGCTGGAACTCCTTAAGCGCGGCCACATCCTCATCGCCGACGATGTGGTGGAGATCAAGCGCCGTATCGGCTATATGCTGGTGGGCAATTCTCCCAAGAACATAAAGCATTATATGGAGGTGCGCGGCCTGGGCATCATAGATGTCGAGCTTCTTTTCGGGATCGGGTCCATCTTGGACCAGTCCCTTATAGAGATGCATGTGAAGCTGGAAAGCGTGCCCGTGGGGACCAACCTGTCGAATTACGATCGTACGGGCCTGCAATCGAGCGAAGTCATAATTCTGGATGTGCCGGTGCCTTCGCTGCGCCTGCCGGTGACTCCCGGACGGAACCTGGCGGTGCTTATAGAAGTGGCTTCGCTCAACCAGCGCCTTAAGAACCAGGGGTATTTTGTGGCCAAGAAATTCAATGAAAGCCTTATAAGGGAGATGGGGAAAAAGTGACCTCCAGCAAAACCGGGGGAAAAATATTCATAATCACCGGCATGTCGGGGGCCGGTAAAAGCCAGGCCCTTAAATGCTTCGAGGATCTCGGTTTCTATTGCATAGACAACCTGCCCGTGGCGCTGATCCCGGCGTTTTCCGAACTTGTAAAGACCAACCGGCATTTCAGGCATGTCGCCCTGGGCATAGACATAAGGGAAGGCCGTTTCTTCAAGGGCTTCGTGAGATCCCTGGATAGTCTGCGCAAACTCGGCCTGGACTACAAGGTTATCTTCCTGGACGCCTCCGACCCGATCCTCCTGCAGCGCTTCTCGGAGACGCGCCACCGCCACCCGCTCGGCAAGAATATTTCCGAGGCGGTCAGGGAAGAGAGGAAAATACTTTCCGAACTGAAAGAGCGGGCCAACAAGGTTATAGACACTTCAAAACTGACCCTCGGGGAATTAAAAGAGATCTTGTCCGGCGCGCTTGAGCTCAAACGTTCGACCGAGATGAAACTTACCGTGATCTCTTTCGGTTATAAGTACGGCATCCCCCTGGACGCCGATCTTATAATGGACGTCAGGTTCCTGCCCAACCCCAATTATGTCCCGCGGTTCAAGCTCAAGACCGGCCTGGACCGTCCGGTCGGAACTTACATACGCAATAAGCCGGGGTTTAAAACTTTTATCAGGGACTATACAAGGCAGATAAAGCATCTGCTGCCTCTCTACATCAAGGAAGGCAAGTCGTACCTGACCATCGCCATCGGCTGCACCGGCGGCAGGCATCGGAGCGTTTTTATAGCGCACCAGGTCGCGGAAAGCCTTTCAAAGGTCGGGTTTTCCGTTTCGGAATATCACAGGGATATCCGTAAATAGGCGGCCGCGGGTCCCGCGGCGGTGTTTTTATGATCAACCTTATCATTATCACCCACGGTGAGTTCGGCGCCTATCTGATCGAGGCCGCCGAAGGCATTGTGGGCTCGCAGCACGAAGGGCTGAAGAATATTTCCATTTCCCAGCGGATGTCGCTGGACAAGATCCATGGCGCGATAGAGGCCTCCATCGCGGGGCTGGATCCGGACGAAGGGCTGATCTTCCTTATAGATATGCCGGGAGGAACGCCTATGAACGTGGTCCTGCCGCTGGTAAAAGATATACGGAAAAGCGCCGTGATCTGCGGCGTTAATATAAACATGCTGACCTCCGCGTTCGCCTATCGCAACAGCCTGGAATTCGACGCGCTCGTCAAAAAGATCCTGGACGACGGCAGGAAGGCCGTTTGCGAGGTTAAGAGCATGCTGTTGAAAGGACAACAAGGGTAAAGGAGCGGAGGATCTTAAAGACCGGAAACGGGGGGCCGGGAACCCCGCAAAAGACGATCCTCCGGCCCGCCCTCTTAGATTATTATGCCTATCACTTTATTCAGGGTTGACGACAGACTTATCCACGGCCAGGTCGTGGAGGCCTGGGTCCCGTATCTCAGGACGGACGAGATCGTGGTGGTTTCCGACGAGATCTCTTTCGACGATGTCCGCCGCACCATAATGCGTTTTTCCACCCCGGAAGGCGTGGCGCTGAAGATCCTGGGCGTCAAGGAGGCCGTCGCTTATCTTAACGGAGCGCCGTCCGCCGGGAGCATCCTGGTCCTGCTGCCCGGGCTGAAAGAGGCGGCGGACCTGATCACCAGCGGCCTGAAGGTCCGTTCGCTCAATATCGGCGGGATGCATTATTCCGCGGGCAAGAATGTTTCCATCGGCAAGGCGATCTTTCTGAGCGCGGAGGACTGCGGCTATCTCGAGTTCATCTCCGGCGCCGGTGTGGAGCTGGAAGGGCGCGGGGTTCCCACCGATAAACCGATGGACCTGCTGGCGGCTATAAAACATGGTTGAATTTATTAAAAATTTTTGCGGCATTTTATTTTCCGCGGTCCACGGCCGCCGGCAGGCCGGCGGCTTCACCGTCGAGGCGGGTCCGGTATGATGCCGGTCATGAAAGCGCTTCTCTCCAGCTTCTTTGCCGGGCTGCTCCAGCTTGATACCGTGCAGGCCGGACAGTTCCTTTTCTCCCGGCCGGCTTTTGTGGGCCCGGCGCTGGGGTTGCTTAACGGCTGTCCGGCGGAAGGCGCCAAGATCGGCCTGCTTACCGAGCTTATTTACCTGGATTTTATACCGGTAGGGGGCGTGGTCCCGCCTAACGGCCTCGTGGCCGCCGCGACGGGCGTTTTAGGGTACGGGTGGGGCGGCCTGCCGGAATCAGCCGCCTTTTTTTCCGGTATCCTGGCGGGCTTTCTGTACGGGAACGTGGAAACCCGCCTGCGCGCGGTCCGCTCCTCCTGGATCCCCGGCATGGAGGCCGAAGCCGTGACCGGGACGCTCCGGCTGGGCCGCCGGCTGGCCGGCTCGCTCCTGGCGGAAAGCGCCGTTTCCGGTTCTTATGTTTTTATTTTTTCCGGGTTGTTGTTCCTTGCGGCCGGGGTGTGCCGTTGCGCCGTTTCCGGAACGTTGTTCCGCGCTTTGGATCTGGCCTATTCGCTTATGCCCTGGCTTGGCCTGAGCGGGCTTTATTTCAGGTTCAGGACGCAGGTGCGCAAGAAATGATCCGTGAGAGATGACCTTATGAACACGCAATCAGGCCGGGATCGGGTATGCGGGCCGGCGCCGGCCGCCGGCCGGTTTCCGCTTGCCGCCGTGTTCCTGCGGTCGTTCCTGATACAGGCCGGATGGAATTATGAGAGGTTCCAGAACCTGGGGTTCGCCTTCGCCATCCTGCCCGCGCTGAGGAAGATCTACAGGTCCGGAGAAGCTTTTAACGCCGCGGTTCTGCGGCATCTCGGTATTTTCAACACCCAGCCGTACATGGCCGGTTTTGTGCTTGGGAACGTGGTCAGGATGGAGGAGGAGTTGTCCGGCAGGCCGGGAGACGCCGAATTTGAAAGCAAGCTGCTCGGGGTCAAGCAGGCCCTGGCCTCTGGGTTCGCGGCCATCGGGGACAGGGTTTTTTGGGGGCGGTTGAAGCCTCTTACTACGCAGCTTTGTATCGCGGTCTGGCTTCTGGCCGGATTTCACGGCTGGCTATTCACGGGGGCGGTTTTCCGTCCTTCCGTGCCTGTCGTGTTCTGCGGACCGCTGTCCGGCATAGTCCTTTGCGGCGTTTTTGCCGTTTATCTGCGGTGGGTCGGCCTGAAGAAGGGCTACTCGTGCGGCGGTTCCGCCAATTGCGGCCTGGATACGATGCGCTGGCCGGTCCTTATAAGGGCGCTTAGCGTGGCCGGTTTCGCATTCTCGCTTTTGATAGTTCTGGGGGCCTTCGGCCTGCTGATCGTCCATAACCTGCCTGGCGAGTCCGCGCCCGGGCTGGCGGCGAGGCTGTCGCTGGTCCTGGGCGTGATGGCGCTGCAGCGCGTTGCCAGGAGGCTGGGACGGTCCATATTTTTCGCCATGGCAATAATAGTCGCGGTTTCAGTGATCGTTTTTACCGCGGCCGATCCCGTAAGGTTCGATGTGTATTTATGACCAAGAAAGAGATCAAAATAATAAATGAACTCGGTATCCACGCGAGGCCGGCGGGCATGATAGCCAACGCCTCCTCGCGCTTCTCCTGCGAGATCAAACTTGTAAAGGATAAGATGGAAGTCAACGCCAAGAGCATCATGGGCATAATGACGCTGGCGGCGGGCAAAGGGTCGGTAATAACCCTTGTCGCCGACGGTACGGACGAGGTCCAGGCCCTTGAGGCGATCCACGATCTGTTTCTGAACAAATTCGACGAGGAATAAAGAGGGATCAAAGATCATGAAGAGGATCTTATGCTGATAAAAAAAGGTATCGCGGCAAGCCTCGGCATCGCCATAGGCAAGGCGCACATCGTCAAGGAAGAGAACATCCTTATCGAGCAGAAAGAGATCCCCAAGGAGAAGCTCAAGACGGAGGTGAAGCGTTTCAAGGAAGCGCTGGAAAAGACCAGGCTTGACCTGGACCTCATCCGTTCCAAGGTGCTCAATGTCCTGGGCAAGCAGCATGCCAAGCTCATCGACGCGCATCACATGATCCTGCAGGACCCGCTGATCACCCGGGAAGTCCCCAAGCTTATCGCCTCCAAGCGCGTGAACGCGGAATTCGCGCTTTCCGAGATCCTGGACAAGGCCGAAGAGGATTTTGAGAAGATCGACGACGAATTCTTTCACGAACGCAAGCACGATCTTTTTGATGTGGGCAAGAAAATCCTTTCCAACCTCGTCAATCGCGAAAAAGTGACGCTTAAAGACCTTAGGGAACCGGTGATCATCGTCGCCCACAACCTGTACCCGTCCGACACCCTGCACATCAGGGAGTCCAATAAGGTGCTGGGTTTCTGCATGGACCTGGGCTCCAAATCCAGCCATACCGCCATTTTCGCGCAGAGCATGGGTATTCCAGCCGTGGTCGGGCTTTCGGATATAAGCCGCCAGATCGTCAGCGGCGATACCATCATCGTGGACGGCGAGCAGGGCATGGTCATCATCGCCCCCACGGCGGAGATAATAGAAAAATACAAATTGCGCAAGGTGGAACTGCACAAGCAGGAGCATTTTTTTCTGCGCCTCAAGGGCCTGCCGGCCACCACGCGCGACGGGCATAAGATAAGCCTGATGTGCAATGTGGATTCCGCCGAGGACGCCGAGGAGCTGGCCGCCATCAAGTCCGAAGGCGTGGGGCTTTTCCGGACCGAGTCCCTTTACATGAACCGCGAGTCCGTCCCCGCCGAGGAGGAGCAGGTCAAGTTCTATTCGGCGGTCACGAAAGCCGTTCCGCATCTGCCGGTTACGATCCGTACCGCGGATATAGGAGGGGACAGGGCCACCCAGCTGGGCATCAAAGGCCTGAAGGACGAACGCAACCCGTTCATGGGTTTCCGCGGCATCCGGCTGTTCATAAAGTATCCGGAACTGTTGAAGACCCAGCTCAGGGCTATTTATAAATCCAACACCGAGGGCAATATCAAGATCATGATCCCCATGCTCTCCTCGCTGGACGAACTGTGCACGGTTAAAAAAATAGCCAATGATGTCAGGACCGAACTGGCCGAGGAAGGCTATTCCCTCAAAGGCTGCCCGGAATTCGGCGTCATGATAGAGATCCCCGCGGCGGCCATAATCCTCGATTCGCTTCTCAGTGAAATAGATTTTGTTTCCATCGGCACCAACGACCTCGTGCAGTATACGCTGGCGGTGGACCGCATCAACCAGTATGTTTCCGAGCTTTACGAACCCTTCCATCCGGCGGTCCTGCGGCTCATCAACCTGGTGGTCCAGACCGCGCACAAGAAAGGCAAGCCTGTCTCGGTCTGCGGCGAGATGGCCTCCGATCCCTACGCCATACCGGTGCTGGTGGGGCTGGGCGTGGATATCCTTTCCGTGCCCATCAAAATGCAGCTGCGCTCCAAGTACGCGGTCCGTTCCATGAATTTTGAGAAATTCTCCGTTTTGTCGCAGCAACTGCTCGGCCTTTCCACCGCGGCCGAGATCCGCCGCATAATCGAGGAGGAAGTGAAATAACGGGCCGGCGCCGAAAGATGCGCCGTTGAGCTATGAACATACGGAACTTTTCCATTATCGCCCATATCGACCACGGCAAATCCACGCTGGCCGACCGTTTTATACAGCTTACCAACACCATCCCGGAACGCCAGATGAAGGAACAGTTCCTGGACGGCATGGAGCTTGAACGCGAACGCGGCATCACCATAAAAGCCAAAGCCGTCAGGATGCTCTATAAGTCGGAGGCGGACGGCAAGGATTATATCCTTAACTTGATCGATACCCCCGGCCATGTCGATTTTTCCTACGAGGTCTCGCGGGCCATGGCCGCCTGCGAAGGCGCCATACTTCTGGTGGACGCTTCCCAGGGAGTGGAGGCGCAGACGCTGGCCCATGCGCATCTGGCCCAGTCGCTGGGCCTGACCATCATTCCGGTCATCAACAAGATAGATCTGGAGCACGCCAACCCGGACGCCACCGAGGAACAGATCTGGGAGGTGCTCAAAGACCCGCGCGATTCCTCGCGCATCAGCGCCAAAGACGGCCGCGGCGCCCGCGAAGTCCTTGAGCGCGTTATCAGCGAGATCCCCGCCCCGGTGGGCGACCCCGCGAAGCCGTTCAAAGCTCTGGTCTTCGATTCTTTCTATGATGTTTATAAAGGCGTTATTATCTTCACCAGGGTCGTGGACGGCTCCGTGTCCGCCGGCAAGCACATCACATTTTACTCCAACGGCGCGAGTTACAAGGTGGAGGAGGTGGGCTACCTTACTCCCAAACTGGTCAAGGCGCAGTCGATCGGGACCGGCGAGGTCGGCTATATTATCGCCGGCATCAGGGATATCCATGAGATAAAAATGGGAGATACGATGTTCGAGAAGGGCCGGCCCGTCGCCGAGCCGCTGGCGGGCTATAAGGAGGTGAACCCGGTGGTCTTCGCGGGTTTTTATCCCGTGAACACCACGGATTACACCGCCCTGAAGACCGCCATAGAGAAGCTGAACCTGACGGACTCTTCCTTCAATTTCCAGGGCGAGACTTCAAAAGCCCTGGGTTTCGGTTTCCGGCTGGGTTTCATGGGGCTCCTGCATCTGGACATCATCAGGGAGCGCATCGAACGCGAATTTAATATCCCGCTTATCGCCACTAACCCGAACGTCATCTACAAGGTCCTGGCCAAGACCCATTCTACTTCGAAAGAGAGCAGGTATATAGAGGTTACCAACCCCGCCGATTTCCCGCATTACGGCGACGTTCTGGACATCATGGAACCGTATGTCCACGCCAATATAATAGCGCCGCTGGTCTATATGGAAGGGATCATGAACCTGCTGAAGGAAAAACGCGGGGAACATGTGAAGATAGAGTATATCTCCGCCACCAGGGTCATTGTGGAGTATTATCTGCCGCTGAGCGAGATCATCATAGATTTTTACGACAAGCTTAAGTCCGTTTCCAAGGGCTACGCTTCTTTCGACTACGAGCCTTTTGAATACAGGTCTTCCGACATGGTCAAAATAGAGATCCTGCTGCACGGGGAGACGGTGGACGCTTTGTCGTTCATCGTGCACCGTTCGAAGTCGCTTCATAATTCCCGGCTGCTTTGCGAAAAGCTGAAGGATCTCATTCCCAGGCACATGTTCGAGATAGCGGTCCAGGCCCAGGTGGGCGGGAAGATCATAGCCAGGGAGACCATCGGCGCGATCCGCAAGGATGTGCTGGCCAAATGTTACGGCGGCGATATCACCCGCAAGCGCAAACTCCTGGAGGCGCAGAAGGAAGGCAAGCGCAAGATGAAGCTGCTGGGCTCCGTGGAGATCCCGCAGGAAGCGTTCATGTCGCTGCTGAAGATAAGCCAGAGTAAATGAGGCTCCGGCTTGCCGGAGCCCCGTTTGCCGTGCGCGCGCGATCCGCGCTCACGATGAAAAATTTGCGGCGGAGATATATGATCGCGGGTTTTCATCAAAAGGAGAACAATTACCATGGAAGAAAAACTTTTCTGGATCGGGATACTGGTGGGCGTCCATCTGTTCCTGACCCATCACTTCAGCGAAAAGGGCGTCTTCAAATCCGATAAATTCGCCCGCGCCTGGCACGCGGTCTTTATCGCCATCGTGTCCTTTGCCGGCATGCTGCTGCTGATGGTAAGCCTGGACAACCGCAAGGGCGAAGTCGTGACCGCGGTGCTGTTCTCCGGCAAGCAGGTCCTGTACGGCCTCGCCGCGGCCCTGGCGGGCGGACTTTGGGCCTATCTGGGGAAGGGCGGCGTTAAGTCCGCGGCAAAGGGCAAACCCGCCGCGGTCAAGGACCCGCCGGTCCCGGAAGCCATTAAAGAGGACATGGAGTGGTCCGAAACCATCTTTTCAGCCGTGGTCCTGGCCTCGGTGGTCATGTATCTGTTCATCCAGGCGTTCAAGATCCCTTCCGGCTCGATGAGGGTGACTTTTCTTGAGGGAGACCACCTGTTCGTGAATAAATTCATATACGGGTTCAGGATACCTTATACGCACAAGAAGATCCTGGACTTTAAAAAAATAAAACGAGGGGAGATCGTGGTCTTCCAGTTCCCGTCCTCCGACCCGGCCGAAGAGCAGTGCGGGGGCTCGCAGTACGGCAAGGATTTTATAAAGCGGGTCATAGGCCTGCCGGGAGAGACTGTCGAGCTCCGCGACGGCGTCGTCTATATCAACGGGACCAAATTGCCGGACGAGCCGTATACCCAGTATCTGGATCCCGTGCGTTATCCCGGGCCGCACATCAGCAAGATGCCTCCGGCCGACTATCAGGCCTTTTGGGAGAACCGGACGCTGGCCAAGAGGGTTTCCGAATTGGTGAGGGATAATTTCGGCCCGGTTACGGTTCCTCCCGGCCACTATATGGTCATGGGCGACAACCGGGACCGCTCCTGCGATTCGCGCTACTGGGGACCGGTGCCCGCGTATCTTATAAAGGGCAGGGCCTGGTTCATCTACTGGCCCCCGTCGCGGATGGGGATCCCGGAATAAGGACGCGGTTTTTCTATGAAGATCACGGAAAGACTGAAAAAACCGGAAAAGATCTTTTCTTTTGAGTTCTACCCGCCTAAGACCGCGGAGGACACGGAGAAACTTTTTGACACGATAAAGGACCTTAAAACCCTGGGTCCGGATTTTATTTCCATCACCAATTCCTCCACGGGCGCCGCTCCCTACAGGACCGTGGACCTTTCCGGGAGGATCAAGGAGGAACTCGGGCTTGAGGTGATGGCGCATCTTACCTGCATAGGCCACAGCAAAGAGGAGATAAAGGCCATTGCCGGACGGCTTCAGGCCATGAAGATAGAAAATGTCCTCGCGCTGCGCGGCGATATCCATAATATTTCGGGCCGGCCCCCCAAAAAGGAGTACAATTACGCCTGCGAACTGGCCGCGGACCTTAAAAAGATCGGCGGTTTCGCCCTCGGCGGCGCCGGGTATCCTGAAAAGCACCCTGAAGCCTCCGATCTCGACTCCGATATCCGGGCGCTGAAGATCAAGACGGAGTCCGGAGCGGACTTTATCATTACCCAGCTGTTCTTTGAGAACAGGTTCTATTTCGAATTCGTGGAGAAAGTCCGTAAGGCGGGCGTATGTTCCCCGGTCATCCCGGGCCTCATGCCGCTTACAAGCTATAATCAGCTTCGTAATTTTACCAGCATGTTCAGCGTGGGCCTGCCGCGGGTGATAAAAGAGAGCGTTGAAAAGTACGCCGGAGACAAGGACTCGCTCCTGAAGTTCAGCGTGGAATACGCTTCTCGCCAGGCAGAAGAGCTGCTTAAGAACGGGGCTCCCGGCGTGCATTTTTATACCCTGAACCGTTCCAAGGCCACCAAAGAGATCCTGAAAAATATACGATGACAGAAAAACCGGAGCGAAAAAAGATATTTATAAGCGACTGGGAACTGCGGCAAAACTCCGGGACGGCGCCGGAGAACGCCATCATAAGCCCGCTTTCGCTCGACCGGCTGGATTACGGCGCTCCTGCGGCAAGTCACAGGCCGTCTGCCGCGGGCCGTACGCCGGGGTGGAGCGTGCAAGCGCGGACCGAGGAGGAGCTGAGGCGAAGCATAGTCGAAATCGGGCGCAGGCTCTACGCCCTCGGCTTTGTGCCGGCCACGGACGGCAATATCAGCGTCAGGCTGGGCGACGGTTCGATCCTGATAACTCCTTCCGGGGTCTCCAAAGGAGCGCTTATCCCCGACGGGCTGGCGAAGCTGGATCCGCGCGGCGGGGTGATAAGCGGCAAAAAACCGTCTTCCGAATACCGCCTGCACCTGTGCGTGTACGCTCAAAGGCCGGATGTGATGGCGGTGACGCACGCTCATCCGCCGCTGGCCACCGGCCTGGCCTGTTCAGGCGCGGCGCTGGATAAGCCTCTTACCTCCGAGATGGTCATCTCCCTGGGCAAAGTGCCGCTGGCCGGATACGCCACGCCCGGCACCGAGGAAGTGACCGGGTCCATAGCCGGACTGGTAAAAGAGCATGACGCCATAATGCTGGCCAACCACGGCGTAGTGACCTGCGGGCGGGACCTGGAAACGGCCTTCCAGCGCATGGAAACGGTAGAACAGGCCGCCAAAATAACCCTGGCGGCGGCGCTGGCCGGCGGCGGCCGGCTTATACCTCCGGATAAAGTGAAAGAGCTGGAAGAGATCCGCAGGCGGCTTGGACTGTAAAATGTTACAGGGGGGGGATGAACTGTGAATTTAATGCACACCACGGAAATACGGTCGCTGATAGAACTTCAGGCCAGGGATAAGGTCCTCGACGAGCTTGCCGGCAGGATTTCCGCCGTGCCGGAAGAGATCAGGGCGCTCAATGAGGCTTTTGAGGAAAAAAAGAGCACCATGAACGCCGCCAGGGAGACGCTGGTCAAGCTCCAGGTGGAGAAAAAAAACAAAGAACTGGCCATAGCCGAAAAGGACGAGGAGGTCCGCAAGCACCAGCGCGATCTGAACGCGATCAAGGACAACGCGGCCTTTAAAGCTTTACTGACGGAGATAGAAAGGGCCAAAAAGGACCAGGATGAGATAGAAACCGAAATTTTGGGATTGCTGGACGCCATAGACAAAGCCGCGGCCGAAGACAGGGAGCTTCAGCGGGCAGTTAAAAAAATGGAGGAAGAAAAAAATTCGCGGATCCTGGAACTGGAAGCGGAGAAAAAAGGCCATGAAACAAGCCTTGAGGCCGCCAGGAGCGCGCGCGCGGATTTTGCCGGCAAGATCGGCGAAGAGGTGATGGAAAAATACGAATTTATCAGGTCCAGGCGCAAAGGCCTGGCGATAGTGCGTGTGAAGGAAGACAAAACCGGGCACATTTCCTGCGGCGGCTGCAATATGGGGCTGACGGCGCAAAAAATAGTGGATATCAAGACGCCTCATGCCCTTGTTTTCTGCGACAGCTGCCAGCGGATGATCTACATGGATAAGACGGTGAACGGACAGGCTGTTAAGGCTGAAGGCTGAAGCTTTATTGGCCTTCGGACGATTTTGATCGCGGACGGAGGGTCGCCTCCCCATTCGCTTGCGAACGGGGGGGAGGAACTTCCGAACTCCATACGGCAAGGCGCCGGTCCAAAGCCCGCCCGCTTTTTCCGCGAGGAAAAAGGGCGGACCATAGGCCGGGGGTTCGGGGCCAGATCCCCGGGCCACGGAAAGTGCAACAGAAAACATACCGCCGGGGGCCGCAAGGCCTCAGGTAAGGGTGAAAAGGTGCGGTAAGAGCGCACCGTTTGCCGGGTGACCGGCAAAGCATTGCAAACCCCGCCCGGAGCAAGGCCAAACATGCGCTACGGACTGCCCGTCCCCCGCCCGAAAGGGTGGAAGCGCAGAGTGGGCCGCAACAGATAAATGATCCTCTCTATGCCGCGAGGCATAAAGACAGAATTCGGGGTACAGTCCGCGATCAAAAAAATTTGCTGCGGCGTCGGACGGATTTTAGGGTTCACGAACGGAGGTCACATGGATTCGTTGGCCAGGAAGATCCCGGAAATAAAGTTCTCTTCCGATGCGGAAGAGATCCCGTGGGACAAGGCCGTGGTCTGGACCATTATGCCGCGGGTGGGGCCCAGGGTCTATGAATGGCTGGACGCGGAGCAGATCCTGTATGTAAGCTGGACCAACGGCATCGTGTCCATTCTGCCGGCGCAGGGTTCCGTCCTCAGCGGCCGCTGCCAATGCCTGATCCTTCCCTCCGCGTTTATCTGGGTAGGCAAAGATGTAAGGACAGCATAACTCGGAAGGCACCTGGCGCCTTTTGGGTTACCCTATATGGACCCTGCTAAAATGCGAGCCAAAATCACGGTTGTCTCATAAATTTTTAAGGAAACGGCAGGTCTGTAAGTTCGCGGGCCTGCCGGGGGCATGGGGCTGCCGGGCACGCTATCGTCCACACCGTGGACGCGCTCCCGCCAGTGTAGCGTCTCGCAAATGGCTTTACTTTTGACTGGCCGAGTTTTGGAGCGGGTCGACTGAGCCGCCGTTAAACCCGGCTTCGGAGACTGCCGGACCAACAAGGAGCGAAGAGCGCGGCATAGCTGGGCTATGCAAGCGATTCGCGACGCGGTTGCAGCCCAAAAGCGGCCAGCCCCCTGGGGGAGGCTCATCTTTGGCCGGCTGTTTCGTTGCTCGTCCTCAACATACATGTAGTATGTCATCGTCCGAGCGCCTCACATCCGGCTCAAATCTGAGCCTTCAAGAGCAAAGCCATTTGCGAGACGCTACACTAGGTTCGGCGCTTGCGTAAGCCTCACCCTGCGCGACGGCCCGTCAGTCCCACACCCCCGTCATCCCGCTCCAGTTATTCACCTGCCGCTTGTTTTAATATTGAACATGTCCCCACCCTTAATCATGATACAGTACAATTAATCCGCCCGCCGGTTACTGCAATCTTATAACAAACACGCGAAAATTTTTGAGCTGAAATGCCCAGGTCCTCATAGGCTATTTGTCGCCGGTGGGGCGGGTACAACGACCCTTTGCAATATATGCGTCTCTGCCTATACTCTAAGTGTAGTTAAATCCGATAACCATTTAGGAGAGCTTGAAAATATTATGAAACTAAACAAGATGTTCGGTGTGTTGTTATTGACCGTTCTCTTTATCCCCAGGGGCGCGTTCGCTTCCGGCTCCTGCATTAATTATATCCTGGACCGGTTCAGCGCCATCTCCCAGTCGGATGTCACTAAAGTGGCCCAGAGCTGCTCCCGCAACTATGATGATGGTTGCGTCCGTGCCGTTTTGAGCCGTTTCAGTTCCTTTACGCTGGAAGAGGCTTGTGAGGTGGCGCGTGGCTGTTCCCGTAATGAAGGTGACGCCTGCGTCAGCTCCATATTGAACAAATTCAGCAGTTTTACATTGGCTCAAGCCGCGCAAACAGCGCATAGCTGCAAAGAAAACCACGGGCCGGCTTGTGTGAATTATATCCTGGGCAGATTCAGCTCGTATACCCTGTTGGAGGCCAATGAGGTGGCCCTGGGCTGCGCACATAATGACGGCGATGCCTGCATTATTTCCGTGTTGAGCAGGTTCAGCAGCTTTACCATGTCGGAGGCCGCACAGTGGGCTCAAGGATGCCAGTCTCTCCATCCCAGGGAACCGGTCGCCCTTGATCGGGGAATGTAACAACAGCGTGTGCGCCGTAAAAAATGCCCGCCCCCGGACCGGCGGGTATTTTTTATTTGTATAATAAGGAGACAAATCCACGCTGATCTCAGAGGTTTTTTATGGCAAAATTCAAGGTCAATCAGGAAACGCTTAAAAGGACGGCTGAACTGTGCCGTAAAAGAAAGATAGTCATTCCCACCTTCGCCCAGATGAAGGATCCGGCCCTGATCCCGGACAAGATAAAGAAGGGACTGCGGAACGTCGCGCTTCAGGACATAGATCCTCTTAATCTTTTCCGGATCAACTGGCATAACGACCACAAGACCGGGCTGTACGGCGGCGTCAATTATCTTGAACTTCCAGAGGCTCTCACCGGCGTGAAAGCCCGCGTCATAGGCGTGGTAGGCAAATATTTCCCCACCGGCGCGCACAAGGTCGGCGCGGCCTTCGGCTGCCTTGCGCCCCGCCTGGTGACTGGCGAATTCGACCCGACCACGCAGAAAGCCGTGTGGCCGTCCACCGGCAATTATTGCCGCGGCGGCGCTTTCGATTCCGCCTTGCTCGGCACGGCGGCCGTGGCCATCCTGCCTGAGGGCATGTCGAAGGAACGCTTTGCCTGGCTTAAATCCATAGGCGCCGAAGTGATCGCCACCCCCGGCACGGAATCCAATGTGAAAGAGATCTATGACAAGTGCTGGGAGATAAAAAAAACCCGCAAGGACTGCGTCGTTTTCAACCAGTTCGAGGAATTCGGCAACCCGGTCTGGCATTATCATGTCACCGCCGCCGCGATCGAAGAGGTCTTTAACGCGGTGAAGAAGCCCGGTTCGAGGCTCGCGGCCTACACTTCGGCCACCGGCTCCGCCGGGACCATCGCCGCCGGGGATTATCTTAAGAAGAAATTCCCAGGAATGAAGATAACCGCCTCCGAGGCCCTGCAGTGCCCCACCATCCTTATGAACGGCTTCGGCGAACACCGCATCGAGGGGATCGGCGACAAACATATCCCCTGGGTGCATAATGTCAGGAATACCGATCTGGTAACCGCCATAGACGACGAGGACTGCATGCGGCTCATCCGCCTGTTCAACGACCCCGCAGGTAAAAAAGTCCTGGCCGAGCAGGGCGTTAAGAAAGAGGTGTCGGACAGGCTGGGTCTCCTGGGCATCTCGGGCGTTTCCAACCTGCTCAGCGCCGTCAAAACCGCCAAATATTACGAGATGGATCCCAACGATATTATTTTTACGGTCTTCACCGACTCCATGGACCTGTACGGTTCCAGGCTGGCGGAGCTTGAAAAGGAGCACGGCCCTTACACCAGGGAGAACGCCCTTGTGGACCTTGAGCGCCGCTTAAGGGGTGCGGCCGCCTGCCACATGCGCGAGCTGAATTACTACGACCGCAAGGCCGTTCACAACCTTAAATATTTCACCTGGGTGGAGCAGCAGGGCCGCACTTCGGAGGACCTCCGCAGGCTCTGGGATCCCGCGTTCTGGGATGAAACCTTCTCGCTGGCGGCGGAGTGGGATAAATTAATAGAGCAGTTCAATAAACAAGTGGGGATCTTGTGACCTCTTTGTTATAGCGGGGGATCAGGTTATGTCCATAAAAGGCGTTTTTAAAGCGGAGTGCCCGTCCTGCAATGAGCGGTTCGACGCGGATTTTTGGACCGTGATCCGCGGCGACAGGGACGAGAACCTTAAAGAGGCGATCATGAGCGGCGAATTCGACCTGCTCATGTGCCCGTCCTGCTCCAATGTCTTCCCCTGCGAAGAGACTTTTATTTACATGGACCCCGAAAAGGAGCTGCTGGTATTCGTGATGCCGGAAAGCTACCTGAAGGAAAAGGAGAAATGGCTGGAAAAGATGCGGCTGGATTATGAGACGCTGAAAGGCTCCTGCGGAGAGGAAGGCCTTTTTGTGTTCGAACCTCAGTACTATTTCGGGGCCGCGCCGCTGGCCGAGCTGCTGCTGCGCGACCGCGACATGGAAGAGGAAACCGAGGTGATGCTTTTCATGGCCGGTCAGAAGGGATTTAAACACTCGAAGATCTCTTCCGGTTTCGCCCGGCGGCACGATCTGCCTTTTTTCCTGCCTTATGCGGGGCCCGCGCCGGACCGGGATTCCGCCCTGAAGGCCGCGCGCCGTCTCGCGGCCGACAACGACGCCCTGATACGGATCAAAAATCTGCTTAAGACGCTGGAAGAACTGGAAGGCCGGGAGCTGCCGTTCATAAGGCAAGCGGAAGCTAAAACAAACCGATGAAGATCCGGCCTTTGAACGATCTGCCGCTTATAGAGGAGACGGGGGCGCTTGCCGCCGCTTTCGGCCTGGAATGTTACGCCGTGGGCGGCTGCGTCCGCGACTGGTCCATGGGCCGCGCTTCGGCCGACATAGATTTCCTGCTCAGCGGCGACACGGTCCCGGTCGCCGAAGGGCTGGTTGAAAAACACGGCGGCGCGTTCACCCGCTTTGATAAATTCCTTACCACCAGGGTTTTTCTGAAAAACGGGCGAAGGGTGGACCTTGCCCGGTTCAGGCGGGAAACCTACGGCAAACCGGCGGCGCTCCCCGAGGTTTCCTCCGCCGGTTCGGTAGAGGAGGACCTTAAGCGGCGGGATTTCAGCGTTAACGCCCTGGCCCTGCCCGTCAGTCCGGACGGCGCCGGCCCAGTAGTGGACCCTTTTGGAGGGCTTGCCGATATAAAGGCCCGCCGCATAAGGATCCTGCACGCGGCCAGTTTTATCGACGATCCCACGAGGCTGTTCAGGGCGGCGCGTTTTGCCGGACGGTTCGACTGGCAGTTCGAGGAAGAGACGGAGGAACTGGCCGGGAAATGCGTGAAAGAGGCGCTGCCCGCCTTATTGTCCAGGGAGCGGATCCGCAATGAGTTCTTTAAATTCCTGGAAGAAAAAGACCCTACCGAAGCCTTTACCATCTTAAGGAACCTGGATGCGTACAGGTTCCTCAGCAAAGAATTTATCTGGCCCCCGAACGCCGCCGGGCTTGCCGGGACCATGCCGAGGCTCGCCGCGGTGGCGGCTTCCATGGGCCGGGCCGGGGCGCCTTTCCTGGAAAGTTTAAAACTGCCGGGCAAGACCATAGCCGCTATAAAACGGACGGTAGCCGGCGCCTACGGAAAAAATCTCTAAAAATTTCCGCGGCGAAAATTTTTATCCTCTCGGATCCGAAAAACCCGGTTAATCGGGTTTTTCGGATGCACGCGGGGTTTTGAAGGTCTTCAGGATGGTTTCTATGGAATAGGGTTTTGGGATGAATGGGTAGCCTTTGTCCTTGATCAGGGCTATGACGTCCTGGTCGTTCAGGGAGCCGGCGGTCAGGATCAGCGCCGCTTTCGGCGCCGCGTTCTTAAGATCGTTTATCAGCCCGGTCCCGTTCCTGTCGCTGAGGGTTATGTCGGTAAATACGATGCCGAAGTCCCGGTCTCCGTCCGAGAGGAGCTTGAGCGCTTCCGAGGCGGTCCCGGCTCCCGCCGGCTCATAACCGGTCTCTTTAAGCATCCTTACGGTGAGTTTTCTCAGCGTTTCGTCGTCTTCCACGACAAGCACCCTTTCTCCGCGGCCGGGCATGCCGCCGGGCGCCTCTCCTGGCGCCGCGATCGCCGTCGGAGCCACGGGCAGGTAGACGGTGAAAACGGCCCCCGTCCCCTCCTTCCTGCCGCTCGCCTCTATCCAGCCGTTGTGCTGCCTGACGATCCCATAGACGGTGGAAAGGCCCAGTCCGGCGCCTTTGCCTTTGGCTTTGGTGGTGAAAAAGGGCTCAAAAAGGCGGTCAAACGCGCTTTCCGGCACGCCGGCGCCGGAGTCGGTTACCGAGAACATTATAAATTCCCCTCCCGTTTTCGCGGGCTCCGGGCAGTTGTTGCGCGCGCCCGAAACGACCGCGTTCGCCGCGGAGATTTCGATCCGCCCGCCTCCGGGCATGGCGTCCCTGGCGTTAGCCAGCAGATTTATAAAGGCTTGCTCGAGCTGTTCGGCATCGCCCCAGATCGGCTTAAGGTCCGGAGCCGCGCGCACCTCCACGGTCAGCCCCTCCCCCGAGAGGCGTTTTGCCGTATCGGAGAGAAGGGCGGTCAGTTCGACGGGAGCTTTCCTGAGGACGCGTCCGCGGCTGAAGGCTATAAGTTGTTTTGTCAGCGCCGCCCCGCGCTGTTCCGACTTGCGGATCTCTTCGATGTCGGACCTGGCCGGGTCGCCGGAGGGCAGGGCTTTGAGAAGGAGCGTGGCGTAGCCCTCTATGGCGCCGAGGATATTGTTGAAATCGTGGGCTATTATTCCGGCCATGCGGCCCAGGGCTTCCATTTTCCCTGTCCGGCAGGCCCGGCGTTCCAGTTCCTTCCGTTCTTTTTCAGCGAGGAGGCGTCCGACGGCGAAAGACAGCCTGTCGGGGCGGTCCTTGTGTATATAATCGGCGGCGCCGGATCCCAGCAGCTCCGAGGCTGTTTCACCGGAAGCGGGGGCTGCGGCCAGGATCACCGGCGTTCCGGGGGAAAGCCGGGCGGCGAGTTCGACGACTTCTTTGCCGGTGAGCGAAGGCGGCGGGTAGTCGGAGAGAATTATATCGCAGCGCCGCTCCGCAAGCGTCCGTTCCAGTTCCGCCCGGTCGCGGGCGGTAAGGATCGACGGCTTAAAGCCGGCGGCTTTAAGCGTTCTTTCGGGAAACCCGCTGTCGTCCGGCACGGCGGTCATTACCAGAAGAGTGAAGTTTTCAGGCATGGTGTTCCTTGGGCCGCTGCTGTCCGTTCCGCGCCGAGGGCTCCCTGTGATCCCGCAGGAACCTGCGGCCGCCGGGTTAAAATCTCAGCATCGCCAGCATGGCGTCCACATCAAAAGGCTTGTAAATGAACTTGTAGCCTCTGTTCTGTATGGTATCTATGTGCACTTTATCGTCTATATATCCGCTCATCAGGATGACATCTATGTCCGGTTTGATCCCGCGGATGGCGTTGGCCAGGTCTACGCCGCTTTTATCAGGCATCACCACATCGGAAATAAGCGTGTCGAAATTACCTTTCTGCGAGTCGAAGATCTCCAGGGCTTTTTCGGCGCAGTCCGCTTCAAAGACCTCGTGGCCGTTCTTCCTCAAGGTCCTGGCCGCCAGGAGCCTGAGGTCTTCGTCGTCTTCGGCCAGGAGCACGCGCAAAGGCCTGGCGTTGCGCGGCTTTTCAGCCGGCGCGGCCTGAGTCCCTGGCGCGCCGGCCGCGTCCGCCGCCGGCAGGTAGACCTCGAAAGTCACCCCGGACTCGTCGCCCGCGACATCTATCCAGCCGTTATGCTGGCGCGCGATGCCGTAAGCTATCGCCAGGTTCATATCCCTGGACTTGAAATAAGGTTCGAAGATGCGGTTGATAAGCTCCTTTTTTACGGAGCAGGCCGTGTCTGTGAACCGCGCGCGGACAAAAGACCGGGTTTGAAGCGCCCCGCCTGCCCCGCGGGTAAAAAGATCGTCCAGCGTAAGGCGTTCGGTCTTAACGGAGATGGTCCTTTTAACGCCTTTCGGCGGTTCGGTATGTATAAGCATCCCCATAAAAAGGTTGTTCAATTGGGCGGGATCGCCCATGATGCTGGGGATATCATTGCCGAACTCGGTGTTTATTTTTATATTTTCGCCCAGGAGTTTGTTTATTATCTGCATCGACTCCCCTATTATATTGTTAAGGTCGGTCGGTTTCAGGTCCATGAGCTGGCGCTGGCTGAGGGTAAGGAGATGCCGGGTCAGGTCCGAAGCGGTGGAGATCGCTTTCTGGATGGCCGCTCCGTCCTCCGCGGCGGCTTCGCTTTTGTCGAGGTGTCCGCGCAGCATGTAAAAAGCGGAACTGATGACGCTCAGGATATTGTTGAATTCATGCGCCAGGCCGCCGGCCAGCCGTCCGAGGGCTTCCATTTTCCCGGACTGGAACAGCCGGGTTTCCATGCTCTTTTGCGCGGAGAGGTCCTTGATCACATGAATAAAACCGGTCACCGCGCCGTGGTCGTCCATGACCGGAAAGCTGGAGGCTTCCGCGGGCATGCCCGGTAAGGCGTCGGCAAGCTCCGCGGTATAGGCGTACCCGTCGGCCCTGGACAGCGCGCAGGGGCAGTTCGCGGGCGGCGCTTTGGCCCTGTGCAATAAGGAATAGCATTTGCGCCCTAGGGCTTCTTTCCTGGACAGGCCTAGTATCAAAAGAGCCTTTCGGTTGGCGTTAAGGATATTGTAGTCGCGGTCTATCAGCAGCGTCATGTCGGGCAGCGCATCCAGGATCCGGTCGGCGTTTTTGGAGGCGTCGGACAGGGTCCTGCGGAAAAAAAGATATGTAAATCCGGACGCCGCAGCGCCGGATAAAAAAACTATCGCCGAAATTTCAGTCGAAAGCGGATTCATGACCCTGATATGATTTTAGATTACTTTGACCCTGAACGCAATCCGCTTCCCAAAAGATCGGCAATTCCGCAAACGGCCGTGGAATCGCTGCGGGACAGGCCGCGCCCGCGCCCTTGCCTGGGGGGGGGATTAATATATAATATAACCCACGAGGTGGAAAGCGGCTATGGCGAAGATACTTGTTATAGATGACGACGGGATAGTGCGCGACGCGCTTTCGGTCTTTCTGACGCGCGCGGGCCACGAGGTCTTGACCTCCGTGGACGGAGCCAACGGCCTGCTTGTATTCAAGAACGCCGCGCCGGACCTTGTCCTGTTGGACCGGGACCTGCCGGTCATGAGCGGTTCCGAGGTCCTGGCCGGGATAAGGAAAACCGGATCCAGGGCAAAAGTCGTTATCCTGACGGGTTTCGACGACTCCGGGGACGCGGAGCGGTATCTTAAAGCCGGCGCGACTTCTTTTCTTTCCAAAGGAGACGGTTTATCCAATGTGATCTCGGAAATAGAAAAATTGCTCGGTCCGGATCCCCGGCAGGCGGGCCGGCAGGTTTTCCAGAGTCCTTCCGCCGGGGCCGCCTCCGGCGGCCCGGCCGTACGGGGCGGGAAGGTCCTTGTGGCGGACGACGACGCGAACATCCGCGAAGTGCTCTGCCGCTTTTTGTCTTCGGAAGGTTATACCGCCGTTCCCGCTTTCGACGGCGCGGACGCCCTGGCCGTCGTGGAGAAAGAAAATCCGGATATCGTGCTTCTTGATATAAGTATGCCGGTCAAGAGCGGAGTCGAGGTGCTGCAAGAGCTTGCCAGGAGCAGGCCGGAGATAGGCGTGGTCATGATCACCGGCAATGAAGATGAAGAGCTGGCCCGCGCCTGCCTGAAGAACGGCGCTTTTGACTATCTTTCCAAACCGATCAGCCTTGTTTTCCTGGGCACCATTCTCCGGGCCCGTATGTTGGTCCAGAAAAATAATAATTAAAAATTTTTGCTGCAAAAATTTTTACCATACCCCGCTCTTTAAGGCGGGGTTGCCTTGCAGTAAGAGGGAGTTTGAGGGAGAAATAAATTTCTCCCTCAGAAGATCCAGTCGCCTTTGGTTTTTTCTTCCCCCAGACAGGCGGAGATTTTCTTCCGGTAGTCCTCATCAAGGGGAGCGGTAAGGTCCTTCTGCAGCCTGGTCAGCTGTTTTATCGCTTCCCGCCGGACTTCCAGGTCGGCGTCGCCGTATAATTCAAAAAGGATATCCAGCGTCGCCGGGGCGCCTATCGCCGCCAGCGCCCCTATAATGCTGGCCCGGTTCAGCGGGTTCGCGTCCCTGGAGAGGGCGTACAGGAACTTTATGGCCGCTTCCGGCGAGGTTTCATAAAGATCCGTAGCCCGGCCCGCGATCCTTCCCCATGCCGCCTCTCTCTCCGGGGGGGTGATGCCCACTAGCATCTCCAGGATCTTTTTTTCCTGGGCGCCGGCGTTATCCGGCTCCGGGCCGGCCGCGGCCGGAGGGGCGGCGGAAGGCGTCGTCGCCGGGGCGGGAGCGGCGAAGGCCGGGGGCGGGGGCGGAATTGTCCCGGCTTCCCGGGTCCGGTCGGCTGCGAGTTCGGCGGCGCGCCGTTTTGCCGCGAGCTCCTCAAGGATCTTCGCTTCCTCTTCGGCTTTTAATTTCTCAAGTTCCAGGTGAATGCGCTGTTCTTTCGCTTTCCTCAGCGCGGACAGCTCTTCGTCCTGTTTTCCCAGACCTTTCCAGGTCTCCAGTTCTTTGTAGATTTCCGTCCTTCTTACTTCTCCGTCCACCAGAGCTTTTTGCAGGGTTTCTATCCTCAGTAAAAGATTTTTTTCCTGTTTTTGCTGGAGATAGATGAGGATGACAAGCGCCGCAGACAATATAAGCGCCGCCGCTATCGCGGCGAAATAGGCGGTATTGTCCCGGCCCGCTGCGGGAGACGGGGCGCGCGCCGTTTGTTTAAGGACCGGCGGTTCCTGCGGCTGCGCGGCTGCCGGCGGCCGCAGGGGGGCCGCCGGAGCGGTCTGCCGCTGTTGCGGCGCCGGTTCGGGGTTTTGGAGCTTTATCGCCTGCCGGCGGGGGCGGCGGGCCGCGGGGGCCGGCTCCGCATTTTGCGCGTCCGCGGCCGCCTCGGGTCCGGCGGCAGGCGCTTTTCTTTTTCCCGCCGCGCCCGATTCCTGCATCGAACTGTACAAAAGTTCGACCTCCGGATTGGAGGGGAAATCCCTGCGGGCCTCCCTTACCAGGGCGCGCGCTTTCTTATAATCGCCCCGTTCATACCCGCCGTTTATGGCCCTCAGCATGACTTTAAGCAGCAGCCGTTTCGCTTTTTCATCGGAGCCGTTCAGTTTCAGGGCCTCCCGGAGCCTGGAGACCGCCTCCTCGTCTTTCCCTTTGAGGTAGGCCTGGACGCCCGCCTGATAAGGCGTAAGGTCCTCCCGGGCGCCGGCTTCCTCCCCGGGCATGCCCGGCATCTCCGGCATTTCTCCTATCTCGGGTACGGAGGTGGTCGTTTCTCCGGAGACCAGCTCGCGCGGCTCGGCTTGCTGCGCCGCGGCCGCGCCGGCTATAAGATAGAGCGCCAGCGCATAGGCGGCTATACGGTATTTTGCGGCGTAGAGCATCGTTGAAATTCCTCCGGTCGGATAAATTAAAAACGTCCGTTCGCGGCCCGCGGCAGCGGACGGCTTTTAGTCTGTTCCAGTTATGTCCTGGACCCTTTTGTAAAGCATGGCGGCTTCGCGGTTATCGGGGTCCATTTCCACCGCTTTCCCGAGCAGTTTCATCGCCTCGGTATAGTCGCCTTTTTCCATGAAAAGATGCGCCTTGCACATTGTCGCTATGCTTTGCGCCAGTAAATTGTCGCGCAGCATGGGGAGGGAATCGTTCAATGTCTCCAGCGCTTTGCGGTACTTTTTGGCAAGGTACAGCCCTTTTGCCTCGGTAAGCCGCGTTTGGGCCTGCGCGGCGGCTTCGGCCTGCTTCGCTTCGGCCTGCGCTTTTTTTTCGGCCGCCCGCTGCGCGATCTGCGCGGCCGCCTGGCTCCGCTGGATCTCCACGGCTAAAATGGGCGCGTCGGGGTCCGACCCGTTCAGCTCAAGGATGCGCTGTATGGTCTTTTCGCATTCCGCGTAGTTGCCGGCTTTCAGCCAGGCCCGCGCTTCCTGTTTCAGGTCTTTCAGGACCTCCGCTTTTTTCTTTTTCTCGGCGAAAAGAGGCAGAACATCGTAACGCATGGTGAGCCCGAACCGGTGCAGGGTCTCCAGTTCATGAAAAGCGACCGCGTAATCGAACGAGACGGGGCCGGCCCTGACGCTGAAGCCAAGGGTGTATTCCTTCCGGTCGGCTCCCAGCCGCACCAGGAAGGGCGCTTCGTCGGAGAGAGGTTGCAGTTCCAGGCCGAAACCTGGACGGATCACGCGGCGGCCGCCGGGAGGGAGGCTTATGACCACATCCGGGCAAAGCAGGAAAGTGCGGTGCGCCGACAGGCTGTAGGCGGCGCCGGCCCTGTAGGAAACAGGGAACACCTCCGTTTTCTCCATAAGTTTTACGCGGGGCGGCAGGAGGTTCAGGACCGAAAGTCCAAGGGTGAGGTCCGGCGACGGTTTTGCCTGTAGTCCGAGGTCTATTCCAAAACCCGTGTCCGAAAATTCCGCCATGGATTGCCGTACCGCTTTCACGGTGACCCCGGCGGCCAGGTTATTGGAGAGATGCTGGGCGTAGGAAAGTAAAAAGGCGTAATCCTGTTCCTCAAAGCTTCCCGCCGATCCGCCCAAAGCGTCGGTTCTTTCCGCTGAACCGGAGCCCAGGCGCAGAAGGCTGAATCCCATGCTGTCGTACACGGAAAGGGGGTAGGAGACGGAGAGCGCCTGATATTGCCCGGAAGCTATAAGAGGGGCGACCATCAGGACCACTTCGCCCGCGGTGTTGGCGGCTATTCCGGCTGGGTTGGCGTAGGGCGCCGCGGCGCCCGTTAGCGCGGTGGAGGCGTTCGCAAGACCGGCATCCCTGACCCCGGCGGAAAACGCCGTAAGCCATTCGCCGGGAAGTCCCGCGTCGGCCGGCCTGGCGCGGAACGGCACGGCCGCGGCCCAGGCCGCGCAGGTCAAAGAACATAAAAGCAGGCATAACCCCGCCGCCCGCTTTCGGGGCGCCGGGGCCTTACGGGGCCGGGCGGCGGGACGGCGGGGCGTCATTTGAGCACCCCGATGCGGCGGATTTCCTTTTGTCTGCCCGCGGCGGATTCGGCGGTTATCTCCGCCAGGTACATGCCGTTGGCCACAATTCTCCCCGCGCCGTTCTTCCCGTCCCAGACGAGTTCGTTGGACTGTCCGGAGGCGCCTCCCTTTCCGCAGCCCGGAGTCGCAAAGGGGCAGTCCAGCACGCGCACCAGGTCTCCCAGCAGGGTGTAGATCCGTATTCCGACGGAGGAATCAGCGGTCAGCGCGTAGCGGATACGGGTCGTTTCTTTGCCGGCGCTGAACGGATTGGGAAAATTTGTTATCCCCGAGAGCGCCTTTGAGGGGACCACGGCGGCTATAACGCTGAAAACCGATAAGCCGTTCACCGACATGCTGACCTGTTTTTTTTCAGGGACTACCGTTTGCAGCAGGGGGATCTCCCAGCGGCCCGCGGTTTCGTCCAGCCGGGCCAGTTTCAGATGCTCTATGTCCGCCAAAGCCGGGTCAAGGCTCTGCGCCTGCGCCGCTTCGGGGCAGGTGAACGAGATCCTGGCCTGCGCGCCGGCGGACGGCAGTACGCTTTCGGCCGCGTCCTTCAGCAGCACTTCCCAAAAGGGATAGGCAAGCACCTTGATGAGGCGGTTGCTTCCGGCGTCCCGGCCGGCCTGTTCCAGCAGGCTTCCCGGAGAACTTACGGCATTCCTGAAGGCGAGGTATCCGCCCGGAGGCATCCCGGAAAGTATTTCGGCCATAAGAAGCCCGTCCGGGCTTTTGGCTTTCAGCCTCGAGATGATAAAACCCCCCGGAGAAGCGGAGGTTTTTTTTAAGTATTGGTCTTCGGCGGTCACCGTCCAGAAATATTCTGTGTCCTGCAGAAGCGAGTTCAGGGGGGGAGTGTAGTCCGTCGCGGTGAGGCCGGAGATAACGGTTCCGCCGGCCGGTCCCGCCGTGGTGGAATACCGCAGCTGGTATGTTACCGCGCCCCCCTCCGGATCCTTCGCCGGTTCCCAGGCGAATTTAAGGTCGAAGATGGAGGGGAAGGTGTCCGCGGCCGGTTTTATAAGGGCGAATTCCCCGGGGGGAAGCGAATTGACGATCGCGAAAACAGGCGAGACCGCTTCGCCCGTCATCCGGGGCGCTCCGGAATCCGCAGCCGTGATCTTGAGCCGGTAGGTGTACCGGTTGGCGAAGGTTTTTGTGTCCAGGAGATAACTGGTTTGGGTAAGACCGCCGGCCAGGAGCGAATAACCGGTCCCGGAGTCCGCCGAGATATAAACACCGTAGGTATGCGTGTCGGTGGAGTTCATGTCCGAAACTTCCCAGGAAACGGTCATACTGCCGGAGACCTCTTCCCCCTGCGCCGGAGCGGATGAGAACCGGACCGAGGGCGGATTGTTGGTGTTGCCCAGGGCGAAGTCGGAATCCGAGGCGTCGCCCGAAGAAAGTCCCCGCTGGTCCGTCCCCTCTACTTTTATCCGGTAATGGGAACCGTTGGCCAGATAGGCGGAATCCCAGGAGTAAGAAGTCGCGCCGGGGGCAAGATCGCTGGCTATCAGTATGGAGTAATGCGCGCCGGAGTCGGAGGAAATAAAGATGCTCTTGGTGATGGAATCACCTATATTGGCGTCCGACTGCGCCCAGGCTATGACCGTGGTCCCGAGTATAAGTTCGCCTCCGTTCGGGGCCGTAAGGGTGATGGTGGGCGAAGAGTCGGTAAGGGCGAACGGGCTTGTGGAGGAAAGCGCCGAAAGGTTCCCCAATTCATCACGGGTTTTGACGGCGAAATAGTAGGTGGTCGCGTATGACAGGCCTGATACGGTCGTTTGGACGGTTTCGCCCGGCGCGGCGCTGAACACGCCCGATCTTTCATCGGCTTGCGCGTCCGTCCAGGCCGTTCCGGTCAGGACCGGTCCCTGTGAAGAGAAGCGTATTATATAGGCGCCGCCGTCCACCCGGCCTTTATCGTCGCCCGGAAAGGTCCAGGTCAGCAGGATGGAATTTATGTCCGCGCCGTAGGCCGCGGTCATGGATGAGACGGCGAGGGGCGGCGTGGTGGTGTCCACCGTTACGCTGTAGGCGCCCGACCAGTAGCCGTAGAGCCCCGCCGGATCCTTGGCCCTGACCCGCCAGTACCAGATCCCTTCCGGGAGTATCGTCCCAGTGGAGAAAGAAACATCCGCCGTTCCGGCGGCGATATTCTCCTCGTTTATTTCCGGCGAAAAAAAACCGGGGTCGGCGTCCACCTGCAGCTGGTAGAGAAGGGGGCCGTCCAGGTCCGGATCGGAGGTTTTATCCCAGGTGAACGGCGGCGTGGAGTCATTGGTCCTGCCGCCGTCGGCCGGAGAAACAAGCGCGGGAATGTGCGGCGCGCGGTCGTAGGCCAGGGTTATCAGGTTTAACTCGGGCCTGCCCGGAGGATCGGTGGAAAAGAAGTCGGCTTTTATTTTGAGGTACCGCCTGTTGCCGTGGCCGGGCCAGATGGCCTGGGCCGCGGCCGTGGTGTAAAAGGTTCCGGCCGTCCCGTCGGGACCGCTGAAAGAATTGTAGGTGACCGTGTCGGAAGAAGAGGCCAGCTGGAAATAAACCCCGGCGCCGTCCGGCGCGAGGCCGAACACGGGTGTGAGCCTGTCCCAGGTCATCGGCCCAGTGGACGCCTGTCCCTGCCAGGCATCCAGCGTCCCCGAGGTCCAGGACCCGGTGGAAAGGAAGGTGAAGGTCCACAGGGCGTTAACGACCGGGGAGGGCGTGCCGCCGTTATCTCCTCCGAAAATGAGCGCTTTCCGGCCGTACGGATCGTAGGCGAGTCCGTGTCCGTACCGTCCGCCCGGCTCATTAGGCAGCGCCTCGTGATGCCTGGACCAGGCGGGTCCGGTGAAATTATAGTACCAGAGGTCTCCGGCTCTCGCGGAGGCTGCCGTCAGTCCGCCGTACTGGAAAACATGGCCGTTCACCGGGTCATAAGCCATAGCCCCCTGTTTGCGGGCCTCCGGGCTGCCGCCGGGGTTTTCTTCAGTCCAGACGCGGGCGGCGACATCAAAAACCCAGGTATCGTCCATGACCCTTGCTCCGTCGTAGTTCTCCCCGCCGAAAAGCACCATTTTTTTATGGATCCTGTCATAAGCCATCGACGCGCCGCGCCGGTGGGGCGGGGAAGGGTTCAAAACCAGGCTTGTCCAGGTGGAGGCCGCTGCATCATAGATCCAGGTGGTGGTGTCGGCCGAGCCTCCGAACAGAACGGCCTCGCTCCGGTCCGTGTCATAAGCCATGGCGGCCAGATCGAGCGCCGGGGGCCAGGGTTCCGTGACGGGGATGCTGGTCCAGGTATCCCCTGTGATCGAGTATTTCCAGGCCTCGTTGCCGGGGACTCCGGAGCCGCCGAACATCAGGAATTTATCGCCTATCCAGATCAGGTTGTGCCCGTGGCGGGCAGCGGGCGGCCCGGCCGGGTTTTGCCGGGTCCAGCCGCCGGCGGCGTCGAAAAGCCAGGTATCGTTAAGGTCGGCTCCCTGCGAGTCCTGTCCTCCGAATACCAGGGCCTTGTTCCTTGTTTCGTCAAAGGCGAAACCAAGCTGCCAGCGGGCCGGTATGGCGGCCTGCGTGCCTCCGCCCCAGGCTTTTATAAGGGTCAGCGTGCTCCCGGTCAGTTCCAGGGATTCTTTCGTGCCGGCGGCGAAACCGTCGGCTGAAATGTTAAGGCTGCTTCCGGCGTAAAGGGCCGCGCGCGGCAAAATGAGACAAAGGACCGCCCCGAACAGAGTAAGGGCCCCATTTTTTGTCAGGAGTCGGTTCATATGCTCCGCTTCGGTCCGAATTCAAGTCTTCATCCCAGGATCTCGCGCAGCTTCTCCAAGAGCAGCGAAATGGGGAAAGGTTTCTCCAGGTACGCGGCCACATTGATGCCTTCCTGGATATCCAGCAGCTCTTTGAAATTACCTTTTCCGGTTATGATTATCACCGGTATGGAGGCGGTTTTGGGGTCTTTTTTTAACGCGATGTTGACCGAATGGCCGTCCATCTTGGGCATCATGATATCCATGATGATCGCGTCCGGGGTCTGGGCTTTTATTTTTTCCAGGGCTTCCAGGCCGTTGAACGCCTCCCGGGTGAGGTAGCCGTTCTTTTTCATGGCCGTCGTGAGGACGAAAACTATGTCGGGTTCATCGTCCACAATAAGTATGTTTTTCCCCGTGTTTCCGGCTTCCATGTTCATCCCTCCCTGGAGCCTGTCCGAATAATACAATTTTGGCTGCAATTTCCGTTTTTTGCCCGCGCCGTCACGCCGCCTGTTTTCTCTGAATTGTGTTTCGCGCCCGGCTTCAAAATCGTAAAATGCGCCTTGAAAGCCATTACTCGGCCGGGCTCATGGGGGCCTGGCGCCTGGGCAGGGTCAGATTCATCCTGCTGCCGTTTCCCGGGGCGCTTTCAACCCGGATCGTTCCGCCGTGCATATCTACGATGGCCTTCACTATGGACAAGCCTATCCCGGCGCCGCCCGTTTCGCGCGTGCTTGAGCCGTCTATCTGGTAAAATCTGTCGAAGATCTTGTCCCGGTATTCCGGGGCGATCCCGCAGCCGGTGTCCCAGACGCAAAGCTCCACCGAGTCGCCGGAGTCGGCAAGCGTTATCCCCACCCGGCCTTCGCGGGGGGTGAATTTTATCGCGTTGCCGAGCAGGTTTATAAGGACCTGTTCGATGTGTTCCGGATCGGCCTCTATCAGGGCGCTGGCCGCGGAGCTGGAAACGGGTTCGGCCGAGATATTCCGCTGCTTGAACAGGGGATCCAGGTCGGCGATGGTCTTTTGCGCCAGAGCGGCAAGGTCCATGCTCTTGAAAACCGGGATGAAGGTCGCCTTTTCTATGCGCGAAAAATTGAGGATGTTCGCGACCATGCCCCTCAGGCGGGCGAGGTTGTTCTGTATCACCTCGACCAGTTTTTTTGAGGTCGGGTCCGTGATCTCCGGGACGCTCTGAAGCAGCAGGTCCATAGCGCCGCCTATGGAAAAAAGCGGGGTCCTCAGTTCGTGGGAGACATTTGAAACGAACTCGGATTTCAGCTTGTCCAGTTCTTCGTACGCCGTAATGTCGTGTTTCAGCCTCGCCGTTTCCAGGCGGTGGGAATAATGCCCCACGCACCTGAAGGCCATGGCGGTCAGTTCGTCCAGGTCGAAGGGTTTGGAGATATAGTCGCACGCTCCCAGGCGCATGCAGGCCACCGCCCCTTCCACCGTGCCTGCGCCGGTAAAAATGTTCACGCAGGTAGAAGGGTGGTTTTGTTTGACATGTTTCAGGAGTTCCTGGCCGCTCATTCCCGGCATGGTGAGGTCGGTGAAAACCACGCTGAAGTCGCTTTGCCTGAGCGTGTCCACGGCCTGCGCGCCGTTTTGCGCCGTCACTATTTCAAAACCCTCCCTGGTCAGGTTCCTGTTGCAGATATCAAGTATGCACTGGTCGTCGTCCACAACAAGGATCTTTTTCGGGTTCGACGGTTGAACGGTCATCTTAGTTCTCCGTACCGGAACTTCTGAGGCGGCGCGCCGGCAGCCCGCCGCCACCATTGAATATAACTTCCCCAATTAAAGTATAACCCGCGATACTAAAGTAAAACTCAGATAAAGCTCAAGGAAGGTTCAAGCGCGGGGCGCAGGCGACGGCATAGACCGGGCATGGACATGGTTTACTCGAATTTATAACCGTGGCCGGTAACGCTCACGATATGCGCGGCGATCTTGCGCCCCAGTTTCTTCCTGAGGGAGGAAATGTGCACTTCCACCGTGTGAGGGTCATTATAGCTTGCCGGGTCGTAGCTCCAGACCGTTTCAAGCATGTAGGGGACGCTTAAGACCCTGCCCCGCTTTTCCAGAAGCAGGGTCAGAAGGTCGAATTCCTTGCGGGTCAGGTTCACGGTCTTGTTCTCAAGGCGGGCGGAGCGGGCCGCCGGGTCTATCATAAGCCCCAGCTTGTTGATCCCGGCGGAGTTGTTTTTCCCGCAGGCCGTATATCTTCTCATCACGGCGTTGATCTTCGCCGCGAGGACGGGGAAAGAGAAAGGCTTTATCAGATAATCGTCGGCGCCCATGTCGTAACCGGAGACGATCTCGTCCTCCCCGGTTTTACTGCCTGAGATGATTATGACCGGTATCGGCGCCGCCTTATCGTTCTTAACGGCCTTGCAGAGCTCCAGCCCGGTCAGGCCCGGCATATCCACATCCGTAACTATCACATCCGGCCTGGACTCTCTGGCGAGCATCAGCGCCTCGGAGCCGTTGTCGGTGAAAACCACCGTGAAACCGAGGTTTTCAAGATACCGGCGCATGACTTCCAGCATCTGGCGGTCGTCGTCTATAAGCAGAACTTTTTTCGCCATAATTCATTGTCCGCCGCGCGCGGAGTTCCGTCCCTAAAATTTTTGATCAATTCCGCGTCCCCTGCCGCGCGCTCGGCCTCCTTGCCCGCCCCGCGCTCCGTACCGGAATTTCCGGCCGGGCCGGCCCGCCTGCCCCGGCGCCGTATGTTTGGAGGCGGCTGGTGATGGCCGCCGCCCGTTTTACGGCGTTCAGGATCTGTTCGATCTCCGGTTTCACCGGATTCCCTGTTTTAAGGGTCTCCATTATAAGCGTGGCGTAGCCGGTGATCGCGGACAGTATGTTGTTGAAATCGTGGGCCGCGGGCTGCGCCACCAGGTTTACGGCCTCTATGGCCTTTACCCTGATCAGTTCCGCTTCCATTTCTTTTCGGTCGGTGATGTCCCGGGCGATGGCCAGCAGGCCGGTTATTTCCCCGTTGGCGTTCTTAAGCGGGGTTTTCATCACATTCATGAACCGGCGGCCCTGAGGGGTGTTCCGGAGGTTGTCCACGAAAAGCGTTTCGCCTTTGGCCAGCACCAGCTTGTCCTGCGCCAGCACCTCGTCCGGGGCGCCTTCAGGAAAAAGATCCGCGTCGGTTTTTCCGATCATCCGTTCCGGAGCTGTGCCGAAAAGTTCGGCGCAGGTTTTGTTGGCTTTAACATAACGCCCGCGGGTGTTCTTGATGAAAATAGCGTCTTTGGCCGTGTCGAACAAGGTCTGGAGCGTTTTTTCGTTCTCCTCCGCCCTGCTTCTAAGCTGGTCGCGTTCCGTCACGTCGCGGATGACCCCGGACAGCATAAGGGGCTTGCCGTTCTGCATTATCACGCAGCTTTTCTGTTCGGCGTGGAAATATCCGCCGCCTTTTTTCTTGATCCTGTAGCAGATCATGGGCAGGGGGACGCCGGTCCTGATGGCGTTTTCAAAAGCCTGCTGCAGATAGTACCTGTCGTCCGGATGGCAGAATTCCCTGATGTGGCGCCCTATCATCTCTCCGGGGGTATAGCCGTACTGGCAGATCTGGCGGCTTACAAAGGTTATGCGCGCCTCCGGGTTGGCGGCGTAGGTGATGTCCTGCGAGGCGTTGATTATGGTGCGGTATTTTTCTTCGCTGCCCTTCAGCCGGTCATCGGCCAGCTTGCGCTGTTCCTCTATGCCCAGGGCTTTGGCCAGGATCGTCAGGATCCTGATCTCGTCCGTCGTGATCTCCCTGTTCGTCCGGAATACCGCGCAAAGCGAGCCGGTCGTCCTGCCTTTCACCTTGACCGGATAGCCTATATAGGCTTTGAGGCCGTATTTCCTTACATTGGGATCGCTGACGGCGTAGGCGGAGTTGTCCAGGTCTTTTACTATGAAAGCGCCGTCTTTCATGTGCGAGAGCATGTCGAAACAAAGATGGCCTTTTGCCGTATCCCTCCGGGGCATGTCGGGAGGCGCCTGCCAGGAGCTTATCGTGTGAAGGGAATCCCCCTCCAGGCGGTTGTACAGGACGCAGGAACTGTCCAGGATCTCGCCCGCGGTCCTGGTTATGATATCGATGTTCCTGTCCGCGACAAGCCCGAATTTCAAAAAACACCTGGTCAATTTTAAAAGCGCGGAATCCATCTGCCGGGGCCCGGCCGCAGTTTTCTCACGGCGCGCGGACCTTCGCGCGCGCGGCGCGCGGGCGCCGGATCCGGCAGGTCCGTTTTTGATGGGTTTCTTTTTCATTTTTCCTAACCTCGGCCTATTATATAAAATATGCGGCGCAGAATCGTAAGCCGGAAAGCATACGCGGCCGAAGACGGACGCGGGGCGTGGATAAAACCCCGTGCCGGGCGCGATAAAATGTCGTTTTACGACATTTTATTCGAATTTGTAGCCGTGGCCGGAAACGGCCTTCAGGCGCGAGGCAAGTTTGGGGCCGAGCTTTTTTCGGAGATTGTAGACATGAACCTCGACCGTGTGAGGGTCATTGTATCTGGCGGGGTCGTAACCCCAGACCGTCTCCAGCAGCTGGTCGAGACTGACCACCCGGCCGGATCTTGACACCAAAATGGAGAAAAGGTCCAGCTCTTTGGAGGTGAGTTTTACCTGTTTGCCGGAGATTTTAAGGACACGGCCGCCCATGTCCAGCTCAAAGCCGGCTTTTTTGATCGTAACGGGGGCTGGAGGGGTGCGCGGTTTTGCGCGCCGGAGAACGGCTTTGACCTTGGCCAGCAGCACCGGATAAGAAAAGGGCTTGATGATATAATCATCGGCGCCGGTGTCGTAGCCTGAAACCAGGTCGCGCTCGGTTATTTTTTTGCCGGACATCATTATGACGGGGATGTCGGTCGTGGCGCGGTTCCCCTTGACTTTTCTACAGAAGGCGAAACCATCCATCCCCGGCATTTCGGCATCGGTTATGACGATGTCGGGGCCGGCCGCCCCGAGCACGGACAGGCCCTCTTTGCCGTTGCGTGCGGTCAGGACCGAAAATCCGTGGCCGGCCAGGTACTTGGCGAGAATGTCCAATACTGTGTCGTCGTCGTCGATTATCAGCGCTTTTTTCTGCATGTTGTTCAGATCTTGGAAGATATTCCGCTGCGTCCATTATATAACAAACAGGCGGTACGGGTAAAAAAAGCGCCCCGCCGGTTTTCATTGGTCTTACAAGGTGTCTTATACTGTGCCTGACATGGTGCGCCCGGCGGGGCTTTAAAAAGGCCAGCGCTGCAGATGCTAAGCATACAGTCGTTAAAGACTTTTTGCTTTGGGGGTTGGGTTAGGGGGGCGCACCGTGCAGCGCTGGATATCCGTAAATTTTGAAAGAGCGTGGTTTCGTTACCCATATAGTATAGTAATTGTCGTTCAAGAATCGTTCAAGATGCGCTCAAATGAAATTCAAGATGATTTCGCAATAAACCGGCGCGTGATTATCCGCCGGAGCCGCCGCACGCGGGGCGCGGAAAAAAGTAAAGGCGGCTCATCGCCGGTCGGCGCCGTGTCGGACGCCGTCGGTCCAGGCCGTGAACTCGTCCCATTGCGAATCTTTAGAAAGGGCGAGATCTCCGTATTTGGTATATTCTGATTTCAGGTCCACGGCCCAGGCGGGCCTTCTTGTGGCATTGATGGACAGGCCTCCGACCTGGGAGTAGTCGTACTTGTTGGTGTAGTGCAGGCTATGGAGGCCGATGGAATTCAGGACCAGGCGGTTTTTTATGAAATCCATCAGTTGTCCGGCGGCTTGGCGGGTCTCGGGCGAGCCCGCGGCGCCGCCGACGAGCCGGACAAAGTCATAGAGGTCCGCGTACGGCGACCCTGTTATAGCGTCTCCGCGCGGGTCGTCAAAGCGTATAACCTTGTCTATGGCCGTGATTACGGCCGCGCTCTCGTTGTTGCGCATGACCGCGCCGGTGAAGGCGTCCAGGCGGGCCGGCAGTTCGCTGAAGGCCGACGGGCGGACCACGGAGAGGGTGGCAGGCATGACGCCCAGGGGGAAAACCTGGCCGTCCATGACCCGGCTGTCGGAATAAAATCCGCGGAACCAGCCGGTAATAAAGTCGCCGAACTGTTCGTCGGTGAAGGAGGGGTTCTTGTTCATAAAGTCCAGCAAGGCCTCGTAGTCGAAGCCCGTCACCGTCAGAGAGGCTTCCGACCCCGCGATCAGGCCCGCGTAATCCTTCATTTCGTAGAGCACTTCGGCCATCTGCATCAGGCAGGCGTTCATCATCAGGATGTCGACATGTCCGGCCAGGCGCATCATTTCGCGCAGCTCGGAGGTGCGTATGTAGTGTTGTTGTTCTTCGTCGTTGAAGATCCCCCTGCCTTTTTTTACGGGAGCGCCGAAAATCTCGTCGTTGGAACGGTCTATCCAGCCGGAGCCGTGGCCCCAGAGCACCAGCATGTATTTCCTGGCGGGGAAGGTCTTCCTGGCCCATTGCACAAAATCCGCCACTTGCTTATAATCGCCCATATCGGCGCCGGGGTATTCGGCATAAACCGTTTCGCCAGCGGGGCCGCCGCCGGTTTTTCCGCCTATCAGCAACCGGCGGACGCTCCGGCCCGCGGCGCCGTGTTCGACCACGATATTGACCTTGCCGGTGGCGCCGATCTGTTTCATTTCCAAAAGGTCTTTTGCGTCCCTTTGTAATTCCGCGCTGCTGAGGTTGTTTTTGGCGCTCATAAAGACCATGACGGTCCAGTCTTTCGGGGCCTGGGGGGCTTCGGCCGCGGCGGGTGGTGTTTTGTCCGCGCCCGGAACGGTTCCCGCCGCGGAAATGCCGGCCGCGGTCAGTCCGTCCAACGCGAAGTCATCGGCTTTTACCGTTGAGGCGCCGAAGACCGCCAGTGCGAGAGGTAACGCCCAAAAGCCGAAGCTCCTGTTTTTCATGACTATATTCTAGCCGACGGCCGGCTTTACCGGAAGGGTCCAAGGTCCTAACGAGGCGAGGTCTTTGGGCCCGTTTTTAGAGATACGGGATATAACGCGCTTTAAAATTTCCTAGAATATGCCAGAGGATAGGCCGGGCCGGCGGCCGACATCGTTCATGCGGGCCCGAACAATCTCAACTGTCCCGCTGCAGCGCCGGTGTTGCGAGTTATGACTTCGATCCGATACCTGAAAGGCGTCGGTCCCGTGCGAGCCGAGCTTTTTAAAAAGCTCGGGCTTGAGACCGTGGACGAGATGCTTTTCTATTTCCCGAAAAAATGGGAGGACCGCCGCCTGCACCGTCCTTCGGCCCCGCCGCCGGCGGAAAAAGGCCGGGGCCTGAACGCCGGGAACGAGCGCCCCGAATTCGTGGAGGACGCCTGCGTCATTTTCGGCCGCATCCTGTCCGTGCGGGACCTGTATACTTCAGGTTCGCTCCGTATTTTTAAGACCGTGCTGGACGCCGGCGGGTATCAGGCCGAGGCCGGCTGGTTCAAGCGCCATAATCCCCGTTTTGATGTTTTCGCCCCGCTGCGCAGGGACATCAAACCGGGGGAGCGGATCTGGCTGGTGGCCGTGCCCGAAGATCCGCTGTTTAAAACCCGCCTGCGCGCGGAGGAATATTACCGGGCCGATGACGCCAGGGCCCGGCGTGTCCACATAGACCGGCTCATCCCCGTTTACCCGCTTACCGGGGGCATAACCGCTAAATTCATGCGTGAAGCGATGTACAAGGTGGTCATGGACCACGCCCGGGATAAAGGCGAGTTCCTCCCGGGCCGTCTCCTTGCCGCAAGGACGCTGATCCCGCGCGACATGGCGCTCCGGGCGGTTCATTTCCCCGAAAATTATTTCGAACTTAAGGAAGCCCGCAGAAGGTTCATCTACGAGGAGCTTTTCCTGATGTCGCTGGCCTGGGCCGTCAAGCGCCGGCAGACCAGGAGTATTAACAAGGGGTTTTCGTATAAGGTGGAAAAACGCCTCCTGACGCCGTTCAGGGCCAAGCTCGGCTTCGAATTCACGCCCTCCCAGAAGAAGACCATAAATGAGATCTTCGCGGACCTGGCTTCCCCGTCCCCCATGGCGCGCCTGCTGGAAGGCGATGTGGGATCGGGCAAGACCGTGGTGGCTTTGAGCGCGCTCCTCCTGGCCGCGGAGAACGGGTATCAGGGCGTTTTTATGGCGCCGACCGAGATCCTCGCGGAGCAGCACGCCCTCACTTTCGGGAAATACCTTAACGGGCTGGACGTTAAATTCGCCGTTCTGACCTCCCGGGCGAAGGCCAAGGAAAAAAAAGACATTCTGGACCGGCTGGAGCACGGGGAGATAGATATTCTTATCGGCACCCACGCCGTGCTGGAGGATAATGTCAGGTTCAAGGACCTTAAGCTGGTGGTCATAGACGAACAACACCGGTTCGGCGTCAGGCAGCGCGCGGCGCTCCGCCGGAAAGGCGACAAGGCCGATCTGCTGGTCATGACCGCCACGCCCATCCCCCGCACGCTTTTCCTGGCGCTTTACGGCGACCTGGACCTGTCCGTCCTTACCGAACTGCCGCCCGGCCGCAAACCTGTAAAGACCGAGAGCGTGTCCGAGGAAGCCGCGCTTAAAGTAGTGCGCCTGGAGACTTCCAAGCGGCGGCAGGCCTATATCGTTTATCCGATCATTGAAGAGTCGGAGGTGAAGACCCTGAAATCCGTGAAGGCGGAGTTCGAACGTCTGAAAGAGGAGTTCTCGGACCGCAGACTGGGCATGTTGCACGGCTCCATGCCGGGCGCGGAGAAGGAACGGGTCATGAGCGAATTTGCCGCCGGTAAAATAGACATCCTGGTGGCGACCCCCGTCATAGAGGTGGGCATAGACGTGCCGAACGCGACGATCATGGTCATAAACAACGCCGGGAATTTCGGATTGGCCGGCCTGCATCAGCTCCGGGGGCGGGTGGGCCGCGGCCGCTGGGACTCCAGGTGCCTGCTGGTCTGCGGCCCGGCCACGGCGAACGGGGCTGAGCGCATAGAGGCCATGTGTTCCACCAATTCAGGTTTTGAGATAAGCGAAAAAGACAGCTACATAAGGGGCGTCGGCGAGGTCCTGGGCGTACGGCAGCACGGCGATATGGAATTCCGGATCGCGGACCTGGCGAGGGACGGCGCGATCCTGAAACAGGCGATGGAAGACCGGGACGCGCTGCTGGCGGAGGACCCGCATCTGCTGAGCGCCGAGAACTCCGGTCTGCGCCACAATCTTTTAAAGCTTTACCAGCAAAAGTGGAACCTCATAGACCTTTCGTGAATCCGGCCGCATAATACCTTAAATTTTTCCGGGGCAGAATTGACAACCGCCTTTGTCAGGTTGCATAAACCACTGGGCGGGCTGATTGTGCTGCATCATAATTAAGGACGGGTCAGCGGCCGCCGCTCCTCCCCGGCGGCGCCTTAAGGTTCGATAGGTTCTACAGAACAGTTGACAGAGTTTACCGCACTGTTGTATCATGGGGGGACCGGGGTGTTTTGATCCCGATACCTCACCGTAAAACAACACAAATCCCCGCAGAACGACCCCGCGCTGTGCGAGGGGAAGCTTCAACTGAAACTTTTCAGGATAACGAAGGTGCAGAGATCCCCCCTACCCATCCCCCGGACATCTCTGCACCTTCCGAATTTTGCGGCCGTTTTCAGGCCCGAAATGTCCGGGTTGCCAATGAAAATTTGACAGGTACGGGTTTAGGTGTTAAAATATCCGCACTACCACTAATAGTGGCGTAATCGGGCAAAAACACTAGGTATAGTGGTTTTTATCCAGGGCCAGCCCCCGACGAGGCCCGCGGGAAGAGGAACGGAGGAAGCAGATGAAATGCCCATTTTGCGGCGCGGAGGACACCAAGGTCACCGACAGCCGCGACTCCGCCGAAGCCTTCGAAATAAGGCGCCGGCGCGAATGTGAAAAGTGCGCCAAACGGTTCACCACCTACGAGCGCATCGAGGCGCACCCGCTGGTCGTCATAAAGAAAGACGGCCGCCGTGAGGGGTTTTCCAGGGAAAAGCTGCTGGGCGGCCTGGTTAAATCCTGTCAGAAGCGGGAAGTCAGCGTGGAAAAAATAGAGGAGGCTGTGGCGGAAATAGAGAGTTCTTTAAGGAACGAGGATAAGACCGAGATCCCCAGCCGGCTGATCGGTGAACTGGTGGCCGACAAACTTAAAAAACTCGACAAGGTCGCGTATATCAGGTTCGCGTCCATCTATAAGGACTTCGAGGATGTGACGGATTTTGAGAAAGAGATCAGGTCAATACAGCAACTAGGGGGAGTAAAATGAACGAATTTTTTCCTAAAGTTATAAAGAAAAGGGACGGTAAAGTGGCTCCTTTCAATATAGAGAGGATAAAGACCGCCATCTACAAGGCGGCCTATACCCTGGGCGGCCGCGATGAAGAGAAGGCCGTCGAAGTCGCCAACGAGGTCGCCCGCCGCCTTAACACCAATTTCACCCTCCGCTCAAAGATCCCCACCGTGGATGACAGCAACACCGTCTGCGTGGAGGTCCTGCGCGAAAAAGGCTTCGACCGCACCGCCGACAAGTTCGAATCTTACTCCCTGGACCGCCGGCGCGTGCGCAAGAGCGGGCTCACCGTCAAGAAAAAGGCGGGGAAGACCGACATTACCGACCAGATGCTGCTGGTGCAGTCCATCACCAACGAGACCATAGAGGCCTTCGACCGGAAAAAGCTGGCCGACGCCCTGGAAAAAGAATATGTGCTCGCCCGCGAACTGGCCGAGATGATAGCCAAAGAGACCGAGAACGACGCCTACGAGCTGTCGGACAAGTACGGCACCAAGAATTTCGATACGCAGTTCCTGCGCCGCATTTCGGAAGCGCATTTGTCCATGATGGGCATTCCGCTCAAGAATTCCGCGCTGGCCATGCCGCTGTCCACCATAGAATCCCTGGTTATCGGCAACAGCAAGGAAAACTCCAACATCACCTCCAACAACCCCGAGGCGGTCAATCTCGGCATAGCTGAGTATGTCCTGAAGCAGTACAATCTGCGCAAGGTCTTCTCCGAAGAGATCGCCGAGGCTCATAATAACGGCGCCATCCATATCCACGACCTGGGCTATCCCCAGCGCGTGTACTGCTCCAGCCATTCCGTGGAGTACATCAAGAAGTACGGCCTGAACAGGATAGTTTCGAATCTCCAGAACAAGTCCAATCCCGCCAAGTCGGCCATGGTCCTGAACGGCCATATCCAGACTTTTCTCGCGTCCATGCAGTCGCGCTACGCCGGCGCCCTCGGCTTCGGTTTCCTTAATATCCTTTATGCGCCCATGCTCAATTGCCCCGAGGTTATGATAGAAGGCGAGCTTGAAGGTAAGCCGGTCAAGATAAAGAAGGATGCGTTGGAGACCATGGTCGAGTCCGGCACGGTTTCTTATACCGACGGGACCAGCGTCCCCTATTTCAAGAAAACCGGCGAGACCCGGGAACTGAGAAAGCTGTCCCGCAAAGAGATGCGCCAGATAGCCCAGAACCTGATCTTCTCGGCCAGCCAGAACGCTTTCAGCCGCGGAGGCCAGACCCTGTTCATCGACTTTAATATCCATACCGGAGTGCCCCAGTACATGCACAATGTCCCGGCCATGGGCCCCGGCGGCAAGTATATGCTGGAAGATAAGGACGGCCGCGTGGAAATGACGGACGAAGCGCCGCGCTTCGCGGGCGTGGAAGGCGATTCCCGCAACGGAGACGTCGTCGATCCCGCCGACGGACGCAAATTTATCACCTACGGCGATACGCGCATGGTCAGGACCGCGCAGGAATTCGCCATCGAGCTGATGAAGGTGTGGGAAGACGGCGACAAATACGGCATACAGTTCGCTTTCCCCAAGTGCGACCTGCATGTGAGCAAAGAGGCCCTGGAATACCCGGATGAAAGGGAGGTTTTTGAATACGGCTGCAGACTGGCCGCCAAGAACGGCTCCACCTATTTCATGTTCGACCGCGACGGCGCGGGCGCCACCCTCGCCCAATGCTGCCGTCTAAAGGAAAAGGTCACCGATCCGTTCCTGCTCAAGCATCCCGAACGCATCCGGTTCACCGGTTTTCAGAATGTGACCATAAACCTTCCGCAGGCCGCTTTCAAGGGGCGCACCCTGCCCGGCACGCTGAAGCAGATAGACGAGGCGCTTGAACTGGCGGTTAAGGCCCATTTACAGAAAAAGGCCTACACCCAGACCCTGCTTGACACAGACGGCAGCCCGCTGCGTTCTCTGGGCCTCCCTTCGGACGACGGTACGCCGTATGTCGACCTTAACAAGGCCACTTATATAATGGGCCTTATCGGTCTTAACGAAGTGGTGCAGTACCTTACCGGCAAGGAGCTTCACGAAACCAGGGAAGCGTATGAAACCGGTCTTAAGATCGTGGACCATATGCACCAGAAGATCAACAGCCTGCGCGCGGCGCACGCCCTGAAGATCACGCTTGAGGAAACCCCCGCCGAGTCCGCCACGCAGAAGCTGGCCAAAGGCGACCTGAACAGGTATCCGGAATCGCGGAAAGTGATCAAGGGCGATATGAAAAAAGCCCCTTACTATACCAATTCCGTGCACCTGAACCCGGGCGCCGATGTTTCCATCCTGGACCGGATAGAGCTTCAATCCAAGTTCCATGATATGATCGAGTCCGGTTCCATCATTCATGTCTACTGCGGCGAGTCCCAGATCCCGCCGGCTTCCATCGCCTCCCTGGTGGAACGGACCTACAAGAACACGCGGGCTTCGCAGCTCACCGTGTCGCCGGAGTTCACCCACTGCAATAACTGCCATACCAATTATTTCGGTTTCAAGGATAAGTGCGGAAAGTGCGGCAGCGAGGATGTGACCAAGCGCACCAAGATAGTGGGTTATTTCTCCAATCTCAGCGGCTGGAACGATTCCCAGCTCGGGATAAGCCGGGCCCGCGAAGCCGTGGCGGCCCAATACGCGAGTTTCGCCCCCAGCATCGGCTGGCTTCATATGAAAGACCCCTCAAAGAAAGTGATGGTTTTCGGCAAGGAAGGCTGCTCCATGTGCGAAGAGGCTAAGAACAGCCTGACAAAAGCCCTCAAAGCCCGGGGAGTCGAAGTTCCCGTGGAATTCCACGACCTGACGACCCAGGACAGCCGTATGGCGGCCGCCAGGTGGAATGTGCCGCTGGACCCGATCCCCACGGTCCTGGTCAAGAATAACGGCACCACCAGCCGCTACGAATTGGAATTCAGGCGCGGCAAGCCTCTACGCCGCAAAGAAGTGGAATACTTTAAAATGGTGGAAGACGCATACACCGTAAAAGCTTCAAAGTAGAGAGTCGGATCGGGTATCGGCGCCGTCGTTTTTGTTCTCGCGGGAAATATTAAAATGAAGATACGGGCGGCGCTGGGCTTTAACCTGATAGACTACCCCGGTAAGATAGCTGCGGTGGTTTTTGTCCCAGGCTGCGATTACCGGTGTCCCGCCTGCCACGCCAAACCCCTGCTGAACGAGAACGAACTGCTCTCCGAAGGCGACTTTTTAAAATACCTGGACGGGGTGAGGCAATGGGTCGACGGAGTGGTCGTCTGCGGCGGCGAGCCCACGCTCCAGCCTGACCTCATCCCTTTCCTTTCCAGGCTTAAGGCGGAGGGGCTGTCCGTAAAGCTGGATACCAACGGCGGTTCGCCGGGAGTGCTGGTCCGGCTGCTGGCGGAGAAACTGGTGGATTACGCGGCCATGGATATTAAGGGGCCGCGCGGCTTGTGGAGGGTCCTGTCGGGCGGGTATTGTGCGGAGTCCGCGATAATAGAAAGCATGCGCGCGGTAGCCGGGTTCCCGGACCATGAGTTCCGCACCACGGCGGCGCCGGTGCTTCGCGGCGGAGAAGAGATCAGTTTCCTGACCGCCGAAGAAATGGCCGCTGCGGCGCGTTTGATAACCGAGATCACAGGTTCGGCCGATCACAAATATTATATACAGAAATTCATACCCAGGAAAGGCGGTCTGGTGGACCCCAGGCTGGAGAATTGTCCGGAAACTCCGCCGCAGCTGCTGGAAGACATGAAAAAAGCGGCACGTGAGTATCTTCCCAAATGCGAGATCAGGGGATAAAAATTTTTAAGGCAAAAATTTTTACGATAAAACAGCGGAGGGGATCTATGAACAAGCTTGAGATAGCGGTGCAGAAACTGGACGGCGGAGTGAAAACGCCCGGTTACGCGCATGACGGCGACGCCGGGGTGGACCTTTACTCGACCATCGACCACACGCTCAACCCCGGGGAGCGCGTCCTTATTCCCACGGGCCTGAAAATGGCCATCCCGCGCGGCTACGAAGGCCAGGTGCGGCCCAAGTCCGGGCTGGCTCTTAAGCACGGCCTTACCGTTTTAAACACGCCCGGCACGGTGGACGCGCCGTACCGCGGCGAAGTCGGCGTCATTCTTATCAACCTGGATCCGAAGAACCCTTATGAAATAAAAAAAGGCGAGAAAGTCGCCCAGATGGTTTTTAACAGGATCGAATACGCCGTTTTTACCGAAACCGCGGAGCTTACCGCCACCACCAGGGGCGAAGGCGGCTACGGCAGCACCGGAAAGCATTAAGAGCCTGTCCGACATAAGGAATTTTGGCTGATTCCGCAGTTCAATGTGAGTTCCATCTGCGGAATCAGGGAACAGAATTATTCCACGGAATTCCCCGCGGCTTTGCCGGAAGCGGAGCCGCGCAATTCAAGGAGCAGGTTCGTTAGGACGGAGATCTTGGTAATGTCGTTGCCGCCGCTGTTCTGTTTATATACGGAGGAAGTGTAGCAGCCCGCCGGGGTCTTTGTGAAGTCCTCATCATGTTTTCTGGCCACGATCCCTTCGATAAGCCCGGTCCCGGCGTTGAAGACCGGTCCGCCTGAGTTCCCGCGAAAAATATCCAGGTCGGCGGTGAAGTAGCTTAAGACGGGCGCAAGCTGGTCCGTATCGCCGTCCGCGTTGAAATCCTGCACGGTGGCGCCGCCGGCTATCTTAAGCGGCAGGCCTTTCGGGTAACCCATCACCAAGATTCCGTCGCCCTTCCGGAGGCCGGCGCCCATGTCGACCTCCAGGGGCGTGTGTCCGGTCACTTTACGGTTCAGCCGGATCAGGGCGAAGTCGGCGCCGTAAAGCCGGTCGGGCGGGGTGTCGACCCTTGACTCTCCGTATAAAAACCGCTTGAGGATCTTGGCGCAGCCGTACACTTCTTTTTCCGGCATGACGACCGAGGCCTTGCCGCCGTCCTCTTTTACCGCGTATCCGAACACTATGCCGGTACGCCTGCACTCGGCTTCGTCTATTATGCAGTGGCCGGCGGTTATTACCAGGTCGTCCCCGACCAGCGAACCGGAGCAGAAAGCTCCGACGGGCTGTTCGCGGAACTTTTCATCCGGGCAAAGGCCGTTCTTATCGCCGAATTTTTGAGTTTTCAGTTTCCTCATGCCGCGGTCCGCGGGTTCGATGTCCTTCATCTTCCAGAGCGATACCACCGAGTCGGCAAGGAGCCGCAGCTCAGGCGGCGCCGCGAAAAGATCCAGGCGGTCGTCGTCGCCATATATGGCTTTTCCGCCCCCCGCGAAAGAGAAGGAAAGCGGCGCCATCAGGGTTAAGGCCAGGCTCAGGGTCGTTTTCAAAGCTTTCATAAATTTTCCGCCGCGCCGGATTCCGTTATGTTATACGGCCTGAATTGACAAATGTCAACAGCCATCAGGCCCAGCCGGCTATAGGCCTTTTGCGGCGTTAAACCAGTGAAGAAATTCGGGCCAGCGGCTGCGCTTCGCCCAGTCCAGCTGTTCGTAATTCGGCGCGTAACCAGAGAGCGGCAGGTAAATGCCGAGGCCATGCGCGCGCCCCAGGTGCGCGCCGGAGGCGCCGTTGGCAAGCAACATTTTGTTTTGAAAATGCGCCGTAAGCCGCCGGCCCGCCTCTTTTAAAGGCGCCGAAACCTCCAGGGCCCCTACGGCTTCGATAAAGCCTATAAGGTCCCGCGAGTCCGCTCCCGCAAAACCGTCGGCCGCGGTCCGCGCCGAAGCCAGGACCTGCGGGTCTTCGTTCATGGCAAGGCCGACCCAATCGTCAAGCAGGCCCCGCAATTCTTCAATGCCGTAAATCCGTAAGGCTGAAAGCGTGGCGGCCTTGCCGGTAACCGCATAAGCCCCTTCATAGGCTGAGACGGCGGCCGCCGCAACGGCTTCGGCGGTTCTCGGAACCGGCAACCCGTGAAGTTTTTGCAGAAAAAGATCATAGGGCCAGCCGTCCGCGGGCTCGTTTTCCTCGGAGCCTATCGCGATCTGCGCGGCGCCTTTCAGCGCGTGGACGACTTCGGCCATTTGCATCAGGCACGCGTCGGAAGCGTAAATATCCGCCCCGCCCATGCCGCGCAGGGCCAGGCCGAGCTCATCTACGGTGATCTCCGACCCGGTCCCGTCGTCGTGAGAAATATTCCTCAGGCGTCCGGCTGGAACGGGCTTGTTCTTCCAGCCGCTGCCGTGGTTCCAGATCATAAGCATGTAATGTCTGGCTGGAAAGTTCTTTTTGGCCCATAGTCCGAAAGCCGCGACCTGCCTGTAATCCCCCATGTCCACATCGCTCAGGATCCCTTTCAACTGGGAATATTCCCCGAACACCCCGTTCTGCTTTATAAGATACCGGCGCACTCCGGTCCATTCTTCGGCGTTCTTGTTAAAGTCCGTTCCTCCGCCAAAGGACCCGCGGCCCAGAAAGGAGGGGTCGTTCCAGTCCGGGTGGGGGTAGGGACCGCTCCCGGGCCCCGAGGACGCGGCGCGGCCGGCCTGGACCAGGATATTAACCTCTTCCGGAGGGCCGTCTTCTTCCATTTCCCTGATATCTTTTCTTACAAAATTCGCGAGGTTGTTGTTGCCGTTCATGAAGACCATGATGGTCCATTCTTTTTCCGGCTCCGGCCGCGGTTCATGCGGGGGGATCACAGGCGGCAAAGCGGCGGCGGCCGGCGCGGGCGGCTCGGCCGCCGGGGCGCCGGACGGAAGCTGGGCCGCGGCAAGGACGGTAAGGACAAAAAAAAGATATTTCATCAGCGAGCTCCTTTAAGCTTATTCTATTATAGCCGACCCGCTATAAATTTAAATGAGCCGAAAGACCCCCCGGGCGCCGGTATTTTGGCCCGCGCGGGCGGCGGCGACAATACGCTGTCGCTGACCTCTGCTACGCTATTGCGACGGCGGCGGGTAAGGAGGGGGTATGGAAACCAGGTCTATAGCGGAATCTGTCGGCAGACTGGCAAAGGAAATAAAACGGTTCGCGGCACGGGCGGTAACCGGGTATGGACCGGTGGTGAATTATCTTCTCCTTTGCCGGTCAAAGGATGCGCGGCGCATTACGGCGGCGCTGGACGGCCTGCTTGATTTCTGCTGGGACCCGGACGCCCTGCTGCTTTTTCATAAATTATGCCGCTACTACCATGACATCGATCCCCGGGCCGCGGAAGAATATGCGCGCCGGTATCGCGAGATGTGGAATTAGGCGCCGGAATGGACGGCGCCCCGTGCCGGGTACGATAAAATGCCGTCTTACGATATTTTATTAGGCAGGCCCTCCCGTGATTTAATAGAATGGGATCATGCCGAAAATAAAATTAAGTCTCCTGCTTTTTTTCGCCCTGCGGATCAGCGCGCAGGGCCTGACCGCCATGACCTACAATATCCGGCTGGATACGGCGTCGGACGGTGAGAACGATTGGGCGCACCGCAAGGAGTTCTGCGTTTCGCAGCTGCGGTTTTACGCCCCGGATATTTTCGGGGTTCAGGAGGCGACCCCGGGCCAGGTGACGGATCTTTCCGCGGCCCTGGCGCAGTACGGCCATGTCGGTGTCGGGCGGGACGGCCCGGAAAAAGGCGAAGCTTCAAGCGTTTATTATAAAAAGGACAGATTCGAGCTGGAAACAACCGGTACGTTCTGGCTTTCCGAAACGCCGGATAAGATCTCGAAAGGCTGGGACGCGGCCTTCAACAGGGTCTGCACTTACGCGCTTTTTAAAGACCGGCGCGACAAAAAAACCTTCTGGGTATTCAACACCCATCTGGACCATGTCGGCGAAGAGGCGAGAACCAGGGGTTTGCGGCTTATTCTTTCAAAAATGGCCGAGCTGAACGCAAAAAAATACCCCGTGATCCTGATGGGCGATTTTAATACCGAACCCGGCGCGGACCGGATAGCGGAGCTGAAAAAAGTAATGAACGACGCGCGGGAAATCTCCGAAGAAAAGCCGTTCGGGCCTTCCGGGACCTTCAACGGCTTCGATCACGCCATACCGGCGACGAAATTGATAGATTATATTTTTGTTTCCAGGTCAGGGGGGATGAAAGTGAAAAAATACGCGGTTTTAAGCGATTCAAAAGACCTTAAATACCCCTCGGACCATTTCCCGGTTTTTGTGGAGATTTATTAAAATTTTTGTCTAAACTCCGGCACGGAGAGGGCGCCCTCTCCGTGCCGGGTACGATAAAATGCCGTCTTACGGCATTTTATTTTTCCAGCATGAACGAATACTTGTACTCGCGGGCGGGGACGAAATTCTCCTTTACGGCGCGCGGCGAGGTCCAGCGCATCATATTCAGCAGAGAGCCGGCTTTATCGTTGGTGCCGGAGCCCCTGGCGCCGCCGAAAGGCTGCTGGCCGACCACGGCTCCGGTGGGTTTGTCGTTGATATAGAAGTTGCCGGCCGCGTGTTCGAGGAGGTCCGCCGCTTTAAGCACCGCGTTCCGGTCCTGTGAAAAGATCGCCCCCGTCAGCGCGTAAGGCGAAGTGGCGTCGCAAAGCCTGAGCGTTTCCTCGAATTGACCGTCCTCGTAAACGAATACCGTCATCACCGGCCCGAAGATCTCCTCCCGCATGGTCTTAAAGTCAGGGTTGGAAGTTTCGATCAGCGTGGGCTGGATAAAATAACCTTCGGAGTCGTCGCAGACGCCGCCAGCCAGGATCCCGGCGTCGGGCGCCGATTTTACGAAATCAAGATAGCCCTTGATAGTCGTAAAGGCGTTCTTGTCTATGACGGCGTTCATAAAGTTGGTGAAGTCCTCGCAGGAGCCCATTTTAATGCCCTTGATCTGCGCGGCCAGGTCGTCCTTTATCTTGTTCCAGACCGAGCGCGGTATATACGAACGGCTGGCGGCCGAACATTTCTGGCCCTGGAACTCGTAGGCGCCGCGTATTATGGCGGTTTTAAGGGCTTCGTGGTCGCAGGATTCATGGGCGAAGATAAAATCCTTGCCGCCGGTCTCTCCGACCACGCGCGGGTAGCCGCGGTATTTGTCGAAGTTCTTGGTGATGGCCGCCCACATGCCGTTGAAGACCGCGGTGGAGCCGGTGAAGTGCAGGCCCATAAAATCCTTGTTGTCTATGACGGGATTGCCTACCTCGCCTCCGGAGCCGGGCACCATGTTGATGGCGCCGTCCGGCAGGCCCGCGGCCTGCCACAGCTTCATAAGCTGGTAGCCGGAATAAACCGCGGTGGACGCCGGTTTCCAGATGACGGTGTTGCCCATTATGGCCGGCGCGGTGGGGAGGTTGCCGGCTATGGAGGTGAAATTGAAAGGCGTCACGGCGAACACGAATCCCTCCAGGGGCCTGTAGTCCATATAATTCCAGCTCCCCAGCGGGGAGAAAGGCTGCTGCGCGTAGATCTGTTCGGCGTAATGGGTGTTGAAGCGGTAAAAGTCCACCAGTTCGCAGGCGGAATCTATTTCGGCCTGGAAGGGGTTCTTGGACTGGCCGAGCATGGTCGCGGCGTTCAGCGTGGAGCGCCAGGGTCCGGCCAGCAGCTCCGCGGCTTTAAGGAATACGGAGGCGCGGGCGTGCCAGGGCATGCGGCCCCAGGTTTTGCGCGCTTCGGCGGCGGCTTTTACGGCCTGCTCGACCTCTTTCGGACCGGCTTTGTGGAACCGCCCTATGACCTTTTTGTTCTCGTGCGGAATGATTATGTCGGCGGTGCGTCCGGTGCGCACTTCCCTGCCCGCGATAATAAGGGGGATGTCTATCACCTGGCCTTTAAGTTCGGCGAGTTTGGCTTTAAGTCCCTTGCGCTCGGCGCTGCCGGGGGCGTAGTTTAAAACCGGTTCGTTGACGGGTTTCGGTACCTGGAATATGGTGTTCATCGTGTCCTCCGAAATTTAAGCTTCTCAGCAAATGGTAGCAAAATATTACGGCCGTCCGAAATCCAGGCACGGTTACGGGGTTGTTCATATTATTTGATATAATAGTATGAATATGAAACGGCACGACAAGGCGCTGGACAGGTTTACGGTATGTTTTGAGAAGGGCCTGCTGGCCAGACTGGATGAAATAACGGCCGAACGCGGCTATCCCAGCCGCTCGCAGGCCATGGCGGATTTTATCCGCAGGGCGATAGTGAAAAAAGAATGGAAAGGCGGCCGCGAATGCGCCGGCGCCATCTCGGTGGCCTATGATCCGGCCGACCCCCGTCCCGCGCGGGGCATTGGGTCGCTTATGGCGGCTAACGCTAAAAATATCCTTTCCATCCAGACCAATATCCTGCCCGGCGGAAAGATGCTTTCGACGGTTTCCGTAACGGGGAGACCGGCCGAACTTGAACGGCTTTCCGATGCGATGCGCGCCCTGAAGGGCGTTACGCACGGCTCATTTTCCATCGTAACGCCTCTTTGATGAATATATATAAAAGCGCTTCTATCCTGGTCCTGTTTTGCTCGGCGGCTTTTGGCGCGGAAATAGGGCTCACCGTGGTTACTCCGTCCAGGACCGCGCGGCCCATAGGCGAGATCCCGGGCGCGGTGGAGGTGATCTCGGGGGCGCAGCTTGAAAGCGCGCCGGGCGCCGCGCTGGACGAGAAACTGGCCGGCCTCATTCCGGGCGCGGTCGGCAACAGGGCGAACGGCATATATTCCTTTGCCTCCGTGGTCGCATTGCGCGGCCTGCCGGCTTCGGAGCAGGGCCGCACGCTGGTCCTGCTTGACGGAGCGCCGGTCAACACCGGGGCCACCGGCGCCGTGAACTGGAACCGGCTTGCCGCCGAGGGGATAGCGCAGATCGAGGTGTTCAAAGGTCCCGCCTCCTCCCTTTACGGTTCCAACGCCGCCGCCGGAGTTATAAACCTGATAACGAGAAAAGCGGCCCCCGGTTACCGGCTGGGCGCGGCATATGGCGGATATAACACTATTCAGGCCGGCGCCGGGGCCGGAGCGAAGATAAGGAACCTTACCCTGTCCATGGACGGCGGCTATCTCAGCAGCGGCGGCTATAATTCGACCCCGGAGGACCAGCGGACGGCGCCGGACTACACCGTAGATAAGTATGCGCGGGATAAGTATGCGTCGGCCAAGGCCTCCCTGGGCCTCGGAGAGAACGGCGCCGTCGATCTGCAATATTCGCGCGGCGAAGGCCTGCGCGGAGAGGGCGTCCGCATAAGGACGGCGGAAGGCGCGAGCAGGCGCTATGTCACGGATTTCGCGCGCGCGGCCTGGCATGGGGAAAAGGGCGGTACGGCCTGGCAGACGCAGGCCTATTATCAGCTTGAGGATTACTCCAGATTGAACGAATCGTCCAAAAACGGATATACCAGGGTAAATACGGACGCCCGCCGCGAAGATGCCGGGGGCCAGGCCGCCGTTTCTCTGCCGCTTGCGGGCCTGACGGCCACGCTGGGCGCCGACTATAAGCTGGGCTCGGTGGACGCCACGGACCATAATGTCGCGCCGGCGCCCGCCTACGATTCCAAAGACCGGGGCCGGATAAGCCAATACGCTCCCTACGCGCAGGCCGAAAAAAAAATGTTTTCCGAAAGGCTTAAGCTGCTGGCTGCTCTCCGTTACGACAATGCCCGGTATTTCGACGGCTTTTTTTACAACCCGTCCAACACGGTCAATCTTGTAAACGGTCCGCAGAGCGCTCATTACTGGGACAGGTTCTCGCCGAAATTAGCGGCGTCGTGGAGTTATTCCGGCCGCGCGGAGCAGTATGTTTCCTACGGCAGAGGTTTCAGGCCGCCGGCCCTGGAGGATCTGTGCCTGACCCTGCTGCGCGGCTCGGGAACGAGTAAAAGGCTCAACATCGCCAACCCGGCGCTTAAACCGGAAACCGTGGACACGGCGGAGACCGGGTTCAGGCTGTCGCCGCTGACTGGTTTATATGCCGACCCCGCCGTTTACTACACTATAGGCCGGAATTTTATGTACACCACCGATACCGGAGATGTCGCGGGCGGCGTGAAAGTCTCTAAAAAAGAGAATATCGCCAGGGTAAGGGTCTACGGCGCGGAGTTGCCGGTAAAATTCTACTCCGGAGCTTTTTCGCTTGCCGCGGCCTACGCCTGGTCGGACAGCGAGATCAGGAAATATGCCGGTCCCGCGGCGCTGGAAGGAAAAACCCTCGCGTACGCCCCGCGCGGGACGGCTTCCGCCTCCGTCGGACTGAAGACCGCTCCGGCCGCTTTTACGCTGCTCTGGACCTATAAATCCGGACAATATATAACCGACGACAACAGCGCGCGGGTCGGGGGATACTATACCGTCTCGGCCTCGGCCCGCCGCTCTTTCACGCGGGCCTTAAGCGCCGGACTCTCCGTGGAGAACATCTTTAACAGGCGCTATCAGGAAAGCGGCGCGGATCTCGCTCCCGGCAGGACCGTGACGATTTCCCTGGAGGCTGAATTTTAACCGTGAAGACCGAGAACGGGGGAAAATCCGGCGTGGTCTGGCGCAAGGCGGCCGTCCTGGGCGGCATCTGGGCGGCCTCCGAAATAGTACTGGGCAGTTTTCTGCATAATGTGCGCCTGCCGTTTTCCGGGGAACTGCTCACGGCCGTCGGCATAGCGGTGCTGGTGGCAGGCCACAGGCTGTGGCCTGAGCGCGGACTTCTGTGGCGTACCGGACTTATATGCGCGGCCATGAAATCGGTTTCCCCCAGCGCGGTTATTTTCGGCCCCATGGTCGCCATTTTCATGGAAGGCCTGCTGGCCGAGGCCGGGGTGCGGCTGCTGGGAGGGAACGCAGCCGGCTATCTGCTGGGAGGGGGCCTGGCCATGAGCTGGCCTCTGGCGCATAAAGCGGCCGAGCTGCTGATCTTTTACGGTCCCGGCGCCGTCGAGCTCTACCTGCGCGGCGTCGGGTGGCTGCGGGCGTATTCCGGCTTCGGGCCGGGAAATTCATGGACCCCGCTGCTCCTGATGTTCGCCGTCTATTTCCTGTGCGGCGCGGCGGCCGCGGCCGCCGGAATGCGCGCTGGAAAGGAAAAGGCGCCCCTTACGGAGCGTTCGGCGCGGCGGCCGCCGGCCGGCCAACGCGGTTCCGGCGCGGCTCCCCTTGGCGCGTATTCCGTTACGGCGCTTATGATCCATCTCCTGTTCGTCTCGGCCGTAATGGCGGCCGGGCGCCGGATACCCTTACCGGCCCTGTCGGCCGCCGCCGGGATTTATGGGACCCTCTGTGCGCGATTTTATCCCCGCGCCGGGTCGCTCCTCAAGCGCGCCGGGATCTGGGCCGGGGTGCTGGCGGCTTCGCTGCTGGCCGGAGCTCTGCTGGGCAGCGCGGAGGCCGGCCTTTACATGGCTTTAAGAGCTTTTACGCTTACATTGGCTTTCGCGGCCATCGGCAGCGAACTTGTGAACCCGGCGATCCGCGCCAGGCTGGAACCGCTCGGCGGCGCGGTCTTTTTTGAAACTTTGCAATACGCTTTCAACGCGCTGCCCGCGATCCTCGCCGGGCTTCCGTCCGGCCGGGAATTCGCCGGTCGGCCTTTGGCCGTGCTCGGCGGGACCGTGGCCCGCGCGCCGTTCCTTCTTGACGCCATCTTGCGCCCGCCGGTGTTCATAATTACGGGCGCCCACGGCGCCGGCAAGAGCGGACTGGTCCTGGAGCTGGCCCTGGCGCTGCGCGCGGCGGGGAAAAAACCGGGCGGCATCTGCGCGGCCGGGCTTTGGACGGATGGGCTGCGGACCGGGTTCGACCTTATAGACCTGGCCTCGGACGCGCGCGTTCCCCTGTGCCGCCGCGGCCTCGCCGGGGCCGCCGCGACGGCTGGGGAATTCGGATTCTATCCCGAGGGCCTTGCCGCCGGGGCTTCGGCCCTGTCGCCGGAAAAACTTTCGGAAGCGGACGCGGTTTTTGTGGATGAGATAGGTTTTCTCGAACTGGCAGGCGGCGGCTGGGCGGCCCCGCTGGAAAGATGTCTGAAGGATCTAAGACGGCCGCTGGTACTTGTGTCCCGCGACTATCTGCTGGACAAGGTCCGCGCGCGCTGGGGATTGGATAACGCCGTCATCTGGAGAGCCGGTAGGATCAGCGCGGGGACCGCCGTTAAAGACCTGGAAAATGCGGTAAATAAAATGTTTTGTTCGTCCCTGTGAAAGGACGGGCGGCTCACGCGCCCGCCGCCCCGCTGCGCCAGACGATGACGGCCTTCCTTACCGAGGTGGTCTGCTTTACCAGGCCGTTGCGGGTTATTTTTTTAAGCAGAGTTTCCACCCACGCCGCATCCATTTTAGCGCCGTTCACTTTCAGGCCGACTTCTATATCGCGCATCGTTTCCGCGGGGGAGGCTTTTTTCTCCCAGCGGTCCCTGATAAATTTCACCCGCGGTTCCCGTCCGAATTTTTTCAGGAACTTCAGCACGACCGCCGCGCCCTCCGGCGCCTTATACGCGACGCCGTGCCTGGCGTAGATCTTCTTCAGGAGCGGGTTGCTGCGCGCCCCGGCCCATCCGATATAAACGCAATGCGCCGCCGCGGTCTCCATCTTGCGCAGATCGGCTTCGGTCTTTATGGCCATGGTCATGGAAGCGAGAGCTATGTCGAAGCGTCCCGCCGTCAGGGAAGAGGGGGCTGCGCTCCAGGCGGAAAGCAGGCAGGAGGCGTTTTTTATGCGTCGTTTGCGGCGTTCGCCGCGGAAGATCCGCAGCATTTCCGGCGAGGAATCCAGCCCCAGCACGCTTTTGGCCTTCCCCGCCAGTTGCAGCGCGTATACCCCGGTGCCGCAGCCTATATCCAGGACCCGGCGGCCTTCAAAGCCGACGCCCAGCCGTTCGACCAGGCGCAGGATCCTGCCGGTTTTGGCGCGAGTTTCCTTTTCGAACGGTTTCGGGTAACTCGCGGCGCGGTGGTTCCAGAATAATTTTTCGTTCGCGCGGGTGCCTTTCATATCATGGAGTATTGCGCGGCCTCCGCCCGCGCGGCTCCGCGGTAAAAAGCCCGCTGAGGGCGGACTTTTTAGCGGAAATGGTCCCTGAGCATCCGCACGAGGCCTTCGGTGGCTTTTCCGGGGATCTCTTCTCCTACCCAGTTGATGGAAAAATGCGCGTTGCGCTGGGTGGGCTTCACAAAAGTTTCATACATCGGCAGGACCGTGGCCAGGATCTGGTGTTTGGTGTCCTCGATACTGCGGCCCCTTTCATTAATATCCCGCTCGACCCTGCGCAGCATCGCCGTGACCATGCCTGTTGAGACGAAGATCTTGTAATCGCAAAGGGACAGGAATTTGGGGAAATGCAGGGTATAGAGCCCTTCCACGATGATCAGCTTGGTCGGGTGGCAGACGGCCGTTTCTTTTTCCCTGGTGTGGAGCTTGAAGTCGTATACCGGCTGTTGGATCGAACGCCCGGCACGGAGCGCTTTTATATGCTTCAGGGCCAGCGCGGAATCTATGGCGTTCGGATGGTCGAAATTATAAGCCTTCCGTTCCTCGAACTTCAGGTGGTCCAGCGGCCTGTAATAATTATCCAGGGACAGGATCTGGCCGGAGATGCCTATTTTTCCGCATTCTTCAATAAGTTTCCTGGCAAGCGTGGTTTTGCCCGATCCCGACCCCCCCGCTATGCCGACCAGGAACCTGGTTTTTATTTTCGTATCCATGATGTATATAAAAAAACAGCCGGGGTTGAGGCCGGCTGTTTTTATGATCCCTTTTGAGAACGGTGGATTGCGCGCATACGGTCATCCATGGCAGCCGCAACCGCCGCCGCAATTATGGCCGCCGGGGTTCATGGGGCAGCCCATGCCCTGCGGGGCGGAGTTTTTCTTAAGGCCCGGGACTTCGTCGGACACCTTAACGACCTTGCCGAGCTTCTTGTCGTAGACATAACGCCCGGTGGCCTTTTCCTTTGCTTCTATATTTTTGTCGTCGGAGAGCATCTGGATCCTTAAAATATTAAATCGCCCTTAAATTTTGGTGCGCCCACCTGGAATCGAACCAGGATAACTAGCTTCGCAGGCTAGGACTCTATCCGTTGAGATATGGGCGCCTCTGTCGCACCCCGCGCTGAACACATGCGCGGGGCGGATTGCCGCCGGCCCTCTAGTCGTACTTCGGGCCGGTGCTCCACAAGGGGGGCTAAGCCCCCCGTTTCATCGTCGTTCACTTTCCCATCACCATTACAAGGTGACGGTAAAGTGAACTGAACCCCCCTTAGGAGGTCCCCGCGCTTGCTACGAAGGAAACGCGCGGGCTTGTATATGCAACCTGCTCTTAGTGATGCACGCAAAATTGCGTCCGTTAACATACGGCAGGTTAGCGTAGCCCACCCTATCCGTTGAGATATGGGCGCATAAAAAATGCGCGGCGCATTTTTTATCGAACCGCCGTTAATTATCATTTTACAAATCTTTGGCCCGGAAATACAGGAAAAGAATATTAAGAGCTTATCCGCAATTAACAATTTCGGCTGCGAGCTCCGGGTCTGGTCGGTTGGTTGAGGGGCAGTTTTGTTTATATGCACTAAGACACTAAGTGTTTCCCCTAAAACAGGTATTATAGCGCAACGCTTCCAGACCTGTCCTTCCCGGTTCCCAGACCGCCGCCTTTATGGCATTTTCGGGCACCAAAACTCTATTTCAAAGCGACAGCAGGCTGTCGGGTTGGTGATGTATACTGTTTCGGTATTCTAGCTAGGGGGTGGCGTATGAAAAACAAAAACAAGGCAGCCACGAGTGAAGAGGTAATCGTTTTGGGTGCAACAATAAATAAGTCTATGATGCCCGCGATATTCCACTGTCCGAATGATATGGTAATATGTTTTCATAAGTTTCAGGGGCAAAGACGAAAATAAATGGTAGAGAAAAAATATTACGCGCACAGCAAGACCAACCCGGACAGTACCCCCGCGACCCAAAGCGAATGGCAGCCGCTGGAGGAACATTTAAAAAATGTCGCCAAACTGGCTGCCGGATTTGCGGAAAGTTTTGCCTCTTCCGATTGGGCGCATAACGCCGGTCTACTTCATGACCTTGGGAAAGCTTCCAAGGATTTTCAGAACTATTTGGAGGAATCAGCAAAGCGATATGATCTGGATTTGGAAATATCCGGTAAAACTAGGGTTGTGCATTCCAGTCAAGGCGCAGTGTTCGCTGAAGATAATTTAGGCCGGGCAGGCCGTCTCTTGGCCTACCTTATTGCAGGGCATCACGCAGGTCTTGCTGACTGGTATACCGCGGATACAGGCGGTGCGGCCTTAACTGAGCGGCTGGCTAAAGGCAGACCTTTGCTTGGTAGGTTGGGTAATTATCCAGACAGTATTAAAAAGGATTTAAAAACCGTATTAAAGCCGCCTGAGCGTATAAAGCGCCCGGAAGATATTCATCTTTGGGTACGGATGCTGTACTCCTGCCTTGTTGATGCCGATTTTCTGGACACAGAAAACTTTATTTCATCTGAAATAACTGAAAGTCGCGGGCAATTTGCAGATATTGCCGAATTGTCTAATCGTTTTTTTCTCTTTCTGAACAGTTTAGAGAAACAGGTCAAGCACACTCCGGTTAATGTAATTCGTTCTGAAATACGGAAATATTGTGAATCTGCCGCGGAGGGCAAACCGGGGTTCTTTTCGTTAGCTGTTCCCACTGGCGGAGGAAAAACTCTTTCATCAATGGCTTTTGCGTTTAAACATGCACTTAAGTATGGTAAAAAACGGATTATCTATGTAATTCCATATACCAGCATTATAGAGCAAACCGCCAAGACTATGGCCGATATACTGGGCGCGGAAAATGTTGTGGAGCATCACAGCAATTTTGAACCGGAAAATGAGACGCAGCGCTCAAAACTCGCCTGTGAAAACTGGGACGCACCGGTAATTGTTACAACTAATGTCCAATTTTTTGAATCACTTTACGCCGCGCGTTCAAGCAGGTGCCGGAAGCTTCATAATATTTCCGAAAGCGTCATTATCCTGGACGAAGCCCAATTGCTCCCGCCTGAATTGCGTACGCCCTGCGTGGATGCCATGCGGCAGCTTGTGCTGAATTATGGCGCCACAATGGTTATTTCCACAGCCACACAGCCGGTATTTAACGAGATAGGCGTTATTGAGGAAATTATTCCCGGCTCAGCGCATCTTTATGAGCGGCTCAAGCGCACTGATTATATAATCCCCTCGCTTTCCGGTTCGGGGGCTATCTCACTGGAGGATCTTGCCCTGGAGCTGCAAAAGCATGAGCGCGTTTTGTGCATAGTTAATACCCGCGCCGATTGCTACAAACTCTTTAAGTTAATGCCCAAAGAGACTATCCATCTTTCCGCATTAATGTGCGGAGCCCACCGTTCCGAGGTAATTGCGGTGATAAAAGAGAAGCTTTCCGCCGGCCTTCCCGTCCGGGTTATTAGTACCCAGCTTGTGGAAGCGGGCGTTGATATGGATTTTCCCGTAGTTTACCGCGCACTGGCCGGGCTGGACTCTATTGCACAGGCGGCCGGCAGATGTAATCGGGAAGGAAAGCTTAATGATAGCGGCCAACTTGGCAGGGTATATGTCTTTGTGCCGCCTACCCCGGCACCCAGGGGATTGCTTCTAAAAGGGGAAAACATCACCAGGGAATTGCTTGCTGGTTCCGACGTTACTCCAGATTCCCCTGAAATATTTAAACGCTATTTCGAGTTATTCTATTCCCGGCTTAATAATACAGGAAAGGAAATAATGGAGCTGTTGGTAAAAGATGCTGCCGAGGGCGCTTTTCAGTTCCGGACCGCAGCGGAAAAATTCAAATTGATCGATAATTACAGCCGCCCTGTTGTTGTGCGGTATGGAAAAGCGCCGCAATTGCTTGAGCGCCTGCGTATTTCCGGGCCCAGTAAGGGAACAATGCGGGGTTTGCAGCGATACATCGTGAATGTTTCCGAAAGAAAGCTGGTCCAAATGGCCGCCGGCGGCGGTGTTTCGGAAGTATATCCTGGGGTTTGGATGCAGGCTATGGCAGGTTATAACCCCGTGACGGGGCTAGACATTTTCAGCGAGACTATAAACCCAGAAGATTTAATGGCTTAAATATAGAGAGGTGCAAAATGAAGGGATTCTGTCTTGAAGTTAGTGGACCGTATGCCTGTTTCACCAGGCCGGAAATGAAAGTGGAACGTGTCAGTTACGATGTGATAACCCCGTCGGCTGCCCGGGCAATTTTTGATTCTATCTTATGGAAGCCGGCTATTTCCTGGAGCATAAAGCGTATTGAAGTTCTCTCGCCTATAAAATGGATTTCCGTGCGCCGCAACGAGGTGGGGACTATAGCCTCCCCGCGCAAAGCCTGCATTTATGTTGAAGAAGACCGGCAGCAGCGCGCCGGCCTTTTCCTGCGTGATGTGAAATATCGGCTGTATGCCGAGTTTAACTTTATCCCGAAAGAAAAACGGCCTAAAACACAAAATCCGCTGCCTGGGCAACTTGTGAGCGCGGAGGATACCGCTGATCTGCGTAAAGACGACTCGCCGGCTAAATACGCCGCTATGTTCGAACGCCGGGCTAAAAAGGGCCAGTGTTTTAACCAGCCATATCTGGGTTGCCGGGAATTTGACGCCCAGTTTTACCTGGTTGATCCGCAGAAAGAGCAATCCGCGCCCATCTCTGAAACGAGTGAATTCGGCTGGATGCTTTACGATATGGATTATTCCGATCCCTCGACCCCAAAGCCATTGTTTTTTAACGCAAAAATGCAGAATGGTGTAATAAATGTACCCGCCCGCGAAAACAAAGAGGAGGTAAGAGGATGATACTCCAGGCCTTGAAAGAATATTACGACAGAAAAGCGATAAACCCTGAATCCCATATGGCCCCTGACGGGTTTGAATGGAAAGAAATCCCGTATATTATCATACTCGATAAAAAAGGCGAGCCTATTAATATTGAAAGCACTTGGGAGGGCGAGGGAAAGGCAAAGAGGGCTAAATCATTCCTTGTGCCGCAGGCGGTTAAGAAAAGCGTCAATATTGCCGCTAATTATTTTTGGGACAATCCTGAATATGCTTTGGGTGTGAACCTTAAACAGCGGACCCCGGCGCGTATTTTGGAAATGCATAAAAAGTTCGTTAAAAGGATAGAGGATCTAAAGGAGATCGCTGACGAAGGGCTTCAAGCCTTGAAACTTTTTAATGCTCTCCCGGATAAAGCTATCGTTCTAAAAGATGTAGCAGCGAAAAATCCTTCCATGGACGCGGCGCTGGCAGACCTCATGGAAACCGGAAGGAACCTTTCATTCAGGTTAGCGGGGGATACCCGCCTTATTGTGGAGCGGGAAGCGGTCCATAATGCAATAAAAACCGCTCCTACCGATTCTATGGATGCAAATAACAGGATTTGTCTTGTTACTGGGCAGAAGGCTAAGCCTTCCCGCCTCCATCCGCCAATTAAAGGCGTTTGGGGCGCGCAGACAATGGGTGCGAATATAGTTTCCTTTAATCTTGACGCTTTTAATTCGTATGGCAAAAAGCAAGGTACAAATGCCCCTATAGGTGAACCCGCGGTTTTCGCCTATACAACTGCGCTCAATTACCTTTTAGGCAAGGACTCAAAACAACGCATTCAGGTCGGTGGTGCCACGACCGTGTTTTGGGCGGAAAAAGCATCTTCTCTTGAAAAGGATTTTGCGGATTTCTTCAACTTGCCGCCTAAAGAAGACCCCGACCGGGGCGCCCGTGCGGTTGAAAGCTTTTTGTGTTCTGTTGAAAACGGAACTTTTCATTCAGATGAGGGCAAAGCCCGATTCTATATTCTTGGGTTAGCGCCAAATGCCTCGCGCCTTGCTGTGCGTTTCTGGATAAACAACACTGTTGGCGGCGTATCCGAGAAAATAGCACGGCATTTTAAGGACATGGAGTTGGTTCACGGTCCCAAAGAAAGCGGGATATTACCCATATTTCGGCTTCTCGTTTCTACGGCTGCGGCAGGTAAAGCCGAAAATATCCCGCCTAATCTTGCCGGTGAAACAATGCGCGCAATATTTGAAGGGCTTCCGTATCCCCGTACGCTTTTGCAGGCGGCAATACGGCGTATCCGGGCCGAACACGACATAACACCCCCGCGCGCGGCCTTGATAAAAGCTTCGATTAACAGATTCGTACGATATCAAAACCAGGATGATAAGGAGGACTTAAAAGTGAGTCTAGGAGCCTGTCCGACATAAGGAATTTTGGCTGCAATCGCCGTTTTTTGACTGCACCTTTGTTGCGCGAAACTTACAGGTTCATTGGAGCCTGCGCGTTTCGCGCAACTTCGGCTCGGCTTCAAAACCGTCAATTTCGCCTTAAAAACCTTATGTCGGGCAGGCTCCTAGGCCGGAATACCCAAAACGAGATAGGCCAAATACCGGCGCAATCAGGGCTTTCGGCCCTGACCTATGCCTACGGTATGCGCTAAACTATAATTGCGACAGAGGTATTAGCTGTTCATGAGCGCCGGCAACTCGCAAACGCTGGAAAAACAGCGAGTTGCACTTTTAAATTGAATGTAACATTTTAGCTAGAGGAGAAACACGCAGAATATGAAAACGATATTATGTCTATCCGCGCTATGTTTAACTATGGTCTCCCACGTCGTGAATGCGTTGCCGGTCGGGGCGCCACAGATTACGGAATCCGCTTTGATATCCGGACAGACAGCCCAAGGTCCATATTTTCAGCTTGTGCCGGAAGTCACATTTGAAGGTATGCTTAGATATGATTTTACAGGCGCCACTTTTATCAGGATCAATGCTGTTGTAAAATGGAGTCAGGATATTGCGGAGTATATTCATGCCGTTTCCCCTAACCCCCCTACGATAGCGGAAATTCCCATAGCCGGCCGTGAATCAATAGGTATTGATTTGAGCAAGGATATTACCGATATCGGTGTATTATCCGGGAACGAGACAGCGCACATTTTTCGCGTTCGTTTTCCGAAAATTATACAATCTGAGCCTTTTGAACTCAGTGAAGTAGAGAAGGCTGCGAAATTCATCCGGGGCATTAATAAGATGAATGTGGAATTGGCCAAATGGCAGAAAACCGCCATAAATGCGACAAACAAAGAGTTTGCGATCATCTCAAAAATGCCGGAGCAAGCGGCGACAGGAGAATTGTCTGATTATCTGATTATCGGCGATCCTAAGGTGCAAGGGCAAAGTTATTATCCTACAATGAAAGAATACGGGCGAGTGGTAAGAGCGCTGGAGAAGGAGCTGGGAGTCTCGAAGAGTCAGAACACTATATCCAGTTACCGTGCGATGACCTTTGTCGACAATGACGCTCGCCTGTCTGTTAAGAGCGCAAGCTATGCGCAGCTGGCCGATGAGGCGACCGGCGCCAAGCCGGACACTGTGATTTTGGGAAGCAATCATGGCGCCGCGATAGAACACAATATTGCGGATGATCTTTCCGCTAAACCGTCAAAGATCTCCGTAAAACCCCCTCTGCCGGAAGGCCTGAACGGGACGATTCCGGCGCTGAACAAATTAAAAAATGCGGTGGTGGAACACGGTCCGAATGTCGCCAGCGGGATCATACTGGCGGGCGGCGCTTATCTCACTCAGAAACAAATGGTAGAGTATTCCCGCGCGGGCCGCCCGGACAAGGCGGTAGGCCTGGGGACCGGTTATACCGCCGCCGTCATGTTGACGGGGCCCATCGCGACCACCTGCGCGCCCTCCGCCGCGGGCGGCTGGACCTATCTCGGTTGCGTAGTACTAGGAACGATGGGGATAAACGGCGCCGTGGAGAATTTGTCCGGGAGATTCGCTTCCTGGTATCTGGAGAACGAGAAGAAATATCAGCCGCCTATCCCGGAGAATGTAAAAGAAAACATCAAACAT
>Ga0172379_10000976_pt1 | contig 62674 bp, 86 predicted proteins | sample GrowelOW334metaG_FD_119756 | JGI IMG/M metagenome (GOLD analysis project Ga0172379, IMG submission 119756) | Groundwater microbial communities from an aquifer near a municipal landfill in Southern Ontario, Canada - Groundwater well OW334 metaG | ecosystem: Environmental > Aquatic > Deep... | reverse complement strand
TCTTTTTTTAGCAAAAATATCATGTAAATTTAGATTAATTTCTTTTTTTATTTTTTGAAGAGCATTTTCATTTTCTTCTAAAAATTTACATTTGTGATTATTCCTTCCTGTGATAATACTTATTTTTAATTTTTCTTTATTATTTTTTAATAAGTATTTGTTTTTTTCATAATCAAGTTTGTATTGTGTTTGAAGATTTTTTCCAGGAACAACTATAGATGTTTTTCCAATTTCTTTTGCAAGATTAAGTGCTATTGCAGATTTTCCTGTTCCGCAAACCCCTTTTATAAAAATCATTTTCTCTCCGTTTTTTATTTCTTGAATAACTTCTTTAACAATGTCTTCTTGGGTTTTTCCATTTGAAAAACATAATGGGTCAAGAAATTTTCCGTCTTCATACAAATTCCATTTCATAAGTTAAGAAAAAAATTCAAAGGTTATAAGGTTTATTAAAGTTAAAATTCATTTAATCAGCTTTTTATATGCCTTTTCTAATTCCTGAAATTGAGCACAAGGTTCTCCATTAAATAATTCTGGTATTAAAATTTTGTTGGATAAATTATTATTTTCAAAAGAAATTCTATTTTTTTCTGTTATTTGACAGGGGTCTGTTTTTTCAATTATTCTTAAAATTATTGCATCAATATTCTTTTTAGATAATAGAAAACTGGCAAGAGTATGTACTTTATGCCCATCTTGAAATAAATCATAATCTGGCAAATAAATCGAATCATTGCTTCCTAATTTATAAATAGTATTCTCTTTAAGCATTTTCAATTTTTGAAGAAATTTTTTGTTTAAAAATAAATGTGTTCTTGAGTATATATTTTAAAATTCTCGTTCTAACTAAGATTGCTCTCCGGATTTAATTTTTGAAATAAAAATTAAAATTTATCCGAAGAGTGCGCTTAGTCCTTCTGCAGCTGGTGCATGATGATCTTCTTTCTTTTCTTCTTTATGCTCGTGTGCTTTTGCTTCAGAACCACTTGGGCTTGGGGCAGCAGCAACTAAACTAGCATTTTCCAATTCTTGGTCAATGTTAATTCCTTTCAAGCTAGCAATCAAAGATTTTATCTTTGACTCGTCAACTTTTACACCTGCAGCTTCTATAACTTTTTTCAAGTTAGCTTCAGCAATTTCTTTACCTAACTTGTGCAATAAAAGTGCTCCGTAAACGTATTCCATTTTATTTTTCCTCTCCTTCAGAATTTTCTTTAGGAGTATTAGTTAATTTCATTAATGCCTTTTCGTGCATTCCTGCTTTTCCAATTAAAAATTTAATGTTTTCAGAATTTGCATATCCAATTTCAACAGAAAATGCAAGTGCTTTTGAAAATGCCTTTTTCAATTCATTTAATGTTTCTTCTCTATCTATTTTTATTTCTAAATAAATCATATTATCCTTTGTATCAAGAGCAGCAATTGGAATAAAACAAATTGAAAATGGTTTAATATCTAATTTACTCATCATATCTGCAGCGCCTTGAGAAATTTTATCTCCTTGTTTTGCAATTATTTTTGGCTCTTTAATTTCAATTTTACCGCCTTGAATTTGTATTTTTATTCCCAATGCACCTAATTCACTTATTGCTGGTCCTGGAACTAAATCTGTTGGTCCTGCAGGAATTTCAATATCAAAAGGAGCAATTTGTCCTGCCTTTGCTTTTGACGGAGTTTTGTTTTTTATTAATTCTAATGCTAAATCAAATGAATCTAAATCTGAAAATAAAATTGCAAAATCTGATTCAATTTTTGTTTTTAATTCTTGTAGTTTTTCTTTTTTGGATTCTTCAATTGCTCTGAAAACCAAACTTTTTTTTGGTACTCTTATAAGTGCTTTTCCTCGCAATTTTTTTGAAATTTCTTGAAATTGCGACGCTGGAATTCCTTTTATTGAAGCCAATAAAATAGTTTTTTTATTTTCTAAAAGTCCTTTCAAATCTTTTATTACTTTGACTTTTTTTTCAGGTATTTTTTTTACAGTTTTTTTATTTTTTATTTTCATTTTATCTTATATGTATTTTAATAGGTTTAGTCATTGTGAATTTGATTTCAAGATTTTTTATATTCTCTTTTTCTCTTGGTAAGTTCTTTAAAATTTCTTTGTAAACAGTTGTTGCATTTTCTACAATTTCTTGTGTTTTCATATTTTGTTTTCCAATTGCAAGTTTTATACTTGGTTCTTTTATTTTTATCTTGACACTATTGTTTACTTTTTCTTTGATTTCATTAATTGATTTTTCATCAGCGTTAAGAATAATTCCTAATTGAGGAGAAGGCATTTTTCCAGAAGGACCCAAAACTTTACCAAATACAGTTGCAACTTTTGGCATTAAACTTCCTTGAGAAATAAAAAAGTCATATTTTTTAGCAATTTTTTTTAATTCTTTTTTATCAGAATATTTTTTAAAATCATCAGCTGTAATTGTATCTACGTTATTATTTTTTGATTCAAGAAATGCAGCAATTTTTTTTTCTTTTATTTTGTAAGGAACTTTAATGAATAAATTCAATGGAGTTTTTTTTACGTCGAATTTTTGCAGATTAATTACTAAATCTACTGTTTGATTGAATTTTCTTTCTTTAGATTTTTTCAATTCTTCCAATGCTTTTGTTAATTGTTCTTCTATTGATACCATTTTGTTTTGTTGTTTTTAATGGTGAAACTTTGAAACCATTTTATCCTGCTACTTATGCGCTTGTGTCCAGAAATTTGAACTCAGCGATGTAGTTTATTGGATGATTATGAAATAAGAATAAGGTTTATAAACTTTACTTTCAATGATTTTTTGTAAGTCAGATAGTTAACTTTCGGAATTCAGGCATTAAATTGTCAGGTGTTGGAAATATCAACATCAGAATTCTGAGGAAGGTCCGCCCACTTATAGTAAATTAATTACTATAACAACGCCACTGGAGAAATTCCAGGCTTCGTGAGGAGTAGCTCTGATATAGAGACGAGCGTATTAAGTTACGATGGAACGAACATCTTGGCGAGTGCAAGGCTTAAAGCCGCTTAGTCGAATGTTAACATGTTTGGTTTGTCTGAAAAGAACAACAAACAACAAAAGGTGGCCTATTTCTGACTTACTTTTATATTCTTTAGAACATAAATTTTTATAAATCAACTTTAATTGAAAATTAAAATGACAGACATCGCTCGTTACGGAGATTCAATATATTTTCATGCAAATGATATTGCTTTAATTAAAAAATTTATTGATGAAAAAAAATTTTCTAAGGATTCAAAACTAGATTTAGCAGTAAATTCTTTTTTTCTTCCTCGTTTAAATGATATTAAAAATTTTTTTGAATTTTGTGAAAGTTCCTTAGAAAAACATCAAGGTGTTGAATTATCTCCTAAATATTTATTGGATGCTGGAGAAAAAGAATATGACGACTCTGGAAGAAGTGCCTATTGGTGTTCTTTGGAAAGAGACTTTTTAATTAAAAAAAGTGATGGTAGGAGATTGAATTTTAATATAAATGGGGGAATTTCAAAAGGCCCTTATTCATTGCAACCTCTTTCTTTTAGAGTTGGAATTAATTTTAAGCAATCTTCTTTTGATTTAGATAAACCTTTTATTCCTTATCTTTGGGAAATTCCTTTAAAAGATATGCCTGAAGAACTTGATGGAATTTTTATTCCAAAAAATTTAATAAAAATTTTAGATAATTCTATTAAAAATCTTTAATTCTAAACATTTAAAAAACTCCAGTAATTCTAATTTTTGGATAAATTTTGTTAGAAAGTATAATTTAAATTTATTTAACAAGGGTTTGTGTCAAACACTCAAACGCTAATGGGAGTGTAGCTCAGGGGGAGAGCACTGCGCTGAAGACGCAGGTGTCGAGGGTTCGAGTCCCTCCACTCCCATTTATAATAAAAAATAATTTCTTGAAAAATTCCTTTCCATAACTTTTATAAATAAAGATTTGTTTTATTAATTATGAAAAAGAGAGTGAAAAAAAGTAAAGTACATACTTATAATAAAACTGCTTTAGGAACTTCTGCATTAACTTTGTCTATTTCAGGAATTTTCCTAACATTTTTTACTTCAATAGTTATTGCACCTTTATTCTTGATTCTTTCTTTGATATTTTCAATTATTCAACAAGTAAAAAATCCAACAAAAATCGGAAAAGTTTCTCTAATATTAAGTATAGTCGGAATTCTTGTTTATGTTGCTTGGGTTTTAATTCTGATTTTTGTCATTTCTCCTAATATAAGCACAGTTTATTAAAAATGAAAAATAAAAAACTCAAAATTAAAGTTTTGGTAGGTTTTATTTTATAAAAAATGAAAAATAAAAAAGCAGCAATGGAAATGAGTATGGGTACTATTGTTACAATTATTTTATTAGTTGTCTTGCTTGTTTTGGGAATTTTCTTTATTCAAAGAATTTTTAGTTCTGGAACAAATGCAATTGACCAAATTGATTCTCAAGTTCAAAGTGAAATAAATAAAATTTTCACAGAAGAAGGAAAAACTTTAGCAATTTATCCTTCATCAAGACAAATTACCTTAAAAACAGGAGATGATCCAAAAGGATTTGCATTCTCTTATAAAAATGATATAAATGAAAAACAAATATTTGAATACACTGTTTATGCAGAAAAGAATTTTGATTATACTACAAAATGCGGAAGTGGATTTACAGAAGCTCAAGCAAATGGATTTTTAGTTACAAATGCTGGAAGTTTCACATTACAAGCAAATCAACAAATGGATTTACCTGGTTTAGTTTTATTCGGAATTCCTGAAAATGCTCCTGCTTGTACAATTCCTTATAATCTAGTTATTGAAGGAGATAAAGATTCTGGTTCAAGTGCAAACATTTTTGTGACTATAAAATAATTTTTAAACATTTGATTCTTGATTAATTCATGGTCTTAAAAATTTACAATACTCTAACTCGAAAAAAAGAAATTTTCAAATCAATTGAAAAAAATCTTGTCAAAATTTATGGTTGTGGTCCAACTGTTTATTGGTATCAACATATTGGAAATTTATATAGATATATTTGGGAAGACTTTCTTATTAGAGTTTTAAAATATAACAATTACAAAATTAATCATGTGATTAACATAACTGATGTTGGGCATTTAACGTCTGATGCAGATGAAGGCGAGGATAAAATGGAAAATGCAATTAAAAAAGAAGGTAAAAATTCCCAAGATATTGCAAAATTTTATTTTGATATTTTTGACAATGATTTAAAAAAATTAAATTTTACTGAACCAGATAAATGGGCTAAAGCCAGCGAACATATAAAAGAACAAATTGATTTAATCAAAACACTTGAAAAAAAAGGTTTTACATATAAAACATCCCAAGCAATTTATTTTAATGTTTCAAAATTTAAAAATTACGGCGAGTTAACTGGTCAAAAATTAGAAGAAAAAGAAATCGGTGTAAGAAAAGATGTAATTGTAGATAAAGAAAAAAAGAATCCTCAAGATTTTGCACTTTGGTTTTTTACAGTCGGTCATTTTAAAAATCATACAATGAGATGGGATTCTCCTTGGGGAGTTGGTTTTCCAGGATGGCATATTGAATGTTCTGCAATGAGCATGAAATATTTAGGTAATCATTTTGATATTCATACCGGCGGTCAAGATCATATCCCTGTTCACCATACAAATGAAATTGCACAAAGTGAAGGTGCTACTGGAAAAAAAGTTGTGAATTATTGGATGCATATTCAATGGTTAATAATAGACAAAGGAAAAATGTCAAAATCCTTAGGAAATGTTTATTTGCTTTCTGATTTAGAAAAAAAAGGATTTTCTCCAATGGATTTCAGGTATTTTTGTTTAACAGGATATTACAGAAAACCTTTAAATTTTAGTTTAGAAAATTTACTTTCTGCAAAAAATTCTTATGAACGATTAAAGAATATTTGTTTAAACTTAAAAGATAATAAAAAATTGAACAAAAAATATTTGTCTGAATTTGAAAAAGCAATTAATAATGATTTAAATTTTCCGAGGGCATTGCAAGTTGCTTGGAAATTAATTCGAGATAAAAAAGCAATTGGAAAATTTCAAACAATAAAAAAAATGGATGAGATTTTTGGTTTGGATTTATTTAAAAAAGATGAATTGAAAATTCCAAAAGAAGTTTTAGAATTGATAAAAAAAAGAAATCAAGCAAGAAAAGAAAAAAATTGGCAAATTGCCGACGGTATTAGAGAAAAAATAAAATCTCTTGGATTTTTAATTGAAGATTCTGAAAAAGGTGAAATTTTGAAAAAAGAAAAAGAATATAAACTATAAATGATTTATTTTAGCGGTACCAAAGGAGGTGCACAAAAATGGCAAAAAAGAAAAAAACCGCAAAAAAGAAATAAATGAATGATTAAATTCATACTCAATTTTATTTTTATTTTTTTCATAATGTTTAAATATCCTTTTTCTTTTATTCCCTTATAAAATAGGTGAAAAATGACATACGTCCATTACGACAATTTTATCAATTTAAAATATAAACCGACGGAAAATGACTTAGTTTGCCAATTTAAGGTAACTCCTTCTAAAGGTTATACTTTTGAGCAGGCTTGTTCAATCACTGCAGGAGAAAGTTCTGTTGGAACATGGACTGACTTGACAACCATCAACGAAAAAACGCAAAAAAAAATTACTCCTAAAGTTTATTATCTAGATAAAAAAAATTTACGATGTCGAATTGCATATCCTGTTCAATTATTTGAAAAATCAAATGTTTCAAATATTATGTCTTCTATCGGAGGAAATATTTATGGTATGAAATGTGTCAACGGAATTTTATGGGAAGATGTTTTACTTCCAAAAAAAATTTTAGATTGTTATGAAGGACCTCAATTTGGAATTTCAGGAGTGAGAAAATATTTAAAAGTTTATGATAGACCTCTTGTTGGAACAATTGTAAAACCAAAAGTTGGATTAAATCCAAAAGAACATGCAAAAGTTGCTTATGATTCTTGGATTGGGGGGTGTGATATTGTTAAGGACGATGAAAATCTTGGAAGTCAGGAATTTAATAATTTTTATGAAAGAATTAAAGAAACTTTAAAATTATTAAAAAAAGCAGAAAAAGTTTCAGGAGAACGTAAAGTTTATTTTGCAAATTGCACTGCGCCTGTTGATGAAATGGTAAAAAGAATTAAATTCGTCGAGCAAAATGGTGGAAATTATATTATGCTTGATGTTTTAACTTTAGGTTGGAGTGCATTACAAAAGGCAAGACAAGTTACAAAATTACCAATACATGCTCATCGGGCAAGTCATGCAATGTTCGATAGAATTGCAGATCATGGAATGAAAATGGAAGTAATTGCACAATTTTTAAGAATGATTGGAGTTGATAGCTTGCATATTGGAACAGCTTATGGAAAAATGACTGGTTCAAAAGACGAAGTTTTACATATTGAAAAAGAAATTGAACAACAATCAACAAAAAAAACACATGAGAACTTAAGTCAAAATTGGTTTCATCTTAAGCCTGTTTTTGCTGTTGCTTCTGGAGGAGTTTATCCTGGAATTGTTCCAAAAATTATTGAATTCATGGGAAAAGATGTTGTAATTCAAGCAGGTGGAGGAATTCACGGGCATCCAAAAGGAACTATTGCTGGAGCAAAAGCAATGCGTCAAGCAGTTGATGCTTCAATGAAAAAAATTTCTTTAAAAGAATATTCAAAAACTCATGAAGAATTGAAACTGGCTTTAGACAAATGGGGTTAAAATGAAAAAATATCGTAAAGGAGTTTTTATTGTTGTTTATTTCTTAGAAAATAAAATTCCAAAATATTTGATATTAAAAAGAAAACTTCATTGGAAAGGTTATGAATTTCCAAAAGGTGGAGTCAAATTTCTTGAAACAAAAAAACATGCTGTTAAAAGAGAATTATATGAAGAAACAGGTTTGAAATTTATTAATATAAAAAATCATAAATTAAAAGGAAAATATTCTTATGAAAAAGAGCTTACTGATAGAAGAGGAATTCACGGCCAAACTTTTGTTTTGTTTTCTGTTTGTGTTAAAAAAGGGAAAATAAGATTAGATAAAAATGAACATTCTGGTTTTGAATGGTTGAATTTTTCAAAATCATTAAAAAAATTAACCTATTCTGATCAAAAAAAATGCCTAAAATTTGTAAATGATTGGATAAAAGAAAATACTTAAACTCTTATTTCTTTTTAAAATTATGAACTTCAGAAATTTCAAGTCATCATCTGGAAAAGAATTTATTCTTGGAAAAGATGAATCTTCAAACGATGAATTAGTTAAAAATTTTGAAAGGAAATTAAATTTAATTTTGCACACATCTAAACCTGGAAGCCCTTTTTGTGTAATTAATGAAAATCCAAAAGAAGTTTCAAAAAAAGACATAAAAGAAGCAGGAGTTATTTGTGCATCAAAGAGTCAAGATTGGAGAGATAACAAGAAAGATGTTAAAATCCATATTTTTACTGGAAAAGATGTTTACAAAGATAAATTCATGAAATCTGGAACTTGGGGAATTAGAAAAAAACCAAAAGAATTAATAATAAAGAAAAAGGATATTGAACAATGGTTATTAGAGAATTCCAATTAGGAAAGAATGGTTTAACAGAAAACTTTTTAGAAAATCTTAGAAATTCTTTTAAGAAATCAAAATCTGTGAAAATTTCTGTTTTAAGATCTTGTTGTAGGGACAAAAAAGAACTTAAAGAAATTTCAGAAAAAATAGTTGATAGCCTTGGAAAAAATTATACATTCAAGACAATTGGTTATACTATTAACTTAAAGAAGTGGCGAAAAGACGTCAGGGAATAATTGTTTTTTAAAATAATAAAGTTTTTAAAATTCTTTTTTGTAGAAATTGTATGTCAAATAAGAAATCAATTGAAGAAATAATGAAAAAAATTTATATTGGAATTAATGATATTCATGGAAAAAGAATTTTAAATGGAGATAATGTTCATGTTAAATTTATTAATTATATGGGAACTAATGAACAATATGTTGATGAAGAATTTGATGGAGTAATAGAATATTATCCTTTTAATAGCGTATTCTATATTGTGAGACCAGGAAAATTGGCTAAAGATGCTCATACAGAAGATGAATGGGAAAAATATATGATAAATCATAGAAGTATGACTTTAGAAAAAATAAATAATTAAAAAGTTCTTTTCTGGAATATATATCTTTATAAATAATAAAATTTAAGTGTTTTTATGAATGGTAAATCTTTAGAGGAAAAAGGTTATAAATTAATTATTGAAGATTCTGAACTAGAAATTAGAAGTGACCCAAAAGAACAGCAAGGATATGTTTTGTTTTTTAAAAGAATTTTAAATAGTGCGTTGTATCTTCCAAGAGGAACTTTAGAAGAAATAGCAAGAGCAGATAGAAACAGGGGTAACCAAATAATTGAAGGATTACAACCTTTGTTAGAAGATTTCTTTGTTAAATCTAAATTAACTTATGATTCAATAAATGCTATTATAACAAAAGCTTATTTAAAAGAGCAAGAAAATTATCAAAATTGGTTAAGAAAGGAAAAAACTAAAGATTAATTAGTATTTCTTGTTATTGTAATAGGATAATAAAATCCATAAAAGTAAAAGGATTTTGTAATTTCTTTAACATTTTCAGAGGAATTATTTAATTCTTCAATTAGTTCTTCTCCAAGTTTTTTTTGTAATCCTATGAATAACTTCAAACCCTTTTCAGCTTGTTCAAATTTTTCATGTGGACCAAATTCTTTGTAATATAAAAAATTTAAATGGGGATTACATTCTTTTGGCATTGTGCTATGAAAAAGCAATTCAACTGCAAATTGATATTCTCTTGGATTTTTCATATCTAATAATTCCGTCTGATAGAATTGTTTAGACATAAGAAAAATAATTTAACAAACTTTATAAACCCTTTTTTCTCATTAGTTTTAGTAAATCGCACAAGCGATTCTAATTCCGAAAGGAATGCTAACAAAAATGGAAAAATTCAATCCAGTATTTGAATTAAATGCGCAAGAATATAATTTAAAATTAGCAGAAGCTCTTAAAAAAATTCCTGAATTTAAACAACCTGAATGGTCAAAATTTGTTAAGTCTGGTTCTGCAAAAGAAAGACCAATTAACGACGATGATTTTTGGTATAAACGTTCTGCAAGTATTTTAAGGCAAATTTATAATAAAGGAATTTTGGGTGTTAGTAGATTAAGAACAAAATATGGTTCTAAAAAAAATAGAGGTTCAAGGCCAGAACAATTCAGAAAAGCTTCTGGTAAAATTATTAGAACAATTCTACAACAATCTGACAAAGCCGGATTTACTGAAATTGCAAAAGATATTCGAGGAGTTAAATCAAAAAGACCAGGGAGAAAATTAACTGAACAAGGAAAAAGATTTTTGGAGGAAATAAAATAAATGGGAATAAAAAATTTTGAAAAAAAGAAAAAGCTTGGAGTAAAAGCACGACAAACTAAGTGGGCTCCTGTTTGGATTATACTTAAGAAATATGGGGTTGGAAAAAGGGTTCATCCTTCACAAACAACACATCAAAGAAGATCTTGGAGAAGAACAAAACTTCATATTAAACCAAGAAAAATAAGAAAATCACATATGGGATAAAATGGCTAAAATGAAAAAAGAAGAAAATAAACAAACAGTTGAAAGAGAATATATTATTCCTCTTAGAGAAAAATGTCGACCTGTTCCAAGATACAAAAAAACACCAAAAGCAGTAAAGACAGTAAAAGAATTTTTAGTAAGACACATGAAAATTCGAGATAGAGACCTTAGAAAAATAAGAATTGATAGCGATTTGAATGAAATTTTGTGGTTTAGAGGAATTAAAAACCCACCACATAAAATAAAAGTTAAAGCAATAAAAGATTCAAAGGAAGAAATTGTAAGAGTTTATGCAGTTGATGTTCCAAATAAGATTAAATTCAAGAGATTAAGAATGGAAAAAATTGAAAAACAAGCAAAAGAAATTTCTGAGAAAAAGAAATCCCTAATGCAAAAAGCAAAAGAATCAATGCAAAAACCAAAAGAAAAAGATAGTTCATCAGAAGATGTGAATGCAGACGGCGTTGAAGATAAAGTTGAAGAAAAAGAAAAAACAAAAGCAATAGAAGAAGCAACAGCAGAATTAGAAAAAGCAAAAGCAAAACAAACTCAACATACAACTAAAGCAAAATCACCAAAAGAAGCAAAGAATGCTCAAGTTGGTTATAATAAGTCTTCTAGAGGACATTAATTTTCACTTCAAAACTTTTCCAGTTTCTTTATACCATAAATACAAATCTAATTCTCCTAAAGATAAATTTGAAGATTTTGAAATTTCCTTTAAAACATTTTCAATTTCAATATATTTTTTTGGTGTTAAAGATTTATTTTGGGGTTTTTCAATTAAATTATATTTCACAAGCAAATCAATAATGTGAAAATCAATTATTGCTAGATTTTTATAACCAATATTTCTTAAAAAATGACTTGATTCTTTCATTCCCAATCCTTTTATATTTTTTACAATCCATTCTCTTGTAAGAAATTCATCTTTAATTTCATATAGAATTTGTTTTAAATTCTCTTTATAACCTCTTGCTTGAATAATGTATTTTGCTCTTGTATTTGGAAATCGATGTCCTAATTCTTTTAATTTTTTTGATAATTCTTTTTCAGATGAATTTAAAAAATCGTTTTTTAATTGGTTTTGTATTTTAATTCCTCCTGAAGCAGAAAAATTCGCAGTTAAAATGCAAAAGCACAATTCAGAAAACAATTCATGCGAATTTTTTCTCCCAAGTTCTTCAAATTCTTTAATTCGTAAATCAATAATTTTTTTTATATTCGATTTTTTTAATTTTTCAATTTCGCTTATTATTTGTTTAATATTCTCTTTCATTTTAATTTATTTTCTTTATTTTATCAAGTATTTCATTTTTTAATTTTTTTGAAGTATGAGTTTTTCCAAATTGAACTAAAATCCAATTCAAATCCTTGTGCTTGTTTTTTGGAAATAATCTTTTAAGGGATTTTTCAATTTCGTTTTGTTTTTTTGAATTTGCCCAGTCTAAATAATTTGAAATATACGTAACATGTGTATCAACACCAATGTTTTGTTTTCCTTTTTCTGCTAAAAAAACATTTGCGGTTTTTCTTCCAACACCAGGAAGTTTTGTAAGCTCTTCAAATTTTTCAGGTACTTTTCCAGAATATTCATTTAATATTTTTTTTGTGCACAAAAAAATGTTTTTTGATTTGTTATTAAAAAAATTAACAGAGTAAATTAATTTTTTTATTGAATATAAACTCAATTTTGAGAATTTCTCAGGATTTGGATATTTTGAAAATATTTTTTTACAAACTTTTATTGTTGTTTCATCTCTTGTTCTTGCAGAGAGAATTATTGCAATTAAAGTTTGCCAGTCATTATCCCAACCATCTGCAGCTAATCTCATTTTCTTTCCAAGTATCTCAAGTTCTTTCAATTGTTTTAATGCTTTTTTTGAAGAAATCATAAAGTAACTAAATAAATTAAATATTAAAATGTTTTTATACTCTATTTTCTAATAATTTTAATGTTAAATGAATTAATTTCTGAAATTAAATCTCATGAAAATCCAGAAAAAGCAAAAATTTTTCAGAGATTTTTTAAAACAGGAAAAGGAGAATATGGTGAAGGAGATGTGTTCATAGGTCTCACAGTTCCAATTTCAAGAAGCATTGCTAAAAAATATTCTAACTTAAATCTTTCAAAAATTCAAGAACTTTTAAAAAATAAAATTCATGAATACAGATTAATTGGGCTTTTAATTCTTAATTATAAATTTGAAAAAGCAGATGAAAAAAATAAAGAAGAAATCTTTAATTTTTATTTGAAAAATACAAAATATATTAATAATTGGGATTTAGTTGATTTAACAGCAAGCAGAATTGTTGGAAGATTTCTTTTTGAAAAAGATAAAAAAACATTATACAAATTAGTTCATTCTGAAAATCTTTGGGAAAAAAGAATTTCAATAATTTCTACACTTTATTTTATTAGTAAGAATGAATTTCAAGAAGCATTAGCAATTTCAGAACTTTTGCTTAAAGACAAACACGATTTAATTCACAAGGCTGTAGGTTGGATGTTAAGAGAAATTGGAAAAAGAAATAAAGAAGTTTTAGTAAAATTTTTAAATCAGCATTACAATCAAATTCCTAGAACAACTTTAAGATACTCTATTGAAAAATTTCCAGAAGTTGAAAGAAAAAAATGGTTAAAAGGGAAATTTTAAAGTCTTCTTTTTTTGAGAAATCCTCCACTAACTTCATTTAAACTTTCTTCGACAATAAAAACATCAGGGTCTATTTTTTTTACTTCTCTTGTTACTCTTAAAATTTCTAATCTTGTGACAACTGTAAAAATTATCTCCTTTTCTTTTAAATGCTGATATCCGCCTTTTCCTTTATAAATTGTTACACCTTTCTTTAATTTTGTAACGAGCATGCTCTTAATTTCCTTACTTTTGTTAGAAACAATTGTTAATCCAATATACTCTTCTATTCCATTTACAATAAAATCAACAGTTTTTGAGGCAACTAAATAAATCAATATTGAATAAAGTGCGGGTTCTATTCCTAAAAAAATTGCAGCAACTGAAAAAATTATTACATTCACAAAAAACAAAACTGTTCCCATACTTGTTTTAATTCGTTTGCTTAAATATAAAGAAAAAATTTCAGTACCGTCAATAACACAACCCCCTCTAACTGCAAGTCCTATACCCAAACCTAAGAAAAATCCGCCAAAAACAGAAACAAGAAGTTTATCAAGAGTTACTATAGGATATTCTATAAACGCTAAGCACAAAGATAATCCCACTATCGCCAAAAAAGTTTTTATTGCAAAATTTTTTCCAATTTGTTTGAAACCCAAAATAATAAATGGGATGTTTATCACAAAAATTAATAAAGAAATAGATAATATTGTTAAATGTGAAATTAAAAGTGAAATTCCTGTAACTCCTCCGTCTATAAAACCACTTGGAATCAAGAAACTTTTTAATCCAAATCCTGCAGAGAAAATTCCCAATAAAATAAAAATTAAGTCTTTAAAATGATTAAAAAATAAACCAGCCCACCCCTTTTTCATACAACTTTAAAGATTAATTAATTTTAAATTTATCTATTTTATTCATTTGAATAAAACAATTCTTAAAAACTCTTATTTTGTTTATAACTTATGGATTTACAAAAAATAAAATCTTCAAAGTCAATTTCAGAACTTCTTGAATTTGGAATAATTAATATTGATAAACCTTCAGGTCCAACTTCTTTTGATATTTCTGATAGAATTAGAAAAATGTTAAACTTACGAAAAACATCTCATTTTGGAACTTTGGATCCAAAAGTTACAGGTGTTTTGCCCATTGCATTAAATCGGGCATGCAAATTAACAGGTTATTTTTTAGGAGAAGATAAAGAATATGTTGGAATATTAAGACTTCATGAAGAAGTTTCTATAGAAAAATTAAAAAAAATAATTAAAGAAAAATTTTTAGGAGAAATAACACAAAAACCTCCTGTCAAATCAAGAGTTAAACGACAGGAAAGACAAAGAACAATTTATTCATTTGATATTCTGGAGCAATCTTCAGAAAACCAAAAAGATTTTTTATTTAAAGCAAAGGTTCAAGGTGGAACTTATATTCGAAAACTCATAGATGACTTAGGAAAAAATTTAGGAATTGGAGCACATATGTTAGAATTAAGAAGAGTTTCAGCAGGAATCTTTTTTGAAAACGATAAAAAATATCCTAGTGTTAATATGTATGATTTTGAAAAAGCAGTTGAAGAGTATGAAAAAGGAAATGAAAATTTTTTAAGAGAAATAATAGTTCCTGCTGAAATAGTTTCAGAAATTTATTTTTTAGTTGAAATAAAATCTGAAGATTTAAAATCTATTTTAACAGGAAAGCCAATTAAATATTCTGATTTGGAAAAAAAACAAAATTTAGAAAAAGGAAAAATAATTTCTGTTTTTTGTAAAGAAAAATTTATTGGAATGTATAAAATTACGAATGAATCTGAAGTTTTTGCAAGATCTGAATTTGTAATGCAACCACTAAAAGGATAAACTTATAACTTTTATTTTCTAATAAAATTAATGAAAGAAGATAAATTATTAGAAAAATTAGCAGATTTAGAGCATAAGCAATGGTCTCACTGGACAAGATATCTAATTAAAAATTATACTAAAGAAAATATTAATAGGTGGAAAAAACAGATTAAAACTCCTTATTCAAAGCTTTCTAAGAGGGAAAAAGAATCAGATAGAGAATGGGCAATAAAAGTTTTAAATTTAATTAAAAAACAAAATAATAATGAAATCAAAGAATAAATATTCTCTTCCTTTAAAGAAAAAAGATATAAAAGAAATTCCTAATTACTCTCCTGCCCATGTTGGGAAATTAAAGCATTCTGTAGATTTTACTTGCAAAAAAGGAACAAAATTATTTTCAGCTCAAGATGGAAAAGTTGTTTGGATAAAAAATGATTCAAAAATTGGAGGTCCAAATAAAAAATATTGGAATGATGGAAATAGAATTGTTATAGGACATAAAAATAAAGAATATTCTGCTTATGAGCATTTAAAATATAAAGGAAATACTGTAAAGGTTGGAGATAAAATTAATAAAGGTCAGTTAATAGGTTATTCGGGAAATACTGGTTATACTTTTGGACCACACCTTCATTTTGAAGTTTTTAGGTTTACAGGTCCAGATAAAGAGAAAGATTTTGAAACATTGGAAGTTAATTGGGAGAAAAAATGAAACACTTTGTTTATTTTTCAAGTTCAGCAGTGACTTCTGGAAGTGCCTTATCAAAAGCAGAAGGAAATTTAATGCAAGCAGGTAGAATGGACATTGCAATACATAGTTTTATTCAGGGAATTTTTTTGAGTCACGATGTAAGAAAAGATGTTGTTTTTCATTTTATTTTCTATGGCATGCCAGATCCTCCAAAACATATTGAAATTTTAGTAAATTCAGAATTAGATATTTCGAAAAAAGATGTTGGGAATTTAATTAAAAAAGTTTTATATAAATATAAATCTGGTCAAAAAACAGAAGTTTTTCCAGGTTGCTTTGTTGAAAAAAAAAGTTTTTTAAATGTAATAGAAGAATTAATTGACAAAGGTAATGAGATTTTTATATTAGATAAACAAGGACAGGATTTAAGAGAAGCTAAAATTTCAAAAAATTGTGTTTTTGTTTTAGGGGACCATGAAGGATTACCCAAAAAAGAATCAAAACGTCTTAAAAAATATTTAAAAACAATTTCAGTTGGTCCAAAAATGTACTTTGCATCTCAAACAATTGCAGTAGTTAACAATGAATTAGATAGAAGAAACATTTAAGATGTTTCATACATTTATATAAATCTAAATGGGAGGGATTTAAATTTCCACGTAATCTCTTACTAATGTTAAAGTAGTATTCAACTTATTTTCATATGAACTTGCTAATCTTTCTAAAGTATCTGTTCTTAATTTTTCAGATTTAACAATTATTTGTTCTTGGTTGATATAATTAACTACACAGGGAATATATAAAAGAGTATCCTCATTTTGTTTAACTTCAATATACTTTGTTCCTTCACGATTAACACTAATTGTCCCATTACTTTTAAAAAATTCACTTAAAAAATCCATTTTTGATTTAATTTGTTCTTCTTCATCTTTTAATTTATCAACAATTTTAACCATAATTTTATAAAAAATTAATTATTTATAAATATAATTGCAATTTAAAATATACATCCAAACCTTTAATAATTCTTTACTCTTTTATTTTTTGCTAAAATGAAAAAATCAATACGTTTATACATTTCTGGTAAAATTCAAGCAGTTTTTCTTAGAGGATTTATTAAAGAAAATGCAGAAAAATTGAATGTAAAAGGATTTGTAAGAAATTTAGATGACGGAAGAGTAGAAGTTTTTTTAGAGGGCAATCCTCCAGAAGTCAATAAAATGATAGAAATTTGTCAAAAAGGAATAAAAAATTCTGAAATAACAAATGTTGAAATGAAACAAGAAAAATTTCAAGATTTTAAAAATTTCAAAGTTTTACATATTTAAAATGTGTGCACTTCATCATATAAGCAAGAGAAAGAGGATTCATCATAATTATGAACCTTATCCTCATCCAAACAAATGGAAAAGATTTTTAGATATTGTTATTTATTTTATGGGTTTTGCTTCTCCTGTTCTAACAATTCCACAAATTCTAAAAATTTGGATTGAAAAAAATTCCTATAGTCTTTCATTGGTTTCTTGGCTTACTTATTTAATTGGTTCAATAATTTTTTTCTTATATGCCCTAGTTCATAAAGAAAAGCCTTTGATAATAATTTATCTTGTTTCAATAATAGTAAACTTGGCTGTTGTAGTTTCAATAATTTTATTTAGGTAAAATGATAATCGCACATTCAGACGGAGGTGCAAGAGGCAATCCTGGGCCTGCTGCAATTGGAATTGTCTTTAGAGAAGGAGATGAAATAGTTGGAAAATATTCTGAAAAATTAAAAGGCAAATTAACTAATAATGTTGCAGAATATTGGGGTTTGATAAAAACTCTTGAAATTGCTTTAAAATATAATTATAAAGAATTGACTTGTTGTCTTGATTCAGAATTAGTTGTAAAACAATTACTTGGAGAATATCAAGTTAAAAACAAAAAACTTTTGGAGTTATTTCTAAAAGTTCAAAAACTTCAAGAAAATTTTGATAAAATAATTTACAAACATGTTAAAAGAAAAGATCCTTTTCAAAAAACCGCAGATTATTTATTAAATCAAGAGTTGGATAAAGAATTAGGAGTTGAGAAAAAATGAAAAAATTCAAAATTAAAATTTTGGCAGGTTTCATTTAATAAGTAAAATGAAAAAAGAAGATATTAATTATGTTTTTGAACAAAATCCTGAATTAACGAATGTTGGAACAAAAACCCAATATTACAAATATCTTCAAACAATTTTTCCAGAAAGTAAAGTTAAAGATATTGTTTATCATGGAAGTGCAGAAGAATTTGAAAATTTTGATCTCGATAAAATAAAAGAAATAAAAAAGAAAAAAAATACTATGAATAAATTAGGTATTTTTTTTACAAGAGATTTTTCTTATGCTGAAAGATGTAGTACCCTAGATGTAAAACCTTATAGAGTATTGTTAGATATCAAAAAGGGTAAGCCTGTTTTAAAAGTAGCAATTCAAAGAATTGGTGAAGAAGAAATAAATAAAGCAAAAAAAGAAGGTTATGATGGTTTTTTAGAAATTTATCTTAGTGGTAATTTTGCCGAAGAGATTGCAGTTTTTGATCCTTCTCAAATCCATATCCTAGGTTCAAAAAAAGATTTAGAAGGTTTTCAAAAATTTGTTAAAAATTATTCTGGACAAAATTTAAATCCTGCAAGTCTTGAAAAAAAATTGGTTTTTGGAATTTTCGTTTTATCTTTTTTAACAGGATTGTTTTTTGTTTCTTCAAATATTACTGGAAATGTTATTGGAAATTTTGGATATAAGCCATCAAATATTTTAGGAGCAGTTTTATTTTTATTTGGTTTATTAGGAATTTATATTTATGGAAAATCATTAATCCAATAAAAATATAAACTACATTTTTCTTATGTTAAAATGGGACGTGAAGAACAAATAATTCAAGAAAGAATAAGAAAACTTCAGGAATTAAAAAATTTAAAAATTGATACTTATCCTGCAATTTCAGATAAAAAACAAAATTGTTTTGAATGCTTAAATTCAAAAATCGGAAGTTCTGTAAAAACAGCAGGAAGATTAATGACCAAAAGAGATTTGGGGAAAATTGCATTTTCAAAATTAAAAGATCAATTTGGAGAAATTCAAATTGTTTTTCAAGAAAAAGAAACTCCAGAAAAAATTAGTGAATTTTTTAAAAAATACATTGACGTCGGAGATTTTGTAGAAGTTTCTGGAAAAACTTTCAAAACAAAAACAAAAGAAACTTCTATATTGGTTAAAGATGCAAAAATTCTTTCAAAATCTATTTTACCTTTGCCTGAAAAATATCATGGGTTAAAGGACGACGAGGAAAAATTGAGAAAAAGATATTTAGATATTTTAATGAATTCTGAAGTTCAAGAAATGTTTTTGAAAAAAGCAAAATTTTGGAATGCAATTCGTGAATTCTTATTAAAAAGAGAATTTGTTGAAGTTGAAACTCCTGTTTTGGAAAGTTCTGCAGGAGGTGCAACTGCAAAACCTTTTGTGACTCACCATAATTCTCTAGATTTAGATGTTTATTTAAGAATTTCAATGGGAGAATTATGGCAAAAAAAATTAATGGTTGCAGGTTTTGAAAAAACTTTTGAAATAGGACGACAATTTAGAAATGAAGGAATGGATATGGAGCATTTGCAAGATTATACTCAGATGGAATTTTATTGGGGATATGCAGATTACAAAAAAGGAATGCAATTAGTTGAAGAAATGTATAAAGAAGTTGCAAAAAAAGTTTTTGAAACCTTGAAATTTAAAACTCACGGATATGAAATAGATTTAGGAAAAAAATGGGAAGTTTATGATTATGAAAAAACAATTGAAAAATATACTAAAATAAATATTTACAAAACAGATAAAAAAGAGATTATGAAAAAATTAAAAGAATTAAATTTGGATTTTGATCCAGATGCCGATAAATGGAGAATGATTGATTTGCTTTGGAAATATTGTCGAAAAAAACTTTCAGGTCCTGGTTTTTTAACAGGGCAACCAGTAGAACTTACTCCTTTAGCGAAAAGAATTCCTGAAGACCCTCGAAAAGTTCAGCAATTTCAAATAATTATCGCAGGAACAGAATTAGGAAATGGTTACTCTGAATTAAATGATCCTTTAGATCAAGAAGAGCGTTTCAAGGAACAAATGAAACAAAAATCAGCTGGAGACGAAGAAAGCATGGAACATGACAAAAGTTTTGTTGAAGCTTTGAAATATGGAATGCCTCCGACTTGCGGTTTTGGTGTTTCTGAAAGACTTTTTAGTTATTTAATGGATAAACCAATAAGAGAATGTGTTATCTTTCCGTTAATGAAACCTGAAGAAGAAAAATAAAATGGAAAATAAACTTTCAAAAAGCAAAAGAGTTATTCATAAAATTTTAACAATATTACTTGTCTATGTTCCTCAAATAATAATATATTTTGGTTTAGTTATTGTTGCATATAATTTATGTTTTTTCTTTTTTAATGGAGCAAAAATCTCTATTAGTATTAATATTTTAATTTCAGTAGTTATTATCACAGCAACTCTTTCTATGATTAGTTTTTCTTATTTGTTAGTTATTAAAAAAGATTCTAATTATAAAGAAATAGTCTACTGCGGAGAAAGATTTTTGCATGCTACATTAATAATAATAATTGTATTAATCATAATCTGGTTTGTTGGGTATCTTTATCCAGTTATAAATAAATTAAATTGGGCAAAATATATTAACTGGTTTTTTTATTTTTTAGCTGGTATTTCTTATGTTTTTTTAGTTAATTCTGTAAAATACTTAACTCATGGGATTTTTTCTTTAGAAAAGATATTAAACCGAAAAGAATTTGTTGAAGGAAGTAAATCTGACAAAATCTTAATTAAATAATCTTTAAATTTATTTTCTTTCAAATTCAGTTATTTTCTCAGAATAATTTTGTGAACCACATTTAGGGCATTTTTGTAAATCAATTAATCTATTTGCTGATGCTTGTAGATTTCTATTCGTTTGTGCTGAAGCAGAAAGATTTCCTCCAATTGCAGTTCCAACTCCTGCAATACCGCTCAATAAAGAAGTCTTTCTTAAAAGATCTTCTTCATTTTTCAAGGAATGCCAAATTTTTCCACATTTCTTACATTTTCTTTCATATTCCTGAACCATTCTTTTTTTCTTTTCTATCTCTTTTGAATAATTTTTTTCATATTCTTTTGCATAAGAGATTATTTTTCTTGTTGTTTTACTTTTATAAAATAAAAGCATTGGAAATAAATAAATAATTGCTAGCATAAAAAAACCATTTAATTTTGTTGTGAAGGAAATAATAATGCAAATAATTAATGGTCCAAAAATGAGAATATACTCCCAAACAGAATAAGACATTTTATCTTTGTTTTTTAATTCTTTTAAATGATAATAACAATATTCGTTTCTTTCTTTCTCAGATTTAAATTCTTTTTCATCAAAGCATATATTCATATAATCCTAAATATCATGAAGTTTTTTAATTTATCTTTTTCAATTTTTTTCATCCACAACCTTAATAAATTAAGATTAATTAATTTATTCAAGAGAGATGATACAAAAAACACCTGTAATTATTTTAGCAATCTTAGCAACAATTTTTTTAGTTGCATCTATATTGCTTTTTTTTGATAGGATTAATTTGAATAGAGAAATTAATAGCTTAATGAATGATAAAACAATTTTGTCAAGTGAAAAAGAAAGTCTTCAATCAAATATTTCAGATTTGCAATTAAAATATAATCTTCTTGAACAAGATGTTGCAGAAATTTACAAATCATGCATGACACAAAATGTTTGTAAAGGTAGATTTCCAGGAGTAAGTTGGTATTGTAATAACGTCGGAGATGAAGTATCTGATTATTCACATATTTGTATTTGTGATTCAAGTTGTAATTTAAATGCAACAAAAATAAAAAATTAAAATGTCTTTAATTATAAAATCAAATATAAGAAAAACAGTTAAAGATTTAGACAAAGAAAATTCTATTTCAAGTGTTGCAGATGAAGTTGAAACTGCTCTTGAAAGAAAAGTTGAAGAGATTTTAAGAGAAGCAATTGAACGTACTAAATCAAATAAAAGAAAAACACTTCAAGCAAGAGATTTATAATCTTTGCTTTTTAATATAATTAAAATGTTCGCCGACGCAGTCGCTCACATAAAGCAAGAGATTTATAGTTTGTAAAATATACATTCAATTATATACTTTATAATATATACTTTGTAAAATATACTTTCTAGTATATAGAATGGTTTTTAACTAATTCATACTTCAGTTTTTTATGAATAGAGTATCTAAAGAACACAAAGAAAAAATTCTTAATTTAATTAATCCTGAAACTCATGAAATTTCGTGGAATGAAGAAGGTGTTCCGTATAAATTTAAAGAAAAAAGGAAAATTAAGGATGGTCGAGTATCGCGAGCTTGGGGAGCAAAGTTTGAGTTACTTGTAAGAAAAGATCTTGAGGGTAAAGGGAGAATTGTTGACAAATGGAGTAATAATATTGATTTGGAAATAGGAAAGTTAGTTTCTGCAAAAAGAAAATATAATCCATTTAAGAAAGTAATGACTATAGGAACAGGTTTTCCTGATTTTGTTTCAATTCAGCATGCTTATGATAATATGTATAGCGTCATTGGAGTAGAAGTTAAAACAAATGGTATTCTTTCAAAAATAGAAAAAGAAAAATGTGTATGGTATCTTAATAAAAAAATTTTCTCACAAATTTGGATAGCTAAAGCAGTCAGGAATGGGAGAAAAATAGAAATAGAATATGAAAATTTTGAAGAAAAATATGGACAGAAATTTTCCAAAGTATCTTCTAAAGAACAATAATCTTTAAAAAAATAATTTTCCTTAAAACATAATGAATAAAAGAGGAATATTATTTTTAATCTTTTTTTTAGGAATATTTTTTTGTTTTAGTTTTGCAAGTTCAATTAGAATAAATGAAGTTGAATCAAATCCTATTGGAACAGATGCTGGAAATGAATGGATTGAATTATATAATAATCAAGAAATTAATTTAACAGGTTATAGAATAATAAATAATGACTGGACAGGTGAAAATGACACTAAAAACCAAATTTTATTAGATGGAAATTTTTCAGGTTATTTTATATATACTTTTCGTATTGGATGGTTAGACAATTTTGATGAAAAAGTTTTTCTTTATTATAATAATGAATTAATTTATGAAACACCTCTGTTTGATGACTCTGAAAATGATGAAAGAACTTGGAACTTTTGCGATGGAGAATGGTTGTTCTTGAATTCATCTAAAAATTCAGAGAATAATTGTCCTGTTGAAGAACCAACTCCTGAGCCAGAAGAAGAATTCATTAATTTTACAAATTATCCTACAGATGATGTTGAAAATGAAAGTTTAAATGAATCTAATGAATCTTTTCAAATTACAGGAAATTCTTTATCTGAATTAAATTCAATAAATTCTGAAAAAAATTCTACAAGTGAAATAAGTTTAAATACAAAAGATATAAAAACCGAGAAAAATATAAAACTCAGTGAGAGAAACTATTCATGGTTTTATCTCTTAACATTTTGCATGCTTTTATTATTGTTATTTTTAATAAAAAGAAAAAACAAACCAAAAAATGAGTTCAGAAAAACACATTGAATTTCGAGCAATATTAATTTTAGAAATTTTAGGAAGACCTAAGGAACATTTAGTTGCATCCCTAGAAGAATATATTGAAAAAATAAATTCTGAAAAAGGAGTTACTGTTTATAGTAAAAAAATAAACGAACCTCAAGAATTGGAGAAAAAAAAAGATGTTTACACAACTTTTGCAGAAATTGAAATAAAATTCGACGAGTTATTTACATTAATGATGTTGGTTTTCAAGTATATGCCCTCACATGTGGAATTAATTAATCCAGAAAGAGCAAGTTTAACTGCAAATGATTTTAGTACATTGTTAAATGAATTAACAAGAAGATTGCATGGTTATGAAGAGTTAGCTAGAATTTTTCAATTTGAGAAAAAGATGTTGGAAAATAAAATTGCTCAATTCTCTGGAAATGCAAATACGCAAATCTCTGAAGTTAAAGAAGATAATTTAAAAGAAAAACCAAAGAAAAAATCTAAAAAATAATCTATTTTAGTGTAATAATCTTTAAAAACATTAATTTTATCTAATTTTCATGATAAAGCATATTGATTTTAAGCGAAAAGAAATAATTTATCCGGGAGCAACAATAATAACTCCTGATGCAGAACCTGCTTTAGATTTTGCTCCAATTGAAGTTTATAATTCAGCAAGAGAAAAATTAATTAAAGATTTTAAAGAAAATGAAAGAGCAATAAAATCTTTAACTTATGGAATTAATTTTGAAACTTTAACAGGTTCTCAATTTTTCTGGAATAATTATTTGAATAATTTTTTAAAAGAACAAGGAATAAATGGAAGAATTATGGATTTAAATGATTTAGGAAAAATTTATGCTTTAGATGAAAACTTTTTTAGTAAGCATTATTCTGATACAATAAATTTATGTTTAAGAAGTGAAGAACTTGGTTGGGAAAAAAATGAACATATTTTAGAAGATTTAGTTAAACAAGTTAAGCAAAGAAAAAAAAGATTTTCTTCTCAAAATCCTTTAATTATTTCTAATTTAGAAATTGTAAGCGATAATAATTCAGATAATTTTTATGGACTTTTATTAAAACTTAGAGAAGATTCAATTCTTGAAAATGATGAAAGATTTGATTATAGAAATAGCAAAATTCAATTCAAAAATGAATTAGGAAATAGTGAAAAAACTCTTCATACAAAAGAAAAAGATTTGTCGAGAGTTTTTGCGAGTGGTGGTCAGTGTGTGGGTTCTGACAATGGCAGTTTGCGTAATTCCATTGATGATGGCTGGGTGGTTTTTGTGAGAGATTAAAAAATAATTAATTTTTACCAAATATTCCAGAAGAGCTTACTGGCTTTTTTGATTTTTTAGATTTTGTTTTTATAACATAAAGAATAACTATTGCAACAATCGCTATTAAAATCCATCCAATAATTTTTGTAGTTTTACTGTTTTTTTCTTCTTTTATGCAATTTCCAATACAACAAGTTACATTTGAAGCATATTGTTTTGTTCCATTACAGGTTTCAGTAGTTTGACAAACTGTTCCATTTAATTGAACGCAACTTTTTAAAATTCCATCTTCTTCGAAAATTTCTTCATTTTCCATTTCTTCAATTTCTTCATCTGTTAATTCCTCGTCTTCAGAACTTTCATTAATTGTTTCGTTTATTATTGTGTTATTTTCTTCTGAACTATAATTGAAATTTTCTGAATTATAAATTAAATATGCTGGAATTATATACTCTGTATTGGTCGAGGATAATTTAATAGATGTTTTTTGGGTTTTATTTGTTGCACTGAATTCTAATTCTTTTATTTCACCAGATAATAAAGTGATTGAATCGCCACTTAAACCAGAATCAGTTGTTTCATTTGTAACGCTATTTTTAAATAGCCAGGAAAAAAATCCTCCAGAAGTGCTTTCATTTGTTTCATTATTGTTTGTAGGAGTTGCAATATCCACGCCATCAATAAAAATTTCAATGCTGTTTTCTTTTAAATTTTGAACTTTTAAAGAATAATCTGTATCAGAAATTATTGCTCCAGGCCAAACAGAAAAATCTGCAGTTGAATTTAAAATCGTAAAATTTAATACAATGTCTTCATTAGAAGTTTTTGAACCATTCATATATGGAACTCCTTTAATGACTATTGAATAATCATCAGAAATTTTTTCTTCTCCAATTTTTACAGAGATATAAAAATCATTTTCAATTTTAATAACATCATATGGTATAAAAGAAGTTGATAAATGTCTTCGATAAAAAGAAATATCTGATTTTTGAATATTTTCTAAAAAATTTCCTGTAACTTTTGCAATAACTGTTTCACCCTTACTATAATTAGAATTTATTTCAGTTTCTATACTTAAAACAAATGGAATTAATAATAAAATCAAAACTAATGCAAAAAAAATTTTTTTCATTTTAATCACTCATCTCTTTTAATTTTTTTAAAACACTATCTAATTCTTCAGGTCTTTTTTGAGGAGGTCTCATAGGCATTGGTCTTCGAGCAGGAGAGTTAGGCATTATTCTTCTTGGAATATTTGAAGGATTAGCAGGAGGACTAAATCCAGGAGGAAATCCTGAAGGCCTTGAATTTGGAAAATTTGAATCACCTTTTTTCTTTGGGTTTTTGAATTTTATTAAAAGCATTTTCAATTTATCTTTAAGAACAATTCCAATAATTGCTAGTAAAATTAATCCAACTAAAATCCAAATCCAAAATTTATTTTTTTTAGAGTCATTAACAGGAGGAGTTATTGGATTATTTTCTGAAGGCATGCAACAAACATCGCCACTATATTCGCAATCGTAAGAGTTTGTTTCTTCATAACCATCATCACAACTATAAACTTGACATTCTCCTTCATTTTCTTCACATGCATTTTCAGAATTATTCTCTGTTAATTCACAACTACCATCTACACAACATGTCTCTCCAAACTCTAAATCAGATGTTGAGACTTCTTGTCCTAAATAACAATATTCATTTGAATTACAAATTTCTCCAAAATAGTCATCAACACAAAATTCTTCAGTCAATGATTCTTCAGAACAACAAACTTGCAATCCTGAGCAATCATAATCATAAAGAATTTCTCCATTACAATCAGATGAAAAAGTGCAAGTGTATCCATAATCTTCACAATATTCTGCGCTTCCTCCATTATTGTTAAAATTTTTTGGCCATAATGAATAAAGTAAAAATGCATTGTTTAAAATATTTCCAGAATTCCAACAACCATTTTCTTCTTGAATACTAAACAACCAATTTTGAGAATTAATTTTTTCAGTTAAACTATCTTCGGATTGAAAAGGTAAAAGTGCAAGAGCAGTGTCATAATATTTGTCATTAGAAGCCTGCCAATATCTTCCTCCAATTTGATTTTGTAAAATTTTTGTTCTATATTCTGTAGCTCCAGTTAAAGAATATAAAAAAACTTCAGGCATGAATTCTGAATTATCAGATACTCCTGTTATTAAATAAGGCATGAATGCAGAAACATCTTCGCCATGAGCATCTAAAACTAAAGCTGCCCATAAACTTCCCTCGTAATCGCACACTCCGGATTTTGCAAAGCATAACGAATATATTTTTTCAAAAGTTGTTCCTCCTGCACTTGAATCTTGAGAATAACTTAAAACATTAATTGTATCTGAATTTTGTTTTTGAAATAAAAGAGTTGTTATAAAATCTTTTTCACATGAAATTGCAAATTCTTTTTCTTGACATGTACTGGAAATTTTTAACCAATAATCTCCTGTGGATCTTGTTAAGCAATTTCCTGCATTTTTGTTAATTTTTTTATTTTCATTAATAGTTATTTCATAAGAATTATCGTCGTAGGAAATTGTGCATTTTGAAGAGTTTTCAGTATCAATTTCTAAATACCAAATTAAATTATTTGGAATTGCTTTTTGTTCTAAAAGCCAATCTAAAGCATCTTGAACATCAACTTCAGTGTTTTCTTCTAAAGCAAGAACAGCTTGTGCAGTTGTTTTTATTTTGCAACTAGAATTTGGCCAGCAAGTTTCATTATTTGAATAATTTAAAACTTTATCTTCGCATTCTCCGACAGCTAATAAAGAAAAAATAGATTGGTCTACAGACAATTCTTCGCAAGTTGTAGAATTAATTCTATCTGATAAACAATCATATGCTTTATCAATTCTTTCAGATTTTTCAGAATCAGTTAATTCTGCTGAAACATATGGAATAATTATAAATAATGCTAATAAAAAAATAAATAATAATCCACTCTTTTTCATAAGACAAATAGACGATTGTTCTTTTTAAATATTTAGGGAATCTAAAAATATTTATAAGCAATTATTTCTTTTAGAATTTATGAAGAAAAAAGCACAAGTTACAATTTTTGTTATTATTGCTTTGGTTTTAATTGCATTGATTCTTGGAGGATATTTTTTATTTAAAAAAAATAATTCTGGATTGAATGAAGAATCAAAAGTGGTTTTTTCTTATGTACAAGACTGTTTAGATAAATCTTCCGAAAAAGTAATATGGAGAATTGGTAAAGGCGGAGGTTTTTTTTATCCGTCAGAAAATTCTACAAACGAGGGGATAACCTATTATTATAGGTATGGTAATTTTCTTTTTCCATTAAAAGAAGATATTGAAGAAGAAATTTCAAAGTTTGTTTCAATTGAATTGTTAAATTGTACAAATAACTTTTCAAATTTTAAGGAATATTCAATCTCTTTTAGTAATCCCGTTTCCCATACAGAAATATTAAAAGATAAAATTAATATCTATGTAGAATATCCCATTAAAATATCTAAGGGTCAAGAAATTTCAATTTTAAAAGAATTTAGTGTAATAAAAGAAGTAAGGCTAGGTTTAATTTATGATACTGTTGAAAAGATGCTCATTGAAGGTTATAAAAAAAACGGGATATGCTTAAGTTGCAACTTGGAGCATTCTTTGGATAACGATTTTGAAATTGATTATTTAAATTCAGATTCTTTAACAACAATTTTAATAATAAAAGATAATTATCTTTATTCTAATAAACCTTTTGAATTTATATTTGCAAATGATTATTCAAAGAAAATTTAAAAAAACTTTTGTATGCATATTTATTTTAGTTTTGATAATTGGAATTTTGCCTTTTGGTTTTTCTAATCTTGTTAATGAAGATAACTCTCAAAATTATTTAGATTTTGGAACAGAAATTTATTTTAATTTAAGACCATATTTAGATGCAAATATTGAAGATTCCAGTTTTCAATTCTATGGTGCGACAATAACTAATTATGAAAATACTCTTGAAATTAATTTTGTTTCAGAAGATGCTTATCCAGAAGATTTAAATTTTTTACAAAACATTAAACCTTCATCAATTTCAAAAAATAATTCGTATATTTTAATCAATCTTTCAATAAAAAAAATTCAAGAAGCAGATTTTAGCGTTTATGAAAACCAAAATTTTATTTTTGGAAATAATTATTTTTCTTTACCTGAAAATTCAAGAGTTATTTTTAAAAATAATTTAATTAAAATTAAAGTTGAAAATGGAGCAAACTTTTCTAAATCTCCTGGATTTTTAGATTTAGATGCATTAAGTTATAGTTTTGAAATTGAAGGAAAAGAAATTCAAGTTTCAGATGATCTGAAAATTATTGACGGAAAAGTTAAGGTAATACCCGAAGGATATCTTGTTGAACAGGGAAATGTGATTTCAAAAGGTAAAAGTATTTTTGTCGAATCCAAAAAGGACCAAGTTTTAATTTCTAATTTTAATTTAAAAGGATATAGTGGAAATTGGATTTATGAGTTTTCAGATAATTTAGAGATTCATAGTTCTAACTTTGGTTCTGTTAAAATACAATTTTTAGAAGAAAATGGTTTGGTGAATGTTGAAAAAGAAGATTTGCTTTTAATTCAAGTTGAAAATGGTGATTCTTTGAAAATCATAAAACAAGATGATTTAAATGCAATTCCAAAATTTGAGCATATATCTTCTGAAAAGGGTAAAACTAAAATTACTAATGGAAATATTGGAACCTTTGTTTACTCAAAAGAGGATTTAATACTTGAGAGGAATTCTTTGAATTTTGGAGATAGAAATTCTAAAAATAATGAAGTGGAGATGATTATTCAATCAGATTCAGAAAATCTTGATTTTGACTTAAATATAAATTCAAACGGGGAAGCCTTTATACAAAAGGGAAATGTTATTCAAAAAATAAACGAAGAGTTAAGTGAGAATTTAAAAAATTTGGAAAAAGAACGTAATGAAGGTTTTGTGGTGCAATTTGAGGAAGAATTTAATTACACTTATTATGAAAAGATGTCTGGTTATCTTACAGAAGATGAATACTCTGAAATTTCCAATAAATTTGCTAATGAATTATCTAAATTTTCAGATGAAGATTTTAATTCAGAAAATTATCCAAATATAGAATCTTTAAATAATTTTTTAGATTATTGTATGAAAAACAAAATTCCTAAAGACAAATCCTTGGATTTTATTTCAAGTTATATTGAAAGTTCTGATGAAAATACTGTGCCCGTTTTTAATGCACTTCCTTCATCTATTGAATCTCTAAAAAGAACTGGATTATCTTCTAAGCAATCAATGCAATTAATTTCTACAACCCTTGAAAAATCTTCTTCAGAAGAAGGTTTAGCTATTTTAGAATCGAATAATCTTTTAAGTCCAATAAATAGTTTAAATAAATTTTTTACTCCTGAGCAAAGTTATGAAATAACTAACTCTTGGATTGAAAAATGCGATAAAGATTGTAATATAAACTCTGTTTTCGACGATATTTCGTCTAATAAAGGATATCTTGATTTGTCATCTCGTTTATCTGGTTTAAAAGAAATTTATGGACTTAATAATCAAGAATGTTTTGAACTTACTAAAGGGGCTATAGAAAGAACAGAACCCGGGGGTGATGTATTGGTTAATTTTGGTAGTTCTATGGAGATGTTAAATTCGTTTAAATTTATGGGAGATTCAAAGCAAGAAGCACTTGAGAATATTGAAATAATTCATAGAATTACAGGTGAATCTTTTAATTTTGCAAATGACTTTCTTATATCTTTTAAATTTGGGGGTTATACTTCTGATGAAGCTATTTATGCAATTAATTTGATTGATAATTATATTGGAAAGGATTCTGAATACATGAAGTATGCAAAAGAAAATCCAGATTCAATAAAAGGATTTATATCAAAAAAGAAAATAAAGTCTTATGAATCACCTTCTGAAAAAAAAGGAGAAGAATGGGATAATTCAGATATAGATTATTTCATTAATAGTATTGAACGAGAGTCATATATTCAATTGCAGTTTTTTATTGATGATTTTACAGAAGAAAAAGGCAAAGAGAAAACAATGAATTTTCTTAAAGAAGCATCAAATGTTCTTGAGAGTTATACTCCTGAGGAATTGTTTGATTTAAATGGATTTGAGAAAATTTTACTTGTAAGAGAAATTGCAAAAAAATCTGGATTAAACTCTTTTGAAACAATAAAATTAGTTAGTTTTTTTCAATAATAAAGTTTGTCTTTTATTTTGTATTGCAACGTCTTTTAATTTTTTATTAGGATTTTTTTGAGATATCTTTATTTTTTGAATTTCCTAAAGTTTTTTTTATCATGTAAGTTACTGGATTTTTCATTTTAATTTCTTCAGAATTTATTGAAATTCCAAGTGCTTTATAATAATCTGTATTAAAATTAGGGGGCATGATAGGTTTTCTTCGATAACTCCAAACCAATTGTGCTTGAATGTATCCTTCTTTTAACGGAGTTTCATTTTTTTTATTCCATTCAAAAATTCTTTTTTCTAGTTCAGTTTTATCCATACCAATTGACCTAAAAAAATTAAGTAAAACAAATAATCCTCGTTTTTTCCCGTCTTTTAATCCATTTAAAATATATTTTATAGACGGTGGAAAATTATCTTCTTTGATTTCTTTTAATTGAATCGGTTTGAAGTTCGCATATTTTCCAGAAACATTTTTCTCTTCTGAAGTTCCTTTAATTTCTCTGCTTTTAACCCAGTCCAAAGTTTGCATTACTAATTCTTTTGCTTCTTCTTCCTTGCATTCTGGAATAAAGTCTCTTATTTTTATTTTCATTGGATCTGCATCTTTTATTTCAAAATTCTTAAATTCTTCTTCAGTTAAAACAACACTTGCCAATGCAGTTTTTTCATGTAAAGAATAAGGTGTCCTGAAAAGATGCCTTGGTGAAACTAAAATCAAATCTAAACCCATTATTTCAAATAAATCAGATTCTTCATATGAAAGAATAAATTTCTCAGGATTTTTAAGAGAATTAATTTTACATTTTTTGCATTCATAAATTTCTTTTAAATCTTTTTCAACAGTTTGCCTATTACATTCAGGGCACTTGTGGTTTTTTCTTTCTTCTCCTTTGATAAATCTTTTTATTTCTCCACTTTTACAAAAAGGACAATACATTTCTACTTGAATATAAATGTCTGATATTCCATTACAATTTTGACATTTTATTCCTTTTTTTATTTCAACATTTTTAAATTCCTTTTCAAAATCTTCAGGGAGATTTTCACGAAAAATTCTTTCAGAATGTTCTCTAATATAATTTATTAAATTTCTTGGAAGTTCAGGAAATAATTCTTTTGTAGGAATGCCATTAATTGATTTTGGGAAAGCTTTCCATGGAACTAAAATGTGAAATCCTTTTGAACCTGAAAATTTTATCCCAATATTTTTTAATCCATTTCTCTTTAGTGTTTCAACAATTGCCTCTGCAGCTTTTTTTGCATAATCAAACCATTTACAATCTACATCTATTAATAAGTCCCAGCCAATCCTTAATTCATTATAATCTTTTTCAGTCATTTCTGTTGAAATTTTTAAAGGATCTTCCCAAAGTTCTTCAGAACAATTGAACGAAGTTGTTCCTCTTTTTACTAATTCATAAATATCTCCTTGATATTGCAAAGCATCAGGTCTTTTTCCAAAACTTTCAAAATATCTTGGAACTACTTCTCGGTTTTTGCAAAACTCAAAAATTGCTTTTTGTATTTCAGGCCTTGAATAATAAAGTTGAATAATACTCTTTATTCTTTTCTTTTTTAAGCTCTCTTCTTCCATAATTTTTTCAAGTATGAAAGATTTATATAATTACCTTGTTCTGAATTATAATAATGCTTAAAAAAGGGTTTTATTTAGGCTTATTATAAAATGCTAGTAAAATTAGATAATCCAGTTTTCTTTGTAAGAGCAATAGAAATTCTTTCAGAGTTAGTAACAGAAGTTAGAATAAAAGTTAATGAAAACGGGCTTTCAATAACTGCAATTGATCCAGCAAGCGTTGCAATGGTTGGCTTAACAATTCCAAAAAAGGCATTTTCAATGTTTAAAACAGAAAAAGAAGTTTTGGGTGTGAATTTAGATGATTTTAAAAAAATTTTGAAAAGATGCAATTTGAAAAGTTCTTTAGTTATGGAAAAAAAAGAAAATGCATTAGTTATTAAAATTGAAGATAAAATAAAAAGGAATTTCAGTTTGAATTTAATTGAAGTAGAATCTCAAGACAAGGAAATTCCAACTCATTTTGAATTTTCATCAAAAGTTGAAATAAGTTCACAAGATTTTATTGACTCTATTGAAGATTGTGCTGTTGTTTCAGATGCTTGTTCTTTTATAGTTCAAGACAGTAAATTTATAATTGAATCAAAAGACCTTAATTCTGCACATTCAGAATTTTCTTCAGACGAAGCAACAATTCAAGCAGAAGATTGTCATGTTCGTTATAGCTTAGAATATCTTCAAAAATTCATAAAAGCATCTAAACTTTTTGAAAAAACAATTTTGAATTTTGCTTCAGATCACCCTCTTCAAATGAATCTTTCAAATGAAAATTTGAATTTAACTTTTATACTTGCTCCAAGAGTTGAGACAGAATAAAAATAATTAATTTTTAATTTTCAAATTTCAAAACCTCGAGATTATGAAATATTTATAAACAATTATTTCTTTTAGAATTTATGAAGAAAAGAGGGCAGGTTACAATCTTTGTTATTATTGCAATTGTAATAATTGTTTTAGGGGTTTTGGCTTTTTTTCTTTATCCAAAATTAAAAATTTCAACAGGATTTAATACTGAAAACCCAGAATTATTTTTGCAAAATTGTGTTGAAAATGATTTAGAAAATTTAATTGAAACTCTTTCTTTGCAAGGTGGAGAATTCAATCCTCAAGGATATACTATTTATCAAGATGTTAAAATAAAATATATTTGTTATACTTCTGATTATTTTACTTTAGGTTTAAAACAAGTTCCATTCATTAAGAGATTTGTCGAGGATGAAATTAGTGTTCAGATAAAACCGAAAGTCGATGAATGCTTTGATGATTTAGTTTTAAAATATCAACAAAAAGGTTATGAAGTTAGTTCTAAAAAAGGAAATATTCAAACAGAAATTCTTCCTGAGCAAACTTCAATTGATTTAATTGGTTATAATTTAACAGTTTCTAGAGGAGAAAACGAAAACAGATTTAATTTGTTTGTTATAAATTTGGACAATAATCTTTATGAACTTCTAAATATTGCTGAACATATAGTTAGTTGGGAAAATGAATTTGGAGACGCAGATACACTTTCGATCATGATGTTAAAAAAAGACATTCGAGTGAATAAAATATTAAGAGATGATGGTTCAAAAATTTATATAATTGAAAATAAAAAAACAAAAGAGGCATTTCAATTTGCTTCAAGAAGTTTGGTTTTCCCTGCAGGATTGTTTTAAAATGAAAAAAAATTCAAGCAAAAAAATATTTTTTAGTATCTTTTTATTATTTGGAATAATTGTTTTTTCTTATTCTGTTCTTGCAGCAAGTGGTTGTTGTGAAAAAACAAAAGACGGTTTTTGGTGTCAAATGGTCGACGATATTAGTTCAAAATGTGACAGTTCAAATGGGTTAACAAGTTCTCCAACATCATGTGATCAAACTGCTTATTGTTCTTTAGGAACTTGTATTAATTCTGTTACAGGAGAATGTGTTCCAAATCTTCCAAAATCAGAATGCGAAAGTGATTCTGCAGGAGAATGGGATTCAAGAACTTTACAAGAAATTCCAACTTGTCAATTGGGATGTTGTTCTTATGGTCCATATACTCAATTTGTTACACAAACAAAATGCAAACAATTAGGAACAGATTATGGTGTTGACCCTATTTTTAACGACGAGATTACAGATGAACTTGAATGTTATAATTCAGATACTTCTTACAAAGAAGGAGCTTGTATATTCGAGAACGGAGATTGTCGACGAACTTCAAAAACAGAGTGTGATTCTCAATCAGGAAATTTTGAAGAAGGATTTTTATGCACTGCAACAAATTTAGAAACTCAATGTGCAAGAAGTTCAGAAACAATTTGTGATGAAAACGGAAGAGTTTATTTTAAAGATTCGTGTGGAAATTTAGCAAATATTTACAATGAAGAAATGTTTAGTACAAATCCAAATGCTTGGAATTCTGAAATGAAAGATTATTGGACTTATATAAAAGAAATAGATGATTCTTCAATTTGTTCTTTTACTGGAACTACTTCTTCAACTTGCGGAAATTGTGATTTTTTATCAGGAAGTGTTTGTTCAAAATATAGATTAAACGATCCTACAATGCCTAATTCAAAACCAGAGTTTGGAAATTATGTTTGTGCAAGTATGGATTGTGCTTATGATACTGATAGAAATGGTGAAAGAGAAATTTATCATCACGGAGAATCTTGGTGTGCAATGACAGAAGGAACTTACTGGGACCAAAATGCATATGAAGAATTTGGATTAGGTGGAATTAGAATAAATAAAACAACAGGTGATTATGTTGAAGCTAAAATTTTAAAAGAACTTGAAAATCAATCTAATTATAATCTTCCAGGAAGTCAATATGTTTTATTAAAATGTATCGACGGAGAAGTTCTTCAAGAATCATGTATGTCTTACAGAAATTCTTTTTGCGTCGATGTTGTTTCTCATGAATCTGAATTTAGAGAAGCACATTGTATTGGAAATGATTGGAGAGCTTGTCTTTCAAAAACAACTAAAAAAACTTGTGAAGGCGATTCTATTTATGGAACTCAAATGTGTAAATGGGTTGGAGGTTTTAGACTCGACGGAAAATCAACAACAACAAAAGAATCAAACAGGCAAAATATTGACCAAGGTTCTTGTGTTCCTTTATTATCTCCTGGATTAGAATTTTGGACAGATAAAAATAACGCAGAATGTTCTTTAGGAAATATTCAAGGTTCTGTAACTTATGCAACTTCATGGACAGTTAAAAGAGACCATTTTGCAGAATTTGGAACAAAGTCTGCTTCTGAAACTTGTATGAATGATTGTTATCTTATTCCAGGTTATGCAAGTGATTTAGCTGGAAGTGATTTACAAGACCAAAAAGCAATGGAAAATATTTATACAGGAGGAGATGTTCCAAGTGGAGATTTAAAAGATTATATGGTTTCACTTAGAAAAGCTTATTATTGTGAGGGAAAAACAGGAAAAGCATCTGGACCATCAGTTAGTTGTTCTGGTGAACCTGATAAAAGAAATAATTTTCCAGTTTATTGGACACATCAAGAATTTTATGATTCAATTACAGAAAGAGCTCGTTCATTAGGAGATTGTGGTTACAAAGCAGGAGCTTATATTTCATTAAGTGAAATGAACGAGAGTAATGTTGAATTAGAATTAATGACTGTAGTATTTCAAAAAATATCTCAAGAAGGAGATGTAAAAGATGAAGATAAAGGAAATCTTGCTGAAAAAATTTATATTAATAACGAATATGTTGGTGACCAATGCGGTTATAGAAGTGGAGAATACGACGAGGAATTATGCCAATTAGAAAACATTCCATTAGAAGAATCAACTGACGGAGAAGAATAAATAAAAATGAATAAAATAATAAAAACAAAAAATTCAAAACAAAAAACATTTTCATTAATAGAATCTCTGATTTTGATAATTGCAATTTTTGCATTTGCCTGGATGATTGGCTCTGAATTTAAAACAGTAAGTGCTGCGACTTGTGTCCAAGGTCCAATAGGTAATGGTCTTCAAGAATGTTCTAATGAAGGAGACTTGGCCTGTGATAATAATCAAGATGTGGGGGCTATACTTGAATGTATTCAACCAACATCGGGTATAGCAGGAGTAGATCCTAATAAATTATATTGGAATGGTTATGCCTTGTGTGATGATAATGAAATTTGTTCAAATTGCGAATGTGCTCCTATTGAAGAAGAAACTCCAGTTATTGATGAACCAGAAGTAGAAGTGCCTGAAGAAGAAAGCGGAGAATCTAATCCTAATGGATTAAAAAGTTGGGAAACTGCTCTTATTGGAGATATAACTGGAATAGTTCTAGAAAAAGGTAGCGAGTTATTATTTAGTTCTGGAAGAGCAGGAACAACTGGAGGTGAAGCAGCAGCGCAAACAGGAACAGAAGTTGCAAGCGGAAGTAGTAGTGGTTTTTTAGATTCATTTATAGGAGTTCTTGGAAAAGGGGGGGAATCTGTAGCAGGAAGTATTGGGGGAGCAATCGGCTCTTCATTAGGTGTTATTGCAATGGCTTGGGCAGCATATAGTGGAATAGTTTATTTTTTAGATGCAATGGGCGTTGCTTGGGAAAATTATCATACTCTTGAACAAACTGCACTTTACACTACTATTGGAGTTTCAGCATTGGGTGTTATTTACGGAGTTCTTCTTTATGTAGGTATTTTAGCAACAATTCCCGGAGCAGGTTGGATTGCAGCAGCAATAATTATTGTTGTAACTGCAATTGTAGCAGCTTTTACATATCAAGATTTTTCACTTGAAACTTTTACTTATATTGTTCAACCATGGAAAGCTCCTTATGGAGGAGAAAGATGTGAAAAATGTAATAAATTAGATTATGGATGCAATGAATATCAATGTCATTCTTTTGGTGCTGCTTGTGGAATTGTAAACAAAGGAACACAAGATGAAAAATGTGCATGGTTAAATCCCGACGACCATTTATCTCCAGATATTACTTTAAATCAACAAGTTTTAGATGAACAAGATTTAAAATCAAAACCACTTGATATTACTCTTCCAAGTTCAGAAAAAGGTTTTGAAATATTACCTAAATCAGGAGAAGAATGCATCGCATCTTTTACAGAGGTAAAAATTGGTTTAATTACAAATGAATTAGCAGAATGTAAATTTGATTTAAATCGTTCAAAAGAATATAACAATATGTTAAGCTACATGGAAGAAGGAAATTCATTAATTTATAATCACACATTAATCATACCTGCTGCAGGAGCACCAAGTACATCTGCTTTAGAAAATTTAGGAATTGAATTAGAAAACGGATTACCAAAGTATTTATTATATTTCAAATGTCGAGATATGAATGAAAATACAAACAATGCGGATTTTATAATTCAATTTTGTATTGAAGAAGGTCCAGATACTCATGCACCTGTTATTAAAGGAACAAGTGTTACAAATCCAGCGTATATTTCTAATAATCAAACTTCTGCAGAAATAGAAGTTTACACAAATGAACCTGCAGATTGCAAATGGGATTTTGAAGATACAAGCTATGATAGAATGACTTATAATATGACTGATTGTTCTTCACAACTTCAAGATTATTTAGTAGGATATAATTATGGATGCAAAGTAAATTTAACAGGAATTAAAAAAGAGCAACAAAATAAATATTATTTTAGATGTAAAGACCAACCTTGGTTAGGCGTAGATGAAGAACATTTAAGAAATCCAAGTGGGCAATCTTATGTTCAAATTTTAACTGGAACATCAAGCTTATTAATTGATTCTTTAAAAGTAAATGATAAAGACAAAGGTTCAATAATAAAAGATTCAACATCACCAGTTCAAGTTAGATTAGTTGCAAAAACTTCAAATGGTGCAGAAGAAGGAAAAGCAAAATGTAAATATTCTTTTGATGGTTTTGAAGATTGGTTTACAAATGGCGGACAATTCTGGCAAGGAACAGATGGATTCAGAGTTGAAAATTATCAAGATTTATTTTTAGATGCAGGAAATTATAATATTTCAGTAACGTGTTTTGATATTGGTGGAAATGTTGCATATGATTCTATTGAATTCAGTGTTGAACAAGATCTTCAAGCACCAATAATAACAAGAGCTTATTTTGAAGAAGGATATTTGAAATTAATTACAGATGAAGAATCATCATGTGTTTACTCTTTGTTTAATGAAGGATGCAATTATTTATTTGTCGACGGAAATGAAATATCAACAACAGATGGAATTAATCACCTTGTTGAATGGAGCACAGAAGCAGAAATGTACATAAAATGTAAAGATGAATATGGAAATCTTCCAGAATCTGGACAATGTTCAATTCAAATTTTAAACTCTGAAAATTTTGAAGAAGAAAGTAATTAAATATTTAAGAAAAATGAAAGGAGGTAAAAAATAAATGGTTAAAAAAAATAATTCTTGGTTATTATGGGTTGTTTTAATCGTCGCTGTTGTTGCAATAATTTTAAGTGCAATTGCAATTTCTAAATCTAATAATATAACAGGAAATAGTATTTTTGATTTTTTTAAAAAATCCTCAATTTCAACAAATACTCAAACTCAATCTAAAGGTTTGTTAGCTGATGCGTATTTAGCTTCAGGAAAAAGTTCTGAATCTTTGAAAAATTATGAAGCAGTTTATGATGAAAACGGAGAATTAATTTATGAATTGCTTGATGATGCAACTTATTTTAATATTGGAAATACGTATGAACTAATTGAAGATAATAATGGTGTTTTTCTTAAGTCAAAAATTACAGGATTAATGGTTCCAGGACCAGATCCCGCAGATTGTAAACCAAGATGTACTACAAATGATATATGTACACCCAATGGGCTTTATTGTAATACTCCTATAACATGTAAAGAAACACAAAAAAAGAATCATTGTCGTTGGCCTAGTAAATTAGGGGGAGAAAGTTCAATAGATTAATTTCTTTTTTTATTCTTTTTCTTTTTTTATTTTTTCCTAAGATTTATAAGTTCTAATTTCTTTTAAAATTCATGAAGAATAAAAGAGGTTATTTAGAAATTTCTTTTGGAATGATTTTTACAATTATTTTAATTATTGCATTTATTGCATTTGCATTTTATGCAATTCAAAAATTCATTTTTTTTCAAAAAGATTCTCAATATAGATTATTCCTAGAAGATTTTAAATCAGACGTGGATAAAATGTGGAAAACAACTTCAGGTTCACAAGAAGTTAGTTATAGATTACCAAGCTCAATAAAACAAGTTTGTATTACTCGTAGTTGTTCTGATTTAGGTTTTGAATATAATTGTTATTCACCAGATGATAATTTAGTTTTCAATAGTTCTAAAAATAATTTTGAAAGCACTTATATTTCAAATTTAGATATTGAAAAGATTTTAGGAAGTAAAAAAGTTTATTGCTTTGATGTAATTGATAATCAAGTTTCAATGACTTTGATTAAAGAATATAATTCTGATAAAGTTTTGGTTTTAAAAATAAAATGAAAATAAAATCTTTGAAAAAAAACAAGAAAGGTTATTTGGAAATTTCTTTTTCCTGGATTTTTGCTTTTATCGTCGGAGCATTTATTTTATTTCTAGCTATTTTTGCAGTAACAAAATTAATCAAAACAGAATCAACAAGTTCAGATGTTGAAACTTCAAGACAAATCGAAGTTTTATTAAGTCCTCTTGAAACTTCTTTTGAAGAAGGAAAATTAACAACCCTTTCAACATCAGTTGATTCAAGAATTTTTTCAACATGTTCAGCGTCAGGAGATTTTGGTAAGCAAACTATTTCTGTAAATCAAAAAGTTTATGGAAAATGGTCAGACACAAATACTGAAATAGAATTTGAAAATAAGTATTTGTTTTTAGATAAAAATAATGAAGGGAAAATATTTTATTTATTTTCAAAACCTTTTGATTTTGATTTCAAAGTAGCAAGTTTAATTTATTTAATTCCTTTAGAGAAAAAATATTGTTTTAAAGGAGATATCCCTGAAGAGATTTCAGAAGAATTAGAGCAAATAAATCCTCCTAATGTTTTTGTCGAGGATTCAGATAATGATTGTTCTGGAAATGAAATCCAAGTTTGCTTTGGAAATCCTGATGAAAGTTGTGAAATTTCTGTTGATGTTTTTGAATATGCTGTTATAAAAGAAAATAAAAGAGTTTATTATGAAAACAATAATGCATTATTGTATTCTGCAATTTTTTCAAGTCCTGAATTTTATGAATGTCAAGTTAAGAGAATTATGTTAAGAGCAAATTCATTAGCAAGCTTATATAAAGATAAATTGTTTTTACCTTCTTTAATAAATTGCAATCCTGAATTAGTATCTGAATTGTCTTATTTTCAAAATGTGTTAAGTAATTATGAAGATTCAAATGATTTAGCTTCTGTTTTTTCAAGTGCAGAAGAACTTCAATATAAGAATAATGCGAGGTGTGAAGCATGGTAAAAAAAATTTCAAATTCACGAAAAGCTCAAAACATAAAATCAAAGATTTTGTTAGTTTCGTTTTTTCCGTCGAAAAAAGCTCAAATGAAAATTCAACAAACAGCGATAATATTACTAGCAATAACTTTATTATTTGTGTTGGTTGCTTTATTTTTTCTTTCTTTCAAAATTCAAAATTTAAAAAAAGATGCAAATCTAGCATCTGAAAAAGATGCAATAATTTTGTCTTCTAAACTTTCTGAAAGCCCTGAATTTTCTTGTCAGCAAGCATTTGGAAACAAAAGAGTTAATTGCATTGATTCAGATAAATTAATGGCATTAATTGAAAATTCAGACAAATATTCGAATTTTTTCGGAGTTTCAAATATTGAAGTTATTAAAATTCAAGATAAAGAAGAGCTTTTAACAAAATGCACAGACGCAAATTATCCTAATTGCAATCATTTTTCAGTTTTTGATTCAAACAATTCAGGTTTTAGTTACACTAGTTTTGTTTCGTTGTGTAGAAAAGTAAACTATCAAGATATTTATTTTTATGACAAATGTGAATTATCTAAATTAATAATAAGTTATGAAAAAATAAGTTAAAATTTTAAAAAACAACAAAATGAAAAATAAAAAACTCAAATTAAAATTTGGTAAGTTTCATTTTTCATAAAAACAACAAAATGAAAAACAAAAAAGCACAAGAAGAAATGATTGGATTTGCTTTAATCTTAGTTATAATCGGAGTTATAATTTTGGTTTTTTTCACAATCTCTATTAAAAATAAAACAACTGTTGAAGAAAGTTATGTGACAGACAATTTTATTCAAGCTTTGTTACAACATTCAACAGACTGTGCAGAAAACTATGAAACAGATTATTTAGATTTTAGAAGATTGATAAATAAATGTGCAAATAGTGGAACAGGAAAATGTTTTCAATCAAGTTGGACATATTGTGAATCTTTAGAAAAAAATTTGAACAGTACTTTAAAGAATTCATGGCAAATTAGTTCAGATAGTTATTACAAAGCCTATGTTTTGAAAATAAATAATAAAGGAAATGAATTATTAACTATATATGATAGTGCGAATAAAACTGAATTAACTGATGTAAAAAGTCAATTTAATTCTAAAGGTTCTGTTCAAAATTTAGGGGAAATTGATATTTATTTAGATGTTTATTATTAAATTTTAAAACTTATATTTAAAGTATCCACTGCTAATTCTGGTCTGTGTCTTATTCTTTTTTTTGTTTTTTCTTGTACAAAATCAACAAAACCAAATCTTTCAAGTAATTTAACATCATCAAAAACAGATTTAAATGGCCTGTTAAGAAGTTTGGCTAATTCATAAATTGATTTTGGTTTTTTGTTTTTTATTACATCTAAAATCCTTGCTTTTTCATTGTTTAAAACTTGTCTTAGGGCAGAAATTCCTTCAAAATTATAATCTTTTTTTGAAAATTTTTGTTTGTAAAACACAGAAAAAGTTCCTTTATTTTCTTTTATTTCTATTTCACGTGTTTTTGATTTTGACATTTTTAATGATTTAATTGAATTATTTTCCGTCTATAGTATATATATGTTATTTTTTAATATATATATTTTTTGTTTTTTGTTGAGAGAGCCTAAAACTCGCTTTAATATGTATTAATAACATAATGGTTACATAAGCTTTATAAATAAAACCTAGAATTATAGCTTGTTCTAGGTCACAACCGAAAACTTATAGAACAAGCTTTTTAAAGGAAATTGAGTTTTTTACATTACGTCAAAGGTCTTATAGGGGATTAATAAGCATTTGAGGGACACGAATGCAATATCTTCTATGAGATTGCTAAATAGCCCCCTATCTATTTAGGTGACGCATACGTTACCATTGGTAACTCGCGATATACAATTGAAAGGAGGTTTTAAAAAAAATAAAAATGAAAAACGTTTTTAAGAAGATTGTTGCTATTAGTGCTAGTGTATTAATGACTGGCTTCACTGCAGGTATTGCAGCAGCAGCAAGTTTTCCAGCTCCATTCGTTCAAAGCGGTGTAGCTGACGTAGCTATTGTTTATGGTACAGGTACTGGTGTTTCTTCAGTTGATTTTACTCACGCTGGAAACATCCAAACAACTTTGGGTGAATCTATGCCAAGTACAGGAGGAACTCCTGTAGGTGGTGAATCATATAAATTTGAAAAAACATCTACTAAATTCCATTTAGGTGATAACTTCACAACACTTAGAGAAACATTAACAGATGATCATTTACCTGTTCTATTAGGAGATGGTATCTATGTTGATGATGATAATGATGAATTCGATTATACTCAAAAAATCGAAATGAATGCATCAGTATTATCTATGTTCTCTGATAGTGATTATGATGACAGTGCACCTACAGTTGGATTTAGAATAGCTTCAGGATATAATGTCTTGAACTATACAGTTACTTTTGTTGACCAACCACTTATGTCTGATTTAGTTACTTCAACTTTACCTATAATGGGTAAAGAGTACTATGTTTTATCAAACAGTACAAGCGGAGCTAATAATATTTTAACATTATTAGATTCAGCTGATAGTGCTATTGTATCAGATGCAGAAGGAGATAGTATAACACTTACTGCTGGTGGGAAAACTTATGTTGTTACTGTTCCTTATATAAGTTCAACAGAGGTGAAATTATCAATTAATGGAGAAACTACTAACACATTAAACGAAGCTGAAACTCAAAAATTATCTGATGGTTCATACGTTGGTATTAGAGATATCATGTATAACGCTCACGATACTGGAGTAAGCCAAGTAGAGTTTAGTATAGGATCTGGTAAATTAAAAATTACAAGTGGTTCTGAAATCCAAATTAATGATAATATCATAAACGGTATTACTGCTGTAATAACAAATAGTAGTGCAGCTGCAACAACACTTACAAGTATTGAACTTGAGTGGAAGACTGATGATGATACATTCATCACAGAAGGTAGTGAAATTACAATGCCAGGATTTGGAATTGTAAAACTATCTTACACTGGACTTACTTTCCCTACAGAAGAGGAATTCACTGTTGAGCAAGGTTCAGATACCTACATAATGCTTAACGACTTCCCAGTTAAAGATGGAACTATAGATATTCCATTATTATACGGAAGTGCAGGTGGTCCTTACTCTGGTTTAGGTAAAGATGCAACTAACAAATTAGTTACAAGCAATATTACTGGTTCATCTGTTCCTTTAAAATTCGATAAAGATACTGATGAAATGTTTGTTGTTACTTATGAAACTACAACAGAATGTGAGTCATATGTATTAAAGGCTACATCATTCGGAGTAGATACTGCAAATAACAATCAAACAACTATTCAAAGGTGGAAAGACGGAGCATGGACAGATGAAAGAGATGTAAAAGCAACAGATACTTTCTCAATTGGTAGTGCAGAGTTAGGTGTTCAATATGTTGAAAGATCACCAGGTAATTTTGTAAATATTACTTCAAACAGTTCAAGTACTAAGTTTAACATACTTTGTTCTGATAAAGGATTAAAGTTATGGTTGCCTTGGACATATACTGCTGGTTCTATTAACATGAGTTATAAAACAGGAGCAATTAACTTGACTGCAATGGGAGATGCCTCTGAAAACTATTCTGCTGGTTTCAATGGTACTAATTGGTATCTTCAAATGCAAGAAGAAGATAAAGATGGAAATATTGCAGCTGGAGATCAATGGAATATCTCATTAGGTTGGGATAGTTCAACTACTGCTGAACCACAAGTCTCTGACTTGAGAGGAGAAGATGTAACTGCTGTTAAACTTGACTCTGATAGTACTGACTATAGAAGCTTCATGTATTCTGCTCTCGCAACAGAATTCATATGGCATCAACCTAGTTCAGACCAAGATAGTATAGATATACTATATCACGGAGATGAAGTTGCTGCAGATGTTTATATTACATCACCAGAAGCTACTACTACTGGAACAAGTTCATTAGGAAATGTTCTTGTAAAAGATAGCGAAGTTGCTAGCGTACAATCAAAGAACTTAATCGTTGTTGGTGGAAGTTGTATTAACTCAGTTGCTGCTAATTTAGTTGGTGGTAGCTATTGTGGTCCAAGTTTCACAACTGCAACAGGTGTTGGAGCAGGACAATTCTTAATCCAAAGTTACGGCGATGCCTATACTACTGGAAAAGTTGCTCTATTAGTTGCTGGTTACAACGTTGATGATACTGCTAACGGTGCTACATACTTGAGAACAAAGACTGTAGATACAACTGCTGGTAAGAAGTACATTGGTACATCTTCAACAGAAGCTACACTTCAAGTTGCTTAAATAAATTTTAATTTTTTTTCTTTTTCTTTTATTTTTTTAAGGCTCAGTGTTAACTCTATTAAAAAAATAAATATAAAATTTATTAAGGCAAATTCAAAATCTTTTTATACTATCTTTATTTTTTTATATTATGAAGAAGATTAAAACAAAATCTCAAGAAGAAAAAAAACAAAAAAGAAAACAATTAATCATTGGGTTGATTTTAGTTTTTGTAATGATAGCAAGCACGTTTGGAATTGTGATGAATTCTTTTGGAGAAAAATCAAATTCAAATGAAATAATAAATTATAACGGGGTTGAATTTATACATCAAAATAATTATTGGGTTTTTTCAATAGAATCTTATAATTTTGCTATCTTAAATAATCCACAAGAATTAGAAAAATTTCAATTTAAAGGTTCAAAAACTTCTATAAAAGATTTAAGCACTTATGTAAATTTGCCTTTATATATTCAATCAAATGATTATTATCTAACAAATATAATAACTCAAGATTTTCAACCTTTTGTTGAGAGAATCCAATATGCTTGTTTAGAAAATAACACAGATTGCCCTGAAGATTATCCTATAAAAAATTGTCAAAATAATTTTATTATAATTTCATATTCTGAGAATTCAACAAGTTTAAGACAACAAGACAATTGTATTTTTTTAGAAGGAAATTCAGAAGAGTTAGTCAATCTTACAGATGTTTTTGTTTTAAAGACATTCAGGATTAGAGAATAATTTATAAATGTTAAAAACCATTTTTAAAAATGAATAAAAGAAAGAAAGAATCAAAAGAACAAAAAAAAGACAAAGAAGATTCTATTTTAAAAGAAAAAAATGAATCTAAAAAGCATCAAAGAATAATTAAAATTGTTATAATATTTTCTTTGGTTGTTGTTGCTTTAATTTTAGTAGCATATTTTTCAGTAAATGCAATAAGAAATTATAATTATAATAATGTTAAATTTGAAACTGTTCAAGAAGGAGATTTAATTCTTTATCACACTTCAATACCTGTTTCTTATGAAGGTCAAGTAGTTCCTTATAATTTTTACTTGAGAACAAATCCAAGACAGCTTGTTAAAATGAATTTTGAAGGAGTTGAAGATTTTGCATTATACAAAAATGCAGTAATCAATTTTGAAAAAGATTTTAATTGTGAAGGAGATGGTATTATTGCAATAGCAAATTTAGTTCAATTGCATCAAGCAATAGGAATTAATTTAATAACAGATGAAAATGCAACTTGTGATGAATATTCTCGATATTTATATCTTTATTTAAGAGAAGGAAATGAGACAGAAATAATTCAAACTGGAAAATCTTGTTATGATTTAGTTATTTCAGATTGTAAAATTCTTCCATCAACAGAAAGAATTATGCTCGAAATATTTTCAAAGTATAATGAAATAATTGAATAATTATTTTTTATTTTTTTTCTTATTTAATAAAGATTTTTTGTAAAGAAATTTTAAATCTGAATAAACTGGAATTTCTTTTATCTTGAACATTTTAACTTCTAAAAACCAAATTAAAATAACAAATAAAGTACTTCCTAAATACCAAAATAATTTATGTGTGAAATCAAACCATGAAGAATCTGAAATATTCATCAAACTTAAAACAAAAATCCTGATTAAGTTTATTGCAAAAAATATTCCAAATGACAATAAAATCATTTCAATTCTTTTTTTAGTTTTGATGTTTGGAACTGACAAATTCAAAATCAATAAGAATGAATATGCAGAACCAGCAATGCAAGCACCAATTATTTCAATTGCAATTCCGTTTACAAAAATAGTGTTTTCAATTAAACTTGGGTTATAAAAAAGATTCAATAAAAAAAATGTCGGATAGACTGTTAAAGGAAGAAATATAAAGTAAAACAAATTAAAACCAAAAAAACCTACAATCACAAGAATTAAATATCGAATAATTAAATTCAAATAAGGTTTTTTTTCTTTCATAAATTAATCAAGTAAAAATCCTTTAAATAAATTGGGATTATTGAAAAGATTAATGTTCTTCTAATTTTTTTTCAATTTCAGAAAGTAAATTCAAAGTTTTAATTACATGACAAGGGCTTTTTGGAGAACTATTTATTCTACAAAAATATTTTCCTTTATTTTTAGAATTAATAATTTCTGCAGGAATTATACCTGTTTCATTATTCGAATTTTCTCGATTAAAAAAATATACTGTATAGTTATCACAACTCAAATTTTTGCATTCAATATATTCTGTTATTTCTGTCATTTTATTCCTGTTCGTTTGTTGGATTTAATTCAAGATAATTCTGATAAGCTCTTTCCCAATCATTTGATGTTGGAAAATAGTTTGTTGCACTATCTTGAATTCCCATTAATGAATGTATTCGGTATTGTTCTTTTATACTTAATCCATTTTTATCTGAATCAATTGCTTGAAGTAAAAAATCTTTATGTGATTCTTTGATTGAATTTTCAATTGAAGTCTGTTTTGTTTTTTTACGAAATTCTTTAAATTGTTTAGGTGTCCAAATATCTAATTGAAAGCCAAAGGCTGCTATATATATTCCAAATATTCCACTCCAAATTGAATTTAAACTAGTTTTTGTGTTATTAATTTTTCTAGAATCTTTATTTTGTTTTGACAACTTTTCATTTAATTTATTATATGCTACAAATCCAAAAGGCACAGCCAAAGAAGCATTTCCTATTATTTTTTTTGTTCTATCTGATAATTTTTTCATTTTAATTTTTTAAAGTTTTTTTAATTATTTTTTTTTCATCAAAAAATAAATCATAAGCCCATTTTGGAAGAATATTTGAAAGAAAATCTGAACGAGAAATATAGAATAAATCTGGTTGGTTTCCAGCTAACGCATATGTGTTTAGGGTTGGAAAATGTTTGTAATTATTGGAAGTTCCAATTGTGCTTTCATCAAAATATTGAACTATTTCATTTTTATGGTATTCTGCATATCTTTCTTCAACAGGTAAAACTTGTCCAATAACTAATTTTTCTAAATCAATTAAAATTGGACACCAATCTTCTTCGCCGTCTCCCATTTTATCTTCTGTAAACTCGTACAGCAACAATTATAATTGCAATAACCAGAATTAAATTCAATAAAATTATTCCGCCAAGTTTCCAATTTTGTTTTATCCAATCTGCAACTGGAAGATTAGAATCTTTTATTGTAACTCCAATAGGTTGTTTCAAAAGCAATTCATTACTATCAGAATAAACTTCTAAATTGAAAATTTGATCTCCAATAGAATCTTTAACAGTGTCGAAAATCAATTCAACTTCTGCACTTTCTCCAGCTTTAATTGTTATAGCTTCTTCAGCATTAGAATTTAAACTTGCCCATGTTTCGTAATTCTTTGGTTTAACAACATAAGTCACGTCTTTATCACTTGGATTTGTAAGTGTAGCTTTAATTATTAAATCTCTTCCTGCAATAGCTTCTTCAGAAACCATTTCTGCATTAACAACAGGAACAATCTTTAATGAGCATCCTTCTACTTTAAAGTTAATTTGGAAAGTTGCAGTGTCGTCTTCACTGTTTTCAAAAATATCACTGTCTTCGTCGTAAACTTCAAATTTAATATTATACCATTTATCTTCTAAGTTTTTTGGAATAGTAAATGTGTAAATTAAATTAGCATTATCATAAGAATCAATATCTCCTAATTCAATTTTGTCATTAATACTCAAGTCATTACTATAAACAATAACACTAACTTCTTGTTGATCAGAATCGCCAATGTTCCAAGCTTCTGCATTTATTGTAATTTCTTGATTGCATGTAAGAATAGTGTTTTCCAATGTCTTATCATTTAATAATTCAACACCATTCATTTCAAAGTTGTTTAATAAAACAAAACTTTCATCTGCTCTTACTTCTGTTTCTGAAGTATCAGAGCTACAAGAATATTCGTTATCGTAAACTCCTGCATTGCTGTCATCAATTTGTCCCTTTGCTTTAACATAAAGAATAGCATTTTCATCTGCAAATTCATCAATATTATCATTTAAAATAAAAGAGAATGTAACTGTTTCGTCGTCTCCTTCTTTAAGTTTAAAATCACTTAATGTGTCATCTGCTATTTTTTTGCCTCCAGTTGTGTACAAAGCCCATTCAATTTCAACATCTTGAATATCCCAGTCTCCAGTATTATCTACATTTACTTCAACTTCAACTTCATCAAAAGGATACCAATAATTATCATCATCTCCAAATCCATTAATAACTTTAACATTTTCAATGTTTAATTCTAATGCTCCTGGATTTGCAGTATTTTCACAATAATCTACAGGTTCAAATGAAACAGTTTGTGATTCAACAAGTGCGTTATTTGAACTATTAGCTACTTTTATAATAGCAGTGTAAGTTTTTCCAAATTGAAAATTAAAATTAGAAGCATTGTAAGTTGCAGTTATGGATTTTGTTGAATCTCCTGTAATTGTTATTTCAGTTACATTTGGAGTAAATGCAATTGTTTCTGCATTGCTTATTGATATATTATATGTTCCAGTTTCACCCACAAAGTTAACATCAAAAGTGAAAGAAGTTCCATCAGTTTGTAATAAACTAGGTTGAATATTTGTAATTGTTACTGCAGCGCTTGCTAATCCTAAGAATGCAATCATTAAGAAAACACTAGTCAATCCAAACAAAACTGTTTTTTTGTTCATTTTAATGTAATCATTTTTGAGTTACTATGGTTTATAAGCTTTTCTGTGATTAAATATATATAATAAATAACCTATTCAAAACCTTTATATAATTTTTTGAATTGTAATTCTAATGGTTTTAAAAGCAAAGGAAAATACATTCGGTGCATGGGCTTTTTTAATAGGTGTAATTTTAGCTGTGTTGATTGGTATTTTCACTGCTTCTTTTTTATCAATAGATTCAATAACAAAATATAGCCCTGAAATTTATGCAATTCTTGTTTTACTTGGAGCAATAATTGGTTTTTCAATAAGAGTTGTTGGAAGAGACGCTCAGAACTTTTTGATAGCAGGAGTTATTATTGTTATTGTAAGTAAGTTTGGAATGGAAAGTGTTATAAGTTCTTTAATTGGCATTGGAATTGGAGATATGGTAACTTCAATTTTTGCAGCTTTGCTTGCTTTATTTATTCCCGCAACAATAATTGTAGCAATAAAAACTTTGTTTTCTGTAGCTAAGATTTAATTAAGAATTATTTAATAGAAATCATTTAAAAAAATATTTTTTTAAAAATCTTTAATAATCATCAAAGTCGCTTTTCTTCTTTTCTTCTTTTGGTTGCTCAATTTCTCTTGGGATTGTAGCAAAAGAAGGTGTTACGATTATAACTTCTCCAAAACCAGCAATACTTCCATTCAATGCTTCAGCTGTTTTCTTTATTTTTGAAATAGCCCTCTTTAATTCAATTGGGTCTTTCTTTTTTAGGTTTTGAATATTTATAACTGCAATTGTATATCCTTCTCTTAGATAGTTCAAAATCTTTGTTGTATCTTCATATTCTCTTAACATAAAAAGTCTTACAAGAATTTTAGCAGATTTTTTTTCTTGGTTTTCTAAATCAATTTCTAAATAGTCTTCTCCAGGAGAACTAGATTTAGATCCTGACAATGCGTTTCTTAATTTTTTGAATGCCATAACTTAATTTAGATATTATCCCTTTATAAATATTTCGGGGATTTTTTATATACATTAAACAGAAAATCACTCTTTTAGTATTTCTTTCCGTATTTTCTCAGATTTTTCCATGAAAGCTTTTTCTTGCTTTTCAATTGTTTTTAATCTAAGGTTCAACACATTTTCTTTGTTTTTTAATTCTTCTTTAACTTCTTTTTTATCTTTTTTTATCATTAATGAACCAATAATCTTGTAAACGTCATCTCCAGATTTTTCAATTTCATTAGTTGCAGACTTTGTTTCAGCAAGTTCCATTTCAAAAGCTTGTTTTTGTAAAAGAATATTTTGTAAACTCTGTTCTATAATTTGCATTTCTTGTAATTTTTTCTCGTCGATTTTTTCCATTTTAAAATTAGATTGCTTTAATTTTTTTTACTTTTGTCCTCGGTTTAAAAAAAATCTTGCTACCACAAAAAGGGCAAACAAATCTTTTTTTCAAATCTTTGCTATCAATTTCTTTTTCACATTTAAAGCACTTATATTTTGCCATTTTATTCTTCCTTTAAATAATAGGTATCTGATGCGAATTTTTTTCCGCATTTTTTACAATACCAAATTCCTTTTGCAGTTCTTTTAACTCCAGGTCTTTTGCAAAAAGGACATTTTTGTTTAATTCTTTGATGAACTTCAACTTTTACTAATTTGTCTCTAACCCTTTTCCCATATCTTGAACCAAATCGTCCTGCAGATTTTGTTTTTTTTGATTTTGTTGTCATATTAATTTAGTATTTTAGACATTTTTTCTAATTTTTTTATGTCTTTAAATTCTCCTCTAATCATTAAAGAGACAATATTTTTATTAGTCATGATTTCTGTAAGAGTTAAATTATAATCTGGAAGATAAAAATCTTTGACAAAGGTATTTTCGTAGTTGATATGTGGCCCGTTAATTAATTTTAGATTATTTTCTTCTAAATAATTTTCTATTTGTCTTAATCTTTTTTGAGGGTATACTTTTGTTGTCATTTTAATTTAAGATAAATGATTCGACGAAGTTTACTAATGTGGAATTGTATTCTGAATCCAGAACATATTTTTCTTTATAATCATCAATTACTTTTTTTACTTTATCTATATTTTCATCTAGTACTTTTGTTTGATGATTTTTAAATAATCCTATGAAATATTCCATTCTTGATTCATAATATTTCATACTTCCTTCATAAGTTTCTGTTTTTTGTTCTAATTCTGTCATTTTGATTTTTTCGTCGATAAAATGGGGCTACCCGGATTTGAACCGGGGTCGTCAGGTCCCAAACCTGAAAGGCTACCAGGCTACCCCATAACCCCATTTTAAAAATAGAGCTATCGGTATTTATAAAGCTATTCGATTATTATTTGGATTTTTTAGCTGGTGCTTTTTCTTCTTTTTTAACAGGTGTAGTAACAGGTTTAGCAACTTCTTTCTTTTCTGGTTCCTTTGCTTGTTCTGCTTCTTTAGCAGCCTGCGCAGCTTTCAATTTTTTATCTTGTTCAGCTTTAACTTTTTCAAAAAAATCTTTTAAAGATTTTTTCTTTTCTTCAGATGCTTCTGTAATTTCTTTATTAATTTCTTTATCATAAATTCCTTTTTCAATTTCTCTTTCAATTTCTTGAGGCAATTTATTTTCAATTAAGATACCTAAACTAACACAACTTCCTGCAACAGTTTTAGTAGCAGTTTTTAAATCATTACACAATAAATTTTGAGATTTTGTTTTTGCAACTTTAATTATTTGTTCAATTGAAGCATTTGCAACTTTTATGTTTTTTTGAGTGCTAGAACCTTTATCGATTTTTAGTTCTTTTTTTAATAATTCTGAAACAGGAGGAGAAAATACTTTTACTTCAAAAGATTTTGTTCCAGCGTCGACATCTAATTCAATTGGAACTTTCATTCCATCAAAATCTTTTGTTGCTTCATTTACTTTTGAAATAACAGAATTGATATTAATTCCAAGTGGTCCTAATTTTTGACTTAATGCTGGACCTGGTTTCATTGCTCCACCTTCTGCTAAAATTTTAATTTGCATTTTATTCTTCGTTTTCACGTCTGATAACTTTTACATTATCTAATTTAATTGTAACTGGAAGCGGTATAACTGCTCCAAGTAAACTTACTACTACTTCTTCTTTTTGTTTGTCTATTCTTAAAACTTTTGCTTTTTCACCTTTTAATGTAGAACCAATAATTTCAATAATGTCTCCTTCTTTTATTGTAATTGTAGCAACACTTGGTTCAACCATATTCTTTATCTCGTCGTAAGTTATAGTTTTTCCAATGATTCCTTTAATATATGGTAAATTATAAACTGCTTCTTCTGCAGATTCTCTGTCTTCTGCTTCTAAGAAAATATATCCTCTTACTCCATGAGGTCTTAAAACAGAAAAAACATTTAATGATTTTTTTGTTGCTCTTTCTGCGATTGTCTCGACTGCTCGATCTTCTTTATTTGTTGTAACTTTTATTACATATAACATGTTCTTTAGCTCCGTCTACCTCTTAACTTTCTAAGAAGTAGATGATAATTTATAAAGTTAGAGGTTTATAAATCTTTTTCCCAATATTTTTTTCCAAATTCATTGTAGTATTCCTGTTCTTTTTCCTTTAACTTTAAAATTTTTGGATTAGAATAAAAAATTTCTTTATTTTTAATTTCTAAATTTTTTACTTTCAAAATAGAGAAATTCATTGGAAGTGTTTTTGATTCAGGAGAAATATTTAATAAAATCAAGTTGAAATTTCTTTTATTCAAATTATTAAGTATAACCCCCTCTAAAATATTTCCTTTATATTTTATAGAATATATTTTATTTTTTGAAACTTCTTTTTGTTTTTCATAAATTCCTTTTTTATTCAATAATTCTTTTATATAATTTGCTTGATAATAATCTTTATGATCTCCAAAAATAATTTCATTATCTGTTAAAGCTCTAATATCTCGTATATCTGTTAATTCTAATTGATTTTCTTTTATTTTATATTTATTAAAATAAATTAAAACTGATTTTTGTGAATTTGGATTAATCCCTGCTAAAACCTCTTGCAATCCTTTTTTTCTCTTTTTTCCTAAGTAAACTACTTTTATATTGTAATTATAAACTCCATTAAGATTGTAAACTTCACCAAGTTCAAGATTTGTCATGAAATTTTATTAAATTTCTAATATAAAAATATTGTTTCAGTTAAGTATAATCATTTGAAAGCAAGTTTCATTATTATAGAAATCAAAAATCCAACAACACCAAGGATTGCAATTCCAATTGCAGTGACTTTTGCAGTTAAGCTAAATTCCTGTTTTGTGGGTTTTTTCATTACAATCCAAACACGTTTGCATTTGTTAAAAAATGATTTTAATTTGTTCTCGTCTTCCATGAAATAGATTAGAATAAGTTGTTTTTAAATTTATTCAAATTGAATTGAAATATTTTCATCTTTATTAAAACCAAGACAGTATATACATTTATAATCACTTGTTGCAATATCTGGACCCATTGGAGATCCTCCTGATTCTGTTATTTTTGTAAGTTCATCAAGTTTTTCTTTGTTCTTTTCTAAAACTGTAGGATCCTTATATCTAAAACTTATTGATTTAATTTTTTCACCATAAAAAGGATAATCTAATTCAATTTGTTCAACATGTCCTAAATCAAAAACAGCTGTTTTATCAACTGTAACTTTTGTATTTTCTTCTGTAAATTTTATTTCAATTGTATTTTTTACCATAATTCAATTATTTTATTTTTCTTTATAAAAATTTATGTTGTTAAGTATATGCTAAACTTTTAGCATTTCTTTTTTTAGAATAAAATATTTTTTATTTTGAGGATCATATTTGATTGTTTGAAAATGTTCAAGTTTTTCTATATAGTTTGTTGTTGGTTCTGTTACTCTAGCATAAATTCCAAAATTTTTTTCAAGTGATTCCCTTAAATCATTAAAACTAAATGATTTCCAATTTAAAATACAATCATCAATAAATTTTATTGCAAATTCTGTTTGCTCAGGAAGGGGCTTATTTTTAGATATTTTAGAAATCATTTTATTCTTCTAAGAATTCAATGCCTAATTCTTCTTCGATTTCTCTATGTTTTCTGTCTTTCATTGAATCTTCTTGTCCAAGTATTTGTGAACTTTTAACTCCAGTAACAATCAATAAAACTCTAATTGCTTTTGCCATGTCTTCAGAAATTTTTGCCCCCCAAATCATTTTTGCATCAGGACTTAATTTATCTCCAACACCTTTTATAATTTCTTTGCATTCATCTAAACTCATATCCGACCCACCAATAATATTTACCAAGGCACCTTTTGCATTTGAAATATCTACGTCGAGCAAAGGATTAAAAATTGCTTTTTTGACAGAATCTTGTGCTCTATTCTCGCTGTCAGATTCTCCCATACCAATTAAAGAAACTCCTCCGTCAATCATTACTGCTTTTACATCTGCAAAATCCAAGTTTACTAAACCAGAAGTTGTTACTAATTCTGTTATTCCTTTGACAGCATTTGTTAAAATTTCATCTGCGATTTTGAAAGCAGTTTGAAGAGGTAATTCAGGTGCTAATTCAAGTAATTTATCATTTGGAATTACAATTAATGTATCCACAACAGATTCCATTCTCTCTAATCCACCGACGGCATTTTCAATTCTTTTTTGCCCTTCAACTGTAAAAGGCATTGTTACAACACCAATAACCAAAGAACCTTGTTTTTTAGCAATTGAAGAAACAACAGGAGCAGCACCAGTTCCAGTTCCACCACCCATACCACAAGTAATAAAAATCATATCTGCACCTTCTAATTTTTTCTTTATTTCTGAAGAAGATTCTTTTGCAGCTTCTTGTCCTATTTTAGGATTACTTCCTGCACCCAATCCTTGTGTTAATTCTTTTCCAATCAAAATTTTGTGATCTGCATTAGCATAAAGTAAATCTTGAGCGTCTGTATTTATAGCAATTAATTCTCCACCTCGAATTCCAATTTCTCTCATTCTTGAGATTGAATTATTTCCTGCACCACCAATTCCAATTATTCTAATTTTTGCAGATTGCTTTTTTATAATTTCTTCAAGTTCCTTGTCAATTTCTAATGTTGGTGATTCATAAGAACCATCTCTTTTGAAAATTTCTGCCATGTTGTATAAAAGAACGAGTGATTTAAAAGCATTATTGTTCCCTAAACAGTAAGTTTTTCTTTATCTTTCAAACTTTCCTCTTTTTCAATCTCTTTTACTTTTAAATCTAAATCTAAGATACTTTTATATTTATCTTTAAATAATTCAGCAATTCTTCCAAAACCCTTTTCTGTTTCAAGTTCTAAAGTTTTTCCATCTACAGAAAATTTAAAATCTTTTCTAAATAAAAAGTCATTCACTGCTTTTATTTTTTCGTTTAAATTTTCTATTTTTTTTATAATTTTAATTTCATAAATCACATCTTTTCCTGCTAAAAAATGATTGAAATCAACAATTACTCTTCCTCCTGAAACAGTCAAAATTTTCCCAATTCTTCCGTCAAAGTTTAATGCAAGTCCAGGAATAGGATTAATTTTTTGTTCATAGAATGCTTTAGCAGGAATAATTTGCACAAGAGAAGATTGTCTTTTACCAAATGCTTTTTCAGATTGAAGTTCTATTTTGTATTTTCCAATTTCTTTTCCAATCAAAAATTCATCAACACTTTTGAGAAACATGTCTTCGCCAATGCAGTAAACAAAAGGTTTTGCTTCTCCTTGTAAATTCGATTCTCTTAAATCTTCGGCTATGTTTGTATCAAAAATTTGTCCATCTTTAGTTTTAGCTGTAAATTCAATTTCAATGAAATCTTTTTTTTGTAAAGCCATGAATTAAAAATTAAAAGTAGGTTTATAAAATTAATGGGAATTGAGTTATTTTTGATTTTCAATCCTACCAAACTTTTATAAATATACTTTTTTTCTTACAATTATGGTTGCAAAAATTATCAATGCTACAGAAGCTCGTGTAGGTACAAATATTATAATCGAAGGTCAACCTTTTACTGTTAAGAAAATAGATATTTCAAAAACAGGAAAACACGGACATGCAAAATGTAGAATTGAAGCATCACATATGATGACTGAATCTAAAAAAGTTTTTGTAGTTCCAGGACATGACAGATTCGAAGTTCCAATGGTGAATAAAAAAAGAGCACAAGTTCTTTCACATCACGGAGATAAGGCAAGTGTTATGGATTTAGAAACTTTTGAAACAATTGAGATAGATGTTCCAGAAGAATTAACTCATGAAATTCAAGAAAACGAAAATGTTGAATATTGGGATATTGAAGGAACTTTAATTCTTAAAAGAAAAGTATAATACTCAATTACATAAATCTTTAAAAAGATATTTAATTGATTTTTAGATAATGGTTGATAAAAAGATAAAAATGGATAATATTCATTTTATGAATGAAATGATTCCATATTCTTATTTGGAAACACTTTGTTGGGGTTTAAATGAAATTGCTTCTATGTCTCCAATAAATCCTACTGAAAAAATAAAAAATAAATATCCAAATATTTCTGCAGAATCCCGAACAATTTATGTAAAAGTAATTCCAAATGAAATTCTTTATTTAGTTGAAGAAAAAGCTACGCCTAGGGGAAAGCTAGAATGTCCTATTAATTGTCGAGGTTATGTTCTTGATTTAAGAGAAGGTAAAGAATTGTTGTCTGTTTTAAAATTAGAAAGATTAGTTAAGATTATGGATATTCAAATTGGTTCTGATTTAATTGATTAATAATTTTCAATCCCAATCTTTAAAAACCCTTTTTTTCTAAAGTAATTGTATTAAATAAAAACACTAAGAAATTTTGATGTTTGCGATTTCAATCAGAGGCAGTTAAAGAAATCGTCCTTCAGTGCAAATAGGAAGGTTGAACGTCAAGGAAACCTTGGTTTACTTACGATGGGAACAAAAATACCTGAAGCACAAAATAGAATGTTTAGAAATGTCTTTGTTTGTAATAATTGTCATAGTAAAGTTCGAGCAGATGCACAAAGAGTTTTAAAAGGAAAAGTTAAATGCAGAAAGTGCAAAAAAAATTCATTCAGAGTTATAAAGAAAAAATAATTTTTAATCTATTTACCTTACATTTTTAAACTCTAAATTTCTTTTAAATTAAAGAGGAACATAAATGGAAACTTTTACTATTGTTGACTTATCATTATTAGTTGCTTTTGCAATTTTCGTTGGAATTTTTCTTTATATTAATCGTAGAAATCTTAAAAAAGACGGACTTTTCTTTTTGTATCGAACTAAATGGGGAATAAATTTAATAAATAAAACTGCAAAAAAATATCCCAAGACATTGAAAGTTCTTGCATGGATTTCTGTAATTGTCGGATATATTTTGATGATTTTGATGGTTTATCTTTTTATAAGAATTTTATGGATTTATCTTTTTCATGCAGATGTTGTTCGTGCAGTTAAATTACCTCCAGTTGCACCATTAATTCCTTATTTACCACAAATTTTCAAAGTGAGTTTTTTACCAAACTTTTATTTCATACATTGGATAATTATTTTAGCAGTCATTGCAATATTTCATGAATTTTTTCACGGAATTTTTGCAGCGCTATACAAAGTGAAAATCAAGCAAACAGGTTTTGGTTTTTTTCCATTTTTCTTACCAATTCTTCCAGCAGCTTTTGTTGAATTAGACGAGAAAGTCATGCAAAAAAAGAAAAATTTCCAGCAAAGAGCAGTTTTATCTGCAGGAACTTTTGCAAATATTTTAACTGCGCTTTTGGGCTTGATTATAATTTTTGTTTTTTTTCATTTTTCATTTGCACCTTCAGGGGTAGTTTTTGATGACTATGCTTATGATGTGATAAATGTTTCTTCAGTAACAGCTGTCAACGGAATTTCATTATTAAATCCAACTTATTCAGATATTTCTCCTTTAATTATAGATAAAGAAAAAAATTATGTTCAAGCAGGGAATTCTACTTATGCAGGAATAAAAGGTGTCACGTCAGATAAAAAACAATTAGCAGTTTATTTTGATTCACCTGCAATTAATTCAGAAATTTTTGGAGCAATCATTAGTATTAATGGACAAGAAATTTCTAACTTAGAAGATTTTCAAAATGAATTATCTAAATATTCAGTTGGTGAAAAAATAATTCTTACAACAAAAACAGGTGATGAAATTAAAAATTATGAAATAAACCTTTCAGAAAATCCAGAAAATCCAGGAACATCTTGGTTAGGAATTAGTTTTTATGAAACAAATTCAAAAGGTGCAATGGCAAAAATTGTTGGATTTTTTTCATCATACAAAAAACCACATATTTATTATGAAGAGAAATACAATGGTGCTCAGTTTATTTATGATTTTTTATGGTGGTTGGTTTTAATTGCATTTAGTGTGGCTTTAGTTAACATGCTTCCTATGGGTGTTTTCGACGGTGGAAGGTTCTTTTATTTAACAGTTTTTGCAATAACTAAAAGAGAAAAAATTGCAATGAAGTCATTTAAAATTTTCACATACATTTTATTGTTCTTGTTAATTTTGATTATGGTTTATTGGGCAAAAAGTTTTTTCTAATGTAGTTTATCACAATAATCTTTATATATCTCTTTTTCAATAAAAAAATATGAAATTTTTAGTAAGAGGAACTGGTGAAAAAAAAGGAAGTTTTCTTGAAGCTACATTAGAAGAAGAATATTATAAAATTCCTAGAACTCCCACAGATATTGAAGTTGACCCAAGAAAATTAATTCATTTTGGAACAGATTTAGTAGATATAAGGTCATCTATAGATATACAACAACATATTGAGAAAATGGAAGAATCAGGAGTTGACTATCTTTACATTTCTGAAGGAGAAGATGTTGATTTTGCACAAGCAGGAAAAAGATTAGCAACCATAACTGCATATATAGATTCTCAAGAAATTAAAGATTATTATAAAAAAGATATTGGGAAAGAGTTAATAGATTGGAATTTAATAATAGAGATTGAAAAAGGAACATCTAAAAGAATGCGGGGACATACTGCAAGAATAAGAGATACAATGATAAGCCGTAATTACACTATCTTTGATAACGAAAAAATTTTGGATTTTTATTTGTGCATAAAAAATGAAAACCGTTATTCTCGAAACTTTGGAAAAAAATCTTTTGATACACTTGAAAAATATCTTAAGAAAATAAATATGATTGATTAATAAACTATTTTCTTAAACAAAAGTTTATATTCTAAATTATAACAATATTTATAAATGAAGATTTTATTTGTTTTTTATGGTAGGATTAGTTGATATGATGAATATTCAAGCATTAAATCATGTTGAATCAATTTTGAAAGATTGTTCAACCAATGAATTATCTGAATTTCTTTTAGAAGTTAAGAAAAGATTTGAAAATAAAACTCTTGAAAGGCCAACAAAAGAGGGAATTTATCCCAATGAATCTTCTTATTTTACAATGGGTTTAGCTTGTGTAAATATTTTAAAAAAAAGAGAAGGAAAATGGTTTGTTTATAATCTAACTGGAATAAAAAAACCAAAAACCTTATCAGAAAAAATTAAGTTTAATTTAAAAGAAATTTATTATAGTTTGAGTTATAGCTAAGTTTAAAACTTCTTTTTTCTCTTTAAATTTATGATTCCATCAAAAGTTCAAGAAATTTTGAAAAAAATGCATTATGAAATAGTTGGAAATCATTCTGCAGTTCAAGTTTGCCGATGGACAAAAAATTCACTTAATGGAAAAGGAGTTTGTTGGAAAGAAAAATTTTATGGAATTGAAAGTTCAAGATGTTGTCAAATGTCGCCTTCTGTAATGTGGTGTGAAAATGCATGTTTGCATTGTTGGAGACCTATAGAATATAATCTTGGAAAAAATATGAACAAAGTTAAAATAGATGAACCAAAAAAAATTTTAGACGAAATAATTAAAGCAAGAAAAAAATTAATGATTGGTTATAAAGGAGATTTAAAAATTTCAAGAAAAAAAGTGAAAGAAGCATTTGAGCCAATACTTTTTACTTTGTCTTTATCAGGTGAAGCAACACTTTATCCAAAATTGCCAGAATTAATTCAAGAAATAAGAAAACGAAAAGCAATTTCGTTTATTGTCACAAACGGACAAAACCCAGAAATGATAAAAAAATTAGAAAAACTAAAATCTTTACCAACGCAATTGACAATTTCTATGAATGCTCCAAATGAAAAACTTTTTCAGATTTGGCATAACTCAAAAAATAAGGATTCTTGGAAGAGATTTAATAAAACTTTGGAATTAATGAAAAAATTAAAAGGAAAAACAAGAAGAGCAATTAGGTTGACATTAGTAAAATATTTAGAAAATTCAAAAAGCAATAAGTTAAATTCAATTACAAACATGTCTGAAAAAAATGTAAAAGAGTATTCTAATTTGATAAAAAAAGCAAATCCTGATTTTATTCATGTTAAAGGATTTAAATCATTAGGATATTCAAGAAAAAGATTTGGATATGATAAACAGCCATTTCATGAAGATGTTGAAAACTATGCAAAAAAAATTATGAAAGAATTAAATAAAAACATTAAATCTGAAAAAGATAAATGGAAAATCCAAGGGCAAGAAAAAAGAAGTTGTGTTATTTTAATTTCACGTCGAGAAAAAAAAGATTTAAAGATTAAAAAAGAAGAGATTTAAAATTTTTAAAGAATAAATTTTTCCATAATTGAATTGGGTTTTTCATCTTTTCTGTGAGAAAAATAATTTGTAGTATTTTTTAATCCCAATATAAAACTTAATCCTCCAACAACATACGCTAAATTATATACCTTTTTGAAATTATTTTCTTTATCAAATTTTTTATTTACATACAAAGCACTAGTTATTATAATTGTTCCCAAAATAATTTCAACTAATCCTTTTTTTATTTTTGAATTAAGTTTCTTTTTAAATTCTTTTTCATTCAAGATATTGAGGTTAATTTTTCCATCTATGTAATCTTTTGTTTTTCTTATATAATAATTTTCCATTTTATTTTAACAATCACAATTTACAGGATATTTATTTATTGAAGGTTCAAATGAATTAATTGTATTTTCATATTCTTCCATATTTTCAAAACCATAATTTTTTATTCTTTTTAAAAAATTATTATAATGATTTTCTAAAGAATTAATCATTTCGTCATTTTCTTTTGGAAAAATTTTTTGCATTAATTTATTTATTAGGTTATTCATTTTTTATTGTATCTTATAGTGTATTTAATTATTATGATAGTCTATAATATATATCTTTTATTTGTTAGAAAATAGCAGATTTAAATTGTGAGATATAATAATTTAGAGCAAATCCAAGAAAACTCTTTATATCCTTGGTTTGAAATTGCATTTATAATTCCATCTTTAATAATAATCTTTCCATGACTATTTTCTATTTTTTGAACACCTTTTTCCAAAATTAATTTTGTATCTCCTAATTTCATATGATTGTATAAAGAATTAACCCACTCTTGTGTTAAAACGCATTCTTCGTTTTTTTCTGGGAGCATTTGTAAATTATTCGGTAAAGGATAATACAAAGTTTTATTATCATCATGTAAAACTTTTGGAGTATCTATATTTGGATTAAGCAATTCAATTAATTTAGAAGCAGTATTAAATGCAATAGCATTTTCAACAAAATAATCTAAGTTATGTCCACTTACAATATTTCCAAATTCTTCTTTTAATTCAAACCATTTTCCATCATTATTAATATAAAAAGTTATTCCCTCATTTGAAAATCCAAAATAAGGATAACTTGAACTTGTATTTGGGTCAAAGAATTCAATTTCTTTTTTAACTT
>Ga0172379_10000975_pt1 | contig 62700 bp, 74 predicted proteins | sample GrowelOW334metaG_FD_119756 | JGI IMG/M metagenome (GOLD analysis project Ga0172379, IMG submission 119756) | Groundwater microbial communities from an aquifer near a municipal landfill in Southern Ontario, Canada - Groundwater well OW334 metaG | ecosystem: Environmental > Aquatic > Deep... | reverse complement strand
GCATGGTATTTTGATTTAGTTGCAAGTGGTCTGGGAGTTGCTTTGATAGTTTGGAGTTTTGAGATAAGACCGGAAAATCCTTATTGGTGGATTGCTTTCTTCTCTGGAATAATATTTAACATTCCAACATTATACTTTCAAATATGGAGGTATGTGGAAGAAAAATTCAATGAAAAATGATAGAAGAAAATAAAGAAAAATCAAACAATGAAGAAGTAAATCTCTCGGAGAAAGATAAAACCCTTCTAATAAATACAATCAACAAAAAAGGTTTTTTCTTAGAAGAAAAAGCATATGGAATCTTAGAACAAAGACACGGATTATTTACATTAAGAAAAAACTTTATTCCCAGAAATTATAATAAACACTTTAATGAAAGAGCTGAGATTGATTTAGTTTTTGCACAAGACCATAAAAATTTGGTTATTGAATGTAAGAAAACAGATTATTCTTGGGTATTTCCAAAGTCGCTAGTTGGTTCTAATAACATTAACTTTATGGTTGAGTATGAAGATGGAATGCATGTTATGTCTTTTGACACTAAGGAATGGAGAGTTTGTTATTCTGAACCTATGGCTCTTATGATAGATGATAATGGAAAACCACTTCCTGATAATAAAGAGGGATTTGTAAAAACCCAGCCAAGACAGGAAGACCCTATTCAAAGAGCAGTTTTGCAAGTTTTACATCAAACAAAAGCATGGAGATGGGAACCAGAATCTGTAAAATCAATTTCTTTTTTTGTTCCAGTTATCTTAACAAATGCTCCCTTGTTTTATCTTGATTATGGTGCTGAACAGATAGATAAAAACAGCAATTTGAAAACCCTTAATTCTTTGAAGAAAGTAAAGGGGATAATATATAATTATTCTGAATTTCTTGATTGGCCAAGTGCAAAAGATGAAAGAGAAATTAAAAGTGTTTTTATCATCAATATCCATCACTTTTCAGAGTTTTTAGATTGGATTTTTTTACACAATCTGGCTTCTTTTAATGGGTCAATGAAAATAAGTGGTTCTGAGAACTACAATTTTTTATAGTTTTTATCCAAGTTTAACCTCTTGCAAAAAGGGTTCCTTTTACCTGAAAACCTGTACTCTCCATAGAAGTTCTAAGGTTTCTTTAACTTCAAGTTAAACGCCCCCACGATTACTTAATCCTAAGGATTAACTCCCCCAAGAATCTTTTAATTAGTTACATCTTCTCTAGAACTTTTATTCTTTCTTCTAAAGGCGGATGTGTTGAGAAAAGATTTTTGACCTTGCTTGTGTCAAAAGGGTTGCTAATAAATAAAGGTGCAACAGCTTTATTTATTCTGCCTTTTTGCTCTGGCTCGTTTTCTCTTTTAATTTTCTTAAGTGCATCAATTAAACCTGTTGGAGCTCTTGTAAATTTAACTGCTGTTGCATCTGCAGTATATTCGCGCTTTCTTGATATTGCTAATTGAACAAGGGAAACTACAATAGGTGCTAAAATTGCAAGAACAATTCCAACTATCATAAATATTAACCCTGCTTTATTATCACTATCACCATCTCCTTTTAACCAGAGGCTTCTTAAAAATATCTCAGAAATAATTGCAATCATACCTACAAGAACTGCAACTAATGTCATAAATCTAATATCATAATTTGAAACATGACTCATTTCATGGGCAATAACTCCTTCAAGTTCTTCTTTGTCAAGTTTTTCCATAGCTCCTGTTGTAACACATATAACTGCATTTTTGGGGTTTCTTCCAGTTGCAAATGCATTTATATTGGGATCATTCATAACATAAACTTTTGGCATTGGTAATCCTGAAGCTAAAGACATTGATTCAACTGAATTATACAACTGTCTATGTCTTATATGGTCTGCTTCTTTAGCATTTACAGAAGCTAAGGCTAATTTGTCTGAATAATAATATCCTGCCCAAACATAAATAATAGAGATAATAATTGAAAGAATCATTATAATTGTAAAATAGTCTGGGCCCATTACTATTCCAACTATATATCCAAACAACATTAAAACTGCTAAAATACCAATTATAAGAAATATTGAGTTTCTCTTATTTCTTGCTATTTGGTCATAAAAAACTATTCTCTCTGCCATATTTTAATTAATTAAATAGGATTTATAAAATGTATGAATGAAATCTTTAAGATTTTAGAAATTAACTTTAACTGGTTCTCTTTCTGCAGGAGCTATTTCAATAAAAGGCCTTTCTTTAACAGAAAATATGCTAGCAAATAACTTTCCAGGGAATACTCTTATTGAGTTATTGAAGTCAAGTATGCTATCGTTATAATATTGTCTTGAATATGCAACTTTATCTTCTGTTGCTGATAATTCATTCTGCAATTGAAGGAAGTTTTCATTTGCTTTAAGATTAGGATAGTTCTCTGCAAGTGCAAAGATTGATTTTAATGCTCTTTCTAATTGATCATTTGCTTTAACCTTTGATTTAAGATCTGTTGCAGAAACCAAGGCTTTTCTTGCATCTGTAACATTTGCTATTATTGATTTTTCATGCTTTGCATAACCTTTAACTGTTTCAATTAAATTAGGTATTAAATCTGCTCTTCGTTTCAACTGAACATCAATTTGAGCAAGAGCATTATCTATTCTATTGCCTTTTACGACAAATTTATTATAATAAGCAATAAATATAATGATAATTAGGGCAAGGATTATTACAGGTATTAACCAAGCTAGTAGTGCAACCATAATTTTTAAAGTATATTTTAGTTTATAAATCTAATGTATCTTAGATTTTTGATGGTTATTTCACATGAAAAACTTTTAAAAGTTGAGAAGATTGGTAAATACATGGGCGTTTATAATGATTTGAAAGAAAGTGTTGAAAGGAAAGTCATTAAAAATGTTATTTTAAAAGCTGAAGATCTTTCAAAAGGAAATATGTTGAGAGCGTTATCTTTAATGAAATTAAACAATTTGATTTAATTTATAAATATGAATTTATTAGGAACGATATGCAAAAAGAGTATTTGTTTATTTTAATCACTGGAATCCTTTCAGGATTTATTATCTTTGGAGGACAAGTCTTTGCAAATTTAGGTTTATCTTTGTTTGAAATAGCTGTTCTTCCCTATGTACTAACATTAATATTTCTCTTACCATTTTTATTTAAGAAAGAATATAGATTCAAAATAAAACTCTTACCCCTTTTAATCACCTATGGAATCATAGCTGCATTTTTAGTTTTAGCTCAATTTGGAGGGATAATTCTTGGAGTTCCAGTTACAATTGTTGTATTGCTTCTTTACACACAACCTTTATGGACAATTCTTATAGGAAGATTTTTTCTTAAAGAAAAATTAACCAAGTCTACAATAGCGGCTTGTGTAATTGTTTTGATTGGAGTGTTTATTTTAATTAATCCATTGAAATCTGGATTTTATATTAAACCTGGTATTTTAGTCGCTTTATCTGGTGGAGTTCTTATTTCATTATGGGTAGTTGTTGGAAGTGTGTTAAGTAAAAAAGGAAGCCACCCTATAGCAACAAAATACGCAGAAACTTTATTCATGATGATATTCTTAGCTTTAATTTTCCCTATTGCTACCATATTTATAAAAGATCATTCACTCATCTCTTTCTCATTAAACTGGCCATTGAAGGTTTGGATTTATATCATATTATTTAACTTATTCACTCAAGTCGCAGGTCATTTATTGTTCTTTTATGGCCTCAGGAAAGTTTCTTCAACACATGCAGGAATAATCTTACTTTTAGAGCCAGTAGTAGCAGCTATACTTTCAATAATATTTTTTAAACAAATGTTGACCCCGAGTATAATCGTTGGGGGAATACTAATATTGGTTGCTAATTACATTGTTATTGTTCATGGTGCTAAGAAAGAATAACAAGTTTTATGACAGGTTATAGATGACTTTTATGAGAGAGTTAAACCTTAAGTTGAACGCCCCCACTCGGATTTGAACCGAGGTCACAACCTCCGCAAGGTCGTATTCTATCCAGGCTGAACTATGGGAGCTAACGATAGCATTAACAAAAGAAAAAGTCTTTAATAAACTATTTAAATTATATTTTGCTTATTATTTTATGGAAAGAACAAAAATAAAAGAGACTCTTAAACATCTGAGACAGGCACTTAAGGATGAGCTTCAACATGAAAGTTTTTTTGTTAAATCTTCGGAAATTGCAAAAACCGAAGGTTTTTCAGAAGCAGCAGAATTCTTTAGAAAAGCTGCAAAAGAAGAAAAACAACATGCAAATGAAATTGAAATTTTGCTTGATAGATTAAGGTAGCAATAATGTTAAAGATTTATGTATGGATATGCTCATATATAAATTTTGAAAAAGTTTATAATTAGTAATTGATTACTGATTAAATGATACCGTTTATTGATGTCCATTGCCATCTTGACTACTTGGATAATAAAAAAGTTAATAATGTTATTCAGAATGCAAAAAAGAAAAATGTTATAATTGTAAATACAGGTATTAATGTTAAATCAAATAGAAAAACTATTGAAATATCTAAGAAGTACCCGGAAGTTAAGTATGCTCTTGGAATTTATCCAATAGATGCTCTTTCTTTAAGTGATGAGGAAATTGATGAGGAAATTAAATTTATCCAAAAAAATAAAGATAATCTTATTGCAATAGGCGAAGTTGGGTTGGATTTAAAAGAAAAAGGCATAGAAACTCTTGAAAAACAGAAGAAAAATCTAAAAAAGTTTTTTGAATTAGCTAAGAAAATTGATAAGCCAATAATTGTTCATTCTCGAAAGGCTGAAAAGGAAACTGTTGAATTTCTTGAAAGTTTAAATGCAAAAAAAGTTGTTATGCACTGTTTTTCAGGCAATATGAATCTTGTAAAAAGGATTGTTGAGAACGGCTGGTTTTTAAGCATTCCAGCAAGTATTAATAATTCAACTCACTTTCAACAGGTGGTAAAAGATGTTAATGCTAATAATCTCCTTTGTGAAACTGACAGTCCGTTTCTTCATCCTGAAAAATTAAAAGATAATGAGCCTGTAAATGTAATTGTAAGTTATAAGAAAATTTCTGAAATTAAGGAAATTGATCTAGAAAGTGTTAAAAAAATAATTTATGATAATTATAAAAATTTATTTGAATAAAAAATAACCCATAAATTATTGAAAATTTTCATAACCTTTATAAATGCTGATGAATTTAATTAAATATGGTAAATAAAAAACCAGAGAAAAATCTTAATAAAAAACTTATTAAATCCAATAAAAAAATTGAAGAATTATTAATACAGGTTGGATTAAGAATCGCAAAAAGAGGAGAAGGTGCTTTATTTGTTGTTGGAGATGTTGAATATAAGCCATTAATAAGTCAGCAGGTTCCACCATTTAATGCATTAAATAATCCTAAATTGCTTGAATCACTTGCATTAATGGACGGTGCAGTTATTTTAGATAAATCAGGTTATGTTAAAGCATACGGAGTTATGATAAAAAGCAAAAAAACATTTAAAAATTTTGGAACAAGGCATAGTGCTGGTTTAACTGCATCAAAAGGAGATAATTTAGTTGTGATTGTTTCTGAAGAAGACAGAAAACTAAGAATATTAAGCAATGGAAAAATGGTTATGCAGATTGATGCCTTGCAAAAAAATGTTGAAAAATCAGTTCCTGAGGCAGTTAATATTCTTGAATCACTTGGTGCAGGGACTGTAGGAACTATTGGGACAAGTTTATTAGTTCCAAGTTTAGGAGTTGCATTTATGCCAGGAGTTGTATTGTTTGGTTCTGTATACTATATCTTGAAATTATTAGGGAAAAAAATTAAGTAATTTGCTGAACTAGAAAAAAATAAATATTTTTAACAACATTTATTAATATTAATTTCTTAATTTAATTATTATATATGAATTATGAACAATAAATTATTAAATCAGGTGAAAAATTTTAAGAAATTTTTAACTGTTGGAGAGCTTGATTTAGCTTTAAAGAAGTTAGTTGGTAGAAAAAATATAATTAACTTAGGAAAAAGCGATGGAGGACATGAAATATTATGTGCAAAGTTGGGTAATGGGGAGAAAGTTGCTTTAATCTTTGGATTCCCACATTCAAATGAACCTATGGGTTCATTGACATGTTTATCATTAATAAAAATAATTCTTAAAAATAAAAAACTTTATAATAAATTTACATGGTATGTTATTCCGTGTGCAGATCCTGATGGAGCAAGATTAAATCAGGGTTGGTTTAAAGATAAGTTTTCTATAAAAAATTATTCACTTAATTATTATAGAAGTAAAACTCCTATTCAAACTGATTGGAGTTTTCCGGTAAAATATAAAGATTATAAATTTGAAAAATCACCCAAAAATGTTTTAGCTTTGGCTAAACTAATAAGAAAAGTAAAGCCAGATCTTGTATATCCCATCCATAACTCAGGATTTAGCGGTGCTTATTTTTTTATAACAAAAGGATTGCCGAATAAATATTATGATAAAATAAAAGAGTTTTGCAATTACCTTAAGATTCCAATGGATTTAGGTGAGCCAGAAGTTATTTACATGAAAGAACTTAAGAAACCAATATATCTCGATTTTGGGCTTGAAGATGAATATAATTATTACAAAGAAAATGCTAAAAATCCTAAAGATGTTTTAAATTATGGAAATACAAGTATTAATTATGCAAGAAACTTTAACCCGACTGTTTTTGGAATAACTGGAGAAATACCATATTTATATGATCCAAGAATAAACAGTAATTATCCAACTAAAAGAACGAGAAGAGAAAATTTAGTTGAATCAAATAGAATACAAAGAGTTTCTGTTAATCTTATATTAAGAATATTAAGCAGAAGTGATATAAATAAAAAATCTATATTCTATGATACATTAAAATATGATATAAAGGAATATAAACAAGATTTATTGGCAATTAAAAGAACATTGAAAAATGAAGAATATGAAGAACAAGCTACAATAGCTGAAGAAGTAAGCACTTTAATAAGAACAAGATTCAATCTTGCCTTGCTTCTTGGAGAAGCAAAAAGACTGCTTTTAGAATCAAAATATAGCCCTGAAATTGAAAAATTAATAATAAGCACTGAAAAAAAAATTGATGAATTAGTTAAATATATTGAAAGAAATTCCAAATATAGAATTTTAAAGATAAAAAAACTTGTGCAATTTCAGTTGGGCTTTCTTCTTTTGACTTTAGATTACTTAAATTGATATTTAGCTTACAAAAAGTTTAAATATTAGCTTTTATTATGATTTATAATATAAAATTATAAAGAATAATAAATGGTTCAAAGCATAATTGATCTTAATGAAAGAGAAGACAGGATATTAAACATAGTTAAAGCTAAATTTGGACTGAAGAATAAAAGTGAAGCTGTTGCATTAATAACTAAAATTTATGAAGACAGTTTTTTAGAGCCTGAATTAAGACCTGAATATATAGAAAAATTAGAAAAAATTAGAAAAGGAAAATATATTAAGTTTAGTTCTATTAATGAATTAAGAAAAATAACAAGTTAATCATAAAAGAGGTTAATGTGTATACTTATAAAATCAGTGAAAAGCTTCAAGGAATAATGTTGAAACTTTCAAAAAAAGATAAATCTCTTTATGAGCAATTATTAAAAAAGATTGAAGAGGTTATTAATTCTTATGATGTTGAACATTATAAAAATCTTAGATACGATATGAAAGAATCAAAAAGAGTTCATGTTGGGCATTTTGTTCTAGTCTTTCAATTTAATAAAAAAAATAATGAGCTAAATTTTGATGATTTTGATCACCATGATAATATCTATAAGATAAAATAATTATTTATAATAGAAGCTGTTCAAACTGAGATAAACGTATTAAATATCTAACTTCATCATCTGATGGACAGTATGGAACAACAGATTGTTTATGTTGCATTTGCAAATCACCAAATAGCCTGTTCATATTTGAATAAAATATTTCAGATGGCAATGCTGAAAATAACTGAATAGGTGAGTGGCTATTTGATGGACATGTTTTTAATGCCCAGTCATTAAGACTAATTGGTGGAAGTGATCTTTTTATTAGATAATTTAAAGATTGTGGTAATTCAGAAGCATTAAATTGAAAAGAATCTGAAGATTGCTGGTTCTTTATACAATATCTATCAATAATTTTATTTAAATCAAGCATTTGAAGAGGTTCTTTATCAATTCTTTTCATTAATAAGTTTAATCTTGGAAATCTTGCATTCCAAGCTATATCTAATCGGTTTGCTTGTTCAATTTCTCTTTCAATTTCTCTTTCAATTTCTTCAACTGTTATGAATCCATTATTTAGTTTACTTGCCATAATTTTTTACTATCATAAGAGTTTATAAATTTGTTGGTTTAAGGGAGGATATAGTTAATACCGAAAATTTAATAGAAGAAATAAAATACAAAGGTAAAAGGGTTTTTACTCATCAATTTAGTGGCGGTCTTTTTATTTATGTAAAGAATTAAAATTAATTTCTGCTAAGACTTAAACATGAAAACCGATAGTTTTAAAAATAAGGATCTAATTAAAACTTAATTTAATTTATTAAAATGAATACAGAAAGAAAAAATATTTTAATTGTTGGGGAAGAACAAACTGGAAAAACAACTCTTGTAAAGAAGATTATAGATGAAATAGGTCATAAACAGGGATTTATTACTCGGGAAAGCACTAAAGTAGATGGTAAATTTGAAAGAGTTACATATAATCTTGTTCCAATTCATGATCAAGAATACATTGAAAAAGAAAGTGGGATTGAAATGGGATCAATTAAATTTAATAGAAAAGGCGGTGCAGAATATACAGAAGCAGATTTCAGTACACTTAAACCAATATTCAGAAGGTTAAGAAATACAAACGGACACTTTTTATTTGCAGATGAAATTAGTTTAATGGATGGATTAGTTTCAGATGTTGAATTTTACAAATTAGTTAATGCTTATTTAGCTTCTCCAAATTTAATGCTGGGAACTATAAGTCCACAGAATGAAGGAACTCCTTCTTATTATTTTGTTGAAAATGTTCTTCATCGACCTGATGCTGTTGTCTTTGATTTAGGAAAAAATTCTGTTGATGAGGTTGAAAATATGGTTAGAGAAAGTATTCATCCAAGATATTTCTTATGATAAAAAAGTTTATTATCTAAATCTTTAAAAAATAAAGAAATATTTATTTATATGGAAATTAGAGAACATCCTGAATGGATTGAAAAATATCCAGCAATTGACGGAATTTCTTCTGGAAAATCAGGCAATGAAGATTATAAGAGACCTATACGATCTGATATTGAAAGTTTATTATCTATGCCAAATAAAGAGTTTGATATTTGGTATCAAGAAAGAAAAGAGGTTACAACTGATTTATTAAATAAATATGAGACTCTTGGAAGTATACCTGCTTTGAGTTATGAATTTGAAAGACATCGCGGGTATAATTTAGAAGTGTTTACACATTTGAGAAATCATATTGAAATGTTAAAGCGCGGACTTGAATATTTAGAAAAAATAAGAATAATAAGGGATGAAATAAAAAAAGATTGAAAAAATCAATTTTTTTCGACGGTAAAAAATTCTGTATAAAAATATTTAAATAGCCTGATTTCCAAAATTCTATTACAATATACAATAAGAGGTAGATAAACAAATTAGACATACAATATGTTGTATATTGATTTGTTGAATAAATAATTAAAAAGAGAAAATGATATGCCCGTATTGTCAGCATATTGAAACAAAGGTAACTGATAAGAGAGAAAGTAATAATGCTGTCAGAAGAAGGCGCGAGTGTTTAAAATGTGGCAAGAGATTTACCACATATGAACGAATTGATCAGATTGAAAGATATGTTATTAAAAAAGATGGAAGAAGAGAGCCGTTTAATCGGGACAAAGTTTTCCTTGGAATTGTAAAGGCATGCGAAAAGAGAGATATTGGCCATGATAAAATTGAGGCAATTGTTAAAGAGCTTGAAGATAAAATAATTAAAAATGAAAAAGAAATTCCAACAAAAAAAATCGGTGAATATATTATGGAGAAATTAAAATTATTAGATAAAGTGGCATATATAAGATTTGCATCTGTTTATCTTGACTTTGATGATATAAATGAATTTAAAAAAGAAATAAAAGGATTGTAAAATGAAATTTCCGCCATTAGAAGAATTAATTAAAGAAAAACCAAGAAGAGGGCCGATTACTGCTATTTTGAAAAGAGATAGTGATATTCCTGAATCTTTTGATCTTTCAAAAATTTCAAGTGCAGTAAAAAAAGCTTCATTTGCATCAGGAGAAGATTATTCTGAAGAAAAGGCTGACTCGCTTGCTTCAGAAGTTATGGTTAATCTTAGAATGAAAGAAACTTATGAACACAGTGGAAGAGCAATACCTAATGTTGAGGATATTCAAGACGAGGTCATTAATGTATTAACTCAAAGAAATGCTAGCCGCTTAAGTGAATCTATTTCTTCGAAAATAGATGTTTCTTCTGAAATACTTCACCCAATTATTTTAGAAGAACTTAAAACAAAGGGAGAACTTGATCCCACTCCTGCATTTTACACTCAATATCGAGCTGTAAGAGATGAAGTAAGAAAAAGACTTGTTGATATACCCTTTAATGTGGAGTTTGATTCAACTGATAGGCAATTGCAAATACACAATGTTGAAGGTAATGGAAATTCCCATAAATTTGATGCAGAAAGATTAACAACTTTAATTCTTGAAAGAACTTCAGTTAATTATGGTGATGCACAATCAGCTGTAAAAAGAGTCTCTGATTTTTTAGCACATAGAAAAACAAATGGAACAATTGGCAAAGATGAGATTGTGGCAATAATTGATGCTGCTTTAATGGAGAAGGGATATCCAAAATCTCAAACTTTAGGTGGAAAAAATTTATCAATTACTTTTGATGATGTGAATCAGTTAATATATAAAAGATCTGTTGAAAATAGTAATATTAAAGTAAATAATCCTGAAGCTGTTAATCTTGGAATTGCAGAACTTGTGCTTAAAGAACTTGCACTTAGGGAAGTTTTTGGGGAAGATGTTGCAAAGGCACACAGACTTGGAACTGTTCATATCCATGACTTGGGATATGTAGATAGAGTTTATTGTTCTGCACATTCTATTGAATATTTAAAAAAATATGGGTTAGATGTAGTAGTTGCTAATTTAGATGCAAAGAGCAGTCCTCCAAAAGATCCAACTGTTTTGAATAATCATCTCCATACATTTTTAGCAGCAATTCAATCTTCCTATGCAGGTGCCCTTGGATTTCCAATGTTAAATACGCTTTATGGTCCTGCACTTTTAAAAGAAGTTGAAATGATTGAAGGTTTTGAAATTAAGAAAGATATAGATGGAAATGTAACTGAAAAGATTCCTAAAAGGTTAAGAAAAGAAACACTTGAAGGTAGAATTGAAGATGGAGATTTGAAGACAGAAGATTTTGAAATTATTAATTCATTAAAGATTATTGATGTTTATTCAAAAAAAGAAATGAAACAAATTGCACAGAATCTCGTTTTTGGCGCTTCTCAATCTGCTTTTTCAAGAGGAGGTCAGACATTATTTATTGATTTTAATATTGACACTGTAACACCAGAGTATGTTACAGAAGTTCCTGCAATATTTTTGGGCGGTAAATACAAACGTGTTACTAAAAATGATAAGGGTGAATGGGTAGTTGTTGAAGTAAATAATCAAGAACCTTCTCGCCATCAAAATCTTAAAGGGAAAGAAACAAATAAAAATGGAGATGTAATACAACCTGAAGACGAAACTAGATGGGTAACTTATGGTCATGAGTTGGTGAGGAATGCTTCAAGAGATTTTGCATATGCTCTACTTGATGTTGCAGCAGATGGAGATAAACATGGAAATATGTTTAATTTCCCAAAATTTGATGTGCATGTTGGTCGAGAAACATTTGAAGATCCGGATGCAGATAAATTACTAAGGAGAGCTTGTGAAGTTGTTGAAAAAAATGATTCTGTTTATTTTCTTTATGATAGAGGCGATGGAATGAATGTTGCTCAATGTTGCAGATTAAGAGAAAGAATCACTGATCCCGAATTATTAAAACATCCTGAGAAAATGAGGTTTTGTGGATTTCAAAATATTTCAATAAATCTCCCACAAGCAGGATTTAGTGCAAAGGGAAATAATCTAGAAGAAAGATTGTCATCAACTCTTGAAAATATTGATAATGCAATGCTAATTGCCTTAAGGGCACACATGGATAAAAGAACATATATACAAAAATTATTAGATACAGATGGAACACCAATGCGTTCAATGGGCCTGCCTTCAGATGATGGGCTGCCTTATATTGATTTAAATAAATCTACATACATAATTGGAATTGTTGGTTTAAATGAGCTGGTGCAAACTTTATCTGGTAAACAGATGGATGAAGATGCCGAAGCTTATAAAATTGGATTAGGAATAATCTCACATATGTATTCTGTAAAATCTGAATTCACAAAAAGATATGGAATGAAATTTGTTATTGAAGAAACTCCTGGAGAATCTGCAAACAGAAGATTGGCAAAAATTGATTTATTAAGATTTCCAGATGAAGCAAAAAAAGTATTAAAAGGCAGTTTAGAAGATGATGAAATCTATTATACAAATTCTTCTCATTTAAGAGCAGATGCTCCTTTGAGTGGAATTGACAGGGCAGTGTTGCAAGGAATGACAAATCCAATGATTGAAGCAGGAGCTATAACCCATATTTTTAGTGGAGAGAGGGCCAATAAATCAGCAGCAGTTTATGATTTTGTAAAAGGCATTTATGAGAAAACCCAATCTTCTCAATTAGTTTTTTCAGGAGAACATACAGTTTGTTTAAAATGCGGTGCCCATAATAGAGGATTAAAACAATCATGTCCAAATTGTGGTAATGATGACTTTTCACAAATTTCTCAAAAAACACGAGTCGTTGGATATTTTAGTGATCCAAGAACTTGGAATAAAAGTAAAATAGGAGAATTAAAATTGAGGAAAGAAGCACAAGAGTTTTATGCTGGTCAAGAAGATTCATTAAGAGATTTAGAAAGTGAATTAGTAAGTTCAATAAATGGAGATGGTAAAATAAGAATTGGAGTAATTGGAAAAAAAGGATGCAGTATATGTGATACAGCCCTTGAAAGAGTGGAGAGATTTGCTGGAAAATATATTTCTGATGAATTTAAAGATAAAATAGAAATAGTAAAATATGATGTTGAAAATGAAACTGATCGAGTACCTATTGCAATTTATCATTCTCCAATTGACAGTTACCCTACAGTTGTTATGCATCGGGGAGATAGATTTGTTAAAAAAGGATGGGAATATCCATATAATAAACCAGCTGTTGATGTTAATACTGGTGATTTAAAGAATATGTTTTCAGAGTTGATAAATTATGAAAAATGAGAATTACTGGTTTAATGAAAGAGAGTTTTCAGGATTGGGAAGAAGGATTAACTTCTGTAATTTTTGCAGGAAATTGTAATTATCTATGCCATACATGCCACGGTAGAGAATTATTAGAAGGAGAAAATGAGTATAATGAAAATGAGGTATTGTCATGGCTTGCAAGAAAAAAACAAATAATCCCCAGAACAACAATTTGTGGTGGAGAGCCAACAACACAATATGATCTTATTGATTTTACAAGAAAATTGAAAAAAATAGGGCTGAGAGTAAAACTTGATACAAATGGAAGCAATCCAGAAATATTAAATGAATTGTTAAAAGAAAAACTAGTTGATTATGTTGCCATTGACATTAAAGGACCGCCAAATTTATATAATCAACTTATTGGAAAGGAAATTGATCTTAGAGATTGTGTTGAAAAAGGCATTGGAATTGTCTGTCAATTTCCAGATTATGAATTCAGAACAACAGCAGTTCCATTTGAGAAAAATGGTGAGTATAATTGGTTTAATGAAAGAGAAGCTAAAAATATGGCTTTATGGGTTTATCATTTTTCAGGCATTACTAATGATTTTGATAATACTAAATGGTATATCCAAAAGTTTATTGCAAGAGAAAAAGAAAAAATGATTGATGAAAAATTCTCAATAGAAAATTTACCCTGCCATATGCATGAAACTCCTCAATTAAAATTAGAAGAAATAAAAGATGCTGTAAGATTATATTTTCCAAATGCAAGAATAAGATAAATGATTGAATAAATTTATTTAAATAGTTTAAATTATAATATAATAAATCAAAATGAAACTTTTCATTAAAAAACTAAAAGAGAATGCAGTGATTCCAAGTTATGCACGTGAAGGAGATGCAGGAATGGATTTATTTTCAACTGAAAAATATTTGCTTAAATCTGGAGAGAGAATTTTAGTTTCAACTGGCTTGGCTGTTGAAATTCCTATTGGTTATGAAATGCAGATAAGGCCGCGAAGCGGACTTGCATTAAAAAAAGGAATTTCTCTTGTAAATACTCCGGGCACTGTTGATTCAGGATATCGCGGAGAAATTGGAATAATTATAATTAATCATGGAAATGAAGATTTTGAAATAAATCCTGGAGATAAAGTTGCTCAGGCTGTTTTAAATAAAATTGAAACAGCAGAAATTGAAGTTGTTGATGAATTAAGTGAAAGTGCTAGAGGCGAAGGTGGTTTTGGAAGTACTGGGATGAAAAACTGATTTAATAATTTGAAAATACTAGGAGTTTAACTTATCTCTCAAGTCGGTAAATCATCCATTTTTTATCAATTTTTGTTTTAACCTCTTTGTCCTTTATTAAAAATTTATTTCTCTTAATCTGATCCTCAAAAAAATCTGTATCTCCAATATCTGAAAAAGCTATTAAGATTCTTCCTTTAGGTTTTAAATATCCTCCAACTTTACTAAAGAATTCTTGATGAGTCTTATAATTTTCATCATATACCCAATGTTCATAAAATTCACTTGCCATATTATTAACAAATGGAAGATTTGCAATAATTAAATCAAATCCTCTTATTTTTTCATACCATATTATTGGATCAAATAAATTTCCTTGTCTTGCTTGGATTATCCTACCCAAACCATTTTTTTCAGCATTGTATTTACAATTATTGACTGCTTCCTCAGAGATATCTGTAGCAATTACTTTTCTTGCACCTCTTAAGCCAGAAATAACTGCATGTATTCCGGTCCCAGTTCCAATATCTAAAACTATTTCACCTTTTCTTGTATCATTCATCTCAGCTAAGGGTATAGAATCATAAGAAAAAGGAGAAGATGGTGGAAAAACATTTGGAAAAACTGTTAGTTCGAGCTCTCTCACTTTAACTTCATAAGGTTCTCTATGTTTTAAAGTATATTCTAAAAGTCTATCAGTTATTGTTGTTCCAAAGAATCTGCCTAGATATTGTTTTTCTTCTTCTGTTAATTCTCTCAGTATATTTGCTCTAGGATCATCTACTTTTGGAACTTGTGAAATAAATCTTTGCCCCTGATGAAAGTTAATGGACTCTAAATGGTATAACATTTTTTCTAAACTATCTGTAGAACCCCCTAAACCTGGTATAGAATTGCCATTAAAATCGTAAGCTTCAGTTATATAAACTATTTTCTCAGGATGTTGTGCTATAATCACATTTGTTATATTTTCCATTTTAACCTCTAAAAAATAGTCTCAGAACGTAAGATAAAGCTTATTTCTCCTTTTAGGGAGAAACATTTAAAAATAACAAAAAACTATGAGAATCATGCAAACAAATAAAATACTTGAAGAATCTGGTCTGACTGTAAATGAATCAACAATTTATTTATTTCTGCTGAAACATCCAAAAGTAACAACTGGACCAATAATAAAAGAAACAAGAATAGCTAATTCGAGAGTTTATGAATCTCTTAATTCTTTGATTTCAAAAGGTCTTGTTAAATATACAGTTCAAAAAGAAGGAAAATACTTTGAAGCTTCTTCACCAGAAAAGTTAGTTGACAATGAAAAAGAAAGAATGAAAAAGATTAATTCTATAATCCCTGAGCTTAATAAATTAAAAGGTAATGCTAAATTTGAAACAGAAACTTCTATTTATGAAGGATTTGAAGGTTTTAAGACCGCTTTTAAGAAAATAATAGATGATTGCCCTGCAAACGAAGAGATTTATATTTTAGGATTTTCAGAACAACAATATGCTACTGAGTCTCTGAGATTCTTTTTAAGTAATATGAATTTAAAGAGTACACAAAAGAAACAAAAGCTAAAAATTATTTTAGATAGTTCTGTGAAAGAAACACTTGGAAAAGATAGAGAAAAGGAAAAATATGCAGATGTCAGATATATGCCAGAAGGATACATAAGTCCTGCTGCAATTGATATCTTTAAGGATTATGTTTATATTTTCCTATGGGAAGAAAAGCCATTTGTTTTTATGATTAAGAATCAAGCAGTAGCAGATAGTTTTAAGCAATACTTTAGTTTTCTCTGGAAAATAGCTAAAAAATAGATTCTATAACTTATTGATTTATCTCATATCTTGATTATGTGCTATTAGTTTATAATAATTCTTTAAAACCCTATTTATATCATGAGTATTATAGATGTTATAAAAATGGAACAAAGACAAAGACCATCATGGGATGAAAGCTTTATGCTTTCAGCATTTTCAAATGCAGCACGTTCAAGCTGTTGGCATTTGCATACTGGAGCAGTAATTGTAAAAGATAAAAGAATAATAGCTTCTGGATATAACGGAGCTCCACCTGACATAAAAAATTGTCTTGAAGCTGGATGCAGAAAAGATCGTGAAGGTATTCCATTTAATGAAAAAGGAAAGGGAGTATGCAGAGGAGTTCATGCAGAAGAAAATGCAATGAACCAAATTAAAAGAGAGGATTTGAAAGGAACAGCATTATATTCGGTTTATTATCCGTGTTCTGCCTGTGCAAAGAGTATTGTAGCAAATGGAATTGAAGAAGTGGTGTATAATATGGTTTACAAAGAACCAGATTCTTTGACACTTGAATTGTTTGAAGAAAAAAAAGTTCATCTAAGACAATTTAACATAAATCTTGAAAGATATTTTGAAATGATTAGACAGATAAAGGGCAGAGATGGCTAAAAAATATTTATTGTGCAGACAAGAAAAAGATAATTGGTGTTTGCCTGCATGCCTTGAATCAGTTTTAAAATCAAGAGGATTTTTTATTTCTCAAAGCCAGATAAGTGAAAAATTAGTTGTTAATAATGGCTGTGATTTAAGTGTTGGATTATTAGATAAATTTCTTAAAGAATATAATTTGAAATGTAGATTTAGCAATCCAAATTTAGATTATGAATCGGATTTAGTATTAAAAGAAGAGTTGAATGATAAAAATGATGTATTAGTTGCTTATAATTATCAGGAACTTCATAAAATAAGAAATAGTGTTGGAAAACATATTTCAATTGTTCAAGAATATAATTCACTATCTGATGAGGTTAGATTAATTGATCCAAGCAGAGAAAATGCTGTGAATGTTCAATTAATTGATTTAAACAATGCAATTTTGTATAGGCTGGACAGCAGATATGGATTTTATATTATAAATTGATATAAGAAGTTATTTTACAACTCTTGCAAGCTTTATTGGGGTCTTACATTACCTGATTTAATTCCTCCTGAAGGAAATAATCTATAGAGGTCTTTATGTCCTGGCGATTCAAGAATATGAATTTTTGTTTCAGGAAGATTAATTGCTTCTTCTCTTGTGTTAAAAATTTTTACATTATATCTTTGAGGTACTGCATAATAGGGAAAACCAGGAGTCATATTTGATATTTGGATTATTCCAATCCCATTATTTTCAAGGCCATAATGAATCCTATGAGAACCGTCATTTATTAAATTAAAAAATCCATTTTCACTTGAATATTCAAGTCCGTAAACCTCCGGGTTTATTTTTAGATTTCTTTTCTTTAATTCTTCATTTAATTCTTCTCCAATAATTTTAGAATAATCAAACTGGCCATTATCAGTTTTTGGAATAAAAAATCTTTCAACTATTGGTGGAATTATTGTCCAATCTGTATTTATGCCTGTTTCAGATGTTGCAATAAAATCATAAGCTTTATCTAAATTTGTAATATCTATCCCAAATTGATTAAAAAATATTCTAAATAAACTATCAATCCTCATTAAATGATCCTTGTAAACTCTTTGCTGAGGTGTATGTAGATAATCTTTTATTTCGTTTGAATCAAGATATATACTTTCAAAATTTGCCTTTTCATAAATTTTAATATCTGGGAATCCTTTAAGTTTAACATTTCTTAATCTTCCTTCAAGTGTATCTCCGTCTCCAAATAAAGGAATTTCTTTTAATATTTCAACTGAAACACAACTTTGTTCGGTCATAATAATCTCTCAATCTCTTCAATTTTGTTTATTGAATAATCTGATTCAGGAATATATGACCAGACAGCAATAGTTTTCATTCCCTTTAATTTTGCAGGATTAATATCCTGCTTTAGCCTATCACCAACATAAATGTGTTGTGATGGAGAATAAATTGATTTTTTAATTGCATAATCAAATGCTTCTCCATTTGATTTTGAACCTGATGAAGGAGTATCATTAAAAACCATAAACCTAAAAGAATCAAATGAGATTCCGATTTTTTCTAATTTTGATAGTGCTGAATTTTCAGGGCTACTAGTTAATAAATAAGTTTCATAAACTTTTGATAACCTCTTCATTATATCTGCCAAATTAGGATTAGGTACAATTAAATCTAAAACATCTGCATTTATCAAACATTCTTCCATTATCTTTGAAGAATTTTCATATCCTACTTCTTTTAATACTCCCTTGCCGCTGCAAATAATTAAATATCTTTCTTCAAAAAACTTTCTTGCATTATCAAGGTCTTTTAAATCTGGCCTCTTTTCTAATAATTTCAATGCAATTTTATTTCTTACCCTATCTTCAACTTCCGGAGTTGATGGATAAAGGGTTCCATCAAGATCAAAACCTATAGATTTAGAATTTTTAAATTGATTAAGCATTTTCTTTAGAATCTTGCATATATCTTTGATCAATGGCCCAAACTTGGTCTGAAATTCTTTTAATCTTTTTAATTTCTGACTCTAAATTTTCACCTGATAAATGTTGGCCTGTTTGATTAATTACTTTTTCATTAATTGAATCTTTTAATGATCCAATATGTTCTATAACTATTTCTTGAGGTATAATTCTATCATTAATTGTTTCTCCTTTCTTTTTTGATTCTGTTAATCTTTCAATAAATCCTTCTAATGTACTCTGGTCTCTTGCTGAAACATGATAAGAATCAACAAAATCAACAATTCTTCCAAGAGAAATATTCTTACCAGTTTCTTCAGAAAGTCTATCCCTCATATATATCTGCAATGTTACTAAACCAAATTGATTCATTGGTGCAGCAATCATTACATTTCTGCTTCTGAAATTGTAATTCATATTTAAAGTTACATCATCATAATTATTTCCATTTGGTATTAATGAGAACCAGATTCTTTGAAGGCATGGAGGATCATCTGATTTATTGTCTTTTTCAGGAATCCAAGTAATTGCAGTAGCCTGTCTTGTAGCAGGTTTTTCTTTCAGCTTTTTTATTATTTCCTCAATTTGATCTGTTTTAATTCCAGATTCGCTAGGATAATCTGTTAGTCTCTCATGATAATGGTATGACCATCTTGAAGATTTTCCAGATTTATCGACCCACGAATCTTTAGCACCTAATAACTCCATTTGATATTCAAATAAATCTCCCCAACCACAACTTAAATAATTATGAACTTTTAAACTAGAAGATGGGTCTTTTATGACCATTGTCATTGTTGAATCTAATTGTAATTGATCTTTATCTTTGCGTCCAGTTCGATTATACCAAAGACCATAGTTATAAAGTTTTACGATAGAATTTTCCCATACTTCTGGTATATTATCTCCTTCTGTATGAAGAACTGGAATGTCTGTCTGATTTTTCATTTTATCTCTTTTTATTTAAGCTTTATTTAATGACTTAGAACGTTTTTAAATATTGTTGCAGAAAAATATACATTTTTACTATTTTATTAAAATGCATCTTTAGAAACCAATTACAACAATTTTTATAAAACTACTTTAAATCAAAATTGTATGGAAAAACAATATAGTTTTGATGAAGTTGTAAATTACTCTATGTTCTATTATGAATTAAGAAAATATGATAAAATGTCTGTAAATGATATTTTGCATACTAATAATCGAGATATAAAGATAATTAAAAGACAATTAGAAAAGGCATATGAAATTCCATTAGAGATTCGTCAGAGATGGGATAAAATTGATGGAAATTGTTTTTCTCATAATATAGGCAAGTTAGAAAAGGCTTTAAACCAATTTGGTGAAAACTAATAGATTTTTCTAAAACCAAAGTTTTGTAAAGTTTTAAAAATGCATTATCATATTTTACTAGGTGGTTGAGCGTGTTTATTATATGGCTCCATAGCTCAGCCTGGTTAGAGCACTGGCCTTTTAAGCCAGGTGTCGGGGGTTCAAATCCCCCTGGAGCCATTTATGATTTTCACCCTAACAATTTTTGAAATTGTAGGCGCACGGGAATCTTATTCCCGGCGACTTCACTTCTATAAAGATGAAGTGTTCAAATCCTCTTAGGGCCATTTATGATTACATGGGTAAACTTTATAAAGCGAAAACTAAAAAATTTGGCAAAAAAGTGATAATTTGTCTGCAATTATAAGAATAAAATTATTATTGGTAAAAATACCGAAAAGTTTAAAAGGCATCTTTTAATATTAATTAGTATCGCAAAACTAAGATAATAATGTTATCTAACTGCCGTCGATAAAATTAAATTAACCCCATATTCCCAATGCATTTACTCCAGCCAAAACATTCTAAACTGAATAAAAAAGATGAAGAAGAGCTACTTTTAAAATTTAATGTTTCTAAAACACAATTACCAAAAATTAAGTTGGGAGACCCAGGATTACCTGAAGGAGTTGCAATTGGCGATGTTATTAAAATTGAAAGAAAAGACGGTGAACAGATTTTTTCATATTACAGAGTAATTATATAATATTTTTATAAAAATGGCTAATGGATTAAAATTAAAATTGGAAGGAGACAAGCATCTGGTTATTAGAAAGTATCTTTCTGAGAATTCTTTGGTTGAATCAAATTTAACTTCTTTTAATAATTTCATTGACAGAAGAATGCAGGAAATTGTTGATGAAATTTCTAATAATATTGAGCAGGACGAGATAGAGATTAAGTTGGGTAAGATAAAAATTCAGAAACCAAATGTTATTGAATCAGATGGATCAACAAGTATTTTGACACCTGCTGAAGCAAGAATAAGGAATTTAACATATTCTGCTCCTCTGTTTCTAGAAATTTCAATTAAACAGGATGGTCAGGTTGAAAACCAAGAAGTTGAAATTGGAAGACTTCCAATAATGGTCAGAAGTAAGGCATGCAATTTATATGGAGTATCAAAGGAAGAGATGGAATCAAATTATATGGATCCTGAAGATGTTGGAGGGTATTTTATTGTTAATGGGAATGAGAGAATTATGATTATGACTGAAGATCTAGCTGCTAACCAACCTTTTACAGAAATTTCAAAAGATAAACCAATATTGAGGCTATTTTCTTCAAGAGGAGCTTATAGAATACCGGTAACAGTGTCTGAATCAAATGATGGAATAATTGAAATTTCCTTTAGCAGATTCAAAAATATTCCTGCAGTTGTCTTAATGAAAGCTTTGGGGTTAATAAAAGAAGCAGATATTGCTAAATACATAGGAAAAGAAACTGATAGTGTAATTATCAATTTATATGAATTTGCAAAAATATCTTCATCTGAAGAAGCAATGATGTATATAGCTGAAAAAACAAATGTTCAGGGAACTAAAAAAGAAATTCTTGATAGAATAAAACAAAGACTTGATTCTTATTTACTTCCACATATTGGTTTAAAGAAAGAAAAAAGAGTTGACAAAGCAATAAATTTATGTAAATTAATAAGACAATTTCTTATCTTTAAAGAAAATACTAAACTAAAAGTCGATAAAGACCATTATGCGAATAAAAGAGTAAGGCTTTCAGGAGATTTATTATACGATTTATTCAGAGTTAACCTTAATATTCTTGTTAGAGATGTTAAGTATTCTCTACAAAAGACAATAAAAAGAAAAAAGTTTTTTAGTATTAGAACAATTGCAAAATCAACACTATTTTCTCATAGAATAAAATCTGCAATTGCAACTGGAAGCTGGATTGGAGAGAAAAAGGGAATTACTCAGAATATGGATAAGACAAATTATTTGTCAATTCTTTCACAGTTGCAAAAAGTTTCAAGTACACTGCCTGGAGAACAGACAAATTTTATGGCAAGAACACTTCATCCAACACATTTTGGAAGATTTTGCCCTATTGAAACTCCTGAAGGAACTGAAATTGGATTAAGAAAGAATCTTGCTTTGATGGCAAAAATCTCAACAAAATTAATAATTGAAGAAGAAGAATTAATTAAAGAGTTTGAAAAAATAGGATTAAATAAAGAATCTGGAAAAGTAGATGTTTTCTTTAATGGGATGTATATTGGAAGTGTTGAAAATTATGTTGAATTTATAAAAAATACAAAAGAAAAAAGAAGACAACAAAAGATTCCTGATGAATTAAGTATAAGATATGATAATGATTTGAATATAGTAATTATTTGTGGAGATACTGGGAGAGTTTTAAGGCCATTAATTATTGTTGAAAATGGAGTTTCTAAAATGAATAATGATATAATCAACAGAATGATAAAAAATGAAATTGGTTGGAGTGATTTGATTAAGATGGGAATTATAGAATATCTTGATGCTTCTGAAGAAGAAAATGCTTTTATTGCAATAAATAAAGATGAATTAACAGATGAAAATACACATATGGAAATTGATAATATTGCATTTCTTGGACCTATTGCAAGTCTTGTAAGCTTTGGAAATCATGACCAGTCATCAAGATTAATCAGAGGAAGTAAAACTCAGAAGCAGGGGCTTGGATTATATGCTGCAAATTATCTTGTAAGAGTTGATACTGATGTAAGCATACTTCATTATCCTCAACAGCCAATTGTAAGAAGTTTTGTTTATGATGCAATGAATGTTTATCCGTGCGGACAAAATTTAGTTGTTGCTGTAATGACCTATGAAGGATATAATATGGAAGATGCTTTAGTTGTTAATAAAGCAAGTGTTAATAGGGGATTTGGCAGAAGCACATTTTTCAGACCATATACAAGTGTTGAATTAAATTATGCAGGAGGATTAGCAGATGAAATTACAATTCCAAAAAAAGACATTTCAGGATTTAGAACAGAAGAGTCTTATAAATATTTAGAAGATGATGGTGTGGTTTATCCGGAAGCATCACTTAATGCTGGAGAAGTAGTTATTGGAAAAACATCTCCTCCAAAATTCTTATCAGAAGCAAAAGATATTAATATTAGAGCAAAAAAAGAAAGCAGTTCAGTCATTAGACAAGAAGAAAAGGGAATTATTGATACTGTATTTTTAACTTTAGATGAAGAAGGAAATAAAATTGTTCAGGTAAGGACAAGAGATCCTAGAATACCTGAACTTGGAGATAAGTTTTCAACTGCTCATGGACAGAAAGGAGTAATTGGTGCAATAATTCCTGAAGAAGATATTCCGTTTACATCAAGAGGAATGAGACCTGATTTGATATTTAATCCCCATGGTATACCTGGTCGTATGACTGTTGGGTATTTATTAGAATTAATTACTGGAAAGATTGGATGTTTAAAAGGAGAAATTATGGATGGAACTTCATTTGAGAAAATAGATATAAATGCTATGGAAGATCAATTGAAAGAATTAGGATTCAGATTTGATGGTAAAGAAACAATGTATAATGGAATTACTGGAAAAATGATGGAAGCTAAGATTTACATTGGTGATATGTATTATATGAAATTAAAATATATGGTAAGTAATAAAATGCATGCTCGTGCATCTGGAAAAGTTGCTCTGCTAACTCGTCAACCAATTGAAGGAAGATCAAGAGGGGGAGCATTAAGACTTGGAGAAATGGAACAGCAAGCATTAGTTGCTCATGGAGCATCATTGTTATTAAAAGAAAGATATGATTCTGATAAAGTAATTATTCATATCTGTTCGAAATGTGGAGGTCTTGGAATTAATGATACATTAAGAAACAAAACTTACTGTCCGTTATGCGGAAGTTCAGAAATTGATAATGTAGAAGTATCTTATGCTTTCAAACTGTTGTCTGAAGAGTTATTAGGATTACATATTGCAACAGGATTTGAACTAAAAAATAAATATGAAGAGTAGCGCAGGCGCAGGGCACCTGCGGTTCCCTACCGCACTACCCTCCCTTAAATGCTCTACCTTTCCCTTAAAAATAAAATAAAAAAACAAAATGATGAATAAAAGAACAGAGGAAAAATTAAAGATGAGAACTGAAGAAGAAATAGATGTAGAAAGAAAAGTAGAAAAAGCTCTTGATGATTATGAATTTAAGAGAACTAAATGGAGAGTTGCGGCTCTTAATGGAAGAGGAGCAGGTTATCGTCCAAGTTCATCTTCAGATTTAGGATCAGCAATTAGTTCATCAGAAATTTCATATAATAATTTAAATGTAGCAAAAGGTCCTAGAAGTAAGCCTTATAAAATAAGATAAAAATAAAATGGCATATGTAAAAAAACAAATCAAGGCATTGAAATTCAGTTTACTTAGTCCTGAACAGATTAAAAAAATAAGCTGTGCTAAAATTATAACACCTGAACTTTATGATATGGATGGCTATCCTGTTGATGGTGGATTAATGGATTTAAGACTTGGTGCAATTGATCCTGGAGTTAGATGTAGAACATGCGGAGGAAGACTAAAGGAGTGTTTAGGACATCCTGGAAGTATTGAACTTGCAAGACCAGTAATTCATGTAAAATATGTTCCTACAATTTATATATTTTTAAGAAGTTTTTGTAATAATTGTGGAAGAATTCTTTTAGATCAAGCAGATATTGAAAAACTGACTCCAATTTTGAGATTAAAAAAATCAAAAGATGCAAAAAAATGTCCGCATTGTAATACTATTCAAGAAAAAATAAGAATTGAAAAACCAACTAGCTTTTTAATGGGTAAAAAAAGAATTTTCCCTCCTGAAATAAGGGAAATATTAGAAAGAATTACAGATAATGATTGTAAATTAATAGGAGTAAATGCTCAAACCTTCAGACCTGAATGGGCTGTATTAACTGTTTTACTTGTCCCACCTGTAACTGTAAGACCAAGTATTACACTAGAATCTGGAGAAAGATCAGAAGATGATTTAACTCATAAATTAGGAGATATTATAAGATCGAACCAAAGACTTTGGGAAAATTTAAACGCAGGAGCTCCAGAAGTTATTATTGATGATTTATGGGATTTATTGCAGTATCATATAACTACATTTTTTGATAATAATATTTCAAGAATTCCTCCAGCAAGACATAGAAGCGGACAGCCATTAAAGACTATAACTGAAAGAATTAAAGGAAAAGAAGGAAGAATAAGACATAATCTAGCAGGAAAAAGAGTTAATTTTTCATCAAGAACAGTTATTTCTCCTGATCCTTCATTAGAAATTAATGAAGTTGGAGTTCCTTATGAAATTGCAGAAGTTTTAACAGTTAATGAAGAAGTAACTACACTTAATCTTGAATCTTTAAAAAAATTAATAATGAATAATGGATATCCTGGTGCAAATTATATTATTAGGCCTGATGGAAGAAGGAAAAAAATTACTGCTGATTTAAAAAAAGAAATAATTGAAGAAATAAAACCAGGATATTTTGTTGAAAGACATTTGAAAGATGGAGATATTGTATTATTTAACAGACACCCATCATTGCATAGAGGAAGTTTAATGGCACATTTTGTTAGAGTTTTGCCTTATAGAACATTTAGATTACATCCTGCTGTAGCTTTCCCATATAATGCTGATTTTGATGGAGATGAAATGAATGTTCACGTGCCTCAGACAGAAGAAGCAAGAGCAGAAGCAAGGATATTATTAAATGTAAATAATAATGTTATGAGTCCAAAAAATAATACAAATTTAATTGGAACAATCTCTGATGCAATTACTGGAAATTACATAATGGGAAAGAATATTCTTACAAAAGCAGATGCACAGCAGATATTATTCAATGCAGGTGTAACTTCAAATATTGATAAAAAAGAAATTTCTGGAAAGAATGTATTTTTAGAAATATTTCCTGAAATGAGCAAGGCAATAAAAGATGAGGTATTAAAAAGCAACCTGACAGATGAATATACTTTTGGTGTTGAAAATGATAAGATAAGTAAGATGATTGATAAAGAGCTTGGAAGAGAAGAATTTATGAAAGCAATTAAAAAATCATTTACACTTGGAACAAATTATCTTTCAAGAAGAGGATTTACAATTGCCTTAGAAGATTTGAATGTTAATGAAAAAACAAGAAAAATGACTGGAGAGATTATAAAAGAAGGTGAAGAAAAAACAAAAGTTATTATTGATTCTTTTCAGAGAGGAGAATTAGAAATAATACCAGGAAAAACTATTGAAGAGTCAAGAGAAATTAAAATTCTTCAGGCTCTAAATGAAATCAGAACAAAAATTGGAAAAGCTGTAAAGAATGAATTCCCAGAAGATAATCCAGTTAATAATATGATTATGTCTGGTGCTGGAGGAAATATTTTGAATATAACTCAAATTGCATGTTCAGTCGGACAAAAGTCATTATGGTCTCAAAGAATTAATTTTGGATATAAAGAAAGAACATTATCTTCATTTAAGAGAGGAGATCTATCGCCTAAATCAAGAGGATTTGTATATTCTTCATATATGGATGGCTTGAAGCCACAGGAATTTTTCTTTGATGCAATATCTGGTCGTGATGGACTTATGGATACAGCATTAAGAACTCCTAAATCTGGATATTTATATAGAAGGCTTGCAAATGCATTGCAAGATTTAAGAGTTGAATATGATGGAACAGTTAGAGATGCTGTGGGACAAATAATCCAATTTAAATATGGAGATGATGGAATTGATGTTGCAGGAGCACATCTTGAAAAGCAGGTATCTCCTGGAGAAGCAATTGGAATTATAACTGCTCAAAGCTTTGGAGAACCTTCAACACAGATGGTTTTAAATGTTTTCCATTTTGCAGGAGTTCAAGAAATGCAGGTTACTTTGGGACTTCCAAGATTAATTGAAATATTTGATGCAAGAAAGACTCCATCAACACCAGCTATGGAAATTCACTTGGATAAAGATCATAATAATGAAGATGATGCAAAAAAAATTGCAGAAAAAATCAAGGAAATTAAACTGAAAGAAATTATTTCAGAAGCAAATATTAATTTTTCAGACAAAAAAATTGAATTTGTGATAAATAATAAACTAATAAAACAAACCCATATGTCAGTTAGCACAATAGCTGAAAAATTAGATCAGAAAGGTTTGAAGATGAATATTAAAAATGATTCAATTATTCTAAGTGTACCAGAATTAGGGTTTAAAGAAATATATAAGCTTAAGGAAAAAATCAAGGAAAATGTAATTTCTGGAATAAAAAATATAAAGCAAGTCTTGATTGTTAAAAAAGATAAAGAATATGTAATCTTAACTGCAGGATCAAATCTTGAAGAGATAATTAAGTTCAAGGGAGTTCATGTTGAAAAAACAATAACAAATGATTTCTATGAAGTTTCAAAAATATTTGGAATTGAAGCTGGAAGAGTGACAATAATGAATGAAATCAGAAAAGTATTAACATCTCAGGGATTAGATATTGATGAAAGACACCTTAAGATGGTCGCTGATGCAATGACAGTTGATGGAGAAGTTAGAGGAATGACTAGAATGGGAATTATTGCAAGAAAAAGCAGTATCCTTGCAAGAGCAAGTTTTGAAACCCCGATAAAACACTTTGTTAATGCAACAATCAAAGGAAGTAAAGATGAACTTCTTAGTGTAATAGAAAATATTATATTAAACCAGCCTGTTCCTGTTGGTACTGGACTTCCAGGTTTATTTGTAAAAATTACTGGGCCATTGGCTGAGCAAAAGTCAATGAAAAAACCAAAAAAATAAAGTTATAAACTGTTTAAATATGATAAAAACAATCGACATGCAGGTGATGAGATATATTAACCTTTTCTCAAGAATAAGCGATATTACACCTAAACACTGTTTTGTTTACAATTCAACTATAATTTTTGTTGTTCCAGAAGTAAAGCTATCAAAAGCAATTGGTGAAAATGGAAGAAATATAAAAAAGATGAGTGAGATAATTGACAAGAAAGTTAAAGTTGTTTTAATGCCTATGGGAGTTAAAGATGCAGAAAAATTTATTTCCACAATTATATATCCAGCTCAGCTGAAAAGTATTGAGATAAAAGACAATCAATTAATTATTAATGCTGGATCTCAAAATAAAGCAATGCTTATTGGAAGAAATAAAGTTAGACTGGATGAAATGAGAAAAATAGTCAAAGATTATTTTGGAAAAGAGTTAAGGATTGTTTGATCTTTCTGATAATATATACTAATTAATAGACTATAATTTGGAAAATGTTAGTTTATTTGAAACTACTCTTCTACTTTATTTATCAAATATAAGGATACTTTTCTTTCAGAGAATCTAAGCCATTTACAGAACATGAGAAAAACATTGAGTTATTTCTTACTTTTGTTACATTGTTTAAGCTTTCTTGACTACAATTTTGTATTGAACTTGCCATATCAGTTATTAAATTATCTGTATATAACTCTTCTTTAGAATAATTTTCATATTTTGCTTTTTTAAATTCTTCAGTGCATAATTTTACACAACTAACATCAGGAATTAGCTGACTTTTGTTATTAACATTCTGCATTTTCAATGGACAGCTGTATTCACATAAAACTGCCTCATAAAACGCCTTTTTGTAAAGTATTATATCTGACAGTCTCTTCCCTTTTTCAACAATTTCTTTATTATAAAATTCATAAGCTACACCAAGAAGAATTATGGCAACTATAACTCCAATAATAATATGCGATGTTTTAATTTTATTAAATTTTTTCATTTGGCTGTTGATAAATTAGATTATTATATTGTATTTAAAGATTATGAATTTGAATTTTAACTACTTGGTTACACATATACTGTTATCTCCTGAAAATTCTCCTGAAAATACTCTTTTTAGTAATTGTATCATAATCGGGATGTTTTTTTATCCATTGATAAACTGATTCATTGTCTGAAATATATGTTGTCTTATCCCAATATTCTCCAAATTCTCTGCTTATATTATATGCTGCTTGGCGACACATAATAAAATAACTTTTACTTGGAAATTTCTTTTTCTTGTCAATGCTTACAATATAATCAATAACAAAAAAAGCTTTTCCAAGCTTTTTGTTAGTTTTAAAATCATATACATCAACTTTTTCTAGATTATAATCATCCTCTCTTTCTTTAATCTCCTTTAATTCTTTATCATTAATTGAAAATAAAACTCCGTTAAAATGATGTGTTTTTGATTTCTTAATATTAAGAACATCTGCATTCTCATCCTTTTTTGTTGAAAGGTTAAATATTCTCTTATATCCTTTTACTTTTACAAGCCTGAAATTCTTATCTTCTATTGACTGTTTTAATGATTCATGGCTTAGCAGACTGCCATAACCTACAAAATTATATTTCATTGTATATATAAATTTATAAATTAAAATGCTTTATATTTGTTATTATCAGAATAAGATAATTTAATTTAAAAGATTTATCTTTCTTAATTTAATTGTAATTGTAAAGTAGTTAGAAAAATATAAATACTAAAATGATTATATTTCCTAATTTTAAATGGTGAAATTATAAAAATGAACTCAAAAATAGATAAATTATCAAAAATTGTTGCTGCTGCAGCAATTGCAGGAGGGTCAATGTTTGCTTCACCTACTCGTGAGTTGCCTTATATTAATATGTCAATGCCTGTTGCATATGCAGATACTGTATATTATGGTGGAGATGTAAAGAATAAAAAAACTCCTGCATATATCGAATTTGATAAGGTTAAAGTTCAAAGTAAATATTTTAAACAGATTCCAGCACAGAATGATCCGAATTATAATAAAGTAATTCAAAAAATGTATGAAAGTGTTTATAATTCTGTTTTTGCTGTTGCTGCAAGTAATGGATATGATGTTGTTGTTGAAAGAGGCGATCCAACAATAGCAGGATATAAAGATATTTCTGATTTAGTTGTTAAACAAATGAAAGAAAGCGAAAAGTAGTCTTTTTAGTTTAATTATTCTGTTCGCTGAACTCCAGCAATACTGTCTCTATCCATAACATTAACTTCCATAAAATATAGAAGTTCAGAAGTGTTTTTCTCAATTGAGCGAGAAGTTGTTGCATCTCTTATGAATGGAATTTTATTTAATATCGGCAATCCTCTATCCACTGATTTATATCTTGTATTAAGTGAGGTTCCAATAAAATATGTTAAGCCGTTTCTCAATGTCATTTCTGTTGTGAGATTTGCGTCTCTGAATGTTGGCTTTTGTAAAGTTCCAAGAAATCCGGTATTTTCTCCTGAAGCTGCTTGTGTTAGTTTTATTGTTGTAAAACCTTCTTCATTTGCATATGGTGTAAGTTCAACTTTTGGCCCAGAATCACGATACTTTGATGTTTGGATTACACTAGCTGGAGTAACAACATATTCTGGGAAAGGTATTGATGTTGTATTAAAGAAACATGCTTTTGATCCATTTGAAACAAGCATATCTGTATCTGCAAGAGTTTGTGTTTTTCCATGGCTATCTAAGAATGAAATTGCTCCTTTATAGGATAATCTTGGTACGCTTGTAACACCGGTTAAATAATTTATTTCTGGAAGTTTGTTTAAATTATAAACCGGATTTACTGTAACTCCAGTTGTTAATGGTTGTGTTGGATCAGCATTGCTTGGAAGATTTAAATTAAAAATACTCATTCCGTCTCTTAAAATTTGAAGTGACATTTCTCTATCATAAGTATTATCATTAAAATATTCTACAATTCTCATTCTTACTCTTACTTGTTTTGCAGGTGCATCAAATTGATTTAAAATATTTATTAGTCTGTCAAAATTATTTCCAAAATTTTCTTTTTTACCACGAAAAATCAGCTTGTTTTGACCAGGATATTCTATAATATCAACTCCAGGCAATAATTGATTTGGTGTTGGTGCAGAAGGCGGTGCAGCTGGCGCAGCTGGTGTTGCTGCTGGAGGTGTTGCTGCTGGCGCAGGTGGTGATTGATAATTAATTAACTTAAATAAATCTGAAGAAGGAATTCTACAAGGATAGGTTAAAAATACTCCTCCTTGTCCATCTTCAATAAATGAAGCATTTATTGCAGGAATTATATATTTTCTTGTTGGCGGAGTTTTAACAATATCTTCCAGAGTCTCTGGAGGTATTGAGTCAGAACTTTTTAAAAATCCACGTTCGTTAACAACAACATATTGGTGTTCTTTAGTATAATCATTATAATTAACTCCTTCTGCTACCGCTTCTGGTTTTTCATTTAATGGTTCATTTGAACGAAATGCTTCATGAATTGGATTTTGTAGAGCATCTCCAAAACCTGTAAGCTCTGATTTTAGTGTCTTTACTGTTGCACATCCTGAAGCTGTATAAATTGTTAAAGCTGCTAATCCTCCAGAAATATAATTTTTTAGTTTATTTGTTATCATTTTAATTTGATGAAATATATGGTTATATTGTTATCATTATTGGGTTATATTTACTTTTAAAGATATATAAGAGTTAAAATATATATTACACTTGAGTATTTTATGTAACTACTTAAAAAGATGAAAATTTGATAGATTTCTTTTCATTTTGTTTGATTTTTAAGATACTAAGAAATTATTATTAAAATTTGATTTTATATTGATTTAGAAATTTATCAAAAGAACCAATTAGGTTAATAGCAGATGTTATAGGTAACATTTAAAAACCGTTTTTTGCTGAAGATAATATGGGATTAGTTAATGCAAGAAAAATAATGAAGAATGCTAAGAAGTTTAGATGGAGTGATCATGCTTATAAAACAAGAACTCTTAATTTATATGCTAAAGCTGACCCGCTAGAAGGAGCAAGTCAGGCAAAAGGACTTGTAACTGAAAAAGTTCAAAAAGAAGCTAAACAGCCTAATTCAGCAATGAGAAAGTGCTGCAAAGTTCAACTGACAAAAAATGGAAAAGTTGTAACTGCATTTATTCCGGGTAATTTAGCACAGAGATTTATTGATGAGCATGATGAAGTTTTAATTGAAAGAATTGGTGGAAAACAGGGAAGAACAAAAGGAGATATTCCTGGAGTTAGATTTCAAGTAATCAAAGTTAATGATCAACCTTTAAGAATGTTATTAAAGGGTAAAATAGAAAAAGGAAGAAGGTAAACCTTTTAGTAAAAAATATTAAAATGGAAGAACAAATACAAGAACAAACTGAGAAAAAAGAAGAACAGAAGATATTTGATTTGTATGATATAAATGAAGTTATAGTTAAAGACGCTGGTCTGAAAAAGGTTATTAATATAGACTATCGGCTTGTTGTAAAATCACACGGAAGAATAAGAGAAAGATTTGGCAAATCAAATGTTAATATTATTGAAAGACTTGTGAATATGATTGCTGTTCCAGGGCATAGAGGAAAGAAGCATAAAGTTGTAACAAATTGGGCAACTGGAAAATATAATACAAATATGAAAATGGTTCTTGAAGCATTTAAGATTATTCAGGAAAAAACAAAGAAAAATCCAATACAAGTATATGTTGAAGCAATTGAAAAAGGCTCGCCAAGAGATGAGGTTACAATGATACAATATGGGGGTGCAAGATATCCTCAGGCAGTTGATTGTTCACCACATAGAAGAATTTCATTGGCATTAAGAAATATTGTTCATGGAGCTCAGGACAAATCATTTAATAAGAAAAAATCTTTTGTTCAAACTCTTGCTGAAGAGATAATTGCAACTGCAAATGAATCAGGAGACAGTGTTGCATTTACAAAGAAAAACGAGCTTGAAAAACAGGCTGATGCTGCTAGATAAAATTATTTAGTTTTATTTTGTTATGTTAATGATTATACTAATGTTCTTATGATATTTGTTCTTTAATAAAATCAGTAAGGCAAGTGTCTGTTTTTTTAATAATTGATCTATATAGTGTTCCATTTATTTGTGAAACAAAAAAATCATAGTCTGAATAGGAAAATCCATAATAATCTTCAGGATTAACAGTTTCTTCGAATCTTTTGAATTCTCGTCTTTCAAAAATATTGTTTAATGTACTTGATTTAATCATGCAATATGGAGTCTTTTCTTTTTCACTTATTCTTCTTTCCTTTTTCCATAATAGATTTATTAATTCCTGAGATATAAAACAAATTTGCAGAACTTCCATGTTTTTATCAAGATAATCCTGTCTTTCTAATTCTGTTGTTTGGGTTAATCTTTGATTTGCCTGAAAAAAATCATGGAAGCCAATAGCATATACTAATGGCTCGTTAATTTCCCTAAATGACTCAATCTGATAATCTTTGATTCTTGCTCCCCATCCAATATACCCAACTTTTGCTTCAATCCAAAAGTTTAATGTTGGATGAAAAAAATCCGGGGTGTTCTGCTCTCTAACTGTTGAACGCAAATCAGGAAATAAATCTTGAATCGTTCTTTCAAATTTAGTGCCTATGCTAGTACATACTTTTGACATTTAATATAAAATAAAGGGTTATTTTAAAAAGATTGAGGTTATTGCTAGTAAAATAATAGACAATAACATTTAAAAAGTATTTTTATTAAAATGTATTATTAGATTGTTATATTTTGATTAAAATAAATCTAACATACTATAATAAACAAAATGGCACAAGAAGAAAAAAAACTTACAAAAATTCAGAGACTGACAAGCAATCAGAAGAATATCAGAAATATTGCAACCTCGGCTCATATCCATCACGGAAAAACAGCTTTTACAGATAATCTTTTAGCAGCAGCAGGAATGATGGCTGCAAAAGCTGCAGGAAATCTTGATGAGGGAATGGCAACATGGCAGCATGCAGATGAGCAGGAAAGATTAATGACAGTAGATGCAGCAAATGTTTCAATGGCTCATGAGTTCCAAGGAGAAGAATATTTAATCAACTTAATTGATACTCCTGGACACGTTGATTTTTCTGGAAATGTAACAAGAGCAATGAGAGCTATTGATGGAACAATTGTTTTGGTATGTGCCTCTGAAGGAATTATGCCTCAAACAGAAACTGTTTTGAAACAGGCATTGAGAGAAAGAGTTAGACCAATATTATTTATTAATAAAGTTGACAGGTTGATAAAAGAGCTGAAAATGACTCCTGAACAGATGCAAGAAAGATTTTTTAAAATATATAAAGACTTTAATAAATTAATTGAAAAAATTGCAGAGCCAGAATTTAAAGAGAAATGGCAGGTCGATATAAATGAAGGGGCAGTTGCATTTGGAAGTGCAAGAGATAACTGGGCTTTATCAATTCCTTTTATGAAAAAGAAAGGTGTTTCATTTAAGAATATTTTTGAACTTTATAGTATGGGTGAAGAAGAAAGAAAAGAATGGACTTGGAAAAATGCACCTTTATATGAAGTAATATTAGATATGGTTATTAAACATCTGCCATCACCAATTGAAGCTCAAAAATATAGAATTCCAAGAATATGGCGAGGTGAAATTGAAAGCGAGTTTGGAAAAAGTCTTTTGAATTGCAATGCAAAGGGGCCTTTGGCATTTATAATTACGAGAATTGTTATTGATCCACGTTCTGGAAAAGAAGTTTCAGCTGGAAGATTATTTTCTGGAACATTAGAACCTGGAATGGAAGTTTATCTTAATATGGAAAAGAAAAGACAGAAAGTACAACAGGTTTTAGTTTATAATGGAATTAAACCAGAACAAGTTGATAATGTACCTGCAGGAAATGTATTAGCAATTTCAGGAATTGTAGCTGAAGTTGGAGAGACAATAACTTTGCAGCCAGAAACACCTTTTGAAGAAATAAAACATATTTTTGAACCAGTTATTACAAAAGCTATTGAACCAAAGAAAATGGTTGATTTGCCTAAGCTGGTTGAAGTATTAAGAAAAGTTGTAAAAGAAGATCCCAGCCTTAAAGTTCAAATTAATGAAGAAACTGGAGAGAATTTAATTTCTGGAATGGGTGAATTACATTTGGAAATTATTGAGAACAGAATTACTACTGAAAAGGGTTTGGAAATTAAAAGTTCTCCTCCAATTGTCGTTTATAGAGAAACAGTTGTAAGAAGATCTGAGGCAATTGAAGGCCGTTCACCTAACAAACATAATTCATTTTTTATGACAGTAGAACCTCTTGAAGATGGAGTTTATGAGGCAATTAAAAAAGGAGAAATTTCAGAAAGAAGATACAAGAAAAGAGATGATGGAATGTTCAAAAAATTAGCTGAACTTGGAATTTCAAATGATGAAATAAGAAACTATAGAGATATTTACAAGGGATGTGTTTTATTAGATGATACAAGAGGAGAAGTTCATATGATTGAAGTTATTGATTTAATTATGGATTCTTTTGAACAGGTTATTGATGCTGGGCCATTAGCAAGAGAGCCTTGTATGAAATTAAAAGTTAGAATCTCTGACATTAAACTGCATGAAGATGCAATTCACAGAGGGCCTGCACAAGTTTATCCAGCTATAAGAGATTCAATCTCAGGTGCAATGAAAGATATAGGAATTTCAATGTTTGAGCCATTGCAGATACATTTAATTGAATCTCCTAATGAATATATGAGTGCAGTTACAAAATTAGTATCAAGTAAAAGAGGACAATTAATTGATGTTATTCAAGATGAAGCAGGAGTAAAAGTAAAAGCGAAAATTCCGGTAGCTGAAATGCTTGGATGGAGCTCAGATTTAAGATCTGCAACAGAAGGACGTGGAGTTTCTTCATTAGAAGACCAGTCATTTGAAAAAATGCCAACTGAATTACAGTCAGAAGTTGTAAGAAAAATCAGAGACAGAAAAGGTTTGGCAGAGAATCAGTAAAAGTTTTTCTATAAAAAACAACATTGTATTTTTCATCAAGTTTAAGGGGTAGTAAAATAGCATCAAATATGAGTGATAAAAAGTATATATCTGATTATATAATAATTAAATTTATATATTGATTTATTTATCATTATTATGTTTTAATTAACTTAGAAAATAAGTTCTTTAAATTATATACTCAAAAAGAGGGTGTGAAAGGAGGTTAAAAAAGAGATATGGAAAAATATTTAGTTTTTTTATTAGTGTTTAGTATGGCAATATTTGGATGTATTAATGTTTCTGCAGATATACAAAACCAAACACAAAATTTAACTGTAGATATTCCTCAAGTAATTAATGTGGCAATAACGCCAAGCAGTTTAAATTTTGGGTCAGTAATTCCTGGAACAAATAATGTACTTCCAATAAATAATCCGATAAGTTTTAATGCAACTGGAAGTAATGTTGATCTAGTAATTATAACTGCTTCTGTTAGTGGACTGCCATTTGAGACTGGATTAAGAATAAATGGTGCGTCACCTGCAAGTTTAAACTTACCAATAAATTGTACTAAGGTTGCTAATATATGTAATTATGAGTTAAAACAACAATCTGCAAGCCTTGATGTTCCAGTTGGATTTACAGCAGGAACTGCAAATGGAGTAATTACATATACAATTACTGGAAGTATCCCATTATAAAATTAAAATGAAATTTTTTATTTTTTTATTTTTTATTTTAACTTTTCCGATGATTACAGCTATAGGCTTTTCTCCTGAAAATTTAGTTTATAACTCATCAATAGGCCAGAAACAATGTCAAATAGTTACCATTAATTCTGACTCAAAAAATATAATTGTGTCGGATAAATGGGCTGAAAATAAAGATACTCCTTGGAATCCAAATTTATTCAATGTGTCTGCTTCTGATAATGAACTATCAATTAGTTATGACAAAAAATTATCAATCAATGATAGAACTATTGAAGTCTGCATTTCTGGAAAAAAAGCAGGAGAGTACCATGGAATACTTTTAATTAAAGAGGAGCAAGTTGGAAATTCAGTTGTTCAGGCAGGTATTTGGATAAAAGCAGTTATATCGGATGGAAAAGATAAATCTTTTCTTTCAAGCATAACTGGAGCAGCAATTGGTTTAGGAAATACAAAGGTTATATTAGTGCCTTTAGTATTTATAATTGTAATAGTCTTACTAATAATTTATATTAAAAACAAAAAAAGAGATGAATTTAATGTCTAAATTAAAGAATTTATCAATAATCTTCGTCGCAATTATGATGATCTTCATAATTGGAAATGTACAAGCAAATAGCGAGAATATGAGTCAGGATTTAAAAGTATTAATCTTACCAAGAGTTGATATTATTTCTCCTCAGCAGAATGCAATTTATGAATCAAGACAGATTTTAATTAATCTTTCAGCAAATGGGCCTTATAGAATTCAATATAGCGATAATGGAAAAAAACCAGTTATTATATGCAATGGGAATTGCAATATGTATCATTCAAAAAGATTATTTGATGATGGAATTCATAATCTAACATTTTTTGCTTCATACAATGGATTTGGAATTAAAATTGTTAGAGTTAATAATGTAATTATTTCTTCAAAAAAACCAATTATAACAGATATAATGCCTAAAGAGGGTTTTACAGACGGAAATTTTACTGTTAAATTTCAGGATGCAAATCCAGTTTCTCTTATACTAGAATATGGGAATAAGAATACTGGATATAGAAATGCTTCTTTAGATTTAAATAATTGCAGTAATGAAAGACTAACTAAAATCTGCAATATACAAGTTAACTTAGTAAATTATAATCAACAGAATATTACATATTTATTTTATTTAAGAAATGTTGTAAATAAAGAGACAACATCAAAAATAAAGAATTTAAAGGTGGATTTTAATAATCCAATAATTAATCTTTTAAATTATACTATCTCTAAGAATAAAGTAACTTTTAATGTCAATGTTAGTGATATTAATTTTGATAAAATTTTATATTTTGATAATTACGACAGTAAACCAAAATTTTTGAATGTATGGAAAACTTTATGCTCAAAATTGACTAAAGATAATTTATGTATTCAATCAAGGTTTTTCACTAAAGGTCATCATACAGTCAATATTAAAGTTACTGATAAGGCTGGAAATTATGAAAATAAAACAATTGATTTTGATATAAATTACCCTTGATATTATTAAATAAATGTTGCAAAAAACCTAAAAAACGCAACATTTATAAACCTAAAATTTATTCAAATTATAGTTTAAATTTAATTTAATAATTTGAAGATAATTTAAATAATTACAATGGCAAAACAAAAACCAATCTTAAATGTTGTGTTTGTAGGGCATGTTGATGCTGGAAAATCAACTACTATCGGTAGATTGATGTATGATAGCGGAAAGCTTCCTGAACAGGAATTGGTAAAACTAAAAGCAGAAGCTCAAAAACACGGAAAAGCAGGTTTTGAATTTGCTTATGTTATGGATAAATTCAAGGAAGAAAGAGAAAGAGGAGTTACAATTGATCTTTCATACCAAAAATTATTAACACAGAAATTCGAAATTACAATTATTGATGCTCCTGGACACAAAGACTTTGTTAAGAATATGATTACTGGAGCTTCTCAGGCAGATGCTGCTTTCTTAGTAGTTGCTGCAAAATCTGGAGTTGAACCTCAAACAAAAGAACATTTATGGTTGTTAAAAACAATGGGTGTAACTCAATTACATGTAATAATTAATAAGATGGATGATATTGGATATGATGAAGCAAAATTCAACAAATTAAAAGAAGATGTTACAAATGAATTAAAAGGTGTTGGATACAAAGCAGATGATGTTGTGTTCTTAGCAGTTTCATCAATTAATGGAGATAATGTTTTTAAGAAATCTGAAAAAATGGCTTGGTATAAAGGACCAACTGTAATTGAAGATTTTGATAATTTCAAAGAACCTGAAAAACCAACTAATTTACCATTAAGAATGCCTATTCAAGATGTTTATGAAATTACAGGAATTGGAACTGTACCTGTTGGAAAAATTGAAACAGGAATAATGAAAGTTGGTCAGAAAATTATTGTTCTTCCTGGAAGAACTGGAAAAGGAATTCCTGGAGAAGTTAGAACAGTTGAAATGCATCATGAACAATTATCTGAAGGGGTAGCTGGAGATAATGTTGGAGTTAATCTTAGAGGAATTGGAAAGAAAGATATGGCAAGAGGAGATGTTATTTGCGATGCAGCTAAACCAGCAACAATTGCAGAAGAGTTTGTAGCAAAGATAGCTATTATTAATCATCCAACTGTAATTGCAAAAGGTTATACACCAGTATTTCATGTTCATACTGCACAAGTTCCTTGTCAGTTTGTTGAATTAATTGAAAAATATGATCCTAAAACAGGAGCTGTTGCACAGGCAAATCCAGACTTTTTGAAAAATGGAGATGTTGCTAAAGTAAGAATTAGACCAATTGGAAATTTAGTATTAGAAAAACAAGCTGATAATCCACATATGGCAAGATTTGCAGTAAGAGACGCAGGAGCAACAGTTGCTGCTGGAATATGTATTGATTTAACTGCTAAAAAAATTTAATTCAGTAAATTATTTTAATATTTATCTATAAACTTTTATTAATATTTAAAAATGAAAAAATTTATGAAGCCAATTGATCCTGAAATTGCACAAGAAATAAGAAAAGAGAAGAGAAGATTGCAAGCTTTAGCTTCTCGAATTGGAGATTTTCAAAGACATTCAGAATTAACAGATTCAAATTCTTATCGCCACACTGTTCTTGGAAGTGTGCCTGAAAGTGATTATTATGGTATAAGGGAAGAAATGATTGCTTTAAGAAAACTTGCAGCAGAATATACTGGGAGAATACCTAGAAGCGAAGATTATACTCCTGAACAATATAGAGAAAAATAATATTTGGATAACACACCATATTTTTGCCTAATTTTACATCGTTTACTTGATGATTAAGTTATTTAACTGATAATTAATTAATAATTTTCTATTATTTTTATTGCAGAAATCTTTAAATATTGATATGTACAAGTAAATAAAATGGTTTTAACAAGAGGACAGATTGAAGAAAATTTAAGGGGGAAGGGAGAGTTTGTTAAAATTGATCATCTTAATAGATTTTTAAGAGAAGCTGATAGTTTAGATATAAAAAAATTTATTCTGACTAAACTTGCCAGTATTTATGAAGAAAAAGGATTTTTATCAGATGCTGCAAGAAATTATGATGCTGCTGCCGATATTGTTACAACATTCAAGGAAAAAATTGATTTTTATATGAAAGAGGCAGAGTTATATGTTAAAATTGGAAAATTTGAAGTTGCTGATCAAGCTTTTCAAAAAGCTTATGCCTCTGGAAATTCTAAAGATAAAATTGAGTGTCAGGAAAAATACAGGAAGCTCTATTATATCGAAGCTGAAAAACATGAAAAAGCAATGATGATGAGAAAAGCTGCTGAGATTTATGAAAAAATATATTCAATGCCTCAGCCAGAAGACCAAAGGGCAAAAGCAAAGAATAAACTTCTTGATTTATATAATCGGCTTGGAAAAATTAGAGATTATAATAGACTGGCAAGCAAAGTTGAAAGTAAACCAGAAGAAAAACCGAAAATTGTTCCTGGAAGTTTTGAAGATTTGGGGATAAGAAAGTATTAAAGTTTTATAGAAACATTTAAATAAGTGAGCTCACTTATTATTTTATGACCAATATTACATTATCTATAGATGATGAAGTTTATAAAAAAATGCGAAGATTTTCTGAAATAAAATGGAGTGAATTTGTTAGAAAATGTGTTCAAAAAAGAGTTGAGGAACTTGAAAGCATTAAATCAAATATTTATGCTGATGAAGATATTCTTGCTAAAAATTGGTTAAGTGAAGAGGATGTGGTTGCATGGAAAGATTTGTAAAAGGCGATGTTGTTGTAACACCGTTCCCATTTTCAGATTTAAGATCTTTAATTAAAAGACCTGCATTAGTTGTAGCAAATCTAAAAGGTGAAGATATTATTCTTTGCCAGATTACTTCTAGAGAACATCCTGACCCTTATCAGATAACTTTAAATCAAAATGATTTTGCTAACGGGGAATTAAAAATTAATAGTTTCATAAAGCCTTCAATTCTATTTACATTGAGAGCTTCAATAATATTATACAAAGTAGGAAAAATTAATAAAAATAAGATAAAAGAGGTTGAAGATAGAATTTGTAATATTATTAAAAGTTAAAGAAAATCAGTGATTTGTGTAGCCTAAAAGAAAAAAGTTTAAAAACTCCTTTTATTCAAAAAGATTAAGGAGAAAATATGTATTCTCATGATAGATGCAGACAAGTTTGTGAAGAACTTTTAGAACCAACTGGAATTACAATCAATGGATCTAAAGAATATGATATAAAAGTTCATAATCCTAATGTATTTAAAAAAATTTTATCAAAAGGTTCTTTAGGTTTTGGAGAGAGTTATATGGATGGAGAATGGGATTGTGATTCCTTAGATGAATTATTTGCAAGAATTTTATCTAATGATGTAAGAACAAAATTAAAAAAATTAAAACCAAGTCATTTATTAACTGCAATTTTATCAAGAGGCATGAGTGTTGTAACCAACCCTCAAAGTGTGAGTAAGTCAAGGCAAGTAGGAGAACAACATTATGATTTAGGTTCGGTTTATAAGTCAATGTTAGATAAAAGAATGGTTTATTCTTGTGGATATTGGAAAAGTGATGAATTTGATTTAAATAAAGCACAAGAATCTAAACTTGAATTAACCTGTGAAAAAGTTAGATTAAAACCCGGGATGAAAGTTTTAGATATTGGATGTGGATGGGGGAGTTTTTTAAAATATGCAGCAGAAAAATATGGAATAGAAGGTGTTGGAGTATCAATTTCAAAGAATCAAGTAGAATTCGGAAATCAATCATGCCATGGACTTCCAATAAAAATAAAACTGCAGGATTATCGATATTTAAATGGTGAGGAAGAATTTGATGCAATAGTATCTTTAGGAATGTTTGAACACGTGGGTCCAAAAAATTATAAAACATTTATGAAAGTTGTTGATAGGAATCTAAAACATGGTGGATTATTTTTATTACATACAATTGGTTCAAATAATACAAAAAGTTTGGGAATGGATCCTTGGATTAACAAATATATTTTTCCAGGAGGCAAGTTACCTTCTCAAGCACAAATTGCCAGTTCTGCAGAAGGTATATTTGTAAATGAAGATTGGCATAGTTTGACAGATGAATCTGGAAGTTATTATGATAAAACTTTAATGGCTTGGCATAATAATTTTAAAAATTCCTGGTCAGAACTTCAAGAACAATATGGAGAAAGATTCAAGAGAATGTGGGATTATTATTTATTATCCTGCGCTGGAAGTTTTAGGTCTAGAAATACTCAAACCTGGCAGGCAGTTTTCTCAAGGAAAGGCGAGGTAAGTGGTTATAAGAGCATTAGATAAAACATTTATCATAAAGTTTAAAAATAGACTATTTATCCATTGATCATGAAAACTATTTCAATTCCACATGATTTACCTCTTGAAGATTTAGAAGAAGCAGTTAAACATGCTTTTTTCAGAGTTGAGGGAGATTTTGGAGTACTTAAAGGGACATCTACAAACGAAGTTTATGATCCTCATCCAGAATGTTTCGGATTTAGGTGGAAAGATATTAATTTTAAAGGAATAGGTATGAGAAAATTTGAGATAACACTTTATCCTTCTTCAGTTGATAATAACAGATCTCTTGGCTTTCTTTCTTTAAATTTTCCTCTTGGTTCAAATGGTTTTTCTTCAGCTTATGAAAAAGAATTAAGAAATCAAATAAAACCGTTAGAAGAATATTGGTTAGCAAGAAGAAGACTGAAAGTTTATGAAGAAAAGAATTAAGAGAATACCTCCGAAAACTTTTTAAATCCTGATATGTGCTCTATTATATTAGAAGCATAACGAGTAGATTAGTTAAGGATTAAACTTTAACATTATATTCACATTCACCTTTGTTTTATTTAAGGTATCAGACAGTGCACCTTAATAGGTCAATAACTTATTAAAGTAAAGAGCAGAAAGCTCGTTTTTATTTCTAATAATGAAAACATGAAAATTGTTTTCGAATTAAATAAATGTAAGGAGGAAAAATAAAAAATGGCAAAAATAAGTCCGGTATCAATTAAATATATGATACATGCTAAGTTTGAAGCAATAGGTCCGGTTGAAAAGCCTGACGTAATCGGAGCTCTATTTGGGCAGACAGAGGGTCTTCTTGGAAGTGAACTTGAAATAAGAGATCTTCAGAAAGAAGGAAAAATTGGAAGAATTGAAGTTGAAACTGAATCTGCTAATGGTAGAACAATTGGAAAAATTTACATCCCAACTGCTTTAGACCAATCAGAAACAAGTTTGATTGCTGCTGCAATTGAAACTATTGAGAGAGTTGGACCTACAGAAGCAAAAATTGAAGTTGAAAAAATTGAAGATGTTAGAGGAAATAAAAGAGAATATATTTTGGAAAGAGCTAAGAAACTGCTTGAGTCAATTGACGGAAGCACAAATTCAAAAGAAATCTCTGGATTACTTAAAACATCATCCAGAGCTTCAAAATTATCAGAATATGGTGATGAAAAGCTTCCTGCAGGAGAATTAACTGAACAAGAAATAATTGTTGTTGAAGGAAGAGCAGATGTTCTAAATCTTTTGGAAAATAGAGTTTACAATGTTATTGGAATGAATGGCACAAAACTACCTAAAGATGTTATTGAACTTAGCAAAAACAAAACAATTACCCTTTTCCTTGATGGAGATAGGGGCGGAAGACTAATAGCAAAGAATGTTATTGAAAATGCAAGTATTGATTTTGTTGCATTTGCTCCAGATGGAAAAGAAGTTGAAGAGCTTAATGGAAAAGAAATTTTAGCTGGTTTAAGAAAGAAAATTCCTGCAAAGGAATTTTCTTCTTATTCCCATTTTTCTGCAAAAGAAAATTATACAGAAAAATACGAGGATAAAAAAGAAGTAAAAACAATTGATAAAGTTGAACTTAGAAAATTACTTCATGAAAAAGTTGAAGGAAGTGATAAAATATATTTAATTGATGGAAATTTGAATGTTATAAAAAGCACTGCAAAAACAAGAGCAGTTTATGAAATTTCAAGAACAAAAGATATTGCAATTGTTGCAGTTGATGGAAAAGCAACAATGCAGATTGTAAGGGCTGCTGAAGAAGCAGGATGTGGATATTTGGCTGCAAAGAACTTCGTGGAAGTTAAAGACAGCAGATTAGAGTTTATTAGTTTCTAATTCTGAAAGAATTAATAGTTAATATTAGGAAATTTATTATATAACTGTAAAGTAATAACAAATGTGAAGATTTAAATACTTCTCAAGACACTATAGATTATGACAAATAAAACAGGTAAAGCATATGCTTTTTTTGATTGTAATGCATCAAAAGGAGAAATTGAACAAAAAATTCCATTAATTAGGGAACGTGTTAAAACTGCAAATGCACTAGAGCTTTCATTAATGGAGAGAACAGATACATTGACCGGAGATGCTCAGTTACTTCAAATTGCAAAAGAAGCTAAAGAATCAGGAATAAGATATGTTATGGAAGCAAACTATCCAAATGCAACTAATTGTCAAACTGCAGAGGAATTGGCCTCAGTTTTAAATCAAGCTTATCAATCTCAATTATATCAAAAAGGAGAACAATTTAGGGGAAAAATTGTTTACAAAGATAGAGAAAGATATGTTTTTAGAGAATAAAAAACTCCATCATTCAACTAATCTTTTATAAGGCGAGGAATTCTAATAAATAATATGGAAGAAAATATACTAATTCCAAATAAGGACGAATTTGAAAGCAAAATTGCAATTTTCAAAGATGAAGGAATAGAAAAAATACATATTATTTCGGATTTTGATAGAACTTTAACAAAAGCATTTGTAAATGGTAAAAAATTTCCGTCAATAATTTCTCAACTCTATGATGGAAATCATTTAACTGAAGAATATACAAAGAAAGCTCAAGCATTAAGGGATAAATATTATCCCATTGAGATTAATCCAAATATTCCAATTGAAGAAAAAAAGAAAGCCATGGAAGAATGGTGGAGAACCCATAAAAAACTACTAATTGATTCAGGATTAAATTTAACTGATATTCAAGATATTGTTAATAATGGAAATCTTGAGTTTAGAGAAGGAGCAGAAGAATTTTTTGATTTAACTAAAATTAATAAAATCCCTTTAGTTGTTTTTTCATCAAGTGGTATTGGGGAGGCGATTCCTCTTTATTTTAAGAAGATAAATAAGAATTATGATAATATACATATAATTACTAATTCAATGGAATATAATGAAGAGGGTAAGGCGATTTCTATAAAAGAGCCAGTAATCCATGTTTTTAACAAAGGAGAAATTGCATTGAAAGGATTACCGATTATGAATAAATTAAAAGATAAGAAGAATGTAATCCTTCTAGGAGATAGTTTAGGAGATTTGGATATGGTTAATGGATTTAATTACGAGAACATTATCAAAATAGGATTTTATAATTATGAAGAAGAAAGTTTAGAAGATTTTAAGAAAAATTTTGATGTTATAATCTTAAATGATGGAAGTATGACTTTTATTAATAGTCTACTAAAACAAATTGGTTTAATGGATTAGTTTCAAAAATAAGTAGCTTGTTAGAAAAGCGATTAAATATTAATTCTAGTTTTTATGTTAAATCTGTTAAACTATGGATTTATAAACCCATTAAAACTACTTGGAGGAATACATAAGACATCAAACGATCTCTTAGGTATTAACAATTAAATATATCGGAGGATTCAATAATATGGGATTCAAAAATTTTGGAGGATCAAGAGATAATTTTGGTCCAAGAGAAATGCATAAAGCTGTTTGCAGTAAATGTAAAAAAGAATGTGAAGTACCATTCAAACCTATAGAAGGCAAACCAGTTTACTGTAAAGAATGTTATGCAACTATGGCTAAACCTAAAAGATTTTAATTCTTTTTAGCAGTTTAGTTTAAATTTTTTATTTTTTTTAAATATGCCTACTCACATTTTGAGTAAAAACTAAATCTGTTGGATACCAACAGATTTTTAAACAATTTATCCTTAAATAAATAAGGAAAAATGAAAAAGAGGTTTGGAAAAGGGACTGTTATCATTGGAATAATTATTCTTGTTATACTTGTTGCTGCTATTTATCTGACTTTTATATACACTCCTAAATGCAGTAATATTGCCTGCTGGGAAAATAAACTGCAGAGCTGCAAAAGAGCTGAATATACTGCTGATAAAAATGATGTTGTGTGGGCATATGAAATTGAAGGCAAATCAGGGGGAAATTGCAAAGTAAATGTAAAAGCTCTTGAGGTAAAGCAAGGACTTACAAGTGCAATTAGTCTTGAAGGAAAAGATATGGATTGTTTTACATCTTTAGGAGTAATCAGCACTCTGGAATCAAATCCTAATCTTTGCCACGGCATATTAAAAGAAGAAATGCAAGGAATAATAATCAATAAGTTGCATCAGTATATACTTCAGAACATTGGATCAATAAGCCAGGAGCTTACAGGAATTGAAGGAGTTACACAACAGACAGCTGGACAGAATAATACTAATTCTAGTTTGTGAATGTTTAAATAGGCTTAAAGGCCAGGACTTAGATGGAACGAAAAGCAGAAATACGTGTTGGAGATATTTTTGAACAAGAATGTAAAATATGTAATGTAGTTAGACCTATGAGATTTGATGGGCTTTTAATCTCAAATGAAACTTTAGAATCGGCACCAGCTGGATTTTATGATGATTTAAAAGATCTTGGAAGTTATACATGTCAAATTTGCTCTGGAACATTTTCTTTTCCCACTAGAATATCATACACAGAATAATACTAATTCTAGTATGTGAATAAAAAAATTGAAAACAAATTATACTCTTTTATTTAATAGATTTTTTAAACTTCTTAATCTTTGATTAAGTATGGCAATCTTATTCGGACCTGGGGGACTTGGAGGTGTAAAAGAAGCTATTAAAAATCTTGAAGAGTATAATAAGCTTGGGCTTAAAGCTTGCGAAATTGAATTTGTATATGGGATTTATATTAAAGAAAGTGAAACAAAAGAAATAAGAGAAACAGCTGAAAAATTTGGCATTGAACTTAGTATTCATGCACATTATTGGATAAATCTTAATTCTGAAGATAGTAAAAAAATTGAAGAAAGTAAAAAAAGGATTCTTGATTGCTGTAGAATTGGAGAAGCTTTGGGTGTTAAGAAAGTTGTATTTCACCCGGGATTTTATGGAAAAAAGGACAAGGAAGAGACCTATGAAACAATAAAAAAGCAGATTATTGAAATACAAATGGAAATTGAAAGGAATAAATGGAAAATCAAGTTAGCTCCTGAGACAACTGGTAAAGTGAATGTTTTTGGAAGTGTAAATGAAATACTTAGTTTGGTTAAAGAAACAAAATGCTCGTTTACAGTTGACTTTGCGCATTTATTGGCAAGAAGTAATGGAAAAATGAAATATAGTGAAATGGTTGATAGTTTTAGGGAGTTTAAGGAATTACACTGCCATTTTTCTGGAATAAACTATGGATTAAAAGGTGAAAAAAATCATCTAATTACACCTGAAAAAGATTTGAAAGAGCTAATAAGATTGTTGGAAAAGGCAGGGAAAAGAGCAGTTATAATTAATGAGTCTCCTGATCCAGTAGGAGATTCAGTTAAAGGGCTGAAGATTTATGAAAAGCTAAATTAAAAAACAGGATAAATAATCACTAATCTCTTGAGCAGTTTCTTCAGGATTATATGGGAGATTAATTAGATTTATTAGGGGATCGGCATATTTTCTTGCTGTATCTGATAATTCTTTATCTGCTAATAGCACAATTGGTAAATTGCAAGATTTTAGCAATTTTATTACTCTGCTTTCAAATAATCTCTTTCTTAATTCATCTCCCCTAAGATCATAAAATAGTCTTGTATCATAAAATAGTCTTGTATCATAAATCATTACGTCATATTTTAATGGTTCTCTTATTACCTCTTTAATTGCACGAGACATTGCTATATCATTTACATAGTCAACTTCATGCCCTTGCCCTTTTAACAAGCTGACCAAATTTTCGTGCTCATTTATCTTAGGAACTTCTATTAATCCACCAAAAAGGATTTTTGCCATGCAGTTTCATAGATTGCTTATTTAAAAGATTTATTGTAATAAGTTAATTAAATACTAAAACCCTTTTTCAAATCAACTAAAAGAGCTTTATTGAAAAGCGGTTTTGCTTTCAAAAGTTTTTCAGAAAAAACTTTTTTGTCTTTTATTGATTTTTGAATTATTGAAAGAGGAACAATTGAAATTTTATATTTTCCTTTTTCAATTATTTTTGAAAGACTAAATGAAGCAGCTAAAACTTCAATATTTTTTGCTTCATTAGATAAAATATAAACTCCTCTTAACTCTTCCATGAAAGGTTCTAGAATTTTAAGTATATTTCTTTTAATATTTTCAGGATTATTTATTACAATTACTCTTACTTCTGCTCCTAAAAGATACTTAGGAAGCAAAACTCCTGCACTATTACCTACTTTAATTGCCCGACGGTAAAATCCTTTATTTTCATTTCTTTCCATTGTTATAACATTGTTATAACTGTATTTAAACATTGCTATTTAGTTACTAGATAGTGGTATTCAGATGTGTTGTCACCACAAAGTTTATAAATGAATATAATGTATCAATTTTAATCTAAATTTAATCTAAAAAGCAAAAAAATAAAAATGAAATCAAAACTTATTTTGGTTTCTTTGGTAGCGATTCTAACATTTGCAATGTTGGGGTCTTTTGCAAGCGCAATAAGTTCACTTGATTTATCAAATCAATACGTTGAAATTGATAGATTACCTGCAACAGGAAATGTTGCTGTTGTTGCTGGACAGACATATCCGGTAGAACTATGGTTCACTGCAAACGAAAATGCAAGTGACGTAGTTATATCTGCATGGATACAAAGTCATACAAGCGACAGAGTAGAAATTAATTTCGCTGACTTGATATCTGGAAGCGATTACAAAGCAAAGTTTGATTTAAAGACTCCAGAAGACATGGATCCTGAAGAAGCTTTAACTCTTTATATAAGAGTTGAATCAGATGCAGGAACATGGGAAGATTCTTTCAATTTGAGAGGACAAAGAGAAGCATACAATCTTGATGTACTTTTAGTTGATATGGATCCAAGTGCAAAAGCAGGCTCAACTGTACCAATTGATGTAGTTATCAAAAACATGGGAAGACATGAATCAAAAGACACTCTAGTGAGTGTTAAAATACCTGAACTTGGTATTTCAAAAACAGCTTACTTTGATGACTTATACCCTGTTGACGAATGTGACTCAGATAATGGCTGTGATCAGACAAACTCAATGGAAAGAAAAATTTTCTTGACATTGCCTGAAACTGCTGAAGCTGGTTCATATAGAGTTGAAATAACTGCTTCAAATGAAGATACACAATCTACAGTAGTTAAGACATTGGAAATAACAGCAGAAACAGCAGTTAGAGGACAAGCTTTAGCAAATCCTTCATCTGAAACTTTCGCTGTTGGAGAAGAAGCTGTATACCAACTTGTTCTAGTTAATTCTGGAAGCAATGTTGCAATATACACTATAGCTCCTGAAGCATCAGATGCATTGAGTGTAACACTCAGCGATTCTGTTGCTGTAGTTCCAGCTGGATCTAGCAAAACTGTTAACGTGTATGTAAAAGCAAATAGAGAAGGAACATTTGGTTTTGCAGTAACTGCAACTTCAGATAACTTATCTCAGAAAGTTAATTACACAGCAACTGTTAGTGGAAAATCAGTAGTAAACAGCAATAATATAATTGCATTGACAATTGTTCTTGCAATAATCTTTGTTGTACTAGTGATTGTATTGATAGTATTGCTAACAAGAAAACCACAGAAATCAGAAGAATTCGGAGAAAGTTACTACTAAAATTATTTACTTTTTTTTATTTTTTTAATTTAACTTTTTCCTTTTTCTTTTTTTATTAATATTTAAAAATAAAAGAGACGATAAATTAAATGGACACAGAAAGACAAAAGCACATTGAAGAAATAACAAAAGAGCATGAATTAAGGATTAGAAGCATAAGAAAGAATAAAGGGATTGAATCTGGTTTGTCTTCTTGCATTATGGTGTCTGGTTTTATGTCTAATTTTGATATTATTAAGTATGGTGGTATGGCTGTTCTTTGTGCAGAGTCTGTTTATTATGGCAGAGAGAAGTATAATGAAAAAAGAGCGTATCGAGACATGTTAGATTTATATCATAGCTTAGAAAGCTTTGATGATTTTGATCAAGATAAGTTTGATTAACTATACTTAAAACTTATATATTATTATCTTAATTATGTTTATAAATATTAAAGAACTAATAGAAAAATGAAAATTCTTGAATTAACAAATTACTCTGCAGGAGGATGTGGTGTTTTTGAAAGAGCAAAACAAGAATCGCTGCTCTTGTCAGAAAAAGGATATGAAGTGCAAATCTTCAGCTCAAATTTCACTAAAGGGAGCAAAGAAATTGCTCCTGAATTTGATAAAATTGGGGGAGTTATTATAAGGAGATTCTCTGGAAAAAAATTAGGTGGTGAAAGTTACCTAAAATGGAATTTTGAGGAAGCAGCACTTGAATATAAACCTGATATTATTATAGCTCATGGTTACCGGCATTTGCATACATTTAAGGCAATTAAAGTTGCAAAAAGGCTGAATGCCCGAATATATTTAGTAACTCATGCACCTTTTGCACGAAGTGAAACAAGAAAGTCTTATGAAAATATTATTGTTTGGACATATGACAAGTTTTTTGCACCCTCTTACCTTAAAAAGTTTGATAAAATAATTGCCATTTCCAAATGGGAGTTGCCATTTTTAAAAGATTTAAAAATCCCTGAAGAAAAAATAGAATATATTCCTAATGGAATTCCAGATGAATTTTTCTCAATAAAACCAAATAAATCAAAAACAAGAATGTCTAAACTGCTTTATTTTGGGAGAGTTTCTAAGATAAAAAGAATAGAAACTATAATTAAAGCACTGGCTTTAATAAAAAATAAAAATTTCACCTTAGAAATAGCAGGTCCAGGAGAAGAAGAGTATGTAAATGAATTAAAAAAGATAATTATGGACTTGCATCTTGAAGAAAAAATAAAGTTTACTCCTGCAATCTATGATATAAAAAATAAAATAGATAAAATTGATTCAGCAGATATTTGTATACTAGCATCAAAAACAGAAGGAATGTCTCAGAGCCTTGTTGAATATTTATCACGGGGAAAAATAGTAATTGCAAGTAATAATCTAGGTAATGCAGACTTAATTGAAAATAATAAAAACGGATTCTTATTTGAAGTCGACAATGAAGAAGAATTAGCAGAATTAATTAATGGTCTTTCAGATAAAGATGAAAAAGAACTTAATGAGATAAGAAAACAAGCACGAGTTTCTGTTGAAGGATTTGCCTGGAGTAAAATAATTAAGAAAATTGAGAATCTGGTAAAACTTTGAAACGAGTATAGATAATTATTTGGTATTAAAAAAGATATGATTTCTAAATTGTAATAGAATTTATAAATAGATATAATTTTGAAATAAAATGAGATTTTTAGATTATTTGAAAGAACAATTTAAACCAGTCTTGCCTGTAAGGCAAGATATTATCGAAAGAGAAAGATATTTTAATGAACAAGATAAATCAAGAGAATCATGGGTTTTAGATCATATCTATTTATGTGAAGGAGGATTAGAAGCTTTAAAACAACATCCGGATTTTAATGCAATTGGTCAAGGAATAGAATATGTTATTGCTTCGTATGAATCGCCTAATGGTAAAAGAGGACCCTGTAAACCTGTGTCTGTTAATATTTTAATGGACTCTGATGAGAAAATAAGTGTAAATTTATTGGAGAAAAAATTAAAATTAGATTTGTATACAAGAGGATGTAATGCAGGTGTTTTTTATATAAGACATCAAAAGGGCAAATTCTTATATGCAGAAGCTGTGCCAGCTACTCTTTCTGGAGAATAAACTTTTCACAAAGTATATCAAAAAAGATATACTTTCTTAATCTGCAGTCTTCCAAAGAATTTCAAAATTTTCTTTATAACTTTTGCTAATTTCTTCGCTTTTTATTAAAATTGCTAAAGGGCTTTCTAAATTCCACATAGTGATTAAAACAGAATTATTGTAAGTTATTGTTCCTGTCAAAGAAACAGATTCAATTGGAAAGAATCTTATTTTAGAAAGCTTTAGAGACGGTCCATTTTTTATTCTTTCTTTCGCTTCAGGGGTTTTATTATAGATAATCCTTATCGGGATTTTTAATTTAATTCTTTCATTATGCCAGTGCTCTAAAAAATAAGGCAAAAGTTTATATCCTACTCCAGAAGAACCGTAGATTAGAATTTCTTTTGGTCTTTCTTTTAATATATAAGACATTGCGGTTTTCATTCCTTCTTTTCCTTCAAATACTTCTACATTTGCTTTTTTTGTAGAAGAAAGATTTAGTTTATTGAGTTCAGGAATAATATCTTTTAGTTCGCTTTCTTGTCTTTCTTTTTGTTCTTTAAAATTATCTAATATTTTATCTGGATTAACTGCTTGAAAATATTTTTTCCCTGCTTTAATTGTGTAAGAGATAAATCCTTTTTCAACTAAAACTTCTAAATAATCATATATAGATGATCTTATAATATTTGTCTGTTTTGCTAATTGATTAGCTAAGCTAGGACCTTCTTTTAATAATGAAATATAGACTTTAGCTTCTTTCTCTTTTAATCCAATTTTTTCTAATTGTGTGATGTCCATACATCTCAATAGATATAATGCCTTATAAATGTTGTGGATAAATCATCAACATAAATATAAATACTAAAACAATTTATAGTTATTATCAAGTAGTTACATAATAACTACTTGAAAACCTTTCGTTCATAAAATGAAAGGAGGTAAAAATAAAATGGCAAAAACAAAAAAAGTTAAAAGAGAAACAAGACCCTTATCAGATGATGAAAAAGAGTTTAAAAGACTTACTCGGGATTTTGGTATGAGTTATATACAAGCAAATAATGAGATGGATAATAGAAGGTATACTGAACAGCGTTTTAGAGAGAGTCAAGTGACTAACGATGGAAGTAGACTACCAGATCGTAGTAAGTATGACTAAGGAAGAAGAATAAACAACTTTAATTTGGGAGCTTCGCTCCCCCTTTTACTTTCTTAATTAAACTCTTTTTTTTACAAAGTATATTCTTTAGGGTAATGTTTTACGCAAAGTAATAAAAGTACAACTTCTGGTGGACCGTATCTAAAAATTTACTAAAATGTCTATAATGATTAAATTAATTCTTTTGGAACTTCGTATTTCTTATCTGAAAGTACAATATCCTGTGTTTGAGATATAGCTCTTTTACATAATGACATCATTTCATCATATTGCTCTTCAACTTCTTTTATTTTTATGTTAGGACCATATCTTGCCTCTTCCCTTTCATCAACAGCACTTTTATTTTCTTTTTCTTTGTAGACAATAATTTTATTAATAAACTCATCATCATATTCAATTAAACCTTTTTCTTTAACATATTTGATAAACAAGGCTGTACATCTTTGACTTCTTGTCTCTACTCCGAATTTACATAAAATAGCCAAAGCACAATAATATAACGAATAATACCATTCTTCTGGAATTTTATAGTCTGAACCAGCATTCTTATATATTTCACAAAATCTTAAACTGTCTCTCGCTTTGTCCAAATATTCTTCTGCTTTTTTCAGCGATGGCTCAACAATAAGCAATCCTTTATGTTTCTTTCCTTTTTCCTCTTCTTTTCTAGCAGATTCAAAGCATTCTTTAATTTTTATGCTCATTCTGAAATTTCTTTGATAAATTTTATAAAATTTTCTTGTCCAAACAAGATTATTCCTTTTTTTAAAGCTTCAATATATGCCTTATTTTTATTTTTTAATTCGTGTTTTAATTCTTTTTCTGTGAGGTTTATAGCATGTATTTTCTTGTTTTGTGTTATTTGTATATCTGTTATTATTTTGCTTATCTTCACAAAACTTTTTTCATTTGAAACTAAACCTAAAATATCTATATCATTAGCTTCTTTTGGAGAGTGAAGTATGCTTCCAAATAAAATTAAAAAACTAACATGATTTTCAAGCTCCTTAAAATTATATCTCCATTTATTTTGTTTTAAAGCATCTTCTGTAAGTAAAAGAGATAAAGTCTTTTCTAATATTAAATTATCCCAATTAAGACTTACTTCTTGAACACTAGTTTTTTCAGGTCCTATTGAGGTTAGTATAATAAGATTTTCTTTTTCCAGTTCTTTTAATATTTTCCATGACCCAACTCTGCTTATCCCTCTTTCTTTTGAGAGGGAGGTTACTGTATGCTTTTTGCTAATATCCTTTAATAAGATTTTCAGTATTTCATAAGATTTTTTAATTGCCATAGTATTAATGTTTTAGTTAATAACTATTAACTTATTAGTTAATAGCTTATTTAAACCTTTCTTTCCTGGTTTTTTCATCCCATTTATATTCCATTACAAATAATTTAATACAGTCTATCTAAGAGCGATTTGCACATTGGAAATTTATTTGCTAGAATATCTTGATCCTCTTTTGTAAATGGAATTAATTCTCTCATTTTTTTATATTTAATTTCTATCTCTTTGATTAATCTTTCTTTATCTTTAATTTCTAATCTTTGGGATATTGCAGATGGCCTTAAATTATAAGGATATTCGCAAAATTGCCATGTTCCTTTTTTTTGTTCAAGCGTCTTTATCGGGGGCATATAAACTGGATTATCTAATAATTCAAGAACACTGAAATGATCTGGAAATTCTCTTGAAAAAGAAGGTTTAATCATCTCATATGTGATTAATTTTAATGCTCCGCCGCCCCCATATCCTCCCGCAAAATCTGCAGAGCTACTATCACGCAAACCACGAGTTCTATATCCTCTTCCCAATACAACCTTAAGTTCATCACCTATCTGTATATCAAGATCAGTTCTATTTGTATAAAATACAGGTTGTTTTTGCTCTTTAATTGCCCCTTCAACAAGATCATTAATAAACTTGTCTTCATCTTGTATTCTTTCTTTTGTCATTGATCTCATTAAATAATCTCTAGCTTCTTGTTCAAACTGAGAAACAGTTTTTGAAGGATTATGAAAATCAACATCCCACCAACTAAACCCCCGTTGTGTGCAACCATATCCATTCCCTGTAAAATAATAATTAGGGATCTTCTCTATTGGAGGGTATCCTTCCCGATTATAATCATTAGGAAGTATATCTCTAACCCTAATTTTAAATTCATTTGTCATTTTTTTAACTCCTTAATAGTTATTACATAAATAATATATATTTATATTTATGTTGTTTATTATAAACGACAGATTTATAAAACAAAAAATATTAATCTTTTTATGAAAGAAGAAATACTGAAATCGTTAGGGTTAAGTGACAAAGAAACCAAAATGTACTTAGCTAATCTTCAGTTGGGAAGCAGTTTAGTTGAAAAAATTGCAAGATTTGCTAGACTGAACAGAACTTCAGCTTATGATTTACTTAAATCTCTCGAGCAAAAAGGATTTGTTAGTTATACTATCCAATCAGGAAAAAGGTACTATCAAGCTACTCAACCAAATAAATTAATTGATATTCTAAGAGAAAGAGAGACTTTGGTTAAAAAAATACTTCCAGAATTAAATTCCCTTTCACAAAGTGCTGGAACAAGACCTAATGTTGAAGTTTATGTAGGTAAAGATGGACTTAAAACTATTTTTGAGCAAATTCTTTCTGAAGCTCACTCTTTTTCTTGTATTGCGTCTAAAGACCATTTATTTAATTTATTCGAATTTTACTTTCCTAATTTTGTTGACCGAAGAAAGAAAAATAATATTAAAGTAAGGATTATTAGCGAAACTCCACCATTTGATAAAACTGCTCCCTATAAATTGATTAATAAAAAAATTAAGACTGCAACATGGTTATATAATGGAAAAATTGCAATGGTTTCCTTAGAAGATAAAGAACCTATAGGGATTTTAATTAATGAAAAAAACTTTTATGAAACTCATAAGATGATGTTTGACTTACTATGGGATAGTTTGTGATTTATTTTATTTATTCAAAAAATAATTAAATCCCCTAATTTCAACCACATCATCTTAAAAAAATATTATTAAGCTTTTAAACTAATTATCTTGCTGATTCCGCTGTTCATTGATACTCCATAAATTACATCAGCTCCGGAAATTATTGAATCATTGTGGCTTATGATAATATACTGGCCGTTTTGGATATATTTTTTCAGAAGATTTGCCAGAAGTTCTGAATTTCGTTTATCTAGAGCTGCATCAATTTCATCCAAGATATAGAAGCAATATGGCTTGTATTCTTGTATTGCAAATATAAGTGACAGAGCAACAAGGGTCTGTTCTCCACCAGATAAAGAAGTCACATCAAAATATTTTCCTTTTGCAACTTTAATCGTTATATTTACTCCTCCTGCAAAAATATCTTCTGTATTTTCTATTTCAAGGAAAGCATGCCCCTTTACACTTAACTGACTGAAGTTTCTTGTGAATAAATCATTAATGGCTGTAAATGTCTTCATAAATGTCTTTTTTTTCTTAATATCTATTTCATGAATAATTTTAAGGATTTCATCACGTTCTTTTTCAAGCTGTTCAACTTTCTGAGATATACTTTCATATTCCTGCTTAATTGTATCATAAGTTTCTAAAGCCCTTAGATTTACAGAGCCAATTGTTGAAAGTGTCTGTTCGCTTTTCTGAAGGCGCTCTTGCAAAGATTCAATGCTTCCGGGAATTAATTCTAAATTTTCGAAATCTCTAAATTCAAATTCAAATGATTCTTTTTTAGCTGATTCCTGGGCTGAAGTTATTTTCAGATTATTAATTATTTCATCAACTCTTGTTAGAGCATTTTGCTGATTAACAAGGAATATGTTCTTTTGCTTAATTTTATCCTGCAGAACTGTTCTTTCTTCAAACATTTTTTTGAATTTTTCATTAAGCAATTTTGAGGCTTTTTCTTTTTCAGAAAGTCTTTTATCGTTTTCTTTTAAATCCTCAGATATTCTAGTAATCTCACCATCAATTTCCTTTTTATCTTTTAATATATTTTTAATAACATTCTGAATGTTTTCAACTTCTCTTTCCTTATATAAAATTGCAGTATCTAAATTTTCATCTGTTCTTGAGGATATTTCCTGCATTTCGAAAAATAACTTTTGGTATTTCTGTTCAATAATATCCTTTTCCTGAACTTTTCTTTCAATTGATCTCTTTCTATCTTCAAGCTCAGATATTTCCTTTTTAATAGAATTTTCATCATCAACTAAATGTTTAACCTGTGATTTTTTTTCTTCAATTGTTCTTAATTTTGTCATATCCTGTTGTTTTTCAAACAGTTTTTTCTGCATTTCCTGCATTTTTGCTTTAGAAATTGATATTTTATCATCAATGGATAAAATCTGACTATTAAATGAACTAATATCTTCCTGCGATTTTTTAATTCTTTCATCAGAATAAGAAATAACGTGTGTAACATGTGATTCAGTCAGCTTGCTCTGGCACAGTGGACAGATATCTGATTTTGGCATTTGGGTTTTTAATCTTTTATTTCTCTCTAATTCTGCTTCTGAAACTGACACTTTCTTGCCAATTTCATTTTTATGATTATTAAGCTCTTCATTTTCTTTTATTAAAGAATCAATCTGAGATCTTATTGAGTTGATCTGTGAGTTGCATTCATCAAGTGAGTGAGAAGAAATATTCTCTGACATTTCACGAATCTGATTAATGATAAATTTTGATTCATTCTGAAGTTTCTGAATAAGCTTTTCTTTATCTTTTATCCTATCACGGATTGCATTAAACTCTGTTTGGGCAGAATATAATTTTTCACGTTCATCCTGTACTTTATCTAATTCTTGTTTTGCCCTTTTAAGCTCATTTTGTCTTTTAGACATCTTTGGGCTTTCTTTTTTAAGATTTTCTAATTCATAAAGAATATCATTCAAATTTACTTCTAATTCTTTTTTCCTTATCTCATTATCTGCAATTTTTTTCTCAAAGTTTTCTTTTCTTGCCCGATCTGCAGCTAATTTAACATTTAAATCAGTTATTTCTTCATTTAATGATTCTCTTTCATATCCGGTTGTTTTTTGTATATACAAATTTATCTCATTGATTCTTGTCTCAATTAAAGCAATTTCACTATTTATTGACTCAGTTTCCTGTTTTATTTTGTCTCGGTATTTTTTATTTTTTTCAATTTCTTTTGTTGTATTTTCAATTTCCTTTGATCTTTCATCAATATTCTTTTTTAAAATTGAAGCTTTACATTGTTTTACGAGCTTTTCAAGTTCTTTAAATCTCAGAGCTTGTTTTCTCTCTTGCTCAAGATTTCTTAAATATGCTGTTCTTTCTCGTAATACTGCATTTACTTCTTTTAATTTCTGTTCAGTCTTTTCAATTTCCTGAAGTGATTTTTGTTTTCTTGATTCATAAACTGAAATTCCTGCAACTTCTTCTATAATTTCTCTTCTTTCTTCAGGATGCATTTTTATTAATCTGGCAATTTCTCCCTGAAGAACGATATTAAATCCATTAGGATCAATGCCTGCTCCTGCAAGGAGCTCTATTATTTCCTGCCTTGTTTTTGTTTCATTATTAATTTTGTAAATTCCGAGACCGTTTCTTCTTACAATTCTTTTAATAATTACCTCTTGATCATTAATTGCAAATGCCTTGTCTGAATTGTCAAATATTATTTCTACAGAAGCTTCATGCGCTGGTTTTTTTTCATGGCTTCCCTGAAACATAAGATTTGCTGCCTTAGCTGCACGCATACTTTTTATACTTAAACGACCAAGAACAAAGCAAAGGGCATCTGAAACATTCGACTTTCCTGAACCATTTGGACCAATAATTACATTGATTCCTTTATCAAAAGGTATTTCTGTTCGGTTTGCAAAGCTTTTGAAACCATGTATCACCAGCTTTTTAACATAGGCCATTATATAATTAATTTTTGAACGTATTTAAAAATATCTAAGTCAAAAGTTATGGATAGGAAGAAATAATTTCTAATAATGCATCAAACATAATTGGCTTTACTATATGCCTTCCAGACCCTTTTGGTTTTTCGTCATAGCATGAAAAACTTATTATTGGAACAGATGGATTGAGTTTATTTGAGAGATTAATAATATCTTGACCTTCTATTTGATGTCTACAAAAATCTCCACCATTACGGCTATCTTCATTATTACCTAAAGAACAGTCAACAATTAAAAGATCATATTTAACTCTTCCTTGCTCTATTGTATCATAAGCTTCGGGGCCATTTTCGTAGGCAAAGATATTATTATACCCCTGATACCCTAATAATTCTTTTAACTGGAATGCAAAGTCATCATCTACTACTAAAATTGATTTTCTTTTTTTGGGTTCAGATGGTTTCATGAATTTATTAAGACAATACCTTTTTAAAGGTTTATTTCTTGGGTTTTTTATGGTAAATGCTATTAATTCAGCTTATGATGTAAGAAATATTGGATATTTAGCTGTGCCTTTGATAATTGAATTAAGAAAAGCAAATAAAACTTATGTTAAAATAACGAGTGATAGAATTAATAAAACTCCTGAAACAAATTATCCTGGATTGGAGTATAAAGTTGGAGATAGATTAGATTTAAGAGTATAAAGAAGTTTGATAACATACCATAATTTCACCTGATTTTATATTGTTTAAGTTAATTTGCTCGTTATAACTAAAACAACTTTTTCTGGGTTTTATGGCTTTTGTGCTTTTTTATTGTTCCCCATGACTCTCGAAAAATTCCTTTGTCTTTATACTTGTCATATTGCTCGTAAATAAATTTTCTTGTTATTGGGTCACTTGAATATCCAGAGCCAAAGTCAACTCCTAATTCTTTTTTTATTTTTTCAATTTCCTTGTCCCTTGTTGTCTTTGCAATTATGCTTGCTGCTGAAACTGAAACATGATTTACATCTGCTTTATGCTCACAAATAACTGTAACATTTGCACGCCCTATAAGAAACTGCTCTAAATATTCTTTCCATGCAGGAATATTTGTTGAAGGGCAATCAATTATTGCTTGTATTTTATCAGAATTTTTTATCTGTTTATTTAATTTATTTATTATCTGGGCTGATGCAATTGCTTCTCTTTGGTTTAAATTAAGCCCGTCATTGTCCTGCCCGTCAATTTCTCTCACAGGAATTATTACAGCATGATATGCCTCGCAACGAAGCTTTATTTCTTCAGCTAATTTGTCTCTTTTCTTTGGGAGGATAGTTTTAGAATCTCTTACACCTAGTTTAATAAATTCTTTTTCAGTTTCTTTTTTTATCAAGCATCCTGCAAGAACCATGGGTCCAATTACCGGACCTCTTCCAGCATCATCAATTCCAAGGATTAGCATGATAAAATTAAAATTGTTGAGTATAAAAAACTTCTCATATTTAATAGAACTTTTTTTATTTAATTTGTTAAAAGCTATTTAATACATTATTTACTCTTCTTAAATCATCTAATTCTGATAATTGAGAGTCTAAATCTTCATATTTACCTAATTCTTTATATCTTTCCAGTTCTTCCAATTTACATTTGACTTCTTGAGGATCTTTTAAAATCCTGCCATATTCTGCTAATTTTGATAATTTTGCTTCTAAATCTTCTAGATTATTTTCAATACCAAATTCAGATAATAATTCTCCTAACTCTTTTTGATTGTTTGATGAATTTAAGTCTTCACCAAATAAATCAAACAATGCTTTATATCCCTCATTTATAGCTATTAGATATTCTGCTTTTTCAGATGCATTATGGCCCTTTGGAAAAGACTCTAAAATGCCTCTTGCTTTTTGATAATTTTTTTCATTAAGAGCTTCTTCAAATTTTCTTTGTTTCAAAATATAATAAGTTTGATTTGTAAAAATTGCCATCTTATATCTAAGAATCTTTGTTTTTAAAGATTATAACAGTGAAAAGTATATTTCAACATCATTAGAGTCAAATTTTCGAAGGCTTTAAAAATGAATTAACACTCGTATTTTCAGCAGAGTGGAGCAGCCTGGAGTGCTCGCAGGGCCCATAACCCTGAGGTCGGAGGTTCAAATCCTTCCTCTGCTATTTTTTCTTAGATAAAGATTTGAACAGGTTCAAATACTTTAATTCTTCAGAATTAAATGTTGCCAAAAATCTTGATTTTTTAGCACCTTCCTCTGCTATTTAAAAATTTGAAAAAGTTATTTTTTCAGAATTATTTTTTCTTAGGATGCGTTGTCTGTTTTTTGTATTTTCTGGACTCTGGCTTGATTTTTTGTTCAAGCATACACCTGACAATTGAAACTGCAATCTTATGTGCTCTTTCAGGATTATGCATATGTCTTTTTCCATCAGAGGTATTATAATTAATTACTTCTTTTTCTACTGAATCAATTAAATAGTTAATTACACTTGACTTATATTGTTCTGGAAGTTCTACATCTCCAAAAACGCTATTAAAATACCACTCATTTGAATCTAATTTTAATTTTATTTTTTTAGGATTAAATTTTGTTGTATCTTTGACAATTTCAGGTATTGGTTTAAAATCAATATAGTGATTAGTATATTCTTCTTCAGCACATTCTGTTTCTCTATACCACTTTCTATCTAATGGATTATAGAAAATTGATTCATCACATAGTGCAGCAACTTTTATTTCTAATGGCACATATAATTTAATATCTCTTTTTGAAGCCATAATATTAATAGGGTTTCTTATATAAAAACAAGATTATACTAAGATATATATTTTATCATGGTGGGGCAAAATCTTAAAAGGAGCAAATACTGGTTATATTTATGCCGACATCGCATAACGGTATTGCAATGGATTGCTAAGTAAAAAGGACCTAGGTCCTTCCTACGCCATCTCATAAAGATGGCTCTACTTTCCCATAAGGATAGAGGAAGTATTGAATGTGCAAAGATCCATGCCTCTTCGGGGGCTCCCAGGTTCAACTCCTGGTGTCGGCGGTTTATCTTCTATTTTTCATTGGAACATAGTAATCACAAAAACGAGTTATTTATTATAGGAACACTTAAATAGTATCTAAATGTGTATTAATTATTGAGTGACAAAAATAAAATGAATAATAAAATTATCTTAAGTATTTCAGTGATGACAATTATTGTGTTATCTATAATTATGCTTTCTATAAGTGCAAATGCAATTACTGGAAAAATTGACAATCAGAGATTAGAAAATGTTCAATGCCAAGAAATATGTAATGGTGGAGCAATTAACTTTGAATTATTAATTGACAGAAGCGGAAGCATGAATAGAATGTTAGATCCTCCAGAAGGAAGCAGCTTTTTAAG
>Ga0172379_10000974_pt1 | contig 62715 bp, 62 predicted proteins | sample GrowelOW334metaG_FD_119756 | JGI IMG/M metagenome (GOLD analysis project Ga0172379, IMG submission 119756) | Groundwater microbial communities from an aquifer near a municipal landfill in Southern Ontario, Canada - Groundwater well OW334 metaG | ecosystem: Environmental > Aquatic > Deep... | reverse complement strand
TTCCAGCATGCTGACCTCGTCGCCCAGCACCTCTTCGAGTTTCTCGTTGAGGATGATGATCAGCGAATCGACGTGAAGGGCGAGTTCGGCCACGCCTTCTTCGGCCAGGCGTTTGCGCTTGCCCTCGTATTCGAAGGGTTTGGTCACCACCGCGACGGTCAGGATGCCCAGTTCGCGCGCGACCTCGGCCACCACCGGACCGGCGCCGGTGCCGGTGCCACCACCCATGCCGGCGGTGATGAAGACCATGTGCGCACCGCGCAGCGCGTCGGCGATGCGTTCGCGGTCGGCCACAGCCAGCTCTCTGGCCTTTTCCGGCTTGCCGCCGGCGCCCAAGCCTGGGCCGAGCTGCAACTTGACGTGGGCAGTGCTTTTTTTCAGCGCCTGCGCATCGGTGTTGCAGCAAATGAATTCGACGCCGCCAACGCCCTCGCGGATCATGTGCTCGACCGCATTGCCGCCTGCGCCGCCGACGCCAACGACCTTGGTGACCGTCGAGCCCGTCTCCGCTGTCACTACTTCCTCAAGTTCAAACATTTTCGCCTCCTCAAAAGACCTGCTGAATCAAAAATTCTTGGTAAACCACGCCCGCATCCTGGTCAGAACCTGGCCAAAACTCTTCGGGCTTTGCGCCTTCATGCCACGGTGGCGCTGCGCCACCCCTTCCAACAACAAACCCATCGCCGTGGAGTAGCGCGGATTACGCACGTAATCACGCAAGTTGCCGTCGTAATGCGGCATCGACAACTTCACGGTATTGTGAAAAATCTCTTCGCCGAGGTCGGCCATGCCGGGCATTTGCGCCGCACCCCCGGTCAGCACGATGCCGGCACGCAGCAGACGTTCCTTGCCGCTGCGATGCAGCTCCTCCTGCACCTTCTGGAAGATTTCCTCGACGCGCGGCTGGATGAAGCCGGCCAGGGTCTGACGCGAAAGCTGGGTCGCCGGACGATCGCCGACGCCGGGCACTTCGATCATGTCCTGCGGATTGGCCAGCTGTTGCAGCGCGACGCCGTAGCGGATCTTGATTTCCTCGGCATCCTGGGTCGAAGTACGCAGGGCGATGGCGATGTCGTTCGTCATTTGGTCGCCGGCAATCGGAATTACCGCGGTGTGGCGGATCGCACCGTGCACAAAAACGGCGACGTCGGTGGTGCCGCCGCCGATGTCGACCAGGCAGACACCCACGTCCTTTTCATCCTCGGTCAGCACGGCATAGCCGGAGGCCAGTGGCTGCAGCACCAGGTCGACCACTTCGAGGCCGCAGCGATGCACGCACTTGACGATGTTCTGCACCGCGGTAACGGCGCCGGTCACCAGATGCACCTTGACGTCGAGCCGCTTGGCATCCATGCCGATGGGTTCCTTGACGCCGTCCTGGCCGTCGACGATGAATTCCTGCACCAGCGTGTGCAAGATCTGGTCGTCGGCCGAAATCGAGGTTGCATTGGCCGCCTCGATCGCACGCTCGACGTCGAACTGGGTGACCTCCTTGTCGCGCACCACGGCCATGCCCGTGGAATCCTTGCTCTTGATGTGGCTGCCGGCAATCCCCGTATACACCTCGCGCACCTTGCAGCCCGCCATCATCTCGACTTCGGCGATCGCCCTCGAGATCGAATTCACGGTGGCCTCGATATTGATCACCATGCCGCGCTTCAGACCGCTGGACTCCTGGGTACCGAGCCCGAGGATGCCGAGCCGCCCTTCGGCGTCCAGTTCGCCGACGATGGCAACAATCTTCGAGGTGCCGATGTCGAGGCCGACGATCAGATCACGTTTGGCTTCTTTTGCCATCAGCTTTTGCTCGCCCTGAGGGCGAATCCATTCGGGTAACGCATATCCACCACGCCGATGGTTTGCAGACGACTCCTTGCCGAACTGCTGACCGCTGCGTAGTAGGCGGTGAAGCGGTTCAGGCGCGCTGCCAGCGGATGCTTGGGCTGGTCGCGGCCCAGTTCCAGCACCACGCCATCGTCCAGCTTGAGTTGCCAGGCCTCGCGCGCCGAAAGATGAATGGCGACCTGCCTGCGCCCGATCGCGGCGAGACCATCGTTGAACTCCTCATAGCGGGCCAGCAAACGGGGAGCCGAACCCTCGGGACCGACAAACACCGGCAGTGATTCTCGGGTCGAGGCCACGAACACCTCGCCGCGCGTATTGACCAGGCGCGACTGCCCCTCCTGCGGAGTCCAGCGGGCAACCGCGTGGTGCTCTTCAATTTCCAGTTCGATGCCGCCCGGCCAGCGGCGACGCAGGGAGACCGAGCGCACCCACGGCATGCGCTCGAAGGCCGCCTGCGCAGTTTCCAGATTCACCGTAAAAAAATTCCCGGACAGCGCGTTGCGCGCCGTTTGCTCGATCTGGGTCCGCGACACCTGATCCAGCGGCTTTGCCACCACCAAATCGGTCAGCGGGAACACCGGCAGACGTTGCAGGGCCAGGGCGCCGGCCCATGCCAGCAAGGCGCTACCGGCCAGCAGCAGCACGTCAGCCAGCAGATTGATCAACATCGGGCGATCCCAGAAACCATCGCCACTGCCGTGTTCGATCCGGCTGTTGCCCCGGGACTTGGTGCTTGAGTTTCCCCGCGCCTTAGCCATAGCGGGCCTCTTCGAGCAATTTGAGCACCAGTTGCGCGAACGGAATACCGGCCGCGCGGGCCGCCATCGGCACCAGCGAGTGATCGGTCATGCCGGGCGATGTATTCGCCTCCAGGCAATAGCAACGGCCTGCGCCGTCCAGCATCAGGTCCATGCGGCCCCAGCCGCGCCCGCCGAGCACGACGAAGGCGCGCAGCGCCAGATCGCGCATCTCGCTTTCGCGCTGCTCACCGAGGCCACTGGGGATACGGTACTCGGTGTCATCGCGCAGGTACTTGGCATCGTAGTCGTAGAACTCGGTCGCCGGCACGATGCGGATCACCGGCAAGGCCGCTCCGGCGACAATGCCCACGGTATATTCGCCGCCGCCCAGATACTGCTCGGCAATCACGCAGGAGTCATGGCGCGCCGCCAGGTCATAAGCGGCGCGCAGACCACCCGCCTGCTTGACCTTGCTGATGCCGATGCTGGAGCCTTCATTGGCCGGCTTGACGAACAGCGGCAGGCCCAGGCGCGCCTCGACGGCGGCAAAATCGCTGGCGGCGTCGAGCACCACGTAATCCGGCACCGGCAAGCCGGCTGCCTGCCAGACCAGCTTGGAGCGCCACTTGTCCATCGCCAGGGCGGAGGCCAGCACACCGCTGCCGGTGTAGGGAATGGCCAGCCAGTCGAGGGCGCCCTGCAGCGTGCCGTCTTCACCGCCACGGCCATGCAGGGCGATGAAGACGCGCTTGAAACCCTCGGCATGCAGCGCCTCGAGGGCCTGGTCCTGCGGATCGAAGCAGTGCGCATCGACGCCGGACGCGCGCAGTGCGGCGAGCACCGCTGCCCCGCTTTTCAGCGACACCTCGCGCTCGGCCGACTTGCCGCCCATCATCACCGCCACCTTGCCGAAATCCATCAAACTCCTTCTCCGTCCCGCCCCGACTGACCGCCCACCTGGCCCACGATGCGCACCTCGCAGACCAGGGAAATGCCGAACTTTTGCTCGACTTCCGCCCGAATCCGACCGATTAGCATTTCTATCGCACTCGCCGTCGCCTCGCCCTTGGGATTAACGATGAAATTCGCATGCTTTTCGGAAACCTGCGCGCCATCGATCTGTGTGCCCTTGAGACCGGCGGCTTCGATCAGCCGTGCCGCATGATCGCCCGGCGGGTTCCTGAATACCGATCCGGCATTGGCCAACTGCAGCGGCTGGGTGGCACTGCGTCGCTCCAGCAGCTGGCGCACGTTTGCCCGAGCCACCTCGGCATCCCCGGCCGGAAAGCGAAACCAGGCGCCGGCAAAGATTTCATCGGTGGCCTCCTTGAGGCCGACGTGGCGGTAGCCGATGGCAAAATCTTCAGGGCCGCGGATGATCTGTTCGCCATTGCGGTTCAGCATCAGGACGCGTTCCACATAGCGCCAGGTCTCGCCGCCATGACAGCCGGCGTTCATCGCCAGCGCACCGCCCACCGTGCCGGGGATGCCCGCCAGGAACTCGGCCCCGGCGCAGGACTGGTTGCCGACAAAGCGCGCCAGCTTCGGCGAGGCGACACCGGCTTCGGCATAAAAGCTGCCATCCTCTTCCCGGCGCAGGACATCCAGCACGCCGTGGGTGAAGATCGCGGTGCCGTCAAAGCCGCCATCGCGCACCAGCAGGTTGCTGCCGAGGCCGACCAGCAACAGGGGCTCATCACGGCGCAAGCGGTGCAGGAACGCGGCGAGATCGGCCAGATCGGCCGGGAAAAATGCACGTGCCACAGATCCTCCGGCGCGCCACGAGACATGGCTCGCCATCGGCTCGTGTTCACGCAATTCGCCGCGCACGGATTCGGTCATGACGACACCTCGCTCAATCGTGGCGGCACGCCGCCGATGGAACCGGCGCCCATGGTGATCACCACGTCGCCGTCACGAACCGCGGCCAGAATGGCGGCCGGCATGGCCGCGATGTCTTCGACAAAGATCGGCTCGATCTTGCCGGCAACGCGCAAGGCGCGCACCAGCGTGCGGGCGTCGGCAGCGATGATCGGCGCCTCGCCGGCGGCATACACTTCGCCGAGTACCAGAACATCGACCGCGGACAGCACCTTGACGAAATCCTCGAAGCAGTCCCGGGTGCGCGTGTAGCGATGCGGCTGAAAGGCCAGCACCAGTCGGCGCCCGGGAAAGGCGCCGCGCGCCGCGGCGAGGGTAGCGGCCATTTCGGCCGGATGATGGCCGTAATCGTCGACCAGCGTGAAGCTTCCGCCGGCGGGACAGTCAAGCTCGCCGTAAAGCTGGAAGCGCCGGCCGACGCCCTTGAAGTCAGCCAGTGCCTTGATGATCGCCGTATCGCCAACACCGACTTCCGTCGCCACCGCAATCGCGGCCAGCGCATTCAGCACGTTGTGGCGCCCCGGCAGATTGAGCACGACGGGCAAGCGGCTGACGCCGCCATTGGTGCGCACGCAGGTGAAGCGCATGGTGCCGCCGTCGGCCACCACGTCGTCGGCGCGAAAATTGACCTCGCTGTCGATGCCGTAGGTGACGATCTGCTTTGCCACGCGGGGAATGATCTCGCGCACATTGGGATCGTCACCGCAGACCACGGCGACGCCATAGAAGGGCAGGCGATGCAGGAAATCGACGAAGGCCTGCTTCAGCCGGCCGAAATCGTGGCCGTAGGTTTCCATGTGATCGGCGTCGATGTTGGTGACCACCGAAACCACGGGTGACAGGAACAGGAAGGACGCATCCGACTCGTCGGCCTCGGCCACCAGGAACTCGCCGGTACCCAGCTTGGCGTTGGCCCCGGCGGAATTCAGCCGGCCGCCGATGACGAAGGTCGGATCGAGGCCGCCTTCGGCCAGGCAGCTGGCCACCAGGCTGGTCGTGGTGGTCTTGCCATGGGTGCCGGCAATCGCGATGCCCTGCTTGATGCGCATGAGTTCGGCGAGCATCTGCGCACGGGGCACCACCGGCACGCGGCGCTCGCGCGCCGCGATGACTTCCGGGTTGTCTTCGTGCACCGCGGTCGACACCACCACGGCATCGGCCACCGAAACGTTCTGCGCACTGTGGCCGATCGCGATGCGGATGCCCAAGGCCGCCAGGCGTCGCGTGGTTGGGCTTTCCCCCAGATCGGAGCCGCTGACCTCGTAGCCCTGATTTGCCAGCACCTCGGCGATGCCGGACATGCCCGAACCACCGATGCCGACGAAATGGATGCGCTTGACTTTGTGTTTCATGGGATCAAGACCTTTCAGCCACAGAGGGCAAATGGGTTTTCACTTCGCCGCCTCCTGGCAAGCTCTTGCAACCTCAGCCGTAGCCTCCGGCAGCGCCAGCTCGCGCGCCTTTTCGGCCATTTGCGTGAGTTGCTGGCGCGACAGATTCCTGATCTCCGCCAGCCGTGCCGGCGTCAGCTGGTCCTGCGGCAGCAGAATCGCCGCCCCGGCAGTGCTGAGGAAGCGAGCGTTCGAGGTCTGATGGTCATCCACCGCGTGCGGGAAAGGCACCAGCAAACTGGCGACGCCCGCCGCCGCCAGTTCCGCCACGGTCAGTGCGCCGGCGCGGCAAATCACCAGATCGGCCCGGTCGTAGGCCCCGGCCATGTCATTGATGAAGGCTACGCAGTCGGCTTCGACACCCGCCGCAATGTAGTGGCTTTTCAGCGTCGGCAGATGTCTTTCGCCGGCCTGGTGTACCACCGCCGGCCGCTCGTGTTCCGGAATCATGGCCAGCGCCTTCGGCAGGGCTTCGTTCAGGGCCTGCGCACCCAGGCTGCCGCCGACCACCAGCAGGCGCAGCGGGCCGCTGTGCTGCGCATAACGCACAGTCGGCGCTGGCAAGGCGGCGATTTCGGGGCGTACCGGATTGCCGACCCAGCTGCCCTTTTTCAGAACGTCGGGAAAGCCTGTGAGAATGCGGTCGGCGACCATTGCCAGCACCCGGTTGGCCAGGCCGGCCACCGAGTTCTGCTCGTGCAGTACCAGCGGAATACCCCTTAGCGAGGCCATCATGCCGCCGGGAAAGCTGACGTAACCGCCCATGCCCAGCACCACATCGGGCCGGATGCGCTTGAGCTGCGACCATGCCTGGCGGAAGCCGCGCAGCAGATTGAAGGGCAGCAACAGCTTGCGCACCAGGCCCTTGCCACGCAGCGCGGAAAAGTGCACCCAGGCCATCTCGTAGCCGCGCCCGGCGGTCAGCTGCGCTTCCATGCCATCGGGATTGCCCATCCAGGCGATCTTCCAGCCCTGCTCGCGCAAATGTTCGGCCACGGCCAGCCCCGGCATGATGTGCCCGCCCGTGCCACCCGCCATGACGAGAAGGGTTTTGGTCATACTTGCTGACCTCTCATGAGCTGACGGTTTTCCCAATCCACCCGCAGCAGGATCCCCAGCGCCAAACAGTTGGTCACGATGCCCGAACCGCCAAAACTCATCAGCGGCAGGGTCAGCCCCTTGGTCGGCAGCAGGCCCATGTTGACGCCCATGTTGATGAAGCCCTGGACGCCGAGCCAGATGCCGATGCCTTGCGCCACCAGGCCGGAATGCACGCGGCCGAGCACCAGCGCCTGGCGGCCGATGGCGAAGGAGCGCTGCACCAGCAGGGCGAAGAGTCCGACCACGACGCAGACACCGACAAAGCCGAGTTCCTCGGCAATCACCGCCAGCAGAAAGTCGGTGTGCGCCTCCGGCAGATAGAACAGCTTCTCGATGCTGGCGCCGAGGCCGACGCCGAACCACTCGCCGCGACCGAAGGCGATCAGGGCGTGCGAGAGCTGGTAGCCCTTGCCGAAGGAATCCTGCCAGGGGTCCATGAAGCCGAAGATGCGCTCGCGACGATAGGGTGAAACCCAGATCATGATGACGAAGCTGACCGCCAGGACCACCACCAGGACAGCGAACACGCGTGCGTTGATGCCGCCGAGGAACAGGATGCCGGTAGCGATGCAGAGGATGACCACCAAAGCGCCGAAATCCGGCTCTTTCAGCAGCAGGAATCCGACCAGCACCATGACCAGCGCCATCGGTCCGAAGCCGCGCAGGAAACTGCCCATGTCTTCCAGCTTGCGCGTCGTGTAGTCGGCGGCGTAAAGCACGACGAAGAGCTTCATCAACTCGGACGGCTGCAGGTTGATCGGGCCGAGGCCGATCCAGCGCTGCGCACCATTGACGGAACGGCCGACATGGGGAATCAGCACCAGCAGCAGCAAGGCCACTCCTGCCAGAAACAGCCAGGGCGCTATCTGCTGCCACAAGCGCAGCGGGATCTGGAAAGCCATCACGCCCGCGACCAGGCCGATGGCGAGAAAAATGGCATGGCGGACCAGAAAATAGGCCGACTGGTTGCCGGTGAAGCGGCTGCCCTCGGCCATCGCGATCGAGGACGAATACACCATCACCAGACCCAGCAGGAGCAGGCCCACCGCCGGCCACAGCAGGAAGGCGTCGAGTTCGGCGGGCGCCTGATGCGCCGGTGCGACGTAGGCCCGGCTCATGCCGCGTCCCCCAGTGCGCGCACTGCGGCGATGAATACCTGCGCCCGATGCTCGTAATTGCGGTACATGTCGAAGCTGGCGCATGCCGGCGACAGCAGCACGGCATCGCCCGGCCGCGCCTGACGCCGGGCACGGTGCACGGCATCATCCATGTCGGCGGCACTTTCGATCACCACCCCGGTGGCGGCGATGACTTTCTCGATCAGCGGTCCGTCGCGGCCGATCAGTACTGCGCTGCGCGCATGCCTCGCCACGGCGGCTTTCAGCGGCGTGAAGTCCTGCCCCTTGCCATCGCCGCCGAGAATTACCACGATCTTTCGATCGTGGTAATTCTCGGCGAGCCGAGCTGACGCGCCATCCCTCCCGGTCTCCCTTCCCGCGGAAGGGAGGTGACTATTCTGGGTGGCCAGTTGGCCGCCAATGCCATTCAGTGCGGCTACCGTGGCGCCGACGTTGGTGCCCTTCGAGTCGTCATACCACGTCACACCGCCGATCTCGGCCACCAGTTCGACTCGGTGCGGCAGACCGCGGAAACTGCGCAAGGCCGGCAGCAAGGCTTCGGCATCGAAACCGAGCGCACTGCACAGCGCCAGCGCGGCCATCGCGTTGGCCGCATTGTGCAGGCCCGCCAGCGGCAACTCGGAGACCGGCAGCAGAAGGCGCTCTCCCTGCGCCAGCCAGGCTTCGCTGCCATGTTCGTGCAGGCCGAAGTCGTCCTCGCCGGCGGGTGCGTCGAGGCCGAAGCTGATGATCTGACGATCGGCCAGCGCCATGCGGTACACCCGCGGATCTGCACGGTTGAGGACCTGGACGCCGGGCGCCCCTTCGGCGCTTTGAAAGACTCTGGCCTTGGCCGATGCGTATTCGTCGAGATCGATGTAGCGATCGAGATGATCGTCGGAAATATTGAGCACCGTTGCCGCGGCGGGATTCAGTGTCTCGGTGGTTTCCAGTTGGAAACTGGACAATTCCAGCACCCAGATCTGCGGCAGGGAACCCGCATCCAGCGCATCCATCAATGCCGCGAGCGCCGCGGGTGAAATATTTCCGGCGACGCCGACCGTCTTGCCCGTGGCGCGCAGCAGATGTCCGGTCAGCGCGGTGGTGGTGGTCTTGCCATTGGTGCCGGTAATCGCCAGGATCGGTGCGGCCGTATCCAGGCTGCGCAAGCCGCGGGCAAACAATTCGATTTCGCCGAGCACGGGAATCCCGGCGGCGCGCGCATGAATCACCACCATCAGGCCACCCGAGAGCCCCGGCGACAGCACCAGCAGGTCGATGCCGTCGAGCAGCGCCTTGTCGAACTCGCCCGCCACAAAGTCGGTGCCGGCGACACGGCGCCGCAGTTCGCCCAGATACGGCGGCACTGCCCGCGTATCGGCCACCCGCACCCGCGCGCCCTGCCGCGCGCACCAGCACGCGGCGGCCAGGCCCGATTCGCCGAGGCCTAGAACGAGGACGTGTTTGCCGGAGAGGCTATTCACGAAAATCCTTTAGCCACAGAGGACACAGAGAAAGGCAATGCGGCTTTTCCTCTGTGATCTCTGTGTCCTCTGTGGCTCATGCCTTTCATCTTATTTTCAGGGTCGACAATCCGAACAGCACCAGCAGGATGGTGATGATCCAGAAGCGCACCACCACCTGGGTCTCCTTCCATCCGGTCTGCTCGAAGTGATGATGCAGCGGCGCCATGCGCAGAATCCGCCGGCCTGCACCGTAGCGCTTTTTGGTGTACTTGAAGTAGCCGACCTGGAGCATCACCGACAGGGTCTCGGCGACGAACACGCCGCCCATGATGAACAGCACGATCTCCTGGCGCGCAACCACGGCCACCGCGCCCAGCGCCGCACCGATGGCCAGCGCGCCGACGTCGCCCATGAACACCTCGGCCGGATAGGCGTTGAACCAAAGAAAGCCGAGGCCGGCGCCGGCCAGCGCCCCGCAGAAAACCGTCAGCTCGCCGGCTCCAGGGATGTAGGGCAGCAGCAGGTATTTGGAGAACACCGAGTTGCCGGCAACGTAGGTGAAGATGCCCAGCGCGGCGCCAACCAGCACCGTCGGCATGATGGCGAGACCATCGAGCCCATCGGTCAGGTTCACCGCATTGCTGCTGCCGACGATCACCAGATAGGTCAGCAGAATGAAGCCGAACATTCCCAGCGGATAGGTCACGCTCTTGAAGAAAGGCACGATCAGGGAGGTCTGCAGCGGCAACTCCAGCGTGAAGCCGCTCGTCACCCACTGGAAGAACAACTGGACCACCTTCTCGTTGTTGGGCGCCGAAATCGAAAATGCCAGATAAATTGCCGCGATCAGGCCGATCACCGACTGCCAGAAGAACTTTTCCCTCGCTGACAGGCCGTCGGGATTGCGATAGACCACCTTGCGCCAGTCATCCACCCAGCCTACCGCGCCGAAGCCGAAGGTGACGATCAGCACGATCCAGATGAAGCGGTTGGAAAGATCCGCCCACAGCAACGTGGACACGCCGAGCGAAATCAGGATCAGCGCGCCGCCCATGGTCGGCGTGCCGGCCTTGACCAGATGCGTCTGCGGGCCGTCGCTGCGTACCGACTGGCCGATTTTCTTTGCCGTCAGCCAGCGGATCACCGCCGGACCGAAGATGAAGGAGATCGCCAGCGCGGTCATGGTGGCCAGCACCGCGCGCAGCGTGATGTAGCCGAAGACATTGAAGCCGCGAAGATCCTTGGCCAGCCATTGAGCGAGTTCTAGCAGCATGGGCAAACCCCTTTGGCCACAGACGACACGGAGGTCACAGAGGAAAATCCCGCCGAAGCTCTGCCCTTTGTCTTTCTCTGTGTTCTCTGTGTCCTCTGTGGCCGATTGGTTTTCATGGTTTTTCCGTAATCTCGTCCACCACCCGTTCCATGCGCATGAAGCGCGAGCCCTTGACCAATACCGTGGTCTGCGGCTCGAGCCCGGTCAGCAGGGTCTTGAGCAGGTCTTCGATGCGCTCAAAGTGCTCGCCGCCGTCGCCGAAGTTGTGTGCCGCAGCCGCCGACATCTCGCCCAGACACAGCAGACGGTCGATGCCGTGGCTCTTGGCATAGCCGCCGATCTCGTCGTGAAACTGCCCGGCCGCTGCGCCGGCCTCACCCATGTCGCCCATGACCAGAATGCGTTTGCCGGGCACCGACGCCAGCACATCGATGGCAGCGCGCATGGAATCCGGGTTGGCGTTGTAGCTGTCATCCACCACCAGCGCACCCGCGCGCCCGGCACGCCGTTGCAAGCGACCCTTGATGCCGGCAAATCCCGCCAGCCCCTGCCTGACTGCCTCGAGCGATGCTCCGGCCGCCAATGTCGCGGTTGCCGCAGCGCAGGCATTGCGCGCATTGTGGAAGCCCGGTACCAAGAGCGTCACAGCGATCTCGCCCCAGGGAGTGGTCAGCTGCAACTCGCCGCCCAGACCATGGTTGATGAAGCGGCCGCGCACGTCGGCCGGCTGGTCGAGACCGAAGCTCAGCTGGCGGCGACCGCGCGACAGCTCACGCCAGAAATCGGCCTGCGCATCGTCGGCGTTGAATACGGCAACGCCGTCCGCAGCCAGCCCCGCGAATATTTCACCCTTGGCCAGCGCGATATCCTGCACCGAGCCGAGGCCTTCCAGATGCGCGCGCTGGGCGTTGTTGACCAGGGCCACGGTCGGTGCCGCAAGGTGCGCTAGGTAGTCGATCTCCCCCGCATGATTCATCCCCATCTCGATGACCGCCGCGCGGTGCGACGCGCGCAGCCGGAGCAGGGTCAGCGGCAGGCCGATGTCGTTGTTGAGGTTGCCGATGGTGGCCAGGACCGAATCGGCGCTGCCAAACTGCGCACGCAGAATCGCCGCGCACATTTCCTTGACCGTGGTCTTGCCGTTGCTGCCGGTGACGCCAATCAGCGGCAGCGCGAAGCGCCCGCGCCAATTTGCCGCCAGCGCACCCAGCGCCAGGCGCGTATCGGTAACGCAGATCAGCGGCAGATCCGGGTGTGCCGCAGCGAACTCCCGACTCACCACGGCGCCGGCCGCGCCACGCGCGAGGACATCGCTGACATAGGCGTGACCGTCGAAGTTCTCGCCTTTGAGGGCGACAAACAGCTCACCGGCGGCGATGGTCCGCGAATCGGTGGAAACGCCTCTGAAGCCGGCATCGGCGTCCTGCGCGCTGGCGCCAATGGCGTGGGCTGCCTCATGCAAGCTCATCATCATGATCGCCGTCCCGCCAACGCCGACTTTGCGGCCTCGATGTCGGAAAAGCAATGCCGCACGCCGGCGATTTCCTGATACGGCTCGTGGCCCTTGCCGGCGAGCAGGATCACGTCGCACGGATCGGCGTCGGCCACCGCAGCGGCAATCGCCCGCGCGCGGTCGGGTTGGACCAGTGGCGGCCGCCTAAGGCCGGCGAGGATATCGTCGATGATGGCTTGCGGGTCTTCCTTGCGTGGATTGTCGCTGGTGACCACCACGCAATCGGCCAGGCGTTCGGCGATCGCGCCCATTTGCGGCCGCTTGCCGGGGTCGCGCTCGCCGCCGCAGCCGAACACGCAGATCAGCCGACCGCCGCGCGCCGCAGCCGTTTCGCGCAGGACGCCGAGCGCCTTTTCCATCGCGTCCGGCGTATGCGCGTAGTCCACCACGATCAGCGGTTCATGCACGCCGCCCAACGCCTGCATCCTGCCCGGCGGCGGCTGGATGCCGCGCAACGCAGCAGCAATGTCCTCGAGGCGCTCGTTGCGCGTTAGCAGCGCACCGATCACGGCGAGCAGATTGGAAACATTGAAGCGGCCCACGACAGGCGCGACAAAGCCCAGGCCGCGCAGCTCGAACTCGATGCCGGCGGCGCTCATGTTCAGATTCTCGGCACGGAGGACTTCATCCGCAGCGCTGTCGTCGGCCTCGGTCAGCGTATAGCCGATGGTGCGCACGCGGCCCTTCAGCTTTGAGGCAAGTTCAACCCCGACGGGATCGTCGAGGTTGAGCACGGCGGCGGCAAGGCCGGGCACAAAGAATAGCTTCTCCTTCGCCGCCGCATAGTCCGCCAGCGTGCCGTGGTATTCGAGGTGGTCGCGGGTCAGGTTGGTGAACACGGCGACATCGAAGGCCGCGCCATTGACGCGACTCTGATCGAGGCCGATCGAGGAAACCTCCATCGCACAGGCCTCGGCGCCTTGAGCGACGAAACCGGCGAGTGCCGCATGCAAGGTGATGGCATCCGGCGTGGTGTTCGGGCTTTCGTCGAGCGCGTCGAGGAAGCCGTTGCCCAGCGTGCCGATCACCGCGCACCGATGCCGCAGCGCGTTCAGCGCCTGCGCGATCCATTGCGAGACCGAGGTCTTGCCATTGGTGCCGGTCACGCCGGCGAGCCAGAGATGCTCCGAGGGGCGGCCGTACACAAGGTGCGCGATTTCGCCGGACAGAGCAGCGAGTCCATCGACTTCGACCATCGGCGTGTCGCCAGCGCCGACTCTTGCGAGGGCTGCGACTCCCGCCTCGGCAATCACCGCCGCCGCACCTTTCGCCACCGCCTGCGCGACGAAGTCGCGGCCATCGGCCTGCGCACCGGGGAAGGCGACGAAGACATCACCCGGCCGCACGCGCCGCGAATCGGCCGTGAGACGCGTCGGAATGACGCCTTTGCCTTTGAGTTGGTCGAGTATCGCCATGGCCGTATTCACATCTCTTCCTTGACCGCCTCGGCACTCGTCATCAGCAGCGGCTTGAGGGGCGCATCAGGCGCCACGCCTAGCGTGCGCAGGCTGCCGGCCATGACCTGGGCGAACACCGGCGCCGCCACGTCGCCGCCGTAATACTTGCCATTGGACGGCTCGTCGATCATCACGGCGACGATCAGTCGCGGATCGGAGGCCGGGGCAAAGCCGACGAACGACGCGACATACTTGTTGGCGTAGGCGCCGCCTTCGATCTTGTGCGCGGTGCCGGTCTTGCCTGCCACGCGATAGCCGGCAATCTGCGCCTTGGGCGCGGTGCCTCCGGGCAGCACTGCCATCTCCAGCATGGCGCGGACCTCGTGCGCGGTTTGAGCCGAGAACACCTGCTTGCCTTTTACCGGCGGGCTGTCCAGGCGCGCCAGCGAAATTGGCACCAGATCGCCATCGCGAGCAAAGGCCTGATAGGCATGCGCCAACTGGATCAGGGTAACGGAAATTCCATGGCCATAGGCCATCGTGGCCTGCTCGATCGGCCTCCAGGTCTTGGCCGGCCGCAGCCGGCCGCCAACCTCCCCCGGGAAGCCGAGCTTCAATGGCGTGCCGAAGCCGAGGCTGTCGAACATGGTCCACATGTTTTGCGGCGTCATCGACAAGGCCAGCTTGGCCGCACCGACGTTGGAGGACTTCTGGATCACCTGCGCAACGGTCAATACGCCGTGCATGTGCGCGTCGTGAATCGTTGCCGTGCCGATGGTCAATCTTCCCGGCGCGGTCTGGATCGGCGTGTTGGAGCGCACCTTGCCCTCGTCGAGAGCCAGTGCAACGGTGAACGGCTTCATGGTCGAGCCCGGTTCGAAGCTGTCGGTCAGCGCCCGGTTGCGCAATTGGGCGCCAACCAGCTTGACCCTATTGTTCGGGTTGTACGTCGGCAGATTCGCCAGAGCCAGGATTTCGCCGCTTCGTGCGTCCAGCACCACCACGCCGCCCGCCTTGGCACGATGTTCCTCCAGCGCCTGCTTGAGATAACTGTAGGCGAGATACTGCACTTTTGAATCCAGGGCGAGCACGATGTCCTTGCCCTCCTGCGGTGGGTGAATGCTTTCGACATCCTCCACCACATTGCCGCGGCGATCCTTGATGACCCGTCGGCTTCCGGCTTTTCCCGATAGCTGCCCATTGAAGGCCAGTTCGATGCCTTCCTGACCGGCATCGTCGACGCCGGTGAAGCCCAGCATGTGCGACATCACCTCGCCCGCCGGATAATAGCGCCGGTATTCGTTCTGCTGATGAAGACCGGGCAGTTTGAGCGCGGTAACCCGGTCGGCCAGTTCCGGCGGCAACTGGCGCTTGACATAGACGAACTCGCGTTCGGAGGCCAGCTTGTGATTTATCTCGCGCGCGTCCATCTCGAGCAAGGCGGCCAGGCTGCGCGTCTGGGCCGGCACCAGTTGGGCATCCTCGGGAATGGCCCAGATCGAGCGCACCGGAGTGGACACCGCCAACACGTCGCCATGGCGGTCGGTAATACGGCCTCGAGTGGCGGAAATGTCGATCACCCGCTCGAATCGGGCGCGCCCCTTGTCGCCCAGAAACTCGTTGTCGAAGCCTTGCAGATACAGCGCGCGCGCAATCAGCGTGACGAACGCGCCGAGCAGCACCACCAGCACCAGACGCTGCCGCCAGGGCGGCAGGCGCTCGGAAAGCAACGGGCTTTTGGAAAACTTGATGGACTTCATCGCCGCGTCATTTCCCGGGCACCGCGTCGACAGAAATGATCTGCCCCGGGACAGGTGGTTTCATGCCCAGCTTTTCGCGAGCGACCCGCTCGATCCGAACATGCGCAGCCAGTGTACTTTGCTCGAGCTGCAACTGCCCCCACTCCACGTCCAGATCGCGCATGCGCTTTTGCACGGCCTCCAGTTCGGTAAAGAGTTTGCGCGCGCGATGATTGGCACTCACGGTAGACAGGGCGCAGGCCAAGAGGAGCAGAATCAGGACCAGATTGAGGCGCGCCATGTTCATACCTTCTCCGCCACGCGCAGCACCGCGCTGCGACAGCGCGGATTGGCGGCAATTTCGGCGGCCGATGGGAAGAGCGCCTTGCCGACCAGAGTCATCACTGGCCTCGGCAGATCGACCGCACGCACCGGCACACCCTTGGGCGGCTCCGGCGGATGAGCCGCATCACGCATAAAGCGTTTGACGATGCGATCCTCCAGCGAATGGAAACAGATCACGGCAAGACGTCCGCCCGGTGCCAGTCTCGCAACGGCCCTGGGCAGGGTTAACGACAGTTCCTCAAGCTCCCGATTGACGTGAATCCGTAGAGCCTGAAAGCTGCGCGTCGCCGGGTGCTGACCCGGTTCCCGCGTCCGGACGACTTGCGCCACGAGCGTGGCAAGCTGTCCTGTCCTTGAAATACCGTGCTCGCTCCGAGCAGCAACAAGCGCCTTTGCAATCGCATGAGCAAACCGTTCTTCGCCATAGTCTCTGATCACCCTTTCTATCTCAGATTGCGATGCCCGCGCCAGAAACTCGGCCGCGGTCTCCCCTTGCGTCGTGTCCATGCGCATATCCAGCGGCGCATCGAAGCGAAAACTCATGCCCCGTTCGGGCGTGTTCAGTTGCGGCGATGACACGCCAATGTCCAGCAGAATCCCATCGACCTGCGCCACGCCGAGCTTGTCCAATACTCCATCGAACTCGCTGAACGCCGCATGCGCCAAGGTAAAGCGGGGATCCGAAATTGAAGCCCCGGCGGCAATTGCGGCCGGGTCGCGATCCAGCGCGATCAGGCGCCCCGCCGCTCCAAGCGCCGCGAGAATCGCGCGGCTGTGACCACCGCGACCAAAGGTGGCGTCGACGTAGATACCTCCCGGCCGGATCGCCAGCGCCGCGACCGCTTCGGCCAGCAGCACGCTGACATGTGTATCGGCGCTCACAGCGCAAGATTTTCCAGGCCCGGGGGCAAGAGCTTGTCGCCCAAGGCAAAGATCGCGTCCTGCTGTGCCTGCCAGCCTGCAGCCGACCAGATTTCGAAATGGCGACCCTGCCCGACCAGCCAGATTTCCTTTTCCAGCCCCGCGTAGCGACGCAAGGACGGCGAAATCAGCAGGCGCCCGGCGCCATCCAGTTCGACGTCCTCGGCAAAGCCCACCAGAAGACGACGCACCATCGCGGATTCCACTTGCAGGCTGGGTGCTGCCAGGATCTGGGCCCGAATCGGCTCCCACGCGGGCTGGGGGTAGAGCAGCAGGCAGCGATGGGGATGGGCAGTCATCACCAGACGCCCTTCACCCAATGCCACCAAGGCATCGCGGTGCCGCGCGGGGACCGCCATCCGGCCCTTGGCATCGAGATTGAGCGCCGCCGCACCTTGGAACATCGAATCTCCCCTGAACGAGAAACAAGCCGCCACTCGGCTAAATTTTCCCACTATTTCCCACAAGATCCCACTCTATGACACTTTTTGGCGCCGGTCAACAATGAATCGAATTTTTTCCAAGCGCAACAAAGGCTTAGAGCCATGAGCAAAGAAAGGCATGGAAAAGAATATTGATTTAAATCAATAGAGATAGAAAGTAAATCGAATGTGGTTTATGAGGAGTTGCCAACCGGGGTCGCTGGTGCAACATCGGTTGTGACACAGCAAGCCGGCGGCCGCGCCGCGCAGCAGCCCGACCTGAATCCATCGCCCCGGCGACGCCGGCCGAGACTGCTTTCCCGACAGGCGAATGACCGCGACGCGAATTATCGTGAAAAACGCTTGACGATGCGAATGCGAATGATTATCATTCGGTAAAAGGAGCTGTCATGAAAATACTTTTCGTCTTGCTGTCGTCCCTGTTTTCCCTGTGCGTCTGGGCTGCGAATGCCGAAGTCGCCCTCGTCATCCGCGACCACCGCTTCGAACCCGCGGAAGTACGCGTCCCCGCCGGCCAGAAGATCAAGCTGGTGGTGCACAACCAGGACACTACCCCCGAGGAATTCGAGAGCCACGAACTCAACCGGGAAAAACTGATCGCGCCAGGTACCAAGGCCAACATCTTCATCGGCCCCCTCAAACCGGGCCGCTATCCTTTCTTCGGCGAGTTCAACGAAAAGACGGCGCGCGGCGCCGTCATCGCGGAGTAACCCCAAATGCTCGGCTCAGCCATCATCGTCTTCCGCGAAGCCCTGGAAGCCGCATTGATCATCGGCATCATCGCGGCCGCGACGCGCGGCATGCAGGCGCGCAACTTCTGGCTGCTCACCGGCATCAGCGCCGGCGTCGTCGGGTCCCTGATCGTGGCCTCACTGACTGGACAGATCGCCGAACTGGCAGAGGGCGCCGGTCAGGAATTGTTCAACGCCGGAATCCTCGGACTTGCCGCCGCGATGCTGGCCTGGCACAACATCTGGATGGCCCGCCACGGCATGCAACTGGCCAGGGATGCCAAACAACTGGGGCAGGACGTCACTTCCGGAAACCGCGAAATGTCCGCGCTGGCTGCGGTTGTGGCCCTCGCTATCCTCCGCGAGGGCTCGGAGACTGCCCTCTTCCTCTATGGCCTGCTCACGGGCGGTGGAGAAACATTGGCTACTGTCCTCGGCGGTGGCGCCATCGGCCTATTCCTCGGCACTCTCGCGGGCTACGGGCTTTACGCCGGCTTTGTTCGAATTCCTACCCGCATGTTTTTTGCGGCCACCAGCGGCCTCATCCTCCTCCTTGCCGCCGCCATGACCAGCCAGGCCGCTCGCTTTCTGGTTCAGGCCGACGTCCTGCCCAGCCTTGCCACGCCGCTGTGGGACACCTCGTGGCTGCTCGACAACGCCTCGCTCGCTGGCCGCTTCCTGCACACACTCGCCGGCTATGAAGCCATGCCGTCAGGCATTCAGGTGGTGTTCTATTCCGCCACCCTGATACTCATTCTGGCTGGCATGCGCGTCTTCCGCGTCCGGTCGCCGTCTACCGCCATCCAATAAAAGGCAATCAAATGAAATCCTATGCACCGTTCCTGGTTGCAGCAGCGTTGTTGAGCCCGCATTTCGCCCACGCCGGTCCTGCCGACTATGTCTACACCCCCACCGTCGACTACGGCGAGAAGGAAATCGACTTCAAGACGGGCACCGCCCGCAAAGGCGACGACCCCCGTGAATCCGCCGCCAGCATCGGCTTTGGTTACGGCGCCACGGAATGGTGGTTCACCGAGTTCTACCTGAAGTACAAACGCGAAAACAACGAAAGCACCAAGTACGATGCGATCGAGTGGGAAAACAAGTTCCAACTCACCGAGACCGGCAAGTACCCCGTAGACGTCGGTTTCCTGCTGGAAGTCGAACGCCCGCAGAATCATGCCGAAGGCTGGGAGGTCAAGTGGGGACCGCTGTTCCAGACCGAGTTCGGCAAGATCCAGATCAATGCCAATGCCTTGTTCGAACGCAGCTACCGAACCGAAAACCCAAGCCAGACCAGCTTCCTCTACCAGTGGCAGGCGAAATACCGCTGGCTGCCGCAGTTCGAGTTCGGCCTCCAGGGTTTCGGCGAATTGGGCAAGTGGGACCAGTGGGCGGAAAGAGACGAGCGCATGCATACGCTCGGTCCCGCTGTCTTCGGCAAGCTATCGGTCGGCAATCACCAGGCCATCAAGTACAACGCTGCCTGGCTGCTGGGAGCATCGAAGGCGGCACCGGATCATACCTTCCGCATGCAGGTTGAATACGAGTTTTGAACCTGAGCCGATTCGAACGACGAGCACAGTTCGATTAGACGCGGCTTTCTCCAATCCTCCGCGGTGAGGTTCAGGGGAGGTCGGGCCGCTCGCCCATCGTCTCGCCAAGACGGATCGGGCGTTGCGGGGCCCACTCCGCGTTGAACTTCAGGCTGTTCCTTGGAAACAGCATCACCACGGTTGATCCAAGCAGGAAGCGACCCATCTCCTCGCCCTGTCTGAACAGCAACTGCTGATCGTCGTAGCGCCATTCGCGCACATGCCCCGGGCGCGGCGGATTCACGATGCCATGCCATACGGTGGCCATGCTGCCGACAATGGTGGCGCCGACCAGTGCAAGCACAAACGGGCCATGCGCCGACTCGAACACGCAGACCACGCGCTCGTTGCGGGCGAACAGGCCGGGCACGCCGCGCGCCGTGACAGGATTGACGGAGAACAGCTCGCCGGGCACGTGAATCATGCGCAGCAGACGTCCCTCACAGGGCATGTGAATCCGGTGATAGTCCTTCGGGCTCAGGTAGAGCGTGGCGAAACTGCCGTCCTCGACTTGCGCCGCCAGTTCGCCGTCGCCACCAACTAGGGCGATCGTCGAATAGCGATGGCCCTTGGCCTGAACAATCTGGTCGCGCTCGATGGCGCCGAACTGACTGATGGCCCCGTCCACCGGGCAGATGAAATCGGACGAAGCCAGCGGCCGCGCGCCGGCCTTCAGCGGCCGCGTGAAAAACTCGTTGAAACTCTCGTAGCTGGCGATATCGGGATTGGCCGCCTCGCTCATATCGACGCCATAGCGGCCGACAAACCAGCGGATCACGCTCGTCGTGAGCCCTCCCGCACGGGCCGTGGCGAATTTGCCGGCGAGAACCGTCAGCGCCCGCTTGGGCAACAGATATTGGGAAACTACGGCAAGACGCTCGGACACGATGAATACCGCTGGCAGAGGGTCCAGATTATACCGGCCCGCCTTCTGCAACCTTCCGGGGCGTCAGTCTGGCTAAGGCAGTCGCGTCAGCACCGATCGTTCTTCACGCAAATCACGGGGATTTTCGCCAGGTGCAGGACCTTGAGTGTCACTGACCCCAGCATCAATCCCGAAATTGCTCCGAGCCCGCGCGGCCCCATGATGATGTGGTCGCACTCCAATTCGTCCGCCAGCGCCAGCAGCGCTTCGCCCGTATCGCCGAATCTGACGTGTGTCTGATAGACAATCCCCTCCTCATCCAGCGCGTGGAGTACCGGCTTCAGCGCAACGTGAGCCTGAACCGAAGGGTTTTCCTCGACCGTCTCGGGTTCCATGCCCCGCGTCGCCCACTCAAACGGTTTCGGCTGAATGTTGGCCACATGAATTGCCAGGGCGCCATACTGTTTGACGAAGTCGATAACATACCTTGCCGCCTGGAAGGCAGAATCCGAACCATCTATCGGCAAAAGAACACTACGCATCCCTGTTCTTCAGTCTGCTGCAGCGAAAAACATGAATGCCAGCAGCGCGCCGATACCGGCCGGAATGCCATAGCGCTCCACTCTCGAGACCCCATCGCCCGCGATCACCTCGACCGGAATCAACGTCAGTTCGAGTACCTTGTTGGTGACCGAATCCTCCAGCATCCGCGTCAGCGAATTCTTGCGTGCGGTGCTCATCACGATGTGGTCGCATTTAAGCTTGTGTGCAGTATCCGAAATAAGCTTTGCCTTGTCACCTACCTCGGTGTGCAGCGCATAGGGCACGCTGTGTTTATCCAGCAGCCGAGTCGCCGCCTTCATGGCCTTCGCTGCCTCGTCGCGATGGTAAGCATCACGGCTCTTCTTGCTGATAAACCGCGCAATGTGCCACGAGAATGGCGGCTGGACGTTTAACAGATGAATTTCCAGCGCTGGATTCTTCGTGAACTCCCTGATGACGTGCTGCACCGCAAACCGCGAATTGCGGGAGCCGTCGATCGGGACAAGTATCTTCAACATGGTCTTCCCTCCTTTGACGTCATTCGAGACTGATGCTTGACTGCCGCGCTGCTGTGAGAAGCTGGCAATTCTTGCGCTGATTCTCGACTCCAGCCGGCGGTGGTTCTGGACGAAGCCTGCCCACAGCACGCCGAACAGGATCACGACGTACAGGGCCGGCGTGATCAAACTGCGGACAGACAGAAACTCCTTGAGGTAAGGCTCGGCCGAAATCATCTTGGCTGCGGTCAGGGCGAGCACCCCCGCACCCAGGTACACGAATCCCGGAAAGCGTTCCACGAACCGCAGCAGCATCGTGCTGCCCCACACCACGATCGGGATGCTGATCAGCAGTCCCATGATGACCAGCAGAAAGCTTCCCTGCGCAGCGCCGGCCACCGCCAGCACATTGTCCAGCCCCATCACCATGTCGGCCACCACGATGGTCCTGATCGCACCCCAGAAGGTGCTGGCAGAACTGGCCCTGGCTGCGCTGCCGTCGCCATTTTCAGGCAGCAGCAACTTGTAGGCGATCCAGACCAGCATCACCCCGCCCGCAAACAGCAGCCCCGGTATCCTGAGCAAGTAAACCACGATCAGGGTGAGCACGCTGCGCGTCACGATCGCACCCACCGTGCCCCACAGGATCGCCTGCCGCTGCCGGTGCCGCGGCACGTTGCGCGACGCCAGCGCAATGACTATGGCGTTGTCGCCGGCGAGTACCAGGTCGATGACGACGATCGCCACAAGCGCCGAGAGAAACTCCATGCTGATCAGTTCCACAAGACCGACTCCTCGATACCGGATACCAACAATAGCTCCCGGACGCCATATAGACAAATCGATTATTATTGCCAATCCATTCGGCAAAACCGAATAGTCATGGAGGGCACTGGCCAATGAGCTCGCTGAACTACAAGCACCTGTACTACTTCTGGGTGGTTGCAAAGGCCGGCGGGATTGCGCGCGCAAGCGAACGCCTGCATCTGACGCCGCAGACTGTCAGCGGCCAATTGAGCTTGTTCGAGAGTACGTTGGGCTACAAACTCTTTGACCGTGTCGGGCGTCACCTGGAGATTTCCGATATGGGACGGCTGGTGCGGAGCTATGCCGACGATATATTCGCGTTGGGCGAAGAACTGGAAGGAGTCATGCGCCGCCCGGCGGAAAGCCGCATGCCGCAGTTCAGGGTGGGGGTTTCCGATGCCGTGCCGAAATCAGTTGCCTACCGGCTTCTGGAACCGGCGGTACGCATGCCGGAACCACCCTGCATCGTCTGCCGGGAAGGAAAGCTTGCCAGCTTACTGGCCGAGCTCGCAGTCCACCGGCTGGACATCGTGATTGCCGACAGCCCCATGTCGTCCGCCGTCAGCGTTAAGGGTTTCAGCCACTTGCTCGGAGAGTCGGGCCTGACGTTCTTCGCCACCGTGGAATTGGCGAGGAAGCACCGGGGCCCATTTCCGTATTGCCTGGACGGCGCACCAATGCTCTTGCCAGGCGAGGATGTCGCGGTACGCGCACGCCTGAAGCAGTGGTTCGAGAAACTGCAGATCCATCCGCGGGTTGTTGGGGAATTCGATGACGGCGCCTTGCAAAAAGCCTTTGGTCAGGGCGGCGTTGGCATTTTTGCAGCACCTTCCGCAATCGCAAAGGAAGTGGGTCAGCAGTATGGGGTGGAGGCAATCGGCCATACCGGCGAGGTAACCGAGCAGTTTTACGCCATTTCCGTCGAACGCCGACTGACCCATCCGGCGGTAATCGCAATCAGTTCGTCGGCAAGGCAGCAGCTGTTTCCCCAAAGTACCCGCCGCAAGAGCGGTTCCCGGTAACAGAAGGAACGGATGGAATACCACCGGCAGGCAGCAGTTGGCTGCGTGTCGCCGGAGAGCCCGGCCGTCGCTCGGGCAAGGCTATCTCACCGGCCTTGCGCCGACAGCGCGGCGATGCGCTCTTCCATGCTCGGGTGGCTGGCAAACAGCGACATCCAGCTCGAACCCCCGGCAATGCCGGAACTGGCCAGACTCTTCGGCAGCGGCTCGACCACCATTCCACCCAGGCGCTGCAGAGCCGCCATCATCGGCCGCGGCGAGCCCATCAGGCCGGCAGCGCCGGCGTCGGCGCGGAACTCGCGCTGGCGCGAGAACCAGGCGACGACGATGCTGGCCAGAACACCGAACAGGATGTCGCAGATGATCACGGTAATCATGTAGCCGATGCCGGGGCCAGAGGACTGGCTGTCGCCGCGGCGCAGGAAGCTGTCGACCAGATAACCGACAATGCGCGAGAGGAAAATGACGAAGGTATTCACTACCCCCTGGATCAGGGTCAGAGTCACCATGTCGCCGTTGGCAACGTGGCTGACCTCGTGCGCCAGCACCGCTTCGATTTCCTCCTTGCTCATGCTTTGCAGCAGGCCGGTCGATACCGCAACCAGGGAATTATTCCTGCTCGGACCGGTGGCGAACGCATTGGGATCGCCTTCGTAGATGGCCACCTCGGGCATCGCCAGTCCGGCCTGGGAAGACAGCTTGCGCACGGTTTCCACCAGCCAGAACTCGGTCGAGGTCTCCGGGCTCTCGATGATGCGCGCGCCGGTGGACCACTTGGCCATGAACTTCGACATGAACAAAGAAATGAAGGCGCCGCCAAAACCCATGATGCCGGCGAAACCGAGCAACAGACCCATATTGAGGCCGTTGGCGGTCAGGTAGCGGTTCACTCCCAGCACGCTGGCGGCGATGGACAGCACCAGCATCACGGCAAGGTTGGTGACGAGGAACAGGATGATGCGTTTCATTGCGGTTCTCCCGGGGAAAGCGTAATTGGCAAACGCGCGATCAAAGCGCGTGCGCCTGCATAGATGCAGCGATTCTTCGAAAGTTCAAGCCCCCTCCGCTTCGGGGCGCGAGTTGCCGGCCCGCCTCTTCGCTGCCGCCCTCTGGACGATAATTATTGTACGATTGCCAGTTTTCTTGACCACCAGGGTGTGATTGCCGGCAGCAAGGTCAGGGTCCAGATGACCACCCATGCAGTCAGCGGCATCAGCAGGGTCAGCTCCGGAAACTGGGCAACGGTAATTACCGCCAGCACTACCGGTATTACGCCGGTCTCCCGCACGATGCTCATGAAGAGCTTGTCCTTCATGTTGAGGCTGGTCGGCAGCATGGACAGCATGACGGCCACTGGCCTGGCGACGAGTATGAAAACGGCCGACACCATGAGGCCGAGGACAGCGGTATCCCACAGTTCGCCCAGCGCAACAAAAGGACCGACCATCATGAAGATCGTCGGCTTGGCAATACTCTCGATCTTTATCTCCATGGTGTGCAGCGTGGTATGAAAGTAATCCTTGCCATGGTTGTAATTGGCCAGCAGACCGGCAACAAAGGCCGCCAGAAACCCGTTGCCGTGAATGACTTGTGCCAGCAGGAAAGTAACCAGCGGAATGGCCAGCACAATCGCAAAATCGTAGGTGGTCTCGCCCACGTCACGTTCATTATCCCGCGACTTGTAAACTTCGTAGCCGTACATTGCACCCCAGCCTATGACACCGGCTATTGTGCCAAACAAGAATTGCCCCCCCAGATTCAGCATGTTTTCCGCGCTGAACAATCCGGAAACCAGGCCGCCCAATGTATCCACCGACGTGCCGGCCAGAACCATCGATGCGACGGCGGCGGTAAAGATGGCGCCAACGGCATCGTTAAGGGCGCTTTCCGCGACTGAGATACTGGAAAGTCGCTTGTACTCATCCTTGAAGACAATCCTTTTCAGGGTCGGGATCAGCGCCGCCGGATCAGTGGAGCCGAGAATGGCCGCCAGCAGGGCAGCGGTTTTGCCATTGAGCCCAAGCGCCATCAAAATGGGGAACATGACGAAGAACGTGATGAGATAACCCACCACCGCAATCATCACGGTAGGAAAGGCAATTTTGACGAGGTCATTCCTGTCAAGTTCGTCACCGCCGCCTTTCAGGATGATGGCAGCGAGTGCGGTACACACCACCACGGCAAGCATGATCTGCGCTGCAATGGGCGCCAATGCATCGTGCAGGACAATGCCCACCAGAAGCTGCAAGGTGAAGTTGGGGAAAACCGTGCCTTCGGCCGATTTGCTGCACGCCCAGCCGAACCCCAAAAACAGTCCCATGCACCACAATGAATTTGCGATGGCCGCCTCGGTACCCCCAAGCTGGGCCAGACGTTCAAGAATCGCCGGAGCCGTGCGATTCAACAGGAAAGCAACAACAAACAGGCCGGCAATTCTTGCGTAGTTCATAGTGTCGTTTCTTGGTCAGAATGCGTGGGTCAAGAAGTTTCAGGGAAGCTCTCGGCGCCGAGAAACTTGCCGTAGCGCAGACGGCGTGGCAAAACTTTATCAATCATGAGCGATAAAGCGGCAATCCGAACGGTGTCATTGTACCCATGACGCCCGCCTGATCGTTGCCGCACGGTATGATCTCCCCGTGCATTCCAACCTCTTTTCGATCCTGTTGCTGCTCACCGCGGCCGTCGGTGCCGTGGCGCTGGCGCGCCGCTTCAAGCTGCCGAGCATGCTCGCCTATCTGGCGATCGGCATCGCGCTGGGGCCGCACGGCTTGGCACTGCTGACCGAAACAGACGAAGTGGGAGGCTTTGCCGAGTTTGGCATCGTCTTCCTGATGTTTTCGATCGGTCTCGAGTTCAGCCTGAAGCGTCTGCAAACCATGCGTACGCTGGTGTTCGGTTTTGGCTCGGCGCAAATGGCGTTGACCGCATTGGGCACCGGCCTGATGACGGTGCTTGCTTATGGCCAGGGATGGAAGAGCGGCGTCGCGGTCGGCCTGGCGGTCGCGATGTCCTCGACCGCGATTGTCGCCCGGATGCTTTCGGAACGACTCGACCTGCATTCACGTTCCGGACGGCAAACCATGGGCGTCCTGCTGTTTCAGGACCTCGCCGTGGCGCCCTGCCTGATCCTGCTGCCGGCGCTGGCCGCCCCCGGCGATGACCTGCTGCGTTCGCTGGCAGTGGCGGCCGCGCAGGCTGTCGCCGTGCTGGCGCTGCTGATCTGGGTCGGACAGAAACTGATGGGCCGAATCCTTGATAGCGCCGCCCAGTACAAGTCCAGCGAATTGCTGATACTGACCACGCTGTGGATCGTGGTCGGCCTGTCTTTTCTCACCGCCCGCAGCGGCCTGTCCCTGGCCCTCGGCGCCTTCGTCGGCGGCATGCTGATCTCGGAGACAGCCTATCGTCACCACGTCGAAGCCGACGTCCGGCCGTTTCGCGACATCCTGCTCGGCCTCTTCTTCGTCACCATCGGCATGATGCTGGACATGCATTACGTCATCGCCAATGCCCACAAGCTGGTGCTGGCCGTCGCCCTGTTGATCGGCGGCAAGGCCGTGGTGATGCTACTCATCACGCGGATGGCGAAAACGCCGCTGGTTGCCAGTCTGCGCACCTCGGCACAACTGGCACAGGGCGGCGAGTTCGGCCTGGTGCTGATCGATCTCGCCCACGAACTGCAGCTGATCAGCAGCAGCGCCTTCCAGATCACGCTGTCGGCCATGCTGCTGTCAATGTTCATCGCACCCTTTCTGATCGACCGTGCCGCGCGTCTGTCCGGCGACATGGGGCGCGGCAACTGGGCGCACAAGGCCACCGTGATCCATAACATCGCCGTGCATAGTCTCGATCTCGGCCAGCATGTGGTGATCTGCGGTTACGGGCGCACCGGACAACGCATCGCCGAGTTTCTCGGCATCGAAAATATTCCCTTCATTGCCCTTGACGTAGACCCGCAACGCATCGCCGAAGCCCGCGCCCAGGGCATCAACGTCGTCTTCGGCAACGCCGACCGGCCCGAAGTCCTGCAGGCCGCGGGGATAGCGCGCGCGCGCGCCGTGGTCGTCAGCTATCCCGATGCCCATTCCGCCGAGCGTGTGGTGCGAACAGTCCGCGGCGCTCAGCCGGATATTCCCATCGTGGTGCGCACCACCGACGACAAAGATGTCGCCCGGCTGAAATCTGCCGGGGCGACCGAGGTGATCCCCGAAGTGCTGGAAAGCAGCCTGCTGATCGCCGCCGAAACACTGGTGCAGGCCGGGATCCCGATGAAGCGCGCAATCCTTCATGTACGCGCGGCGCGGGCCGATCGCTATGCGTCGCTACGCGACTACTACGCGCCGGCGAAGAAGTAGAATTCTTCATGCGTATAAACCTGATGTGGAGTAGGTTATGAACAGTTTCCTCCGGCACTGCATCCTGCTGCTCGGCCTGCTGGCGCCGCATGCCTTCGGCGCCGACGAACCGATGCTGCTGTCCGGGCAAACCCTCTACCTCCCGGTTTATTCGCATGTCTATCACGGCGATCCGGGCAAGGACGGCAAGCTCGCACAGACGCTGGTCTCGACCCATATCAGCATCCGCAATACCGATCCGCAAATAGCCATCCGGCTTGTTTCGGCACGCTACTACGACACCGTCGGCAAACTGGTGCGGTCTTACGTCACTGCACCGGTGACGATTCCGCCACTCGGCACCCATGAGATCTTCGTGCCGCGCACCGACACCGCCGGCGGCTCGGGCGCCAACTTCCTGATCGCCTGGACCGCCGAAGCGCCGGCCAATCCGCCGATCGTCGAGGCGCTTCACGCCGACATCCGCGAAGCCCGCACCCTGATGTTCATCACCACCGGGCAACCGATCAAGGCCCGCTAGGAATCCTCGCAGGTTACGTCCACGGACGCGACTCCCGCGCTTAAGCGCCGTTTAAGCTGCGCCCTCCATGATTCGCTGCACTCAACAACCATGGAGGTTCCCATGCGACACATTCTCATCATTGCAGCCGCACTCTTCGCCGCAGACGTCCAGGCCGAAACCCCGCGCGACTTTCTGACGCGCTTCGAGAAGGAAGCCGGCGCGGTCGCTTCCGCCGAGCGCGGCGCACGCTTCTTCACCACCAAGCAGGGCGGCGAGTGGAGTTGTGCCTCCTGCCACACCGAACGGCCGATGCAAGCGGGTCGTCACGCCAAGACCGGCAAGGCCATCACGCCGCTGGCACCGGCGGCCAATGCCGAACGCTTTACCGATGCCGCCAAGGTGGACAAATGGTTCCGCCGCAACTGCAACGACACCCTCAATCGACTCTGCAGCGCCCAGGAAAAGGCCGACGTAATGGCCTGGCTGCTGGCCCTCAAGTAATCCGGAGAACATCATGAAACGAATCATTGCCCCATCTCTGTTCGCCCTGCTGGCCGCCCTTGCCCTGCCGGCCCAGGCCGACAGCTACCGCCTGCCGAAAAACGCCGTTTTTGAAGAAGAATGCAGCTCCTGCCACATCGCCTTTCCGCCGCAAATGCTGCATGCCGATTCCTGGCGTGCCATGATGGGCGATCTGTCGCGTCACTTCGGTTCCGACGCCAGCATCGACGAAAAACACCGTGTCGCCATCACCGACTTTCTGGTCGCCAATGCCGGCGGCCGCAAGACGGGAGACACTCGCGATGCACAGGGCAAGCCGCTGCTGCGCATCACCGAGACCGCGCGCTTCGCCAAGAAGCATCGCGAGATATCTGCCGCGACCTGGAAACGACCGTCGATCAAGAGTCCGGCCAACTGCGCCGCCTGCCATCCCCTCGCGGCGGCCGGCGAATACAGCGATCATTCGGCCGTCAGTCCCAAGTGAGGACCATCATGAACACGGAAACCAAACCCATCCGCGTCTGGGACCTGCCGACGCGACTCTTCCACTGGTCGCTGGTGGCGAGTTTCGCCATCGCATTCCTTACCGCGGAATCCGAAAAGCTGCGCGACATTCACGTGGTCGCCGGCTACACCCTCGCCGGGCTGATCGCCTTCCGCCTGCTGTGGGGTATCGTTGGCGGCGGTTATTCGCGCTTTGCCGAATTCCTGCCGACGCCGCGGAAGCTGGTCGACTACCTCAAGTCCCTGATGAATGGAACGCCGCAGCACTATGTCGGCCACAACCCGGCCGGCGCGGTGGCCATCTTCCTGCTGCTCGGCTTCGGCATCGTCGCCGCTGCCAGCGGCTGGGCCACCTACGAGGATCTGGGCGGACACTTCATGGAAGAACTGCACGAAGGCGCCTCCAATGGCATGATGGCGATTGTTGTCATTCACATTGCGGGTGTCATTGTCAGCAGTTGGCTGCACCGCGAAAACCTGGTCCTGGCCATGATTACCGGCTGGAAGAAACTGCGTAATGAGAATTCTGCTGGTTGAAGATGACGCCCTGCTCGGCGACGCGCTCCAGGTCGGCCTGCGTCAGGCCGACCACGTCGTCGACTGGGTCAGGGACGGTGTCAGTGCCGAAACAGCGCTGGCCACCGAGGACTACGCGGCCGTAGTCCTCGATCTCGGCCTGCCACGGCTGGATGGCCTGGAAGTGCTGCGCCATCTGCGGGCGAAAAAGAAGGCGCTGCCGGTGCTGGTCCTGACTGCGCGCGACACGGTCGACGACCGCATCCGGGGGCTCGATGCAGGGGCCGATGATTACCTGGTCAAGCCCTTCGATCTGGGCGAGCTGACGGCCCGTTTGCGCGCGCTGCTGCGTCGCGCCGGCGGCCAGCCGTCACCCGTGCTGGCCGTGGCCGGGGTAACGCTCGACCCGGCGACGCGGCGGGTGGAATGCAACGGCCAGGAAGTCGAGCTCTCGGCCAAGGAATACGCCCTGCTGCACGCCCTGATGCAACAACCGGGACGCGCCCTTTCGCGCGCCCAACTGGAGCAGCACCTCTACGCCTGGGGCGACGAAATCGGCAGCAACACGGTCGAGGTCTACATCCACCACCTGCGCCGCAAGCTGGGGGCGGACATTATCCGCACGCTGCGCGGCATCGGTTACGTCGTGGCGAAGAACGGAGCGTCATCATGAAGCGACCACGGTCCCTGCGCACCCGGCTGGTCGGCCTGACCCTGCTGGCGGTGGCCGTGGTCTGGCTGCTGACCGCCTTTGTCACCTGGCGCGAAGCGCGTCACGAACTCGAAGACCTGCTGGCCCATCCGCCGAGTACCAGCGCCGCCCACTTTGCCAAGGAACGCAATGAGGTGGCCGCTGAAATAGCAGGGCAACTGCTCAAACCCATGCTGTTCGCCCTGCCCGCGCTGGCGCTGCTGCTGGTGGTCGCCATCGGCTTTGCGCTGACGCCCTTGCGCCGGCTCGCCCGAGATGTCGCCGCCCGAACACCCGACCGGCTCGACCCGCTGCCCGTCGAAGCCCTTCCCAGCGAAGTCGCACCGCTGGTGACGCGACTCAACAGCCTGTTCGCCGACATCATGCGGGCGCTGGAAAACGAGCGCCGCTTTACGGCCGACGCAGCCCATGAGCTGCGCACGCCGCTCGCCGCACTCAAGGCACAGGCGCAAGTCGCGCTGGCTTCGGTCGACGCCACGGAAAGACAGCATGCACTGACTCAAATTCTGGTCGGCTGCGACCGCGCCACGCATCTGGTGGCGCAGTTGCTGACCCTAGCGCGACTGGATGCCGACACGCCGCAGCAGACGCAGGACGTGGCGCTGCGAGCCATTGCCGAAGAAGTCCTGGCGATGAGCGCGGGCGAAGCCATCGAGCGCGGCTGCGAGCTGGTGCTGCACGACGGTGACGCGCAGGTCCGCGGCGACGCCGTGCTGCTGCAGGTCTTGCTGCGCAATCTGGTCGACAACGCCCTGCGCCACGGCGGCGGCACGCAGATCGAGGTCTCCATCACCCGCCGTAACGACCGTGCCGTGCTGACCGTCAGCGACAACGGGCGCGGCATTGCGGCAGACGAACGCGAGCGGGTGCAGCAGCGCTTTTACCGTAGCGCCAGCGCCGACTCTTCGGGCAGCGGGCTCGGGCTTTCCATCGTCGGGCGCATCGCCGAACTGCACCGCGGCGCCGTCGAGATTGACGCTCCCGCCGCCGGCAATGGCGTTGCGCTGCGCGTGTCGCTGCCGCTCGCCATCGGCAAACGAGCCAACAGCGCCGACAGGTAATTATGATGTAGCGTAAACTGCGATGGTGTCCGCCGCAAAGCCACGGGCGGCCCAATGCATTCGGTCAGCAACCATCATGGAACTGCTTTACGCCACGCTGCAAAGCGGACTTGCCAGCCTCGCTTCCTATCTCGCGGCCCATGTCCTGCTCTGTCTGGTGCCGGCATTCTTCGTCGCCGGCGCCTTGTCGGCCCTGGTGCCGCAACAGTCGGTTGTCCGCTTTCTCGGCCCGGACGCGCCGAAGTGGGTCGCTTACCCGGCAGCGGCAGGTGCCGGCAGCCTGCTCGCCGTCTGTTCATGCACCGTGCAACCGCTCTTTGCCGGGATCTACAGCAAGGGCGCCGGACTCGGGCCCGGCATCACCTTCCTGTTCTTCGCCCCGGCGGCGAACATCCTCGCCCTTTCCTACACGGGTGTCGCGCTCGGGGCCGACTTTGCGATTGCCCGTGTCGTGCTGTCGCTGTGCTTCGGCATCGGAATCGGCATGATCATGGCGCTGCTGTTCCACCGCGACGATGCGGCGCGCCTCGCCAATGCCGCGGCCTTCACCGGCGGCGAAGGCATCAGCCGCCGCGCCGTCGTCTTTCTTATCGCATTGATCGCCTTGCTGATTGCCGGCACGCTCAAGCTCGACTTCCTGACTGCCAGGCTGACCACCTTCGACGTCACACTGCCCGCTGCCCTGCCGGCGCAGGCACTGCTCGACCGCCTGGTTCCGATCGACGCCATCAAGGGAAACGAAGGTCTCAGCCTGCAAGGGGTCGTCCTGATCATCATGCTGGCCCTGATCGGCGCCACCGGGCTGCGCGGACTCGGCAAGGTTGACGAAGGATTCAACCGGCTGACGAAGCTCTGCCTTGGCCTGATCGCCGCGACGCTGGTCTTCGCCGCGCTCGGCATGCAGACCAGCGGCGAGGGCCTGACGATCGCCATCACCGGACGCACGCTCGCCGTCGCCGCGCTGCTCGCCTTGCTGGTCCCGCTGGCGCGGCGCTTCGACGCCTGGGACATACAGCAATGGCTGTGGGAAACCTGGCGCTTCGTCCGTCAGATATTTCCGCTGCTCGTCATCGGCGTCTTTCTCGTCGGCGTGATCCGCGTCTTCATCCGCCCGGAATGGATTCAGGCCGTCGCCGGCAGCAACACGCTGCTGGGCAACCTCGCCGGCGTGGTCTTCGGCGTCTTCATGTACTTCCCGACCCTGGTCGAGGTGCCGATCGCCAAGATGTTCCTTTCGCTCGGCATGCACCCTGGTCCCCTGATCGCCTACCTGATGGCCGATCCGGAACTATCGCTGCAGAGTATCCTGATTACCACGGCGATCATCGGCAAGCTCAAGACCTGGACCTATGTCGGCCTGGTTGCCTTGTTCTCGACGGCTTCCGGTCTCGCCTACGGCGCCTGGGTCGACGGTGCGGCAATTGCCGGAATAGCGTTGGCGATCGCGGCTTTTATCGGGGTAGTGGTCGCCGCACTGCATTTTGTGGATAGACGTCACGTGCGCAGTGCGGCCTGATCGTTCCGGGAGACTCAACATGGATATCAAGATACTCGGCAGTGGCTGCCCCAAGTGCCAGCGACTCGAACAGCTCACCCGCGAGGTCGCAAGCGAAGCCGGTGTCGCGGTAGATGTCGAGCATGTGCGCGATATTGCGAAAATCATGGAGTTTGCTGTCCTCAGTACGCCGGCACTGGTCATCGACGGCGAGGTAAAAGTCGCCGGTCGCATGCCGAGCAAAGGCGAAATCGGTCGCTGGCTAGGCAAGGCCTGATGAGGTCGACGTGACTCGCATGAACAAGCGGCAAGAATCCCACGCGGCACCGAGCCCGGCCAGCGTCCGCCCCTGGCATACGCTGGCCGCAGAGGCGGTGGCCAATGCCCTGGAGGTGACGCCTGCGGCCGGCCTGAGCAAGGACGAAGCCGCCAGCCGCCTGGTCCGCTACGGCCCCAACGCACTGCCGGAAGGCAAGCAGCGCGGCCCCTTGCAAATCTTCCTGTCGCAGTTCAGCGATGTAATGATCCTGGTATTGCTCGCTGCCGCTGCCATCTCGATGGCCCTCGGCGAATTCGAGGACGCGCTGGCAATCGCCGTCATCGTGACGCTCAATGCCGCGATCGGCTTCTTCCAGGAAACCCGCACCGAGCGCGCCATCGCCGCGTTGCGCAACATGGCCACGCCTTCCGCGCGAGTGTGCCGCGGGGGTGAACTGCAGAGCCTGCCATCGCACCAGATCGTGCCGGGCGATGTCGTGCTGCTGGAGGCGGGCAATATCGTGCCGGCGGATCTGCGCCTCACCGATAGCGCACACCTGCGCATCGCCGAGGCAGCGCTGACGGGCGAATCGCATCCGTCGGAAAAGACCGTGCAAACGCTGGAGGCCGCCGACAGCGCCTTGGGCGACCGCAGCACCATGGCTTACAAAGGCACCATCGTCACCTACGGACGCGGCAGCGGCATCGTCGTCGCCACCGGCCTCGCCACAGAACTGGGCAAGATCGCCACCCTGCTGGCGGAAGCCAAGGAAAGCCGCACGCCGCTACAGCAACGGCTGGCGCGTTTCGGCGGGCGGCTCACCATTGTCCTGCTTGCAATCTGCGCCATCGTGTTCGGCGCCGGGCTGCTGCGCGGCGAACCGCTGCTGCTGATGTTCATGACCGCCGTCAGCCTGGCCGTCGCCGCCATACCGGAGGCATTGCCGGCCATGGTGGCGATTTCGCTGGCCATCGGCGCCTCGCGCATGGTCAAGCAACATGCCCTGGTGCGCCGCCTGCCGGCCGTGGAAACCCTCGGCTCCATTACCTACATCTGCTCCGACAAGACCGGCACGCTGACCCAGAACCGCATGCAGGCGCAAGCCTTTTTTGCCGCCGGCTCCGCCACCCCGTCCCTCGATACGGAGACCTGGCAGAACCTGTTCCGCGCGCTCGCCCTCAACAGCGATGCCAGCCTTGGAAAATCCGGCCAGGCCTCCGGCGACCCCACGGAGATCGCGCTGCTCGAAGCCGCGCTGCACCACGGCTCCGACCGGACAGCACTGGAGCAGGCCTATCCGCGCGTTGCCGAGATTCCGTTCGATTCAGAACGCCAGCGCATGACCACGCTGCACCAGGCCGGGCGAGATTTCATCGCCTACACCAAGGGAGCGCCCGAAGTCGTGCTGGCCTTGTGCGACTTCCAGCTCGATGCAACCGGCGAAACTCCGCTCTTGTCGGCTGCATGGCAGCAGCAGGCCGAAACGATGGCCCAGGCCGGGTTGCGCGTCATGGCGATCGCCATGCGTCGGCTGGAAGCGCTCCCGGAGGATCTGCCCGCAACGGAATGCAGGCTCACCCTGCTCGGACTGGTCGGCCTAATGGACCCGCCGCGGCGTGAAGCCCATCAGGCCGTCTCGGAATGCCAATCGGCGGGCATCACGCCGGTGATGATCACCGGCGACCACCCGGCGACGGCCAGCGCCATCGCACGCCAACTGGGCATCGTCAGCGACAGCAACGGCGAAGTCGTGCTGACCGGCCCGCAGCTGGCTGCGCTGTCGGATGCCGAGCTGCGTACCCAGGTGGAATCCGTCAGGGTCTATGCCCGCGTCGATCCGGCGCAGAAGATCCGTATCGTGCAGGCCTTGCAGGCCAATGGCGAATACGTTGCGATGACCGGCGACGGCGTCAACGATGCACCGGCGCTCAAGGCCGCCAACATCGGCGTCGCCATGGGCAAGGGCGGCACCGACGTGGCACGCGAGGCCGCGCACATGGTGCTGCTGGACGACAACTTCGCCACCATCGTGCATGCGGTGCGCGAAGGCCGGCGCATCTACGACAACATCCGCAAGTTCATCAAGTACATCCTGGCCAGCAATTCCGGCGAGATATGGACGCTCCTGCTCGCGCCATTCCTGGGACTGCCCATTCCGCTGCTGCCGATTCACATTCTGTGGATCAATCTGGTGACGGATGGCCTGCCCGGTCTTGCCCTCACCATCGAGCCGTCCGAACGGGATGTCATGCGTCGCCCGCCGCGTCCGCCGAATGAAAGCATCTTCGCCCACGGCCTCTGGCAGCATGTCGTCTGGGTCGGCCTGCTGATGGGCGCCGCCACGCTGCTGACGCAGGCCTGGGCCTACCACAGCGGCGATGCCCACTGGCAAAGCATGGTGTTCACCGTGCTGACCCTGGCGCAACTCGGTCACATACTCGCAATCCGCTCCGAACGCGAATCGCTGTTCACCATCGGCGTGTTCTCCAACCGCCCGCTGATCATTGTGCTGATCGGCACCGTGTTGTTGCAAATGACCACGCTGTATGTGCCCGCGCTCAACTCCATCTTCCACACCCAGCCGCTCAGCGCCGGGGAACTGGTCGCTTGCGTGTTGATATCGAGCGTGGTGTTCTGGGGAGTGGAAGTGGAAAAGTGGCTGATCCGCAAGGGCAAGCTTTACCGGACCGACTAAGCGATAAACAGCGCTATTTCCACAGCTCCGGCCGCTCCCCGCTGTCCTTCATGTGCTCGGTCTTGTTCTGCAGGAAACGCTGGAACTCCGGCTCCGTCCGATAAGCGCCACTACCGACGTACTCGAAGGCCGACGCAAAGTGGAACGGGCGCACGTAGGCTTCGAGGCGGAACACTTCGCGCCCGCTATCGTCGAAAAACACCACGCTCGGCGTGTAGTTGATCTTGAGTTCCCTGCCCCAGGCCTCCGCCGTCGTGCTGCGTCCGTCCGGTGTGGTCAGCGTTTCGCGGCCCGACAGCGAAAAGCGTGCGACGTCGAAGCGCGAAACCGCGGCCAGCGTCTTGTCGCGCCTGAAGCCTTCCTTGTGCAACTCATCGCACGCAGCGCAGTGGCGCGTCTCGAACAGCACGGCGAGCGGTTTGCCGCCCGGCTTGCGGGCGAGATTGAAGGGCGCCTTCATGAGGAAGGGCTCTTCATTCAATGTGGCGCTGGCGCCGGTTTGCGGCACCGCCTTCATGTACTCGGCAAACGACAGCTTGCCTTCGAGGCGCTGCACCGAGTAGTCGAGCGCCGCCGAGAAGCGATGCGGCGGGTAGAAGCCGTTGATGCGCCCGATGATGCTGCCTTTCTCGTCGAGCAGCAGCAGCGTGGGCGTGAACTGTACCTTGAGGAACTTGGCGAACTCCTTTTCGCTGCGCACCTTGCCGTCGAACCAGGTCACCTCGCGGTCGCCGAACAGGTTGAAGGCGATCGGCAGAAAATGTTTGGCCGTCTTGTCCACGATGGCCTTCTGTGTGAAGCTGGTCTGCATCAGTTCCTTGCAGTAGGGGCAGCCGACCTGGCCGAAATACAGCAGCAGGCGCTTGCCGGACTTGGCCGCCTGAGCCGCATCGTCGGGCAGTTCCAGCAGGGTCTCGACAAACACCGGCGGCAGAACCTCGTCGCCGATCTGCGCGAGAGTCGGCGCTGGCGAGACGGCGAAAAGCAGCGCGATTACGGCCAGCAGGCGGCGCATCTCAGCCCGCGACGATTATCAGATGCACCCGGTAGGGGCCGTGCGCACCGAGCACGATGGTTTGTTCGATGTCGCCGGTGCGCGAAGGACCGGAAATGAAATTCACGGCGCGCGGCAGGGAGCCCAGTTCCTTCCGCGCCAGCGCCCAGGCGTCTTCCATGTAGGGCAGGATGCGCGAGGCCTGAACAACCGCAATGTGCGTCTCCGGCAAGAGGCTGACGGCGGCCGGTGTATCGGGCGAGGAACACATCATCAGCGTGCCGGTTTCGGCGACGGCGCAAAAGCAGCCGGTGATGCCGACCAGATCGGCGTCGCGCGCACCGCGCGGCTCGACCTGGAGACCTGTACCTGCCCAGTCGAGCCCGGCCAGCGACGGCCAGGCGACCGCCGATTTCGGCAGTTTCATGGCCGTCAGATAGCGTTCGACCGCGGCGGGCACAGCGGATTCCGCAGCGACGATTTCCACGGTGCTCGACTGCTGTTCCGACTTGACCCGGAAGCGTTCGAGCAGGGCTTGCGGATTGCTGTCCATGGCGGGCTTCGGCCCGTGACTGCGACTCGACAACGCCGCCGCCATCTCCGCGCGTCCGGCGGCAGCATTGGTGGCATCACGCTGGAGGCCGGCGCGCACGCGGCCCAGGATGTCTTCACGAGAACTCATCTGGTTTTCCTCTGTTCAGTTCAGGTCGGTGGCGTCGCATTGCGACGCGCGGCATACAGTTCGCGGAAGGTCTTGCCCTGCGGGGCTGGAAAATCGCGGCCCAGCGTCCACTCGGGTGCGGTCGGCAGCAGGCGGATCCGATCCGTGTCGCCGGCCAGCCACTTCAGGTAGCGCGCACCGACACTCGCCCCCAGTGCATAGAGCCTGGGCCGTTGCGCCACCCAGGCCCACAGGCGCAAGCCGATACGTTCGGTGAGCGGGCGCAGGCCGCGCTCGGTCTGCTTTTCGCGCAGCTTGCGCAACAGGTCGGGCAGCGGAATCTTTACCGGGCAAACGATGCCGCACTGATTGCAGAGAGTGGCCGCATGCGGCAGATCGATCGAGTTCTCCATGCCCGCATACAGCGGCGTCAGGACCGAGCCCATCGGCCCCGGATAGACCCAGCCATAGGCGTGGCCGCCGATGGTCTGATACACCGGGCAATGGTTCATGCAGGCACCGCAGCGAATGCAGCGCAGCATGGCGTGGAAATCACCGCCCACCACGTCGGCGCGCCCGCTGTCGACCAGGATGAAGTACAGATGCTCGGGGCCGTCGTGCTCCTCCGGCTTTTTCACACCGGTAAGGATCGAGAAGTAATTCGAAATCGGCTGCCCGGTGGCCGAGCGCGGCAGCAGTCGCATCAGGGTCGACAAGTCTTCCAGGGTCGGGATTACCTTCTCGATGCCGGTGATGACCACATGGACCTTGGGCATCGTCGTCACCATGCGGCCATTGCCCTCGTTGGTGACCAGCGCCACCGAACCGGTTTCGGCGACCAGGAAATTGCCGCCTGACAGTCCCATCTCGGCCGAGAGAAAATGGCCGCGCAGCACTTCCCGGGCCTCGCGCGTCAGCGCCGGAATTTCGGTCTTGCGCGGCGTGCCGTGTACCTTGTGGAACAGGTCGGCGACATCGTCAAGGCTCTTGTGCACCGCCGGCGCAATGATGTGGCTGGGCGGCTCGTTGTTATCGACTTGCAGGATGTATTCGCCCAGATCGGTTTCCACCGGCTGGATGCCCGCCGCTTCCAGCGCCTGGTTTAACCCGGCCTCCTCGGAGAGCATCGACTTCGACTTGGTGACCTTTGTCACGCCGTGACTCCTGGCGATCTCCGTCACCAGGCGGCAAACCTCCGCCCCGTCCTTCGCCCAGAGCACCTTGGCGCCGGTATCCAGCGCCTTGCGCTCGAATGCCTCGAGCCACAGGTCCATATTGTCGATGACCTTGTTGCGAATCGCTTCGGCGGCGTCGCGGGTTCCCTCGAAGTCGTCGAGGTCCTTGATCGCCTCGGCACGCCGGGTCACGAACTTGCCCTTGGCATTCTTCAGATTGCCTTGCAGGACCACGTTCGCCAGGGAACCCGCGGCGTTGGCCTTGAACTGCATCGACTTGATTTCCACGATTCAGGTCCTCCCCGCCAGGACTTCGGCGACGTGCAGCACCTGCGTCGTCTCGTCGCCCATGCGTCGCAGCTTGCCTTCGATGTTCAGCAGGCAGCCCAGGTCGCCGCCGACCACGGCCTGTGCGCCGCTGGCCAGAATGTTGTCGCACTTGCGCTCGGCAATCGCGGCCGACACCTCGCCGAACTTGATCGAAAACGTGCCGCCGAAGCCACAGCATTCCTCGCAGCCGTTCATTTCCTTGAGGCTCACGCCCTTGACCTTCGCCAACAACGCGCGCGGCTGTTGCTTGATGCCAAGGCCGCGCAGGCCGCTGCAGGAATCGTGATAGGTCACCGTGCCCTCGTAGTCGCCCGGTACGCTGTCGACTTTCAGCACCGTCACCAGGAAATCCGTCAGCTCATAGGTGCGGCTGGCCAGCGCGGTGGCGCGATCACGCCACTCGGGCTCGTCGACAAACAGCCGGGGATACTCGACGCGAATATGTTCGCCACAGGATCCGGAAGGTACGACGACATACTCGAAGCCCTCAAACTCGGCGATGGTTTTTTTCGCCAGCGCCACCGCGCCGGGCGCATCGCCCGAATTCCACGCCGGCTGGCCGCAGCAGGTCTGGGTTTTCGGCACGATCACCTCGCAGCCGGCGGTTTCCAGCAGTTTGAGCGCGGCAAAACCGATGCGCGGGCGCATCAGATCCACCAGACAGGTGACAAACATTGCTACGCGTATCCTTGCCATGGCCCTACTCCATATGTTGTTATTGTCGCCCGCACAACTGGATTGCGTGACCCCGAAGGGGAATCCCAGGCAGGCAAAGCGATCGATCGCCGATGGCTGGCGATGGCTTTTGCTATAGTATCCGAAGTCCCGTTTCCACAAAGAGATTGTCTTGCCGAATAAGCCTGCGCATGCCGCGCCGGAAGCCCGCAGCGGTATCCAGGTCATCGAGCGCATGATGAAGTTGCTCGATGTCCTCTCCTATCACCCCGATCCGGTAAGCCTCAAGCAATTGGCGCTGGAGACCGGTCTGCATCCATCGACGGCGCATCGCATTCTCGCCGCAATGGCCACCTCCGGTTTTGCCGAGCGTGCCGATCCGGGAACTTACCGGCTGGGCATCCGCCTGCTGGAACTGGGCAACGTGGTCAAGTCACGCATCAACATCCGCGCCGCGGCGATGCCGCTGATGCAGCGCCTGCACCAGCAACTCGGCGAGAGCGTCAATCTGGGCGTGCGCCAGGGCGATGAAATCGTCTATGTCGAACGCACCTCCAGTGGCCGCTCGTCGGTGCGCGTGGTGCATCTGGTTGGGGCCCGGGCGCCCTTGCACGTGACGGCAGTGGGCAAGCTGTATCTCGCCGAAGGCAGCCAGCAACAACTGCGCGAGTACGTCAAGCGCACCGGTTTGCCCGGCTATACGCCGACGTCGCTGACCACGCTCGCCGCGCTGGAACGGGAGGTCGACCGTGCCCGCCGCCACGGCGTCGCCTTCGACAACGAGGAAATCGAGCAAGGCCTGCGCTGCATCGCCGCGCCGGTGCGTGACGACACCGGCGAACTGGTCGCCGGCCTCTCGGTCTCCGCCCCCGCCGACCGCCACAGCGCGGACTGGGCCGCCATGGTCAAGGAAACCGCCGACGCCATTTCACTGGCGATTGGCTACACGCCCCCGGCCGGACGCTAAGAATTTGACCTGCCGCCTGTCACTGTGTATACTGCGCGGTTCTTTGCGTCATTCCACTTGGAGTCTCTCATCATGTATGCGGTCATAAAAACCGGCGGCAAGCAATATCGCGTCGCTGCCGGCGAAAAACTCAAAATAGAACAGATACCGGCTGATGTGGGCACTGAAATTACTCTCGACCAGGTACTTATGGTCGGCGAGGGCGAATCGGTCAAGATCGGTTCTCCCATGCTCGCCGGCGCCAAGGTAACCGCGAAAGTGATCGCTCAGGGCCGCCATCCGAAGGTCACCATTTTCAAGATGCGCCGTCGCAAGCACTACCAGAAGCATCAGGGCCATCGCCAAAACTTCACCGAAATCGAGATCAGCGGCATCGCCGCCTGATCAAGGCTAGCATCAGGAGCTAAAACATGGCACACAAAAAAGCAGGCGGCAGTTCCCGCAACGGCCGCGACTCGGAATCAAAACGTCTCGGCGTCAAGAGCTATGGCGGCGAGCTGATTTCCGCCGGCAGCATCATCGTGCGGCAGCGTGGCACCGAGTTTCATCCCGGTGACAACGTCGGCATGGGCAAGGATCACACCCTGTTCGCCAAGATCGAAGGCACGGTACTGTTCGCGGTCAAGGGCCCGGCCAAGCGCCGCGTCGTCAGCATCGTTCCGGCGGCAGCCTAAGCTTCATTCTTCCGCGACGAAAGCCCTATCGTCGAGATAGGGCTTTCGCGCTTTCAGGCCCATGAAATTCTTTGACGAAGCCCGTATTGAAGCTCTTGCCGGCGATGGCGGCAATGGCGCGGTCTCGTTTCGTCGCGAGAAATACATTCCCCTGGGCGGCCCGGACGGCGGCGACGGTGGCAAGGGTGCGAGCATCTGGGTCACCGCCGACCGCAACCTCAACACCCTGATCGACTTCCGCTACACCCGCGTGTTTCGTGGCCAGAAAGGCGAAAATGGTCACGGCTCGGACCGCTATGGCAAGGGCGGCGAGGACCTGGAACTGCGCATGCCGGTCGGCACCGTAATTACCGACAGCCTCACCGGCGAAGTCATCGCGGATCTCGATACCGACGGCAAGCGCGTGCTGATTGCCAAAGGCGGCATCGGCGGACTGGGCAATTCGCACTTCAAATCCAGCACCAACCGCGCGCCGCGCCAGAACACGCCGGGGCAGCAGGGTGAGCACCGCGAACTGAAGCTGGAACTCAAGGTGCTGGCCGATATCGGCCTGCTGGGCCTGCCCAATGCCGGCAAGTCCACCTTCATCCGTGCCGTCTCCGCAGCCAAGCCCAAGGTCGCCGATTACCCCTTCACCACCCTGTACCCGAACCTGGGGGTGGTACGCGTAGACGACAACCGCAGTTTCGTCATCGCCGATATTCCCGGCCTGATTGAAGGCGCGGCGGAAGGCGCCGGCCTCGGTCATCGCTTCCTCAAGCATCTGCAACGCACCGGTTTGCTGCTGCATCTGGTCGATATTTCGCCTTTCGATCCCGGTGCCGATCCGGCCAAGGACGCCAAGGCAATCCTCAAGGAACTGAAGAAGTACGATGACGCCTTGTACAAGAAGCCCCGCTGGTTGCTGATCAACAAGATCGACCTGGTGCCCGAGGATGAACGCGAGGCACGGATCGCCGCGCTGGTGAAGAGCTACAAGCCAAAGCAGCATTTCGTCATTTCGGCCATTTCTGGCGCAGGCTGCCGCGAGGTCACGTTTGCCGTAATGGATTATCTGGAGCAGAAGCGGGCTCATGAGAAAGCGGATAGCTGAGGCGCAGCGCCTGGTGGTCAAGGTGGGCAGTGCACTGGTCACCAACCACGGCGAAGGTCTGGCCCACGATTTCATCGCCGAATGCGCGCGCCAGATCGCTGCGCTGCACGCCGATGGGCGGCAGGTGCTGCTGGTCTCTTCCGGTGCGATCGCTGCCGGCATGCAGCGGCTGGGCTGGACCACGCGGCCGCACGCCATGCCTGAGCTGCAGGCCGCCGCCGCGGTGGGCCAGATGGGCCTGGCGCAGGCCTACGAAACCACCTTTCTCGACCATGGCCTGAAAGCTGCCCAGATCCTGCTGACCCACGAAGACCTGGCCGACCGCACACGCTACCTCAACGCCCGCTCGACCCTGCAAACCCTGCTCGATCTCGGCGTGGTGCCGATCATCAACGAGAACGACACGGTGGTCACCGACGAGATCAAGTTCGGCGACAACGACACGCTGGGGGCGCTGGTGGCGAATCTGGTGGAGGCCGGAGCGCTGATCATCCTCACCGACCAGAAGGGCCTCTACAGCGCCGATCCGCGCACTGACCCCGCCGCCACGCTGATCAGCGAAGGACGGGCCGACGACCGGCGCTTTGAAGCCATGGCCGGCGGCGCCGGCTCGGGCATCAGCAAGGGCGGCATGATCACCAAGGTTCGCGCCGCGCAGCGCGCCGCCAAGAGCGGCGCCCATACCCTGATCGTCAGCGGCCGCGAGCCCGACTCGCTGCTGGCGGCTGCCCGCGGCGACGCCATCGGCACCCTGCTTTACGCCGTCGAATCACCGCTGGCGGCGCGCAAGCAATGGCTGGCCGACCACCTGCAACTGGCCGGCGCGCTGACGCTCGATGCGGGCGCGATACAGGCGCTGGCCGGTGGCCGCAGCCTGCTGGCCGTGGGCGTGGCACGCGTCGAGGGTGACTTCGAGCGCGGCGCGGCGGTCGCCTGTCGCGCCCCCGACGGCCGCGAAATCGCCCGCGGCCTGATCAACTATTCAAGCTCGGAAGCCCGCCGCATTGCGGGCCACGGCACGCAGGACATCGAAGCGCTGCTCGGCTACATCGACAGCGCAGAGCTGATCCACCGGGATAATCTGGTCCTGCTCTGAGACGAGCAAAGTAGCAAAAGAGCCACCTGCGGGTGGCTTTTTCACGCCTGCCTGCCGCTGGCTGATGTTCGGCCGGCAAGCTCGGGGCGGTTCCTGCGGCGGGTCGCCCTGCCCGGCCCAGCAAAAAAAACGGCCACCCGAAGGTGGCCGTTTCTTACAACTTTGCTGCTACGTCTTGATCGACAGGAGTCGATTAGAACGCGTGGTTCATGTTGACCGACAGCTGGGCCGCATCCACGCCGCCAATACCAAGGGTATTGATGGACGTAGCACCGTTGGCGCCGAGACCGAACAGGTCGTACGTGGCATTGGCCTTGTTATCCAGCTTGGTGTAAGCCACGCCGAGGTTGGTGCGCTTCGACAGCGAACGGCCGTAGGCCAGCGTGTAGGCATTGGCACCGGTATCGTTGCAACCGCCGCCGCAGAACGAACCGCTAGCATTGTTTGCCTTGGCGTAAGTGAAGGCAACCTGGTTGGCGCCGAACTCATACGAAATCGGCAGCAGCCATGCGGTGCGCTTGGCTTCGCCGCCAGTCATTTCGAGCTTGGACTGGTTCGCGGCAATACCGATCTTCAGGCCCATCGGGAAGGTCCAGGCGAACTGCAGCGTGTCGCCGCGCTGATCGCCGGTCCCGGGGGTTGCACCCTTGCCGCCTTCGGTCGTGGCTCTCCAGTAGCTGTAGCCCGCGATGATCGGGCCATTGGCATACTTCAGCTCGACGTTGGTGGCGCTGCCCTTGCCGGGATCGTTGGCACCGGGGAGGCGCACGCCAGAACCTTCGTTGCCGCGGAAGCTCGAGGACAGAGCGAGACGGCCAGTGAAGCCAGACATGTTCGGGCTGTTATACATGATCACGTTCGGGGTACGGGTCGTGTTGGCGATAGCGTTGCCGACGACCTGGGCAAAAATGCCGTTGCCCAGGATGTTTTGCAGGGTGTAAGCCTTGTAGGACTCGATCGCCGTGCCGTAGTGCAGGTCTTGACGACCCATGGCAACTTCACCCCAGGTGCCGCCGATGTTGATGTTGGAGTTGCCGCCCGCGGATTGGGCCGAACCCATATCAGGTGCCCAGCGATTGTCGAACACGAAACCGGCATACATGCCGCCGCCCAGATCTTCGCGGCCCTTGAACACGAGCATGGACGACTGGTCGGAAATGCGGTTTTCAGTCGAGGAGTCACGGCCGGTGACGTTGCTCAGCTTGTATTGCTCAACGGACATACGGACCAGACCGGAAACGGTCACGGTCGATTGGGCGAACGCGCCGCCCGAAACCAGACCAGCGATGGCCAGAGCGATAAGTTTCTTTTGCATATATTTTTACTCCAAAGAGAGTTGGTTTAAACAGAGTGCAATGACACCACGTGGTCGGTCACTGCTCGCTGCCACTGCCCGAATCCGGGAAGCTGGGTACATTCTGCCCTGACAGTCGGGCGACGGACAATCAGCAGCGCATTTTTGGCCCCGCCAAAGATGTATTTTGTGGTTTTCTCACAACAAGCAGCGTGAGGCTTGGTGGCTGGCGAACACAACGGCCTTTCGTGGATTCGCGTTCCCGGAGTTTCAAGTCAGGGTCACGCGGGCAAATTTTCGTTTGCCGACCTGCAACACGACACAATCTCCGGCATTCAGCGCCGCATTGCGATCGCCGACTTTCGCGCCGTTGATCCGCACCCCACCGCCATCGATCATGCGCAGGGCATCCGAGGTGCTGGGCGTCAGGCCGGCGGCCTTCAGCACCTGGGCCAGGGACCCCGCGGCGACTCTGATCTCGGGCATGTCCTCGGGCAGCACGCCGCGCTGGAAGCGGGCCTCGAACTCGGCCAAGGCAGCATCCGCAGCCTTTGCCGAGTGAAAACGGGCGACGATCTCCTGCCCCAGCAGCACCTTGACGTCGCGCGGATTGCGTCCCGCGGCCACTTCGCGCTTGAAACCGGCAATCTCGTCAATGGCACGAAACGACAGCAGCTCGTAGTAGCGCCACATCAGCTCATCCGCCACCGACATCAGCTTGCCGAAGATCTCGGTGGGCGACTCGGCAATGCCGATGTAGTTGCCCAGGGATTTCGACATCTTGTTGACCCCGTCCAGTCCCTCCAGCAGGGGCATCATCAACACACACTGCGGCGGCTGGCCGTAGTGCTTCTGCAGTTCGCGCCCGACCAGCAGATTGAACTTCTGGTCGGTGCCGCCCAGTTCCACATCCGACTTCATGGCCACCGAGTCGTATCCCTGGCACAGCGGATAGAGGAATTCATGAATGGCGATGGGCTGGCCGCCAAGGTAGCGCTTGGAAAAGTCGTCGCGCTCGAGCATGCGCGCCACCGTGTGGCGGGCGGCAAGCTTGATCATGCCCGCCGCGCCGAGAGGCTCGAACCAGGTCGAGTTGAAGCAGACTTCGGTCTTTTGCGGGTCGAGTATCTTGAACACCTGCTCCCGATAGGTGTCCGCGTTCTCCAGTATCTGCTCGCGGGACAGCGGCGGGCGGGTCGCGTTCTTGCCGCTCGGATCGCCGATCATTCCGGTGAAGTCTCCGATCAGGAACATCACATGGTGGCCGAGATCCTGAAAATGCCTCAGCTTGTTGATCAGCACGGTGTGTCCGAGATGAAGGTCCGGCGCGGTCGGATCGAAGCCCGCCTTGACCCGCAAGGGACGGCCGGATTTCAGCTTTTCGACGAGTTCCGTCTCGATCAGCAGTTCGTCGGCGCCGCGCTTGATCAGTGCCAGTTGGGAGTCGATATCGACCATGATGATTAACCCGGTTTGACGGAAGGGGGATATTTGCTACACTCACCCGACTTTTTAGGCGGTCCGCCCATCCAATTGCATAAAAACAAGAGCGAGATTTTAGCGCAACTCCGTCACTACCGATCCGAACGACCCGCGCATTTCTGGGCCGGCGTTGGCGTGGTCGGCGTTTCGCTGTTCAGCATGGTCGCCGCATTTGGCACGGTGAATGACGCCCCTTTGACGGACATACCGCGGCAGCAGGTGGTCGAACGGTTGGCGCTGCCGTCCCTCGACGCGACTGCAGATAACGGCCAGGGCTTCCTGCGCGAAGAACGGGTGCAGCGCGGCGACACGGTGATGGGCTTGCTGCAGCGTCTCGGCGTCGACGATCCCGCCGCTGTGAGCTTTCTGAAGGGCAATGCTTCTGCCCATAGCCTGTTCCGCCAACTCAGCCCGGGCAAGAACGTAACGGCGCGAACTGGCCCGCAAGGCGAACTGCAGATGCTCGTGTTCCCGCTCAACGGCGGCAAGGACCAGGCTTTGGTCGTCGAACGCGGGGCCGACCGGTTTTCGGCATCGGAGCAGGCCCTGCCGCTGGAAACCCAGGTGGTCATGAAGTCCGCGGAAATCCGTTTTTCCCTGTTCGGCGCAACGGATGCGGCGGGGATTCCGGACTCGGTCGCGACACAGCTGGCGGACATTTTCGGCGGCGACATCGATTTTCATCGCGATCTGCGCAAGGGCGACCGCTTCGCCGTGATCTACGAATCCGTGAATTACCTCGGTCGCGCCGTGCGGACCGGGCGCATCCTCGCCGCCGAGTTCGTCAACAACGGCAAGACCTACCGAGCCGCATGGTTCGCCGATCCGGCGGGCGGCGAAAATAGCAGCGGCTATTACACCGCCGACGGCAAGAACATCCGCAAGGCCTTCCTGCGCTCTCCGCTGGAATTTTCGCGCATCACCTCAGGGTTCACGTTCGCGCGCTTCCATCCCGTCCTGCAGCAATGGCGTGCACACAAGGGCATCGACTACGGCGCTCCGGTCGGCACCCGGGTCAAGGCTACCGGCAACGGCGTGGTCGAGTATGTGGGCGTACAAGGAGGCTACGGCAAAGTCGTCGTCCTGCGTCACCAAAGCAGTTACACCACGCTCTACGGTCATCTGTCGGGCTTTGCACCCGGCCTGCGCAAAGGCAATCGCGTCAGTCAGGGTGATGTAATCGGCTTCGTTGGCGCCACCGGACTCGCCACCGGCCCGCACCTGCATTACGAATTCCGCGTCAGCGGGGTGCATCAGAATCCTCTGGCGATGGCCTTGCCCACTGCGCTGCCATTGACGCCCCGGCAGCTGGCCCTGTTCCGGGAGGGAACCGAGGCTCAACTCGCTCGTCTCGACCTGATTCGCGGACTCGACCTCGCCCAGGCGGATTGACATGGCATCGCCTGTGTCGCTGGTCGCAGGGCTGATGTCCGGGACCAGCCTCGATGGCGTCGATGCCGCTTTGGTCGACTTCTCCGCAGGCCAGCCGCGCACGCTTGCAACCTTCTGGCTGCCATACCCGGCCACCATTCGGCAGCAGGCCTTGCAGCTGCAGGCGGCGCAACACGATGAAATTCACTCGGCAGCGTTGCTTGCCAACGAATTGGCACGATCTTACGCCGAAGCCGTGCGCCAGGTGCTCGCCAGCGCCGGTGTGGATGCGGCGCAGGTTGCGGCCATCGGCTGCCATGGGCAGACCATCCGCCATCGGCCGGCGGCCGGCTATAGCGTGCAGCTGAACAATCCCGCGCTGCTGGCGGAACTTGCCGGAATCACCGTGGTGGCCGATTTCCGCAGCCGCGATATTGCCGCGGGAGGGCAGGGTGCGCCGCTGGTACCGGCTTTTCATGCCGCAGCGTTTGGCGATCCGGAGCGGCATCGGGCCATTCTCAACGTCGGCGGCATCGCCAACCTCACCGACCTGAATCCAGGGCAACCGGTGCGCGGTTTCGACTGCGGCCCCGGCAATCTGTTGATGGATGCGTGGATCGAGCACCATCAGGGGCTGCGCTACGACGAAGCGGGTAACTGGGCGCGCCAGGGAAGCGTGCTTCCGGAATTACTCCACGGCCTGCTCAAGGATGCCTTCTTCAGCACAAGTCCGCCCAAAAGTTGCGGCCGAGACGAATTCAATACCTCGTGGCTCGCGCGTCGTCTTGCCGGCAGCGAACGGCCGGAGAACGTCCAGGCCACCCTGCTGGAACTCACCGCCGTATCTGCAACTCAGGCCATCGGCCGCTGGTGCGGCAGCCCTCGCGAGCTTTTCGTCTGTGGTGGGGGGGCGCGCAATCAAGCCTTGATGGCGCGCCTGCAACACCATCTGCCGAATTGCCGTGTCGCCAGCACCGACTCTCTCGGCCAACCGGCCGACTGGGTCGAGGCGGTGGCCTTTGCCTGGCTGGCGTGGCGCACCTTGCACGGTGAACCGGGCAATCTTGCTGAAGTTACCGGCGCCCGTGGACCGCGAGTCCTCGGCGCCATCTACCCGCGGTAGACGACAAAGGCGCGGAGCCCATAAGCCCGCGCCTCGGTTCAACGCATTCGAATCAGGACGAGAACGACGATCCGCAACCGCAGGTGCTGGTGGCGTTCGGGTTCTTGATCACAAACTGCGAACCCTCAAGGCCCTCGGAGTAATCAATTTCGGCGCCGACCAGATACTGATAGCTCATCGGATCGATCAGCAACGCCACACCGTCCTTTTCCATCACGGTGTCGTCTTCGTTGGTCACTTCATCGAAAGTAAACCCATACTGGAAGCCGGAGCATCCGCCGCCGGTCACAAACACGCGCAGTTTGAGTTCGGGATTGCCTTCTTCGGCGATGAGTTCCTTGACCTTGGCCGCTGCGTTATCAGTGAAATTGAGAGGTGCCGGCATTTCGGTGGGTGCGTTCATGGTGTTCTCCTGTGGGTATGGCGCAATGGGACACTATGTGTGTCCGCAAATTATGGTTTCAATAGCGCAGAAGGTCAATTACTGGCCGCCAGCTTCAATTCGACTGCCTTCGCCGGCAAACCCTGATGCACCAGGCGGCCCTGCACTACGGCCCCGAGATGCATCTCGATCGTGCTGTACTCGACATCACCCGTGACCCGGGCGCGCGTCTGAAGTTCAAGAAAATCGCTTGAATGCACCGCGCCGATGACGGTTCCGTTGATTACCAGATGCGAAACGGAAATCTCGCCCTCGATCCGCGCGTGCTCGCTGATCACCAGCGTCGCCGGTTGTCCGTCGGCGCCGCGTACATTGCCCTTGATTTCGCCATCCACACGCAGACCGCCGGTAAAGGTCACGTCGCCATCCAGCGAAGTGCCGACACCAATCAGGCTGTCGATGCGGCCTTGCGGCTTGTTGGTTTTCTTGCCAAACATTATTGGAATCTCCTGACCTGTAATTCTTGCGAAGGCGTGCCGCTCAAAGAGCTACGCTCTGACTGGCCTTGACCACTCCATCCTGAATCAACCGCGCCTCGACACGCTGGATCCGCTCGTCGGCGGCCACCTTGAACGTGCCTTCCAGTCGCCGGAAGTACCGAAAATTCACTTTGTACTGGCTGGCTGCCGGATCCCCCGCGGCGGGAAACTGCATCATAACAGTCTCTTTGCCTCGCTGCACGGTAGCAATCAGCTGGATCGCACCGTTGAATTCCTTGTCTTTTTTGTCCCAGGTTTGTGCCACCAGGAGGCGATAGCGATATTGGCCGCCGCCGGCGGGAAGAATCTGCAGCCGACTGATCGCGAGACCCGAATCCCCGGCCGGCCCTCCCGCCAGGCTTTCAAACGTCGCCAGATCCGACTTGAGACGGGTGTTTTCCTCTTCCAGCGCCCGGATCTGATGGGAAAGCTGCTCCTGCGAGGTGCTTTCGATACGCAAGCGGCTTTCGCTGGCATTCGCCACCGTGCGGGCAGCCTCCAGTTCAGTCTCCAACTGGGCGATACGCTCCCGCATGCCGGCGATTTCGTGCTCGCTGGCGCCCTGGTGAAAACCGGCAAAGCGCTGCCCGGCGTCATAAATCCAGCCGGCCAGCGCCAGCGACGCGCCGGCAAGAATCACCACAGACAGTGCCCGCCAGTACCACGGCAGATGTGTCCGTACTGCGACCCGCGGCGCAGAAATGCCAAAGCGGCCACGCAGCCGCCTCAGCGTCAGGGCAAGACGGGAACTTGCGAAAGGCCCGAGCATTCGTCCACACCAAACATGATGTTCATGTTCTGCACTGCCTGCCCCGCGGCCCCTTTGACCAGGTTGTCGATCACCGAAAGCACCACCAGAGTATCGCCGCCCTGCGGCCGATGCAGCGCGATCCGGCAGGTATTGGCCGCGCGCACCGAACGCGTCTCGGGATGCGATTGCGGCGGCAACACGTCCACGAAAGGCTCGGTGGCGTAGCGCCGTTCGAACAAGGCCTGAAAATCCTCTTCGCGCGTGATGCGGGCGTAGAGCGTCGCATGAATGCCGCGAATCATCGGCGTCAAGTGCGGCACGAAGGTCAGCCCAACCTCGCTCGCCGCCTTCCCGGCGGCACGCGCCAAGCCCTGCCGGATTTCCGGCAGGTGACGGTGGCCCGGCACCCCATAAGCCTTGAAATTATCCGACGCCTCGGAAAACAGCGTGCCGATTTCGGCCTTGCGACCGGCGCCGGACACGCCCGACTTGGCATCCGCGATCAGATGCTCGAGGTCGACGCAGCGGGATTCCACCAGCGGCAGGAAACCGAGTTGCGTCGCTGTCGGGTAACAACCCGGGTTCGCCACCAGCCTGGCCGTGCGAATCTGCTCGCGATTCACCTCGGGCAAGCCATACACCGCCTCGGCGACCAGCGCCGGACTGGCATGGCTCATGCCGTACCACTGCTCCCACAGCGCGATGTCCTTGATGCGGAAATCAGCCGCCAGATCAATGACCTTGACGCCGGAGTCGAGCAGGCTGGCGGCCTGCTGCATGGCGATGCCGTTGGGGGTGGCGAAGAACACCACATCGCACGCGTGCAGCGGTGCATCCTTCGGATCGCTGAATTTCAGATTCACGGCGCCGCGAAGGCTGGGAAACATGTCCGCGACCGCCGTTCCGGCCTCGCCACGCGAGGTGATGGCCGTCAGTTCAACGTCGGAATGCCTTGCCAGCAGGCGCAGCAATTCCACCCCCGTGTAGCCCGTGCCGCCGACGATACCCGCCTTGATCATGCCGAACTCCTTGCAGCGAATGGTTGATGGTAACCCGTAAAGACGCAAAAGCCGCCCGAAGGCGGCTTTTGGACAACAGCGAAACAGCCGCTGATGCTTATCGCTTCGAGAACTGCTTGCGACGGCGCGCCTTGCGGAAGCCGACCTTCTTGCGCTCAACCTCACGCGCATCGCGGGTGACGAATCCGGCGGTCGACAACGCGGGTTTCAGAGTCGCATCGTATTCAATCAGGGCGCGGGTAATTCCGTGCCGTACAGCGCCGGCCTGACCGGACTCGCCGCCGCCTTCGACATTCACAAGAATATCAAAGGTGTTGGTGTGCTGGGTCAGTTCAAGCGGCTGACGCACGACCATGCGGCCGGTTTCGCGTGAGAAAAACTCGTCGACCGGCTTGTCGTTGACCACAAACTTGCCGCTGCCCGTGCGCAGAAACACACGGGCAATGGCCGTCTTGCGGCGACCGGTACCATAATATTGGGTGACTGCCATCAAAACTCCTTAGATTTCCAGCGCCTTCGGCTGCTGGGCGGTGTGCGGGTGGGCAGCGCCGGCGTAGCACTTCATCTTCTTCAGCATCGCATAGCCCAGCGGACCCTTGGGCAGCATGCCCTTGACGGCTTTTTCCAGGATGCGGCCGGGGAAACGCTGCTGCAGCTTGGTGAAGTTGGTTTCATTGATACCGCCCGGATAGCCGGTGTGGCGATAGTATTTCTTGTCCTCGGCCTTGTTGCCGGTGACGCGCAGCTTCTCGACGTTCACCACGACGATGTAATCGCCGGTATCGACGTGCGGCGTGAAGATGGCCTTGTGCTTGCCCCGCAGCCGGCCTGCAATCACGGACGCCAGGCGGCCAAGTACCTTGTCCGTCGCATCGACGACAAACCAGTCGTGCTGGACCTCATGCGGCTTGGCGGAAAATGTCTTCATTCTCGTGTTCCTTGCTTGCTTCAATGGCCCGGGCGGCGCAGCAATGGATGGAATCCGCCCATGCGCTTCTCGGAAAGCCGAGCATTCTAACCAATCGCGGGAGCCCCTGTCAAATGGCAATTATCGCGGTGCTGCGACTGACCCTCACTATGCCCCGATACGCCAGCACCCTGCTCAGGCTTCCTGCGTCATCCGCCAGTACTGGTACTTCATCATGCCGGCCGCACCGGCCACAATCGAAATCAGGGTCAGCACCGACCCCAGCGCCAGCGTCGAAACCCCGGTAATGCCCTGCCCCACGGTGCAACCCATCGCCAACACGCCGCCGATGCCCATCAACACCCCGCCAGCCGCGTGATTGGCGAAGTCGCCGCCATTGACGAACCACTCGACACGAAAATTCCGCGTCGCCACGGCGTAGATGAAGGAACCCACGATCACGCCAACCAGCGCCATGATGCCGAAGTTGATCAGCGATGTATCCGCCGGGCTCATCACATAGCGGGCCAGATCGCCCATCGGGCTCATGAAGGTGAAGGACTGCGTTTCCACCCGCAATGGCTTGACGTCGGCAAAATCGGCGAATTCCTTCCAGGCCACCCCCATCGAGCTTCCGGTGACATACCAGCCCACAATGACGGCGATGCCGATCACCGCGCCGCCCAGGATGTGGTCGAAGCTGCCGCGAAAGTCGCGTGAGGAGAAGGCGAAACCAAGCAGCGCAACCCCGAGCACCACGCCGACTGCCGTGTTGCCGAACCCGGTCAGCTCCCCCAGCGCCTGGCTGGCCTTGCCGGCGGCAGCCAGATTGATCGTGGTCGCCGACATCAGACTGCCGAATACAGTGTCGTAGAAGTTGGTCCATAACATGGCATAGGCGCAGGCCGAGGCAATCGCCAGGACCACCAGGGATTTCAGATTGCCGCCGCCGATGCGCACCAGCGTCTTGTTGCCGCAACCCGAAGCCAGCGTCATGCCGATGCCGAACATCAGCCCACCCAGCACATAGCGCAGCCATGCCAGATTGGGTGTGCGGTAGGGCGGGAAGGTGCTGGTGCCGATGACCGCCTTGCCCGAGGCTTCGAGCGCCACGACACCGAGCGTGGCCACCGCGATGGCCAGCATCCAGGCCCGCAGCCGCCCCGTGTCGCCCATGTTCACCCAGTCCGAAACGGCACCCATGGTGCAGAAGTTGGTCTTGTTGGCCACCGCACCCATGACGATGGCGGTGACGAAAACAATGCCCAGAATCTGTAGATGAATAGTGAATTCCATGAATCTCCCCCAAGCCCCGAGTGTGGCCAAGCGTGGCTAAGCCCTTGTCCAGCAGGGCATTCTAGAATAGTGGCGGAAGCGCGGAATCAGTCTTCTTTGGCTCCGAATAATGGCAATCAATTGCTGCCGGCGTAGCGCGTCGGGTCGACCAAACCGGCATCGGCGAAGCCTTGGCTGCGCAGACGGCAGGAGTCGCACAGGCCACAGGCGCGGCCCTCCGCATCGGCCTGATAGCAGGACACGGTCAGCCCGTAATCGACACCGAGCCGGCCACCCTGGGCGATGATCTGCGCCTTGCTCATGTCGATCAGCGGTGCGTGCAGTTTGAGCGGCCGGCCCTCAACCGCCGCCTTGGTCGCGAGATTGGCGAGCGCTTCGAAAGCACGGATGAATTCCGGCCGGCAATCCGGATAGCCCGAATAATCCACGGCATTGACGCCGACGAAGATGTCCTGCGCACCCAGCACCTCGGCCCAGGCCAGGGCCAAAGACAGCATGATGGTGTTGCGCGCCGGCACGTAGGTCACCGGAATGCCGGGCTGCACGCCGGCCGTCGGCACCGCGATCGAACGGTCGGTCAGCGCCGAGCCGCCCAACTGGCCCAGATCGAGCTTCAGCACCCGATGCGCGGCGGCTCCCAACGCCGCCGCCACGCGCGCAGCGGCCTGCAGCTCGGCGCCGTGGCGCTGGCCGTAATCAAGCGACAGGCAATGGCAGGCAAAACCCTGCTCGCGCGCCAGGGCCAGCACCGTGGCGGAATCAAGGCCGCCGGAGAGAAGAACGACTGCAGGTTTCATTGGTCGATGGTAGCAAACAGCCGGCAACTGCGGCTGTTCTATAATTCGTCCTTCCTCTTTTCTCCCGCGATCGACGATGGCAAAGAAAGTGTTCATCCGCACCTTCGGCTGCCAGATGAACGAATACGACTCCGACAAGATGGCCGACGTGCTGGCCGGCAGCGACGGCGTGGTCAAGACGGAAAACCCCGAGGAAGCCGACATCATCTTGTTCAACACCTGCTCGGTGCGCGAAAAGGCGCAGGAGAAGGTGTTCCATGATCTGGGCCGGATCAGGCACCTCAAGCAGCTCAACCCGAACCTGGTGATCGGCGTCGGCGGTTGCGTCGCCAGCCAGGAAGGCGCGGCCATCGTCGCCCGCGCCCCGTATGTGGATCTGGTCTTCGGTCCGCAGACCCTGCACCGCCTGCCGCAGATGATCGCCGCGCGCCGTAGCAGCGGACGGGCACAGGTCGATATCTCTTTCCCCGAAATCGAGAAGTTCGACGCCCTGCCCCCGGCCAGCGTGACCGGCACCTCGGCTTTTGTCTCGATCATGGAAGGCTGCTCCAAATACTGCAGCTTCTGCGTCGTGCCCTACACGCGCGGCGAGGAAGTCTCGCGCCCGCTGGCCGACGTGGTGGCTGAAATCACCGGACTGGTCCAGCGCGGCGTGCGCGAAATCACCCTGCTCGGCCAGAACGTCAATGCCTATCGAGGACAGTTCGGGGGCGGCGCGGACGATGGCAATACGGCGGACCTTGCATTCCTGATCGAAAGCCTGTCCGACATGGACGGCATCGAACGCATCCGCTATACCACTTCCCATCCGCGCGAGATGACGCAGAGGTTGATCGACGCCTACCGGACGACGCCGAAGCTCGTCTCGCATCTGCATCTGCCGGTGCAGTCCGGCTCCGACCGCATTCTGGCGGCGATGAAGCGCGGCTATTCCGTGCTTGAATTCAAGTCACTGGTCAGAAAGCTCAAGGCGGCCCGGCCCGATCTCTCGCTCTCCTCGGATTTCATCATCGGTTTCCCCGGTGAAACCGAAGAGGATTTCGAAAAGACCATGCGCCTGGTCGAGGAACTGAATTTCGACAACAGCTTCTCCTTCGTCTATAGCCCGCGTCCCGGCACACCTGCCGCCGACATGCGCGACGACACGCCGCAGGAAATCAAGATCCGGCGCCTGATGCGCTTGCAGAAGACCATCGAAGCGCAGGCGTTGAAGATCAGCCAGGCGATGGTCGGCACGACACAACGTATCCTCGTCGAAGGTCATGCGCGAAAGGACGCCGCCGAACTGGCCGGACGCACCGACAACAATCGCGTGGTCAACTTCGCCGGAGACGAACGCCTGATCGGTCGTTTCATCGATGTCACCATCACCGCCGCGCTGCCGCACAGTCTGCGTGGCGAGGTCGTCAAGCTTCCCGAGCAGGCCGACACGGCTATTCTCGCCTGAGTCATAACCCGGCCGGACCAGACACCCTGAGCAACTCGCTGAACACTTCGCCCCGCCCGCTGACGCTTTCCCTGCAACCGCTCGACAACGCCCGGCTGCAGAATCTTTGCGGCGCGCTGGATGAGAACCTGCGGCAGATCGAGGCCGCCTTCGATGTCACCATCAGCCGGCGCGGCCAGCATTGCCGGATCAACGGTGAACTGGCGCAGTCGCGACTGGCGGCCAGGGCCTTGCAGCATTTCTACGAACAGGCCAGCGAACCGCTGTCGATCGACGAACTCCAACTCGGCCTGATCGAAATCACGCGCAACCGCAACGCGGCGGCGCAGCCTAATGCAGGGCTGCTGACGAAGAAGACCGACCTGCATGGACGTACCCCGAACCAGGCCAAGTATCTGCGCGACATCCAGGACCACGACATCACCTTCGGCATCGGCCCTGCAGGCACCGGCAAGACCTATCTGGCAGTCGCCTCCGCCATTGATGCCTTCGAGCGCGACCTGGTCAGCCGCATCGTCCTCACCCGGCCCGCGGTCGAGGCCGGCGAGCGACTGGGTTTCCTGCCCGGCGATCTGGCACAGAAAATCGATCCCTATCTGCGGCCGCTCTACGACGCGCTGTACGACCTGATGGGCTTCGAAAAGGTGTCGAAGCTGTTCGAGAAACAGAACATCGAGATCGCACCGCTGGCCTACATGCGCGGACGCACGCTGAATCATGCCTTCATCATTCTCGACGAGGCGCAGAACACCACGCCGGAGCAGATGAAGATGTTCCTGACCCGCATCGGCATCGGCGCCAAGGCCGTGGTCACCGGCGACGTGACGCAGATCGACCTGCCGCGCGGCCAGAAGTCCGGCCTGGTCGAGGCGCGCCGCATTCTGGCCGATGTGCGCGGCCTCGCCTTTACCGACTTCGACGCGTCCGACGTCGTGCGTCACCCGCTGGTGGCGCGCATTGTCGATGCCTACGAGAAGCACGGTGCCGTCCGCCAAACGCCGGCTGCCTGAGCTGAGCCTCGCGGTCCAGTATCCGGGCGGCAAGGACCAGGCCCCGACGCGGCCGCAGATCCGGCGCTGGGTTCGCGCGGCCTGCGCCCGGCCCGCCGAAGTCACGGTGCGTTTCGTCGGCAGCGACGAGGGCCGCAGCCTCAACCGCGATTACCGCAAGAAGGACTACGCCACCAATGTGCTGTCCTTTCCCTACGAGTCAGGCGACCGTATTCGCGGGGACCTGGTGCTTTGTCTGCCGGTGGTGGAGAGCGAGTCGCAGGAACAGGGAAAGTCGACGGAAGCCCATTTCGCGCACCTGATCGTGCATGGTATGCTGCATTTGCAGGGCTATGACCACGAGACCGGCCGTGACGACGCCGAGCGCATGGAAGCGCTCGAACGCAAGATTCTGGATGCCCTCGGTTACCCCGATCCTTACCAATAATGGACCCTTCCAGTAGACCCAGTCTGATCGAACGGCTTTCCGCGCTGCTGCTGCGCGAACCCGAAGACCGCGAACAACTTCTTGCACTGCTGCATGGCGCCTTCGAGCGCCATCTGATGGATGCCGATGCGCTGTCGATCATCGAAGGCGCGCTCTCCGTCGCCGACATGGCGGTACGCGACATCATGGTGCCGCGCGCGCAGATGGACGTGGTGGACATCAACGACTCCCCCGAGCAGATCGTCGAAATCGTGCTCGAGACTGCGCACTCGCGCTTTCCCGCCATCGGCGAGAGCAAGGACGACGTGCTCGGAATTCTGCTGGCCAAGGATTTGCTGCGCTACTTCGCCGGCAAGGAATTCGACCTGCACGACACCTTGCGCCCGGCGATATTCATTCCAGAATCAAAACGCCTGAACGTCCTGCTGCGAGAATTCAGGGCATCGCGCAACCACATGGCGATCGTGGTCGACGAGTACGGCGGCGTCGCCGGGCTGGTCACCATCGAAGACGTGCTGGAGCAGATTGTCGGCGACATCGAAGACGAATACGACTTCGACGAAACCGCCGACAACATCGTCAAGGACAACACCGGCCGCTACCGGGTCAAGGCCGTGACCGAAATCGCTGCCTTCAATGTCAGGTTCGGCACCGCGTTTCCCGACGAGGATTTCGATACCGTCGGCGGCCTCGTGATTCATCAACTCGGCCGCCTGCCGAAGCGCAACGAAGTCGTAAACATCGGCGGTCTGCGCATGCAGGTATTGCGCGCCGACAGCCGCCGCGTGCATACCCTGCTGGTCGATCCGCAGAAGGATCTGCCGCTGTCAACGCCTCTCGCCGCGGGCGAATGACGAAGCAGCAGCCGGCCGGCCCCCTGCTCGCCGCAGCCATTGCGTTTGTTCTGGGTGCGCTCTGCGTCCTTGGCTTCGCGCCTTTCGCCGTCTCGCCGGCACCGACTCTTGCATTGGGTGGCCTGTTCTTGCTCTGGCGCAAGACGGCCAGCCCGCGCGAGGCAATGCTGCTCGGCTTGGCCTGGGGCGCGGGCTGCTTTCTGTTCGGCGTGTCCTGGATCTATGTCAGCCTCTCGCAGTTCGGCGGCATGGAACCCTTGGCCGCCGCCGGCGCCACCCTGCTGTTCTGCCTCTATCTCGCCCTGTTTCCCGCGCTGGCCGGTGGCGTGTTTCGCCGCTGGCGCCGGAACACGCCGCGCGACGTGCTGCTGTTCGCCGGCCTGTGGACACTTGCCGAATGGCTGCGCGGACACTTGTTCACCGGCTTCCCCTGGCTCGCCGTCGGTTACTCGCAAAGCCCGCCGAGCCCGCTGGCCGGCTGGGCGTCCGTGCTCGGCGTGTATGGCCTCGGCTTCATCGTCGCCTTGATCAGCGCGCTGCTCGGCGAGATGATCGCCACGGGCTGGCGCCGGCCGCGGTCATGGCTCGTCATACTGCTGTTGCTCGTCGCCGGCGGCGTATTGCACCGCATGGACTGGACGCAACCGGTCGGCGCTCCGGTCACGGTGGCCCTGCTGCAGGGCAATGTGCCGCAAAGCCTCAAGTGGGACCCGAAGCGGCTGCCGCTGTCCATCGACACCTATCTGCGCCTGGCCAAAACCCACCCCGCAACGCTTACCGTGCTACCGGAAACCGCCCTGCCGCTGTACTTCAATGAAGTCCCGCGCGAGGTGTTGCGCGGCCTGACCAGCCACGGCAGTGCGCTGATCGGCGTTGCCATCGGCACCACCGAGGGCGGCTATACCAACGGCGCGGTGACGCTGACCGCGGACCTCGCTACAAACGCCTACGCCAAGCGTCACCTGGTCCCTTTCGGCGAATTCGCACCGCCCGGCTTTGCCTGGTTTTTCCGCTTTGCGCATATCCCGATGTCGGATTTCACCGCCGGGCCACCGCGACAGGAACCGCTGAGCATCGTTGGACAGCGCATCGCGCCGAATATCTGCTACGAGGATCTGTTCGGCGAGGAACTGCTCGTTGCATTGCCGGCGGCGACCTTGCTCGTGAATCTTTCCAACACGGCGTGGTTTGGCGATTCGCTGGCGCAGCCGCAACATTTGCAGATCGCCCAGTTGCGCGCCATCGAAACCGGTCGCGTAATGCTGCGCGCCACCAACACCGGCATGACCGCGATGGTGGGCCCGGATGGCGTCATTGCCGCCACCCTGCCGCCTTTCGTCACCGATGCCCTGGTGGTCCAAGCCCAAGGGCGCACAGGTCTGACACCCTATGCCCGTTGGGGCAACCTGCTGGCACTGCTAATCGCAGTCGGCGCCTGCCTGACCGCCCTGCGCCGACGCCAGGGTCAGAGCTTGTAAGCTGCCAGGTCGATGGTCAGGCTGGGGCGCCCCATGGCCCGCAAGGCGGCGCAGAGAAAACGGCGGGCTGCGGGCGTCAGCGGGTCATAGTCTGCGGGCTTGAAGTTAAGCGCGAGCAGCAGAATCTGATCGACCAGCAGCAGCTTCCCCATGGGGTTCGGAGCCTCCAGCCCCGCTGCCAGGAATGTCTCCGAGATCCAGTGCCGCGCACTGGTGGCATCGAACGCGGCAAGATCTTCCGCCCCGAGAGGGAAATCGTAACGCTCGCCGTTCTTCAAAACCACGCTGACTAGATGATCCACGGTACTGCTCCTTTGCCTGTCGTTGCATTGGCGAGGATGATACCGGAAGCGGCTGCGGCGGACGATCAAAAGCGCTTTGCGCACAGGGGATTCGCCGTCGCGGGCCGACGTCACACGAGCCGGGAACTCGAAACACTTTCAAACGCACCCGCGTCTGTCAGCAGCCTCGAGCACATGACGGAAACCTTGTAAAATCGCCGCTCTTGAGAATTTCCGGGGTTTCCCGATGAGCCAAAAACCCACATTCCAGGAAATCATCCTGCGCCTGCAGGACTTCTGGAACAAACAGGGCTGTGTGCTGCTCCAGCCCTACGATATCGAAGTCGGCGCCGGCACCTTCCACACCGCCACCTTTCTGCGCTCGCTCGGCCCCGAGCCGTGGCGCGCCGCCTATGTGCAGCCTTCGCGCCGGCCCAAGGACGGACGCTACGGCGAGAACCCGAACCGCCTGCAGCACTACTACCAGTACCAGGTGGTGCTCAAGCCCAGCCCGCCGAACATTCAGGAACTCTATCTCGACAGCCTGCGCGCACTTGGCATCAACACCTCGGAACACGACATCCGCTTTGTCGAGGACGACTGGGAATCGCCGACGCTGGGCGCTTGGGGCCTGGGCTGGGAAGTCTGGCTGGACGGCATGGAAGTCACCCAGTTCACCTATTTCCAGGAAGTCGGCTCGCTGGTCTGCCGCCCGGTGCTGGGCGAGATCACCTACGGCATCGAGCGCCTGGCCATGTATCTGCAAAGCGTGGAAAACGTCTTCGACCTGGTCTGGGCTCCCGGTGTCACCTATGGCGACGTGTATCACCAGAACGAGGTCGAGCAGTCGACCTACAACTTTGAACATTCCGACGTCGACTGGCTGTTTGCGCAGTTCTCCAAATACGAATCCGAGGCCAAGCGCCTGATCGGCCTCAGCCTGCCGCTGCCCGGCTTCGAGATGGTGATGAAGGCCTCGCACACCTTCAATCTGCTCGATGCGCGCGGCGCCATTTCGGTCACCGAACGCGCTGCCTACATCGGCCGCGTACGAGTGCTGGCGCGCGAAATCGCGCATGCCTACTACGCCTCGCGCGAGCGGCTCGGCTTCCCGATGCTGAAAGGATCTGCAACGTGAACGCCAAAACAACAAAGCCGGTCACAGAGATCACAGAGGAAGAGCACAACGTTTTTCTCTGTGTCCTCTGTGCCCTCTGTGGCTACCAGAGGTTTCAAGAATGAAAGCAACATTACTGATCGAACTCCTGACCGAGGAGCTGCCGCCGAAGTCGCTGGCGAAACTGGGCCTGTCCTTCCGCGAACAGATGCAAAAGGCACTGGCCGAGGCCGGCTTCATCGCAGCCGGCAATGCGGGGCGCTGGTTTGCCACGCCGCGCCGGCTGGCCCTGCAGTTCGACGATTGCCTCGAAAGCCAGCCGGATCGCGTGATCGAGAAGAAAGGTCCGGCGGTGTCTTCAGGAGTCGGCGCCGACGGTACGCCGACCAAGGCGCTCGAGGGTTTCATGCGCTCCGCCGGCGTCGAATTCGCGCAACTGGAAAAGCTCAACGACGGCAAGGCCGAGTATTTTGTCGCCCGCACCAAGAAGCGCGGCGGACGCATCGACGAATATCTGGCCGACATGGTGGAAGCCGCCCTCAAGAAACTGCCGGTGGCCAAGCTGATGCGCTGGGGCGCCGGTGAGGCGCAATTCGTGCGGCCGGTGCATGGCTTGATCATGATGCTCGATCGTCGCACCATTTCCGGCCAGGTGCTGGGCATCACCAGCCGCAATATCACGCGCGGCCATCGCTTCATGAGCGTCGGCGTAATCGATATCCGCAGCGCCGGCGATTACGAAGAGACCCTGGAAAAGCAGGGGCGGGTCATCGCCTCCTTCGACAAGCGCCGCGCCATGATTCGCGAGCAACTGGATCGCGCCGCCGGGAAGCTCACCTGGCTACAGGACGACGCGCTGGTCGATGAAGTCACGGCGCTGGTCGAATTCCCTGCGGTGTATGAGGCGAGCTTCGAGCCGGAGTTTCTCGCCATACCCCAGGAATGCCTGATCCTGACCATGAAGGCCAACCAGAAGTACTTTCCGCTGATGGACGGCGCCGGTGACAAGAGCAAGCTCACTCACCGCTTCCTCCTCGTCTCCAACATGAAGGTGGCGGATCCCAGCCACATCATCACCGGCAATGCGCGCGTGGTGAGGCCGCGTCTGGCGGATGCCAAGTTCTTCTTCGAAACCGACAAGAAGACGCCGCTGTCGGCACGCATCGGCAAGCTGTCGCGCGTCGTCTATCACAACAAGCTCGGCACCCAGGGCGAGCGCGTCGATCGCCTGGTCAAGCTGGCCGCCGCCATCGCCCAGCGCCTGGGCGCCGACGTGATGCAGGCGGAGCGCGCTGCCTTGCTGGCGAAGGCCGATCTGGTCACCGACATGGTCGGCGAATTTCCCGAGCTGCAAGGCATCATGGGCCGCTATTACGCGCTGGCCGACGGCGAGCCCGCGGCCGTGGCCGAGGCCATCCAGAGCCACTATCAGCCGCGCTTCAACGGCGATGCGCTGCCCCACGGTTCCGTCGCCTGTGCCGTCGCCCTCGCCGACAAGCTGGACGCGCTGATCGGCTTTTTCGGCATCGGCCAGATTCCCACCGGCGACAAGGATCCCTTCGGCCTGCGCCGCGCCGCGCTGGGCGTGCTGCGCATCCTGATGGAAACGCCGCTGCCGCTCTCGCTGCCGGAACTGATCGAC
>Ga0172379_10000973_pt1 | contig 62755 bp, 62 predicted proteins | sample GrowelOW334metaG_FD_119756 | JGI IMG/M metagenome (GOLD analysis project Ga0172379, IMG submission 119756) | Groundwater microbial communities from an aquifer near a municipal landfill in Southern Ontario, Canada - Groundwater well OW334 metaG | ecosystem: Environmental > Aquatic > Deep... | reverse complement strand
GTCCAGAATAACGTTAATCTTGGCGCGGGATCATTTATCCGTTTTACTGCCGCAGGGGACGCAACATTCACAGGTATCCTTCCAGGAGTTGATGGTCAAGATCTCACGCTCATGAACGTGGCAGGAGCGGGTACACTGACGTTGGCAAATAACAGCTCATCATCAGTTGTGGCGAATAGGATTATTACCGGTACCGGTGGAGATCTCAGCATTGCTCCGGATACAGCCGTGCTTCTTCAATATGAGCTAACCCCTTTAGGCGAATCCGAGTGGCATGTTATTTCTCCGCCTTCAAGCGTGGCCGCTATCGCAACTGCCGCTTTTCTTCAAAATGGAAATTCTTTTGCGGGAACGGCAACTTTAGGAACGAATGACTTCTTTGGCTTAAATTTTGAAACGAATAACGTGACAGCATTGGCGCTTGATACTTCCGGGAACGGTACGCTGACGGGTGATCTGACGGTGACGGGCGGAGACATTTCTACTCCGGCGGCAACAGCTTTGAACGTGAAGACCGGGACAACTGGTGCCCTGACGCTTGATTCGGGAACAACGGGTGCTATTAACATAGGCACTGGTGCCAATGAGAAAGTAATCACCATCGGGAACACAACCGGGGCTTCAGCCATTCATCTGGATGCTGGAACCGGCGGGCTTCATATCAATGCAAATACGACATTCACAGATGGTAATGCCTTTAGTTCCGGCTCAGGGGTATTTTCTATCTTGGGTAACTTTGTCACCCCGAAGGGGACAGACTATGCTTTAACTGGTACCCAGAATAACGTCGCTCTCGGTACGGGGATGTTGTTCCGTTTCACCGGAGTTGCCCCGGCGACTATTACTGGTATTGCCAATGGTGCGGACGGCAGGCAAATCAGGATAACGAACGCCTCATCCTCAAATATATCCATCACCAATGAGGATTCCGGATCGTTAGTGGCGAATAGAGTCCTCACCGCGAATGGAACAACCGCTACGTTAAAACCGAACGGCTCTGTTGGTTTGTTGTATGACTCAGGATCACTACGCTGGCGCGTATTTAGCCTCCCCGTTGAGGATGTTGCCGTGGTGGCAGGCGGGAATACTTTGGGCGCGGTGTTGAACATAGGTACAGTGGACTCTTATGCGCTCAATCTTAAGACAAATAACGTTACTGCTTTAGCAATTGATACTTCAAGTAATGCAAACTTTACGGGAGATATCACGGTGACGGGAGGTGATATTGCTACACCAGCTACATCGGCATTAAATATTACGACTGGTACCACAGGCATTCTCACTCTGGACTCTGGCAGTACCGGGGCCGTGAATCTTGGTACTGGGGCGAGTGCAAAAACAGTGACAGTTGGCAACACCACAACCACATCGACGTTGAACCTCCAGTCGGGAACCGGAAATATTAACTTACAAGTTGCGGGTACAAGCGCAATTGGCAACGTACAAATTGGCGCGGGCACGGGATCTGCCACGCCGGATCTTTTGGTGCTCGACATAAAAAATAATGATGGAACAGATCCTGCTGGCGGAATAAACGGTGCAAGCTACTACAATACAACGAGTAACAAGTTTCGTTGTTATGAAGGCGGGGGATGGAAGGATTGTGACACCACCGGCGGGACGACTACGTTGCAGTCCGCATATAACTCCGGCCAAACGATCACGACATCATCCGCGCATGACCTTGCGCTTACGCTCACGAGCGGAAATTTCACCGCGTCCGGTGCCGGTGCAGTCACATTAACGCCAACAGGTGCGTCAAGCTTTACGTCCGGTGGTGCGCTGACTTTGACTGGTGGTGCCGCCTCAACATGGGGAACTACAACCGGCAACCTTAACGTGCAGGTTGCGGGCACGGGGACAACGGGGAACGTACAAATCGGCGCAGGCGGGGCGGGATCGGCCACGCCCGACTTCTTTGTTGTTGACACAAAGTCTGCGGTAAGCGGTTCGGGAGATCCGTTAGGCGGGACACCGGGCGCGAGTTATTACAATATTGCCAGCGATAAGTTCCGTTGTTATGAAGGTGCCGGGTGGAAAGATTGTGACACGGGTGGCGGAGTTGGCGCGCAAACGTTGAACGGCCAGGGCGGAGCATCACAAACGCTTGTTGTGGGCACAACCGGTACAGATTTCAACATTGTTTCTGCTCTCGATGTTCATACGTTCAATTTGCCTGACGCCTCTACCACCGCTCGCGGTCTGCTGACCACGGGCGTCCAAACGCTTGGCGGGGCAAAGACTTTCAATGACGATCTGTTGGTGAACGGCTTGACCACCCTTGGCAATGCTACCGGTGACACCGTGACGGTAAATGGCTCAACCTTCACTTTTGCTGGCAATAGCACTGTTCTAGACATGACGGGAACCGGCGTGCTGAGTTTGAACACAGTGACAAATCGGCCAATTACCACCGGTACCGGACTCTTTACGGCAAGCGGCGCGGCAACAGTTGCGGGTACATTTTCTAACTCCGGAAATTACGTAACACCTAAGGGCACGGATTACACCACCACGGGATCACAAAACAATGTCAATCTCGGAACCGGCTCATTGATCCGCTATACCGGTATTTCCCAAGCAACATTTACCGGCTTGGCCGGTGGTACTGATGGTCGATTTATCCGTATTATTAATGCTTCATCGTCAGACCTCATCTTTACGAATCAGGACATTTCTTCGACAGACACAAATCGCATCATTACCACTACGGGTGGTGCTCTGACGATTGGTTCAGACGTTTCTATCAGTATGCAGTACGACTCCGGTGTTAGTCGTTGGCGAGTAATCATTCTACCGGTTACATCTGGTACTCTAGCTGACATCGCATTCATTCAGAATGGTAACGCCTTCGGTTCTGCGGCAAATCTTGGCACTACAGATGCTTTTGCGCTCAATCTGAAGACAAACGGGGCGAATGCCTTAGTTCTTGATACCTCCGGCAATGGAGATCTGACCGGCGACTTTACCGTGACTGGTGGCGATGTCGTCACTCCGTCCGGTACGTCGCTTAACGTAACCGCTGGCACTACCGGCGTCTTGACGCTTGACTCCGGTTCTACGGGAGCAATCAATCTCGGTACCGGGGCAAATGCCAAAACAATCACGATCGGTAATACATCCGGTGCAACGGAGGTACATGTACTTTCCGGCTCGGGTAACTTTGATCTGACCGCGCCCAGTGCAACGTTCAAAACCGCCACAACCACAGACGACAAACTTGCGCTCGTTCCTCATACCGGCGCAGCTTCCTCTTTCACGGGATCAATTACTTCCGCAGATTTGACGGTGAGTGGAAAGACGTGGACTTTCCCAAACCTGACAGGCAACGTTCTGCTTGATACTTCAACTTGTCTTTCAACGGGCTCGATAACGTGTAATGCGGGAAACAATACCGGAGCAGCACTTTCGATTGGTACTTTAGACGCGAATGCGTTGGATCTTATGACTGGTGGCACTACCCGTTTCGCTGTTGCCGCTGCTTCTTCCACGCTCACCGGTACAGGTTCGACAACGCTTGCTTCCACCGGCGCGCTCGCTCTGTCATCTGCTGCGGCCTCGACCATAGGTATCACCACAGGCACAACGGGTATCCTTACGCTTGATTCCGGAACAACGGGCGCAGTAAACCTTGGTACGGGTGCAAGTTCGAAAACAATCACCATTGGCAACACAACAGGTACGACTACGCTGAATCTGAACAGCGGGTCAGGCGGGGTTGTGATGGGTGGCAACGCTTCAGTTTCTGGCACTAATACTTTTACAACCGGTACCGGCACAACCACCATCAATTCAACCGCCATCACGCTTGCCGGCGCAAGTGCGGTTATTGATTTGTCGAGTGGAACTCTTGGGATCAATACCGCAACAAATCAGGCGGTCACCTTTGGTTCCGGGTTGGTTACTATGAATGGAGGCCTTACGGTTACGGGAGCAATTTCCGCTTCTGACGGTTTTTCTACGCCAAAGGGTACGGACTACTCCACTACAGGCATTACCAATGACGTTAATTTTGGAAATGGTTCACTATTCCGTTATACCGGAGTGGGTTCGGCAACAATCACCGGTTTTGCCGGTGGTTCTGATGGCAAATACGTCCGCTTCATGAATGCTTCCACATTCGGCCTCACTATTGATAATGAGTCTGTCAGTTCCATTGCGGCCAATAGAGTCATTACCGGAACGGGTAGCGCTCTTACTATTCCGGCGGATGGAACTTTTTGTGCGCAATACGACATCACCGCTACACGGTGGCGTTTAGGATGTACCCCAGCGAACGCGAGTACAATTAGTTCTTTTGGATTCATTCAGGGAGGAAATGCTTTTGCCGCCACCGCTACTCTTGGTACAACGGATGCGAACGCTTTGAACCTTCTGACGGGTGGTGCAACAAGGTTTGCGGTTGCTGCTGGCACACCTACGCTCACGGGTACAGGCTCGACCATTCATACGTCAACAGGGACAATGACACTTTCCTCTGCGGCCGGTTCAAATCTGACCGTTGATTCCGGAACAACAGGATCGGTTTTCCTGGGAACAGGCATAGCAGCAAAGACGATTACTATCGGAAATGGAGCGGATGACACGTTCTCGCTTAACTCCTCGGCTCTTGTTGTCTCAACGGCTGGAGCATTGACGGGTGTGGCTTCGCTTGACACCGTCGCAACATCAGCAACCGCCTTTACCTTCGCCGGTGCCGGAGCTATTTCTTCAACAACATCATCTGCCATGACGATCGATTCCGGTTCAACGGGTGACGTGAACCTTGGTACTGGCGGTACGGCAAAAACGGTGAATGTAGGTAACGTAACGGGAGGTACGACATTGAACTTGAAATCAGGGACAGGCGGTATTTTGATGACGGTTGACAGCACTGCGTCAAGCGGCCAGGTACGTATTGGCAACAGCGCAACCGCCACGCCGGATTTATTAGTACTCGATAACGGAACGGCAGACCCAACCGGAGTGAATGGTGGGATGTATTACTCGACGGCCACAAACAAGTTCCGTTGTTATGAAAATGGCGCGTGGGCAAATTGCATAGGCGGTGGAACGAGCTCGACATCAAAATTCGTTGTGAAGGGTGCAGATGAAAATGTTCCAACAGGGAACACGCTCCAAACTGATGATGCACTGACGTTTGCGGTGGGAGCAAGCGAAACATGGGTGTTCCAATTCAATCTCATGGTTGATAACTTGAGTAGCACGGCACCTGATTGGCAAGCAGCAATTTTGGGCGCATCGGGTTGGACCTGTAACTTCATCATGCACGGCGAGGAACCAGGCAGCTCTGCCTTCCCACAGTCAGCGGGAACCGATTGTGACAACGTGCCTACCGCGGTAGCAGACGGCACAATTGCTTCCAACGGTGGAATTCCATTTGAGGTAGTGTTGCAGGGAAGTATTACAACAACGAGCAGTGGATCAGTTACGCTGGAATGGGCTCCAAACACCAGCGGAAGCCTAACGGTGAAAGCGGGAAGCTTTGTTATCGCGCAGAAAGTTGGCGGTGCTGACTTGGCTGAAGTGTATTACACGAGGGATTCTGGAATGAGACCCGGAGATGTGGTGAGCATTGATGGATCTATAGCGTCAGGGGTTAAGAAATCAACCGTTGCGCGTGATCCTAAGGTGATTGGCATTATTTCAACAAAACCGGGGTTGATCCTTGGCGACGCAGAAGTGAACACGGAAGATTTCCCGGTTTTTGTAGCCCTGTCCGGAAGAGTGCCGGTGAGGGTAGTTACAGAAAATGGTTCGATTGGAGTTGGCGATTACCTCACACCCGCTTCAGAACCGGGCACGGCCATGAAATCCGATGGGACAGGCCCTGTTATTGGACAGGCCATGTCTGCGTATGACGGCGAGGGGATTGGCACGGTTCTTGCCTTCGTTAAGAGTTTTGACTTGGGAGATGAGAGGCTGGTGCTTCTAGGAGACATCTCGCCAAAGCCGAAGGCCGACGGATCAGACAATGGTCTTTCCACGTTCGTTGCCATGCTTCAGGCTGAGACGGCGCATGACCCTGTGATAATCATTGGCGAGAAGATTGCAGGCGGAAAGGACTTCCTTACAGACTTTGTCTCCGCTCGCGTTACAGCAATCCGCGGATACTTTGATGAAGTGTTCGCAAAGAAAGTGCACACGGAACAGCTTTGTGTGAAGAAGGCGGATGGTACGGAGGCGTGTTTTGACGGAGACCAATTGCAACAGGCAATCAATGGGGAAGGGCCTCTAGCGAATTTCTCGGCGCCATCGAATAGCCCGGCACCTGCTCCGGCACCGGAGACCTTGACGTCGATGACCGATGTGATTGCGCCGACAGAAACAGCAACGCCGGAAATCATAGCCCTTCCTGCTGACGTGTCTTCTGACACGGTACCAAATGAAGCAACGACAGATACTTCGGCTCCTGTAGTGGAGACGGTTCCAATTGTGGACGCCCCGGTTTCCGCCGAGGAACCGGTGAGCGAGCCTGTTGTCATTGAAGCGCCTGCGGGTGTTCCTGACATTGTGCCAGCGCCCTTGGACGTAGCCCCTGTGAGTGAGCCGGCACCAGCGCCAGAATCTGCACCAGAATCGGCTCCTGCTCCTGACCCAGCTCCTTAAATCTAATTATTTCTATGAACATCTCAAGAAGCCCTCTTCGCGTGATCCCCGCTATCGTCTCAAAAATCTTTCACGCCCTGAGTATTGAGCGCGCATTGCTCGGTCTGCTCATTGTCATGGCTGTTGCCGGCACGGGGAGTTCTGTTTATTTCTATAAGCGCTACACCGCGCTCAAGGCAAACCCGAATGCAGAGGCGCAGAAAGAAAGCGCGGCTTTGCTTGAGGCGCTTGGCAAGCATATTGAGTTGCCAAAAGATGAGACGCCTTCGGTTGTGACTATTGTTGATAAAACAAAACTGGCTGATCAAGCATTTTTCAAAAATGCGGAGAATGGAGATGTGTTATTTGCCTACGTGACAACTAAAGAAGCTATTCTCTATCGGCCATCCACGAACAAAATCATCCAAGTGGCCTCTATTAACGTGAGCGCTGATGCGGCCACGCAGACCGCGCCTGCCGAGTTGTCGGTGGCCTATTACAACGGAACAACAACGGCTGGGCTTACGACCGCCACTGAAAAACTCGTTAAGGACGCCTTCAGTTCATACAAAACAGCGTCAGTCACAGTGGCAGCAAAAACAAATTACACACAAACCATTGTGGTAGATGTTTCAGGCAAACACGCTGAAGAAGCCGCGAAGGTCGCGGAAGTTGTCCATGGCATCGTTGCCGGATTGCCTGATGGGGAGGCCGTGCCAAACGCGGATTTGCTGATTATTTCAGGTAAGTAAATTGTATGCGGAAGAGACTCGCCATACTTTTCTTGCTTGGCGTGTGTTTTCCGTTTCAGGCCCTTGCTTTCACCGGAAGCGTTTTGGCAGATCACGAATACGCTTGGAGCAATAATGTTGGCTACATCAGTTTCCGCAACGTGGTTATTACGGACAGCTCACTAAGCGGGTATGCCTGGTCCGCGAATAAGGGTTTTATTACGTTCAATCCCGCAAGGGGCGGGGTTCATAATGACGGTAAGGGCAACTTATCCGGTTCAGCCTGGGGCGAGCAATTGGGTTGGATTGATTTTAGCGGGGTGGCGATAGATACATTCGGGCAATGGTCAGGGACAGCCACGGGGGATTTGGTAGGCACAATCACTTTTGATTGTCCGCAGTATTGCGATGTAAATACTGACTGGCGCGAAACAAAAGAGCCAACGTCTAGCAGAGCGTCCGTTCTCCCCTCGCAAGGGACGCCTACTCGTCTTGATGTAGTGGATCAACCGCTCATCACCGTTCCCGGCGAGTCCGGAAGTTTGACATTCAATACCCCGGTTGGGCCCGTTATTTTGGACGTCCCGACAAACACCTCATCAGGGCCAATCACGTTTATCATTACGCCCGTGCCATTAACTGCAGACAATAGGTATCTGGTGATTGGGAACACCGTGCTTGTGAACGGAGAGTTTTATGACCTTACCGCTTCGGATCCCAACGGTAGTCCCGTAGAATCTTTTTTTCCTCCGCTCGCTATCACGCTCCCGATAGACAGGAAGCTTTTGTCCGTGAATAATTTAGGACTGTATTTTTTTGACGAGTCTAATCAAGAATGGGCGCTTATCCCCGATGCAATTTTTGAACCAAATAGCGTTACGGTTCAAATGGATCATTTAGCCCGGCTGGCGATCTTTGGCGGATTGGCTGAGGTGCCAAAACCGCCGGAGTTGCCGTTGCCAACGGTCATCACGCCGATCGTTCCCGTTACTCCGCCGGCTCCCATCCCAACTGTCCCCTCAAAGCCCGTCCCCACTGCACCGGGCGCAAAACCCATTCCAGGAGGGCCATCGGCACCAGCTGGGGGAGTTGTGTCTCCGCCAAGCAGAGGCGAGATTGCGAACATCCCTTCGGTGCTAGCGAACGTCATTCCCGTGCTCCGGAGAAGCGTGCCTGTAGATATTATTATTGGTCTTGGTCTGAGTTCGCTCGCGCTTCTTTTATTGCTTCCTCGACTATTCAAACTGCTTAGGAAATAGGTTTTTGCATCTTTTGGCGCCAAGGGTATCATGGTCGCTATATGACGAATGATCTGAGTGCAATCGCGGGCCTGGGCCTTGGGCTTGGGATAGGGGTCCTCGTGCTTGTTATCTGGTCTATCTTCTGGAAGGGTTTAGCGCTTTGGCACTCGGCACGCCGGAATGAGCCATGGTGGTTTGTGATTCTTCTCATCGTCAACACCGGCGGGATTCTGGAGATTATTTATCTGTTTGCGGTAGCGAAACTAGGGTTCGAGCAGTTATTTGATACAAAAAAGCTCTCGTAAGTTATGAGGTGAAATTGCCGAGTTGGGCTGGTTTTCATTGGCGAGCGCACTCGGACTGCCCGCGTATCCCGCTACGAAGGCGTTTTTACAGCAACTATCAACAGATTTGTGCTAAATATGTTTGACTTGCTTTTGTTAAGCATAGTACACTATGTGTAACAAGTAACTAACACATTTCTTATCTATGGTTAGCGATAAAAGCGTTGAGTTTTATAAGAAGATTATTCACGCTAATTCTCCGTGGATCCAGGATCCTAGTAGATTGATAGAGCCTGAGGCGTACAGGAGAGAGGCATTTTTTCAAGTGAAGAAGGAGCTTTCGGCACCGCATGGAAACGCGGTTCTCATAAAAGGACCCCGCCGTGTCGGAAAGACAGAAACACAAAGGCAACTTATTCAAGATCTCGTGCAAAGTGGAGTTTCGCCAAAGTTTATTCTCTACCTTTCTTTTGATGATTTACAGATTATTTCTGAACGTCCAGATGATAGAGCGAGGACCGTTCAGCATATTCTTGATGCTTGGGCAGAGATACTTGGTTTTGACATGTACGATGAGATTGCTGTTCCCGCCTATTGTTTTTTTGATGAGGTGCAAGAGGTGAAGGATTGGGCGCATCTTGTGAAGAATCGTATTGAAAGAAACCATCATGTTCGAATTGTACTATCCGGTTCAGCAGCTCACTCTATTTTTGAAAAGGCTCTCAAAATATTACTTGGGAGAGTCATTGACGTTAAACTCGCCCCTTTTTCATTTCGGGAATATCTTGAGATGAATAAATATATCTCCCAAGAAACGCTCGCCGGAGTTCGCCAGGTACAGTTAGATTTTGAGCGAGGGTTAAACCCGGTGAATTTGTATAACGACCTGAAGACAGCCACAATGAGCTGTGATGCAACGAAGATCCGTACGTATATTTCCGAATTCCTTCTGAAGGGCGGGTTTCCACAGCTATGGAAGATGGATCAGTATAGACAGCTCGAGACAGCGCAATTCATGGATGATAATTATGTGAAAAAGGTAACGCTTGAGGATCTCATGCTCTTACAGTCTATTAAGAAGCCGGAACTGTACGAAAGACTTCTACGGCACTTGTTTGCTAGGCCGGGACAGGAATATAGCCAACAGAAGGTGGCTGTCGAGCTTGGTACAACGACGGTCACTTTGGCAGAGGGCATGCGTCTCCTTGAGCAGACAGATCTGCTTATCTTTGTTGAGAAGTTTTCCTTAAGAGCTGAGCCACTGAAACGGAGAAATATAAAGGTTTATCCTGTCGATTTAATGCTCACGACAGCTATGACAAAAGTAATTCCGCAACTCGAAACCTTAGAAAAGGGGATGATTGCAGAATCCCTTGTTGCTCAAACTACGCACCGTTTAAAAAATCTTAGTGCTTTGGCTTTCATGCAGTCGGATGATGTAAGGTTTGCTGGCGAGATTGATTTCTATTTGCGTGCAGATATGCACGATTGTCCTGTGGAGGTGAAGTACCAAACAGATATCCGAGGTCAGGACATTGCGGCCCTGAAGCGCGTGGTCGGCGAAAGAGGGCTTATTGGCGGAATTCTTGTAACTGTTGATGAGTGGCATGTCTCGCAGAATATATACTCCATTCCCTTATGGGCATTTATGCTTTTGGCATAAGTGCAGGAATAATCAACAGTATGATCGAAGTAGAAAAGAAATTTCTGTTGAGCGAAAGTGATGAGGCCCGCCTTTTAGAGGGTGCAGAGTTTTTGAGCGAGAAATCCTTTACGGACATCTATTATGATAGAGCGGACTACGCCCTGTCCGTGCAGGATAAGTGGCTGAGGGCCAGGGATGGGAAGTTCGAGCTAAAGGTGGCTATATCTTCGAGTACCGAGAGGCTTGTAGATCAGTATGATGAGCTTGAGGACGAGGCGAAAATCCGCGAAGCCCTCCATCTCGATGTGGTCGGAAGTTTTATCGAGGACATTGCGCGGGCTGGATACTCGCCCTTTTGTACGTGTAAGACGACCAGACGAAAATACTCGAAAGACGGTTTCATCATTGACCTTGATAGCGTTGATTTTGGCGATTTCACCTATAAGATTGGCGAGATCGAGCTTATGGTGGACGAGAAATCGCAAATTGACGGCGCGATTGAGAAAATTTTTGCCTTTGCCAAAGAACATGGCCTGGCCATTGCCCCCGTGCGCGGAAAAGTCAGGGAATATCTTGAAAGAAAGCGTCCAGAACACTATCAAGCACTCATTACCGCCGGGATTATTGCCCCACTGCCATAAGTACGTCGCCTTTTTTGGCGCGGAGCGTTTCTTTCCACCAGAGCGGAGTGCCGGAGGCGGGGGAGCGGAGGGTTGAGGATTTTCGGTTGTGCAGTTTCTGAAAGATACCAACCATGTCGCCCTTTTTGAACGAGTTTTGGACGGGCAGGCTTGGCCTCCATAGCCCGTTTGTGGGCGCGAGTAGATAGCGGACGCCTGTGAAAATAGTGGGGCTCGATAGTCTCTTTGGTTGAGCGTCAGTAAGCATGCCAAGCACGCGCATGGTGGATTCGGCCCAGGAAATATGGCGGGCAATTGACGCCTCATCACGGTTTCCGCGCTCGCCAGACTCTGCCAAGATATACGCCGTGCCTGCACGAGCAAGTTTTTCAGCCTTCGAGTTTCGGCGAGCGCGCTCGATGACTACCCGCTCGGCGTCAAGGGAATGGACGAGTGTTTGCGTAAACTCGTCTACGCTTGGCGTCCCCGTTTGATAGAGCGAAACAAATGGCCGGAGCCCTTCCGTAATGGCGCCGGCGTGCAGATCGTGCCAAACGTCGGCCTGTGAGATATAATTACTCGATAACCAATGCATTAAACGCTCAGTTGATGAGCCGTCGGCCTTTCCCGGGAATATGTACTTTGGAAATTTGCCGTCAAGAGGATTTTGACTGCACTCGCCTTCAAATCCCGGTATATTAACGATAGGAATGATAATGAGCCTTCCCTCAAATTGGCCGTTGCGGTACTTTTCCGCTAGTTGGTAGCCCGCTTCAATCCCGGCATACTCGTCCCCATCCATCCCGCCCGTGATTAGCAGGGTTTTCCCGGGCCGTTGTCCCCGAATTTCATGAACAGGAATGCGGACAATGGCGTCCCCAAGGTTTACGCGAAGCATAGTATTTCTACTGTAACATATATCCCGTTATGGATGATCATCTCCAGGAATTACACGTTTTGGCGGGGTCATTGGCGGAAAAGATGCATGTTTTTCGGCGCGCCATTGAAAGGAATCCCAGTTTCTCTCGTGCGGGGGCGCGGGCCAGCGTGCTTGCAGTTCTTGATGTCCTCGAGCGCGAAGTTATCAGTGTGTTTGCGGAGAATGCTGATGTTGCCGACAGCGCATCTCGCTTGCGGAGCCTCCAGGGGATGGTTGGTGCCATTTGTGCGTCGCTCGACTGGCAATCGCCGTCATTTCTTCATGCGCTTCAGAGCGAAGCCGGCCTGCAGACCGGAAGAATCCAGGGCACTATTAACGACTATAAGCGCGACCATCATTTGGATTCTGCGGACTACGAAAAAAGGTTTATCCGCGAATATGTTGATAGAAAAACCCCGCTTCCCGTGCGGGCCCATCTGACAGTCAGCGGGATGTCCGCCCTCGCCACTATTGTAAATTCGCTCCAGATGTACGGCGTGCTTCCCGGACCCATTCTTCTTGGGTGCTCTTCATACTTTGAAAATAAGATGATCATTCACCGGCTGTTTCCAGGGCAGGTGGTTGAGGTGGATGAGGAGGACACGGAAGGGCTGATTGAGGCCGTCCGCCTGCACAAGCCGAAGGTAATCTTTTTGGATTCGCTTTGTAACGCGCAAACGCTGGCCATGCCAGACCTGGCCCGGCTCATGCCCGCGCTGGCGAAGCTCGTCACCGAGGACACGTATTTGGTGCTTGATAACAGCGGGCTTGGGCCATCATGCCAACCGCTCCGTTTCATGCCCGCCGTGCCTACTCGTTTTCGGCTGGTAGTGTTTGAAAGCCTGAACAAGCATCATCAGTTTGGCCTGGACAGGGTAACGGGCGGGGTTATTTGGACGCAGGAAATTTATTTCGGCTGGTTGAGCGGTGCCTGCATCCATTTGGGCACGCAAATGCCGGATGTTTCAGTTCTCTCTCTCCCCACGCCCAACCGCGCGCTTTTGGATGCCCGTCTTGCGCTCATTGGCCGTAACGCGCAGGCCTTGGCCGAGGCGCTGGACACGCACGTACGTTCCCGTCCGCGTTCGCCCTTTGCCCGCGTAGCCTATCCGGGCCTGCCCGCGCATCCTTCATACGCCTGGGCGCGTGAACGTTCCTTTCATGGCGCCAGCTTAATCCCCATTTTTAAGGATGATCGGCAGGCTGTTAGATTATCAAAGATATTTCTTAGTCGAGCAATCAAAGAAGCCCGGAGTGCACACATTGATCTCACCGCCGGCACAAGTTTTGGTCTTGATACCACCCGCGTCTATTTAACTGCGCTCCACGCAAGCAAAGTGACCACGCCTTTCCTGCGCATCTCCGCCGGAACCGAGTCTCCTCAACAACTCGCCGTTTTGATCGAAGTCTTTAAGCGAGCCATGGATGCGCTGTAGCAATGCCGGCCCGAGTTGTTTAGCTTTGTTGCATGTATTCGACAACAATGGAGACTATTTCCTTAACCGTTGGAGAACAGTGTTTGAATTGAAGCCGATCAAGGATTTCTGACCCGTATTTACGGAGGACGTCACTGATAAGTGCATGGATGAACGATTGCGTAGTTGAATCAACGCCCTCAAAGTTAAGGACAACGGTCTGTTGTTCTTGGAGCGCGGGGAGAATTTCGTTTAATCGGATATCACGGGCGGTATCCTTATTTTCAGCAAAGCTTCCGACTTTTGGGAGGAGGAGTATTTCTATCATATGAATTGGGGTTTGCGATATTTGGTGCGTTTACGCTCAGCCAGAGCCTTGGCATACGTGTCTCGGATAAGATCAAGCAGTTGAGAAAATTCCTTTGTTGTATCAAGCGAAATATCAAACCCCACTACGGTACCCTGCCAATAGGGAAGCATCGTTTTTTTTGAGTGCCGATCAGCAAAAGGATCGGCGTGCAACATGACTTTTGCAGTCGTGGCAAGGGGCTTGAGAAGCTTGTACATGGCGCTACCGCTATATATGACGAAGTGATTACGGTTCACTGTGGCGATGGATTTTGTAAAAAACAGTCCTGCTCCGGCATTTTGTTCAGTTCCACCCTCTCTTTTTGTTGTTCCAGTGATTCCCGGCATGAGTGCAAGCTGGAGCGCCTCAAGATCATTTTTTGCATCATATGAGTGATTGATGGATGAGAGGACGCCAATGCCCGTATCTGCAATGCCAATGCCGATACGGTTGCTTTTCCTATAATACTGAGCGCAGATAAATGCGCCCTCTGGTGTATGTGCGTGTTCAAGAACATTGCGTACAATTTCGCTTACGACATACTTAATTGGCTCTGCATGCTTTTTATCAAGATGGAGTAGGGGAACCATGTCGGTGATGAATCGGGAGAGGTCCTCTGAACTAGTAATTTTTTGGAGAGGGATGAATCTTCCGGCGGATTCATGCTCGGTAACGGGATGCTTTGGGTTAACCCCTAAAAATGTAAAGAGTCCCATCCGTTCAAGGTGATGAGCTGAGGCCGCGGTAAATGGGGCCGTATGGATATTCTGTTTTTGGACGGTGGCACTCAGTGCCGCCATCATGGCGATGATCGCCGGATGGATGCTTATCCAGCTTGGATGGGCAGTAATGAAGAGTTCTTGGGGGTTTGAAAAATCACACTTTTTTAAGAAGGCGTCAAAAGTTCCCAGAAAAGCACTGTTTGGCAGGTGGATTTTCACTGGCTCATTTTACCGGGATTCCCGGTATATTGTCAATTATTGTATATCCCGGTGATTACTAGCCAAGATTTGGCAGTATTAGTGTTATTTCACCTTTAACCGGGAAACACTAGTTGGAAGGCCATGTATTGTGTATATTGGCCGATATGAAAGTACGAATCTGGAAGATTCTCGGCGCTGGCGTTTTTCTGTTTGTTGTAGGCCTCGCGCTCGGTTTTACTGCGGGGGCTTTTCGATTTGCGAAGACGATCACCCCTTCGGTGGCAGTTACCGGCACGGAATGGCGAGCTCGCGATGAGTTTGCACGCGATGCTGAGCCTGATTGGCGAACGCTGACTCTCAATGGCTTTAGCCTGGCTCTTCCGTACTCGCCGGGCTGGTCTGTCTCGACGGTCGGTTTGTCAGTCTATGACCAGAGCGAGAATCTGAGCGACTCGCAATCCGATTCGATCACTTTTGGCCGGCCAGTAGACTTTGGGATGTCTATTTCTCGTCAGTACGGTCTGTCCCAAATGCCAAAAGAGAATCTTTTACAGGACCCTCGCGGTTTTGATCTTTGGAGCAGATTTAGCGAAGGCTGTCTCGGTCATCCTTTTGCGGAGCGCGAGCTAGTGGGTACGATTAACGGCATAAAATATTTAGTAGGCGGGGCCAAGGGATGTAATTTGGATTTCATTTTCAATGTTGGCGAGCATACCTACGATCTCTCGCAAAGCGTTGATTTTGGCGAGGTACCGCCGGAAGTAATTAGCGATGAAATGGCCAGGATTATCAAAAGCGTAACGGAACCAGAAGCATAGAGAATGCCCAACAACCCATCCTTACTTTTTCCCTTTTAGTCGTTCTTGCCAGGTGGGAATCCCTCGCCAAAGCGCTTGCCATTTGCCAAGGATGCCGGGCAATGGTTTGCGCAGAAACATGGCTAAGCATGAAATGATGAGAATGAGGAAAATGCCAAGTTCTAGGACTCCATCCACAGTGGCTTGCGGATAGCCCCGGCTGTCCATGATATTGCCTATGACGCCCAGAGCCACGCAGGCGAGAATGATGGGCAAAGCAAAGCCAAAGGTCTTTCCCAGGCGCCTTTTATAAAAATTTCCAAGTGAGTTCATAGGTCTTTAGTATAGCGTGTGAAATGCCGGTGACGGGGTACTTGACAACATGTATAGTTTTGTATACATTATAGTATATAAGCTATACAAAGCTGTACAGTATGTCAGATCAGGATTTTCTCTCGATCACAGAGGCCGCAAAGTCACTGGGGGTAGATAAACAAACATTACGCCGGTGGGATACGGCGGGGTCTTTGCGTCCTGATTTCCGATCTCCCGGAGGACATAGGAAATACAAGCGAGAAACGATTGATGCGTTTGCCACGGATCAGGCATCAGTGGCCGAACAATGGGCCTCATCAGAGTGTGGCGTATTGCCAAAAGCAAACTCCTATTGTGAAAATAGCGGCACATTTCAAGTCCGTCTCCACCGGCTTGAGGGCGAGCTTGTTGATCTGCTCGGCGACCTAAACTTTTCCGCCTTGATTACTGCAGTGGCAGGGGAGATTGGCAACAATTCATTTGATCATAACCACGGAAACTGGCCTGATGTCAGGGGGATTTTCTTTTCTGCGGATCTTCAAAAAAGACAGATCGTGCTTGCAGATCGCGGGCAAGGAATCCTGGCCTCACTAAAAAGAGTTAGGCCGGAGCTTGAGGATCACAAACAGGCATTGAAAGTCGCATTCACGGAGATTATTTCCGGCAGGGCGCCAGAACCAAGGGGGAATGGATTGAAATTTGTGTATGCCGTAGTGAGAGATAATCCTCTGCATCTTCTTTTTCAGTCCGGGGATGCCAGAGTAAACCTCAGCAAGGATTCGCCGGAGCTTGTTATTGGCCGTGCTCCGAAAAGTATTCGTGGAACATTTGCCGTGATAAAGTACTAAATAATTTTATGATTATTGCGCTGAAAAAGTTTGGAACAACACTGACGTCGCGACAAGGCGGGAAAGAGGCTTTCTCCGCCTTCCTGCCCATTTTGCGCGAAGTGAACGGTAGTGAGGACATTCTTGTCGATTTTGATGGCGTCATCACCTTCACCCCATCTTGGGGGGATGAATTTTTGCGCCCGCTCTTTGATATGTTTCCTGGCCGTGTACTCCTCAAGCAGACTGACAATGCCTCCGTTTTAGCTACTCTCAAGATGCTCGAGCGGGTATATAGCAGGCCTTTGCCGTTTGGATCGTGAAAGCACCTTTTGTTAGAGCACAGGGATATACGTTTCTTCCTTTGGCGAGGGTTTATAAGAGAGACTCGGCCCGTTTTTTTGGATGGAGATTAAAGCATCAACTAGCCGATCAATATCCTTAGTGGTGTTGAAGATGCCAAGACTGGCGCGCACGGCGCCATAGGATGCAAGACGATCGCCATTTTTTATTCGTTCCTCAATTTTTTCTTGCGTTTTATCATCAATAGCAAACCAGCGCCGAACCAGCCGGTGATTGCAGATGGTCCCTGCCCGGGTCTCAATGCCGTATTCGTGGTCAAGGATAGCGGCCACCAGCGCATGATGGTAGCCCTTGAGCGTAAACGGAAAAGTGCCAATGCGGTCTTCAGCTTTGAACTTTTCAAGCGGGACATGATGAATGACGTCCGGAATGCCTGACAAACGTTTTACGGCGTACTGAATGAGATCGCGTTCATGTTTGAGAATGGTGCTCCAGCCTGTGTTCGTCATGATCCGACAGCTTTCTGCCAGCGCCACAATGCCAACCACATTCCATGTTCCCGTTTGGTGCCGTTCCGCGCTTGGCGCCCACAGGATTCGTTCGGTTGAAATCATGTCGATTGATCCTCCGCCGGGATCAACGGGCGTTCTTTCAAGCATATCTTTCGGTAACACAAGGACGCCTAAACCAAAGGGCGAGTAGATCTTGTGCGCGGAAAAAGCCAGCGCATCAATGCCCTGTTTCTTCATGTTGATCGGCCGGTGCGGGGCCAGCTGGGCGGCGTCAATGAACAAGCGCGCCCCGTGCAGGTGAGCAATGGCGGATAGGCGTTTCACATCCGGCACAAAACCGGCCAAGTTTGAGGCGCCGGTCATAGCAATCCATTTGAGCTGTTTGCTGTATTTTTTGGCCTTCTCCTCAAGATCGTCCATGTCTAGCGAGCCATCGCTAAAAGCCGAAACCTCCACTATTTTTGCTTTGGTGTTGTAACGCCAGGGGAGATTATTCGAGGTGTGCTCAATACATGAGGTGAGAATGACGTCTTCATTGGTCAGTACCATCAGGCGCGCCAGCTCATTGATGGCCGCGCTCGTGTTAGAGGTATAAAGCATCGCCTGTTCAGCGGACACGCCAAAGAACTCGCGAATGGTGGCAATTGCTTGTTCAGCAATTTCTACGGTTTTATTCGCATGCGGGCCGGCTCCGCGGTGGAGTGCGCCGTAGGAATCAAAGAATTTGTGAACGGCATCTGCAGTCTGCACGAATGGAGAAGTAGTGGCAGCATTATTCAGCTTCACCACAAGAGTGTCTGATCCAATGACGGCTGGTATGAGTTTTTCCATAGAGATGTTATTTTGTCACAAGTAAAAGCGCCGTGTTCCATTTGTAGAATAATCGTTTCACCTTACACCCCGTATCTATTAGCCATTGCTCTTGGTTTTCAATGGGCGCTAGGTTGTTCAGGAACATGTGGTGGTACGCCCAATCTCGTAATGTCGAACGGCTGTCAGAATGCTCGACCAAGTGGTGGAAATGTCGAGCGTCCCTTTCCGCGGTTTCATGCGGGTCCGTGCTCGTCATCAGATCGCCAAAGAGAAACACTCCGCGTGGTTTCAGCAGGCCAGCAATCTTTTTGAACAAACGTTGTTTGCCGGCATGAGACTGATGGTGAATGCCGATGACCGAAAGAATGACGTCGTATTGTCCGTGAAAATGCAGTTTGCCAAAATCACCGAGTACGTAGGAAACGTTCTTTTGCCCGAGCCGTTTTTTAGCGTGGTCGAGCATTGTCGAAGAAAAATCGACCACCTCGAATCGGGCGCTTGGAAACGCTGATCTGACCAGGGCGGATGTGAGACCGGTGCCAACGCCGAGTTCAAGGATTCGCAACGGCTCATCTGAGCAGAAGCGTTTCTTCAGTTCCTTCAAGAGCGCCGTATGAATTTCCTTATGAAAAGGAATGGCCGAAATAATATTGCGGTCGTATTTGCTTTGGCTGTAATAGTGGTAGTTCAAATCTGTGGCTTGAACTAAGGGTTTTTGAGCCTTCATAGCGAACAATAATAGCAGAAAATTCCACCATAGTCAATAATCTATGTCACAGCATATTTACAATGTAGCCAATGTTAGGTATAAAATCTGGTAGGTGAAGAAGTGTCGATATATTTTGACAACATATGAATGCACAAGACGCACTTATTGCCATGGGTTTAACTAAACAGGAGGCGGGAATGTACGTGGCCATGCTGAGGCAGGGCGGAGCTTCTGCGAGTGTTCTCGCTCGCGAGGTAGGGATTAAACGCACCACGGCCTATGCCGTTTTGAAGAATCTGACGGACAAGGGTTTTTCGGCCGTCTATTTTCGGAGCGGGAAACGAGTCTTTCATGCACAGAAACCACACAAAATCGCTGAGCTGGCTGAGCAGAAACTGCAAAGTTTCAATGAAGCAATACCCATGTTTGAATCCATGGATAGGGCGCAGACGCAGAAACTCGGCCTGCGTTTCATTGATAGCAAAAAAGAGCTGGAAAAGTTTTATGATGAAATTTTGCTTGATTACAAGAATAAAGAATATCTCGTGATCGGCAGTACGCCAGCGTGGGAAAGCATTGATCCCGAATACTTTGTGAAGTTTCGTGCTGATCGGGCCAAGGCTCAGATTAAGACGCGCTTGCTTCTCACTGCCGAATCGACCGAAATGAACCCAACGAACAATGAGCTCCTGCGCGAGGTTAGATTCCTACCAAAAAAATACGTCTTCAAAAGCACGCTCGATATTTTTGATGATAAAGTACTCATCGTCAGCCCGGAACTTGCCTCGCTCGCCGTTATTATTGCTGTACCAGCCATGGTGGACGTATTCAAATCAATTTTTGAAATGCTTTGGGATAACGTTTAAACAAGCCTTATGCGAAATTGGTTTTACTATTGGTTTGGGCTTGGCATCCTTTTTGCAAATAAGGCGCGGTACTCCGTTACGGGGTATTGCCGGCCTCGTGAATTCCCGGTGAAGGAGATTGAGCGAGCGGTTCAGTACGATCGTGAAGTAGTTGCGCGCTTCGAAAGCATGTTGAAAGAAAAAGGTTTTGGCGAGCGTCCCTTTGCCGGCCGGCGGATACTTGAACTCGGTCCTGGCGCAGACCTTGGCGTTGGTCTCTTGCTTCTTGGCAAAGGGGCGGTGTCATATCTTGGTTACGACAAATACTCGCTGGCAGACAAGGCACCAAGGGGACTTCATTCGGCCATTGTCTGCTCGATCGAGGACGGCGAATGTCGGGCGCGAGTTAGTGATTCGCTCCTTGCTTACGAACAAGGCCAGCCGACTGCACTGCACTTCAGGCGAGACGCGAGTTTTTCCTTTTCAGGACTCGAAAATGAAAGCGTTGATCTCATTATGAGCAACGCGGCTTTTGAGCATTTTGACGATGTGATAGGCGTACTTGAACAGTCAGCAAGAGTACTTGCAAGCGGGGGTGTGTTGTGTGCTGAAGTGGATCTGCAGACGCATACCAGGGTGATCCGTGATCGGGATCCGCTCAATATTTATCGGTATCCTTCAACTATTTACGGCTTGGTTAAGTTTTCCGGCATACCAAATCGGATCCGGCCGAATGTGTACGAGGAGAAACTTCGCGCCCTCGGTTTCTCCTTGGTTCTCGTTGTTCAGGGAACAATACTCGACGAACAGAGGACTACGCTTGTTCGGCCGTATTTGCACGCGGATTATCAGGAAGATCCTGCTTTGCACGTCATGAGCTTTATGGTTGTCGCGAAGAAAGCGGAAGAGGTGGTAAAATGATGACAATATGCCTGCCAAGATGCAAAAGATCCGCAAAGCCATTATTCCTGTGGCCGGAATGGGTACCCGTTTCCTACCCGCCACTAAGGCTCAGCCCAAGGAAATGTTGCCGGTGGTTGATAAACCGGTGATCCAATATATTGTCGAGGAAGCCGTGGCAGCTGGTATCGAGGAGATCATTTTCGTTACCGCCATGGGCAAGCGGGCGCTTGAGGATCACTTTGACAGAAACTTTGAGCTTGAATATCGCCTGGAACAGAAGCACAAGATGAAAGAGCTGGAGGCCATTGAAAAGATCGGCAAGCTGGCCAAGTTCGCCTTTGTTCGCCAGCAGAAACCGCTTGGGGATGGCCACGCCATCCTGGCCGCTGCGCCTTTTGTTGGGAAGGATGAGGCTGTGGCTGTGCTTTTTGGCGATGACATTATTTCCGGCGGTCAGCCGGCCATTGGCGAGCTTATTTCTGCCTACGAACGGTTCGATGCTCCGATTGCGGCTATCCAAGAAGTCCCGCGCGACAAAATTTCAAGTTACGGGATTATTGATGGCGTGGAAATTGATGGCAACACCTGGGAAGTAAAGAAATTTGTGGAAAAGCCTGAGCCGGAAGATGCGCCGTCAAACCTTGGCATTGTTGGCCGTTATGTGATTACGCCAAAAATCTTTCAGTTGCTCGCCAAACAAAAGCCGGGGAAGGACGGTGAGATACGTCTGGCCGATGCTTTTATTACTCTCGTCGAGTCCGGCAAATCCATGTACGGCTACAAGTTTTCCGGCAATCGTTATGATTGTGGCAACAAATTACAGTTTATCATTGCGCAGATTGAGCTTGGACTTGAGCATCCTGAAGTGGGTGAAGGGCTGGCCGAGTATTTGAGAAACCGATAGCGTCCCACTCTGAGCGAGAGCGAAGAGTCCGACCCTCACGTCTGAAAGTCGGATCCTTCGCATGGCTCAGGATGGGAATAGGATCGACATGGCCACTTTTTCGACCATCCTGTTGCTTCTCTTCGCCATCTTTCTTACTTTTTTTGTTTTGCCGTTTGTATTTCTCTTGGCCACAAGCATCATCTGGAATGGCGCGCCGTTTGTGCCGGTGCCATCGAGGGCCGTGCCAGGGATCGTTGAGGCCCTTTTTGCGACGAAGGGGTTTAGCATCGCCAAACCCGTACATGCGCAAAGGGCCGTGGTGTATGATATGGGCTGTGGCGATGGGCGAGTGTTATGCTCGGCTGTGCGCTCGAATCCCAATGTTCGAGCAGTAGGCATCGAGTGTGCCTTATTGCCATATGCGCTTGCCAGGATTCGAGCAAGAAATCTGCCGATTGAGATACGTCGAAAAGACTTTTTTCAGGAGGATCTTTCGCAGGCAACTCACGTGGTCACCTATCTCTTCCCTGAACTAATGGCTCGCGTCGAGCAGAAACTTGCCGTCGAGCTGAAGCCAGGGACTCGAGTAGTCGCCATCGACTTTCCTTTGCCAACCTGGAAACCGATTGAGGTTATAAAGCAAAAAGTGCCGGGACTGAAGAGGGGAACGAATCTGTATATTTATCAACTATGAAAAGATTTTTCTCGATATTTCTCGTACTTTCCACACTCGTCACCCTTGGCGCAGGCTGTGGCGGGGGAGGCGGTACGGCTTCAACTGCTACAGAAAAGGTTACGCTCAAATTTTGGAGCGTTTTTGATCAGCAGGATGCTTATCGTGAACTTATAACAAAGTATAAAGGCGCCCATCCGAATGTAGACATTCAATATCGAGTTTTCAGGCCGGAGGAATATGACAAAGAACTCATTCGGGCGCTGGCAGAAGGAACGGGGCCGGACATTTTTTCCGTTTCAAATTCGCGCGTGGGCGAGTTTCAGGGCCTTTTGAAACCCATGCCCACTACACTCAATGTGAGCTCTCTTGTGACGCAGGGAACTCTCCAGAAAAAGACGTCTCTTGTGGCAAAGCAAGAGTCAACACCCTCGCAAAAAGCTTTCAAACAGCAATTTGTTGACGTGGTGGCAAATGACGTCATCATGAGCTATCAGCCAGACCCTAAGAAACCCGCGGAACAGCGCGTCTTTGGCGTGCCGTTTGCCGTGGACAACCTCGCCCTTTTTTATAACAAGGATCTTTTGAACTCTGCCGGTATTGCCCAGGTTCCCGCCAACTGGGATGATTTTCGCTCGGCCGTGCAGAAGCTGACAAAATATGACGCTACCGGGGGAGTGGCTCAGTCCGGCGCCGCCCTTGGCACGGGCAAGAATGTTGACCGCGCGTCTGACATTATTTCCGTGCTCATGATGCAAAACGGTGCGCCCATGGTGGATGAGCGCGGTAAACCCGCCTTTGACACTATCCCGGCCGGAACACAGCGGGGAATTTTTCCAGGGCTTGATGCTGTGCGCTTCTACACGGATTTTGCAAATCCCGTAAAGGACGTTTACACCTGGAATGATACGTTTCCGGGTTCAGTAACGGCCTTCTCACGGGGGCAGACTGCCTTCATGCTCGGCTATAGCTATGACGTAGCGGCGCTTCAGGCAGCGGCGCCAAAGCTGAACTACGCCATTGCCCCGCTCCCGCAGATTGCCGGCGGGAAACAGATGAACATTGCCAACTACTGGGTGCAGGGTGTTTCAAAAACCAGCAAATTTTCTGACTACGCTTGGAATTTCTTATTGTACGCCAGCAGTCCTGCAAACGTAACAAGCTATCTAGCAAAGTCCGGCAAGCCCACTGCTCTGCGGAGTTTGATTGGCACGCAGTCAACGGATGAGAAGATCAGCGTTTTTGCGGACCAGCTTCTGACCGCCAGCAGTTGGTACCACGGCAAAGATGCAGTGGCTGCTGAAAAAGCCCTTACAGATCTGGCCGCTAACGTCCTTGCAGGAATCGATAAGCCTGAAGATGCTATTGGACAGGCTGTGAGAGTGGTCGGGCAGACGTATTAGCAAGCTCCCACCCCGACGTGAGGAGGGGTAGCGAGGAGGCAACCAATTCTACCCCTCGTCTCCTCGGGGTGGGATGTTCAGGGTTGAACGATGGGTAGAAATGAACCGTGTTACAATACGTATGCTATGCATCTAGCTCGTTCAGTTTTTGTTTCACTTTTCCTTGTCCTAGCCGGTGCCTGTTTTTTTTCGTCCGCCAAACCTGCCCAGGCCCAAACGGTAAGCGAGGGTTATACGCAGATCATGTCTCAGGGTTTGGTTTTTGGAAACATTTGTCCGGCTGATAAGACCGTGGCTTGTCCATGTAGAGACGATGGCACGTGCCAGCTTTCAGACATGCTCCAGATTTTTGTAAACTTGTCGATTGGCATTCTGGCGATTTCAGGCTCCGTTGCCCTTCTCATGTTTTTCTACGGTGGTTTCACCTGGGTGACAAGCATGGGAAATGCCAAGAATGTGGAAAAGGGTAAGGAGATCATTACCCGCGCGGTCATTGGCCTGGCTATCATCTTTGGGGCGTACGCCTTTGTGAACTTTCTCATCTTTGCTATCTCGGATACAAAAACCCGCGGTGATCTTCCCGGTGCTACCATTGAACAAACCATTGATAAATCCGTCACCGGCCAGGAAGGGGGAGCGCCGGCAGGAAACATTCTGAACACCCAATAATATGAAGAAGCTATTATTTTTTCTCGTCTTCGGAGCACCCTTTCTTTTCCCCCTCTCGGCTTTAGCGAATTGTCGTTCTGTACTTGATTCATGCGTTGCCGCGTGTGGCTCAGATGGTCTCTGTAGTCTGGCCTGTAATGAGGCGTATTTAGGATCTGTTGCTACATATGCGCCGGATCCTGTGCCAAGCGGTCACAATGTTCAGGCCTGTGTTGACCCCGCTCCGCCCTCAACTCCTCCGCCTTCAAACGCATCTGCAAATCTGCCCTCAACTAATGGCACAACAACCTTGTCAGACGCAAACAAGCCAGTCACGCTCATCAATCCATTGGGCACCACGGATCCCCGGGAGATTATTGGAAACCTAATTAAGGCGGTCATCTCCATCATTGGTTCTATCACGCTTCTCATGTTTGTTTATGGGGGCGTGTTATGGATTACGTCCATGGGTGATGATAAGAAGGTGATGAAGGGCAAACAGATCCTGGTGTGGTGCGTGGCCGGGCTGGCCATCATTGCCGGCGCCTATGCGCTCACTAACGCGGTGATTAGCGGGCTGACCACGGGGAGCGTTATCCCCACCACTGCCACGGGAGGATCAACCACACCACAGCAATAATCCTGTGCTATACTTCTTTTAAGAAATTCACTATTTCTATTATTACTATGGTGAAAGCAATCGTGCGGTTCGGGATGAGCGTTGCCTTGGGTCTGGCCATGTCACTCCCGTTTGTCCGCTTGGTTCCGTCTCTCATGCCGGTAGCCCACGCTCAACCGCTGGCTGCAGAAGACATTATCAATCCGCAGTTTGGCGACGCTACGGGTCTTGGCCAGGGAGATCTGAAACAGACCATTGGCAATTTGATCCGCGTGGCTCTTGGATTCCTGGGCGTGGTAGCAGTGGTCATTGTTCTCTACGGTGGTTTCAAGTGGATGGTGGCCGGCGGTAATGATGAGAAGGTGGGCGAGGCTAAGAAGCTCATCATCTCCGGCATTATTGGTCTGGCTATCATTCTCTCAGCTTACGCCATCACCACGTTTGTCATCTCAAGCTTCATGACCGCCACCACAGCGTAGTTGTCTCCTATCGAACTCCGCATCTTTCTTCTGGAAAGGTGCGGAGACGATATGCGAAAACTGGCAGCCGCCGCCTTCCTGACCATGGCTTTTTTTGCACCGCTTCGTCAGTGCTTGGCCTTTAGCGTGAATGACACTGGTCTGGAAACAACGGCTTTTGCCGCTAAGTACAGTACAGGTGACAACGTAAAAAACATCGGTACATTCATTGGCTTTTATATTATTCAGCCGGTGCTAGGTATCTTGGGTCTCCTTTTCTTGGTTCTCATGATTTACGCCGGTGTTCTCTGGATGACCGCTTCCGGCAATGAAAAGCGTGTACAGAAAGCAAAAGACATTTTGATCGCTGCCGTTATTGGCGCCACCATTATTGTGGGTGCATACGCAATCACAAATGCCCTCTTTAGTGCACTTTCTTCGGGATCTATTACCGGTGCGCCCGCCACTACCTCCACTCCAACGCCTTAAACTCTATGCCTTTTACTACCGGGCTTTCTGACGCAGCTACGGGTAATTATTCCACCACGCAAACGCTTGGCCAGCTGATTGGCATGCTGATTAGCGCCGTGCTTGGCATCCTTGGTGTAATTTTGCTGGTTCTTGTGGTCTATGCCGGATTTCTTTGGATGACCGCAGCCGGTGATGACAAGAAAATTAAGAAGGCTAAAGATATTCTTGCATCCGCGGTTGTGGGTATGATTATTGTGGTGGCCTCTTACTCTATTTCTACGTTTGTTATTGGTGCTTTGCAGGGGACAACAAACGGAGCGAACAATACTTCTAATCAGAATATGGTGAATCAACAGCAACCGTAGGCAGTTAGGTTTTTAATGGTGTATACTCTCAGTAAGAATTAATTATAACTATGAACAAGCTCAAGCAATTGGTTATCGGTACCGCAATCGCTGTTATGCCTTTCAGCGCCGTGGCCCTTACGGTGCACGCCGCGGATCTCACTTCACAGTTGAGCGACGTAAACCAGACTGCAGGGTTTGGAACAAAGACCCCGCAGGAAACCATTGGTCAGCTTATCAGCGTATTCCTGGGCGTGCTTGGTATCGTCTTCTTGCTTCTCACTATTTACGCCGGTTTCCTCTGGATGACGGCGGCTGGTGATGACAAGAAAGTTGCTTCCGCCAAGAACATCCTTATCTCAGCGGTAGTTGGACTGGTGGTTATTCTCTCTGCTTACGCTATCAGCAGTTTCGTGATCCAACAGCTTCAGACAGCAACAACGTAAATTTTCTTAGAAGGAAATGCCCCCGAGGTCCTGTTAGACAGGACGAAGGGGCATTTTGTTTTGTAACGAAAACTGACCCCCGCGTTAGCGTTGGGGGCCAGTATATTTGCGCTCAGTCGGCGCACGCTTAGAGGCAGGATTGCCCGAGAGTAATCCAGAAGTGGTTGCCCGGGGCCTTGGGCTCGTAGTGGAGGTCCATTGTGCCCGTCATGGGCTGGGGCCGGCACTGGCGTCCCTGCAGGAGGTCGAACACGAAGTTCGTGTCCGCATTGAGCGCCTTCATGGGCATCTTGGTGCCCTCCACCCACAAGGCGTCCACGTTCCACGTGGCGGAGGTCTCATAGACCGTGCCCTTCACCACAACCCGTCCATCGGTGACGCCGAGTTTGACCCAGGCGTCCCCGAAGGGGAGGCAGGGAGCAGGCTCGCCGTCCGCGTTGATCACGGTGACGGAGGCGTATACGCCGCTGCGCGGATCGAGCCCGATGACCACCGGCAGTGCTCCGCCCGTGATGTCCGGGGTGGTGCACGTACCGCGGTTGGGGTTCGTCACCTTGATGAGGCTGGTCAGCTTGTCACAGCCGTCCGGCCAATCAAGGAGGTAGACGCCCTCTTCGATGTTGTTGTGACCGCCTTCGCACTGCGGTTTCTTGAACCGCAGGTCCGTGTGCAGGTCGCTTGACCCGCGGTAGACGGCCACTTCCTTCGCGATGGCGGACGTGGTGACGGCCAGAACGGCGGCGACGATTCCAATGTAGCGGAACATGATGCCTCCAAGGGGTGCGGATTTCAGCGAGACATGACGGAGAGCTTATGGGCCTTCCGTCCTGTCTGCAGTAGATCCGGCCTCCCCTCAATGAAGAAGGGAGACACGGGAGCCTCGCGTGTGGGCTCATCGATGACGTACCGTAGGGACGAGGCTCGGCCTCGTCCTTGTCGTTACGGTTTTTCGGCCGGTGTGGGCGTGGCCAGGGTGGCCCCGATCTTGGCGGCGGCCGTCTGCACGTCCGCCACTGAGGACCCGAGGTCGGCCTGACCGAGCGCCTCTGCGTCGATCTTGGCCTGTTCCTCGGGCGTCACGGGTACGCCGTCGGGCTTGTCCGCTAGCGTGCCGGTGTCTGGGATGGTGCCGGTCTTGGGCGTACGGCCGTAGAGGTCTCCGCGGAAGTCTGCGATGACCCCGCTTCCGCCGTACCTGTAACCACCGGCGCCGAAGCTGGAACCACGGCCGTTGCTCGTGACCGCCGTCGCCAGCGCCACGTCCGTACCAACGGCGAACGTGTCGCCGCTGATGAACACGGGCCGGCCGGACGAGATCGCGCTCGTCACCGCCGAACTGCGCGTCTGCGCGTCCGTGAACGCGGGCAGGATCTGCACGCTGGCGATCGTGACGTTCGCGCTGGTCCGCGCGAGCTCCACGCGCTCGTCGCTCTGGATGCGGGCGAGGGCGATGGTCCGATCGGCGCACTGCGTGGCGAACTTGGTGCCGGCACGCGTGGTCGTGTGAGACGGCTCCAGCGTGACGCCGGCGCAGTCGCCGTAGAACGTCGCCCGGCCCACGTTCGGCCCGTTTTGCGGGTCGGCCGTGGTGGCGGTGCTGACCGGGCCCCAGTTCGGTGCCGGGGTGGCCGTGGCGTCCTGGGCCATGGCGGACCCGGAAGCCAGAGTGAAAAGAATCGAAACCAGATACTTGCGCATGTTTACCTCGCGCTTGGGTGGTCGGTCCTAGGCTCAGCAATCGGACAGTCCGACGGCTTTGCCCAGACCCTTTAGAATAGCAAAAAAATGGGTTTTTGTCAATGTTTCAAAGAGGGTGTTTCTTGGCTAATCTATTGACATTTTTGAAAATTTGGGGTATTCTCTTTTGTCTTCCTCCCCGTGCTTGCACAAGGAGGAATGACCGTCTTGGTTAGGAATACCGTTCAACATGGGGCAACGGCAAAGCCGATCCCCGGAGGAAATGATCATGCGTCGTACCCGAAATGCCGGTACCCCGGCTCTCACTCCCGGTCAGGAGCGTGCTTCTGACCTGTGGGATCGAATCGTTGATCTGCGGTTCCTCCCGGGCCGTACGATCCGCGGTCGCGCGCCGGTTCGCGGTCCGGAGATCGTGGATCGCCCGACAGAGATCCAGGTGCTCAACTGGATCATGCTCAACTGGCTCCCTGGCAATCAGGGGGTCTTGAGCCTGCTCCCGGACATGACGGTGCCGGATGCGGGAGTGGGGAATTTCGACGTGGATACTCTGTTCCGCGTGCGCGACCCTGATCCCGTTCCACCCGCCGTGGACACTCGGCCCACCCCCGCAGAGCGCGAAGCCGCCACCCAGGCGATTTACGCACTGCTGGACGGTCCGTTTGCCCCGTTCGAGCAGGCACTCCGCGCAGGCGGAACCCCGGCCATCCCGTGGTGGCTTCGGCCCTGGTTCGAAGGTCTGGACTTCGTGGATGACCACCTGACTGTGGCCAGCCAGGCGTTCTTGCCCCAATGGAGGCTGGTTCTCGGGGCTCTTCGCGGAGTGGGCGGATTCGCGGGCATGTTCACGCTCGGGTTCGTTGGAGCCACGCTGGCCGTTCTCTGTGCGGGGATGCCGTTCGTGGCCTTCATCTTGTTCCTGGGCGTGCTCTTCCTCGGTCGGCGCGCTCTCGGCCGGATCTGGGGATGGATCACGGGCGCTGCGGATTGGATCGTGGAACAGCCGGCGCGTATCTGGAACGCCATGTTCCCCGCGCTCGTGACGTCCCTGACACCGCCTCCCAGGCCTCCGACCGACCCCAACTTCGTGGAGGGCGTGTCGGATCTGTCGCCCATCGAGCGTCGTGTCATCGGGCGTCGGAACGCATGGGGTGTGGTGGCTGCCGTTATCTTCGGCGGTATCCCGTTCGCCTACGGCATCATCATGTCCACGATCGGCCTGTACCACATCTACGAGCCGATCGCGGCTGGTGCCGTGAACCCTGTGTTTGAAGGCCTTGGCAACGGGGCATTCAACCCGGCATCGTTCAACCTGAACTACTATATGTTCATGGTTGAAATCTCCCGGTACATCCTGATGATTACGGAAGTCATTACGATGAGTGCCTGGGGGGTTCCGCGTATCCGTGAGTTCGACAACAACCTCGCTGACGGCACCGTGGTGGCTCATCCGACGGATTTCCGTCGCTTGATCGAGCGGTTTGGTCTTCTCATGGTGTGGTTCCGCCTGGGTGCGTCCGGTCGATTCCGTCCGCACTTCATCACGATCTGCATCATCGTCGACTCCATCGCTGTTCTGCTGAATGGGTACGTATACCCTATTCATCACACGGCTCAGGGGTGGGCCTGGTCCTCGACGTTGTTGACTTGGTGGTTGATCCTCATCATTAACGTGGGCATTCGCTTCGGCGGGTGGTTCAACTTCAATGATCGGGAGAAGCTCGTCAAGTCGCTTACGGGGTACCTGTTCACTGGCCTGGGTGCTCCGCTCGCCGTCATGCTGGTCATGGGGTTCCTTCCCCCCCGGCACGGTGATGACGTGATGACGCTGGCGCAGACGGCCGGTGGCAACGCGATGGTTGCCGCTAGCAACTACGTGGGCCCGGCAAAGCTCGATCGCCCGCCCGTCCTTCCGCGCCCCGAGTGCGCGAATGCGAAGGCCAAGGTGGCCGTGCTCGAAGCCAAGATCCCTGGCATCTGCCTGCGGAACCCCGGAAAGGTTCCCTGTAGCTGCCCGAAGTAGGTCCTGCCCGTAGGGGAAACGGGAAGGGCCTCGCAACGGCCGGATGACATGAGCAGAAATGCTTATGACAACCGGTCGTTTTCTAATTTAGAGAGAGGTGGGTTATACTTTCCCCATGTCTTCAGCCCTCGCCAAAAACTCAGCTTTACAGGTAGGGGGAAAGCTTCTCGGCACCCTTTTTGGCCTAGTGACTTTTTATTTACTTCTTCAGTATTTCGGAACTGCAGGCTACGGGCTGATCACGACAGCCATCACCTACGTGACAATTTTTGGCGTAATTGTTGATTTTGGCCTGACGCTCACTACCACGCAGATGATTTCTGAGCACGGGGCCAATGAGGAAAAGATTTTGGGGAACTTGCTGGCGCTTCGCGTGCTTACGGCATTGGTCTTTCTTTCTATCGCCCCAATTTCCGCCATCTTTGTTCCCGGCGTGAAGGACGTCCTTGTCCTAGTCTCAATTATTACGGCTACCACGTTCTTCGCTTCCGTGGCGCAGACATTCATTGGCGTTTTTCAGAAGCGCCTCGCCCTTGGCATCCCTGTTCTTGGAGAAATGCTGAACCGCTTGGTGGCGCTTGTCCTTATCATTCTAGTTGGTACCGCACATTTAGGGCTGGCCGCTTCGGCGGTTGCCTTTACCATTGGCAATTTTGTACAGTTTGCGCTCATGCTTCTTGGCACGGCCCGTTACGTGAAACTTCGTCCCCGGCTGGAATGGAAAGTATGGCGAGAGATAATCGTGCGGAGCTGGCCGATTGGCGTGTCTATTTTCTTTAACCTTTTGTACTTGAAGGGCGATATTTTGTTCATGGCTTTTTTCCACCGGAGTTTCACGGAAATTGGCCAGTACGGTTCTGCATATAAGGTGGTGGATGTAATGACCATGATTCCTGTGACGTTTATGGGTCTCATGCTCCCGCTTCTCTCCGTTGCCTGGAGCGAGAAGAACCGAGAGAAATTCGATCGTCATTTACAACAGACGTTTGATATCTTTGCCATGATCGCTATTCCGTTTGCGGTCGGCTCTATTCTCCTTGGCGTACCGGTTATGACCGCCGTGAAGCCTGATCTTATTCTGGCCGGCCAAGTGCTGAGCGTGCTTGGCCCCGCCTCCGCCGTAGTGTTTTTCAATTCGCTCTACGGCCACGCGGTAGTGGCTGTGAAGCGCCAGCGTGTTATGCTATTAGGCTACTGTTTTGTGGCCGTGGTTGCCATTTTGGGCTACGTTCTTTACATTCCTCTTTACGGCGCCTGGGCCGCCGCCTGGGTAACGCTTATTTCAGAGTCATTGATTGGCCTGTGTTCATTTGCTGTCGTTGCTTCCGCTACTAGGCGCTGGCCTAACCTTCTCTCTCTTGGCCGAGCATTGATCGCTACGGCAGTCATGTCCGCCTCGATTCTCCTCATTCCTGGTCTTCCTATTCTGGTCGAGCTACCACTCGCTATCATGGTGTACGCTCTCGCCCTCGTGGCTCTTGGGGGTCCAAAACCCAAGCACGTGATGGCCCTGTTTATGCCTGATAAGCCATCCGTCGAGGTTTGAGTGTCCGGTCCTACTCCGACGACAGGAGGAGTAGCCTTGGATGCCATTGGATAAGGATTCTGACAAATTACAGTAAGCCAATTCTATCCCTCGCTTTGCTCGGGATGGGATCCATCGGCTCGGGGTGGGAAGTTAGAAATACACGCTATGCCGAAGTTCAAAGACTTTCTCATTCTTCTCTTGGCCGTTTTGCCAACTTATCTTTTGCGTTTTCATCTTGGGCCGGTGCCAACTACTGTGCTCGAAATATATATATTGTTGATTATTGGGTACTGGTTTATTTTTGAGCAGGGTTATCGGTTAGATTTCTTGCGAACAATGGGCGCGTACCGGGTGCCATTCCTACTTCTCCTCGCTACTTCATGTTTTGCCGTGGCCGTGGCGCCGGATCCGATCTCGGCACTCGGCACCTGGAAGGCATTTTATGTCGAGCCGATTTTGTTGTTTTTCGTTTTTCGTTCAACGTTCCTCGCGCGCGAGGATTGGACGCTCGCCCTTGGCGCTCTTGGCATCTCGGTGATTTCTATTTCGATCTTTGCCGTTTTCCAACGAGTGACGGGCCTCGGCATTCCGGTGCCATGGGATATCGAGCTTCGAGCAACCTCGATCTTTGATTTCCCGAACGCCGTTGGCTTATTTGTCGGTCCGGCGGTTGCCGTGTTTGTCGTGCTCGCTGTAGACAAGGCTCGAGCACTCCGGGAACGAGTATTTTTCGGCATCTCAGCCATGTTCGGTGTCATCGCGATTGTTCTCTCGCAAACCGAGGCGCTATTCATTGCCTTGCCGGTAGCGTTTCTGTTCTCGCTTTTGCTGTCGAGCGCCCCGAAGAAGCTCAAGCTCGGCATCATTGGCGCGAGCATTTTCCTTGGCGTCATCGCCTTTGCGGGCAGTTCGACCGTTCGTGAGAAGCTGCTGCTTGAAGACCTTTCCGGTCAGGTTCGCCGTTCACAGTGGACGGAAACACTCGCCCTTCTAAAAGATCATCCCATTTTTGGCGCTGGCCTCCAGGGCTATCCCGCTGTTTTTGCTAAGTACCATGACCCGCGTCTGTACGAAATCTTCCAGTACCCGCATAACATTTTGCTGAATTTTTGGGTTGAGCTTGGCTTCCTTGGCGTGATCACGCTCGTTGTTTTCATTCTTTCAGTTCTTCAGGTGACATATATGCGCCGGACAGACATTTTTAGCCTCGTAGCCTTTGCCGGACTCGCCACCATGTGTATCCACGGTCTGGTTGATGTGCCATTTTTCAAGAATGATCTGGCGGTACTGACGGTGTTCTTGTTGGCCCTGAGCTCGACCTCCTCTGGCTCCTCCTTGGAAAGGAGGAGGATCACTTATGACCCTGATCTATAACCCATCATGGAGCATTGAACGGAGAAAGGAGCTTCGGATGAGAGCAACATTCGCTGAAATTGTGCTTTGGAATCTTTTGAGAAATAGGCAACTCATGAATGTGAAGTTTCGTCGGCAGTATGGTGTAGACGGGTACATTGTCGATTTTTATGCTGCCCAATTGAAATTTGCAATTGAGCTTGATGGGGCCGTTCACGATACTGAAGAGGCAAGAAGATACGACCAAATTAGAGACGAGCACTTGAGGGGAATCGGCATCGAAATACTACGATTACGAAACGAGGAGGTTGTACTGGGGCAGGAGTCAGCTCTCAAGCGAATCACTGAAGCGATGCGCTCTCGTCAGGCGCGTTACCCCTCCTTACCAAGGAGGGGATAGGGGAGGTATAATCACCTCACACTATGCTCCCTCTTCTCAAACGCGCCTTTTCAGGTTTTCTTTTGCTGGTCACGCTCCTTCTTGGCGTCCCTTTTACGGCTTTTGCCTCGAGTATTCCTTATTCAGCTCTACGCATAACCACCACCGGCGGGGGGAATATCACTTTGGCGCCGGGGGAGGTGAAGAATATTGCCGTTTCTTTTCAAAACAAGGGTTCGCAGACGTGGAAAAATGATGGCAACGGCTACATTTCGCTTTATACCTACGGCCCAAAGTACCGGGCGAGTGTTTTTGACCCAGGTACCTGGCTCACGCCCTCGCAGGTGAAGCGGATGGGGGAGGAAGGCGTGAAGCCCGGCGCCACGGGCACATTTTTGTTCAGCTTGAAAGCGCCAAAGACCCTTGGCACATACAAAGAAACTTTCGCCCTGGCGTCTGAGAATATCAATTGGGTTACGGGAGGTGACTTCACTTTGAATATCACCGTGCAAGCGTCGAGTACTGCCAATGCGCCAGCTGTAGACCCCCGCCCGGACGATCCGGTCGGACGGGCTTCCTCACGTCAGGGTCTGGTTCCCGTTTCCACCGTCGCTCCCGATGCCTCTATTGGCTACTCAGCCAGTCTGGTCACCCAAACCGCTTCCAAAATGAAGGTCCTGGCTAAGAAAACAATCTCATTTTCGGCCGTTATTCAGAACACGGGAACAAAGACATGGAAGAACATTGGGCTCTCGTCTTCAGCCATGAACATTGCTTCTGGGTCGAGTGATTTTAGGAACAGCACATGGTCTGGCAATCAGGTTGCCCTCCTCTCGCAAACAGTGAAGCCTGGCGCTACGGCCACGGTTCAGTTTTTCTTCACCTCGCCCAGCGTCAACGGAACACATACCGCGAAGTTTCAGATTACTGCAGACGGCATCAGTATTCCTGACAGCTTCGTGACCATTCCCGTTGAAGTAACCGGCGGATCGGCTGAAGCACTCGACGCCCCATTAGAAAGCGGGGTTTCCAACCCCTCCTCCGTGCCGGCCGCACTGATAACTGAACCAACTATCCGCGTGGGCGTGTTGATTGTGGACGAGGAGACAAAAGACGAGGCGGTCATCACCTCATTTGAAAGCGATTTTGATTTAATTGATACAGATGGCACGATCCTTGGTTCTTATCCAAGAGGGAAAGAGATCCGGACGGCATGGGATGGAGCGAATTATCTCTATAACGACGGTGCACACAAAAAGTCCTCGAAACCGCTCCGTTTCGTTCCAAAGACGCCAAACGCAGTCATGACCATTACAAATTTTGATCGTCGGCTCACTCGCGGAACCTCGTTCGCAAACAACACTTTTAGAAACGTACTCGAACTCCGCTACAACACGCCGAATAATCGCACTTGGGTTATAAATGAACTCCCGCTCGAATATTATTTACGAGGATTGGCTGAAACGTCTGATTCCTCGCCCGTTGAATTTCAGAAAGCGTTGTTAACCGCGGCCAGGACATACGCTTTTTATCACTGGACGCACAGCACTAAGCACAGAGCCGAAGGATTCCACGTAGACGCTTACCAAGACCAGGTGTACTGGGGCTATGACCAGGAGGCCAGGACTCCGCGTATTACCGGAGGCGTGCAGGCCACGCGCGGTCAGATTGTCACGTACAACGGTGATACCGCCGTCACCTCATTCTTTTCTCGCTCGGATGGCAGAACTCGCAACTGGTCAGAAGTTTGGGGCGGAAACGTTCCGTATGCCAAATCCGTCCCCGTGCCGTGTGACGTTGGCAAGACTTTGTGGGGCCACGGCGTAGGCATGTCCGCTTCCGGCGCTCTCTGCATGGCCAAAGACGGTCAGGATTGGCAATCCATTCTCAAATATTTCTACACCGGCGTTGATATTTCACAACGCTGGTAAGGAAAAATAAATCCTTACTTCTCAACCACCAGTCCCGTACTGTCATCTACCTTGTCGCTGTGCCCATGATGGAGCTTGCAGGCTTCGACTAGTTTGCTGATAGTTATCTTCACGTCATCAGGATTGTCGATATTTTTGAATTGGAATCTATCCTTGGCCGCTGCGGTTTGGATAAAGACATCGCCAAAGGTGAGGAATGTGGCCAGGAATCCTTTCATCTCGCTTGTAATGTCCTGGATTTGCCGTAAGTGGAGCTCTGACACTACTCGATTAAACAAGCCCTTTTGTTCAATGTCTATAACGCGTTCGCTCGTTACAATCCAGACGTCCAGCCAGTAATCTGTGATGGCGGTAATGGTGAGCACAAACACCAGTAGGAAATAGGCGCTGAAAACTACGGCGGAAATCGGACCAGTGGCCGGGTCATTGAAAATATCAACCTTGGTAAGGTTGAAATAGATAAGGATGACTACGGGAACAATGAGAAGCATGCCTGTAAAGATGAGCAGGCGGACCACATCAATCCAGTGCCGGCGCAACACTAAGACCACTTTTTCCTCTGGCTCGCTGTTGGGGAGTTCAGTAAGGCGCATCATAGGCCGTATTGGCTAGTATTTGTGCCGGTGTTTACGTGGATAACGGCCAGCGGATCCACTCTCACGCTCCAGTCATAGCGCGAAAGAAGACCCATACTCATGCCAAAGATGATAAAAAACCCGCCTACATAAAGGGCGAGTATGGCGTACGCTTTTCCGGAATCAATGCTGAACTTCTGGATGTGATAAACATTAAAAAACAGAAACAGTCCCGCAAAAAGCACCACGCCCAAAAACGGTAGGAGAATGTACCAGACGGGAAAGGTCATATCGGGATTATTGTAACACTAAACCAAGGTCGAGCGTCCGCCCGTGAGTCCCATGTGCTCGTAAGCCCGGGGAGTTGCGACTCGACCGCGGGGTGTGCGCTCAAGGAAGCCAAGTTGCAACAGGAATGGTTCGTAAATTTCTTCGATCGTCTCGGTCTCTTCCTGTGTAGCAGCGGCGAGTGTTCCGAGACCAACTGGTCCGCCCTGGAATTTCTCGATAAGTGTCCGCAAAAGATGCCGATCAACATTGTCGAGGCCAAGCGGGTCAATCGCGAGCATGGTCAGCGCGTCATTGGCGATGTCTGTCGTGATACTGCCGTCATGCTTGATTTCGGCGTAGTCTCTCACGCGTTTCAGCAGGCGGTTAGCTATTCTCGGCGTCCGGCGCGAGCGGTTGGCGATGGCTACCGTAGCCGGTTCGTCGATAGTAACGTCGAGGATACCCGCACTGCGCTTCACAATCTGTGCCATGTGGTCATTTTCGTAGAAGTTCAAATGAAAGGTCGAGCCAAATCTGTCGCGTAGTGGCGCGGACAAGAGCGAGAGTCGAGTTGTCGCGCCAATAATCGTAAACGGTTCGAGACCGAGCCTGAGTGTGCGCGCTGAGGGGCCTTTGCCGACAATGAGATCGAGCGCAAAATCTTCCATGGCGGGGTAGAGCACCTCCTCAATCGTTTTATTCATTCGATGAATCTCGTCGATGAATAGCACGTCGCCTTTCGCGAGGTTCGACAAGATCGCCGCTAGGTCGCCGACTCTTTCAAGCGCCGGCCCGCTCGTTACTCGGACATTCGCCCCCATCTCTCGGCCGATGATATGAGCCAGCGTGGTCTTGCCGAGCCCGGGATTGCCGTACAGCAAAATATGTTCGAGCGGTTCGTTTCTTTTTTTTGCCGCCTCGATAAAAATACCCAGGTTTGTCTTCAGCTCATCCTGCCCAATAAAATCCGAAAGCCGTTCGGGGCGCAGGCCGATCTCTACCTTCTGCTCCTCTTCAGTCGCCACCGGCGCAACTTCCCGGGGCTCTTCCATGGCTTGTTCTTCGATCATAGTGTGCCGATCGTCCTTGTCATCTCTAGGCCATCAGACGGCCGAGAGATCTCATGGTTCAGTATCTCAATATTAGTCCAGTTAGCCCTCATAAGCAAAAAGAGCCTTTCGGGCTCTCTTTGCGTTAGTAGCTAGAACTGTACCGTTTGTTGGTCTGGTGAGATCGTTACTGTTTTAATGGCTTTGCGAGCGGTGATGGTTTTGCCAGTCGCGTCTCCGCAGGTGGCTCCTTCGCCACCGGTGGGAACCTGTTGGCAAAGTGGAGTCTTCGTTGAATAGATCGGTGCGTAAATCATTTTGCCCCCATCGCTCCATCCTGCAGACGTGAGTGGCTCTAGGTAGCCACCCATCTGGTTTGGTACATAACTTGCGTATGAATACGAATAGCCGTCTGGCAGTTTTCCAATAATAGTTGTTGTATCAGTTTGCAGGTCAAGGAGCGTGAAAGAATACGTTTCGAAGGGACAGTCTATGAAAGTTTGGCTGTCGCAGTCTGGAGATGGGGTGCCGTTTGGTATGAGGATCTTGTCTTCATTCGGTGAAACAACCATGCTAGTCGCATCATTGCCGTTCGTCAGTATTTTTATAGTTCCCGTGGCGATGTCAATTCGCCAAATTGGGCCCCGGTTGCCCTTTTCTGCCTGGACAAGGTAGAGCGAATTCGTGTCTCCCGCCCTTGGTTCAAGGAGTATGGAGTAGTCAACTCCTGAATCTACATAGAAGGAATCGGTCTGCGCGATTGGTGTAAATTTCCCGGTTTTTGTGTCTGTGATGCCAGAGTCGTCAATGATGTACTGGCTCTCCGGGAGATTGTACTGATAACGGGCTCTATAGGTGCTCGTCCCCGCGTTAATTGTCTCTTGGAGTGTTGGAGTCGTTTCCGGAACCGAAACAATCACTGGTTGCCGTGATTTTGCCCAAATACCCGCGCCAACCATTGGCAATATGAGGCCAAGAACAAACGCCCCAAGAATGAATAACGGCGTTCGGTGCGCAATGCTCGACGATTTCTTTTTCATAGTTCAATGAAAAGTATAGCATCCAAATAAAAAAAGCTTATGAGTAGATAGCGTGGTCATCTACGTCAATGAATGAAACAACTCCATCACTTTCTATGGCGAACATGATTCGATATGACCCCGTGATAGAAAAGGACCAGAATTCTTTAAGATGGCCACTGAGTTTGTGGGTTTTGAGCTTTGGATCAAAGCAATTTGCTCGAAATGATATCTCACGCTCCAGAACTTCTTCTTTGAGGTTTTTTGGTAGTTTCTTGAAGGCGCGTTTGAAATGTGAAGAATAGGAGATCTGTTTGATCTTCATATTACTTCATGAGACTAGCCAGTGATCCTTTGAGCACTTTGAGTTTTCCGGTTTTCCGCTCGGTTTCATATACGGCAACCGCTTCGAGCGCGCCCTGTTCCTCAATAAATCGGCGAAGTGCTGTCCGAAGAAGCTCGGAACGGGTCATATGATGTCTCTTGGCCATTCTCTCTGATTGCACAACGAGCGCCGGGGGGAGTGAAATCGTGACCAGGGATGTGGTGCGCATAAAGGTTGTTACTTAGTATTAACCTCAGTGTACTCATTGTGATTATCTACGTCAAACGAGAAAAGTTGGCGTCAAGTTGATCTTTTGTATCGAAACAGGCACAATATACTCTGTGCCGGGATGGCGAAATGGCAGCCGCGAGGCCCTTAAGAGGCCTTATCCGAAAGGGTGTGCGGGTTCGAGTCCCGCTCCCGGTACCATCAAATGATCGAGCCTAATGGCTCGATTTTTTGTTTTGTCGAACGGCCATGAAGATGATCAGCAGTACCGCAGAGAAGCCCGAGACGATGGCCCCAAAGTAAAACGGGGCAGAGGGGGAGACGCGGTCCCAGAGGAGGCCGGCGATTAGACTCGATGGAAGGGAGAGGACGCCGATAGTGGTATTGAAGAGGCCATATGCTCGTCCTCTGTGCGATTCGGGGACCATGTCAGCCACGAATGCTTTGGCTACGCCGTAAGTGGTGGCGTAATAGAGGCCGTAGAAGGCGAAGAGGATCCAGATGTGAATAGCCGAGGTCGCGCTTGCGAATCCGAGGTAGGCGAGGGCGTAGGCCAGCCAGCCGATGAGCATCACCTTTTCTCGACCAATCCGATCGGAGAGACTGCCGAGCGGGACTGAGGCGGTGGCGTACACAAAGTTAAAGACGGCATAGACAAGGGGGATGGCGAGCAATGTGACGCCCACGTTCTGCGCTCGCAGAATGAGAAAAGCGTCAGACGAGTTGCCAATAGCAAAAATGGTGATGATGACCAGAAAAACGTAGAACTGTGAGGGGATAGCGCCGTGGTTTGGTTCGGCGCGTTTTGCGCGCGGAATACTTGACGCCTCCTTAACCTTCCAGACCAGGATGCCGAGTGTGAAGACGAGCGGGATAGCGGAGAGGAGCAAGATGAGGTGATATTTGTATTCGTGATCTTGGAAAATGTATAAAAGGGCAAAGAGGAGGAGCGGGCCGGCCACAGAACCCAGCGTGTCGAGCATTCTGGCGATGCCAAAGCTCTTGCCACGAGAAGTAGACACGCTTGATGAAGCAATAAGTGCGTCCTTGGGCGAGTCCTTAATCCCTTTGCCAGCACCGTCTAGAAAGCGCAGGCCGAGGACTGCCACACCGCCCGTGACGAACGCAAGTAGTGGCCGAGCCACCATTGAGAAAAAGTAGCCGGCAAAGATAATCGGTTTTTTCTTGCCGTATTTATCCGTCAGATAGCCGGCCAGCAGGCGGAAGATGCTCGCCCCAGCGGTGACCAGGCCCTCAGACAGGCCAATGAGCGCGGCGTCCAGGTGCAAGATGTTCTTGAGGTACAACGGCAGGATCGGCACAAAAATATCCTGGCTAATACCGCCAAAAAAACTGAGGAGGCCAATGAAGAAGACGTTCATACTTTCGTTCATGATAGCAGAATGCTAAACTGCTCCCGTATGAAAGGCTATCGCCCCAACGCAGGCATCATTGTGACGGACGGCAAAGGCCATGTGCTCATGTGCGAGCGCACGGATTTGAAATATGAGGGGACATGGCAGACACCCCAGGGCGGGATTGATCCCGGGGAGACGGGGAGAGATACGGCGGTGCGCGAGCTTGGCGAGGAACTCGGCCTGGCGCCGGAAGAATTCGATATTCTGGCGGAATCAACGCAGAAGTTTCGTTACGAGTGGCCGGAAAGCTATCAGATGATGAATCCATTACGAGAGTTTCGGGGCCAAGAACAGCAGTTTTTCCTAGCGCAAGTCCATCCGGGCGTGGAGTTTTATCTTGATTCTGCTGGTCATGGGGAATTCAGACGGGTAATGTGGGGGAGCCCGCAGGACTTGCTCAGCAAATGCTGGGAACCCAAGCGTCCGGGGCTTGAGTCTGCTATGAAAGAGTTTGGCCTTTTATGAAAAAAACTACGCCAAAGAAGATTGTCATCATTGGGGGAGGAACTGGCACGGCCACCGTCCTCAAAGGACTGCGCCAGTATCCGCTTGAGCTTTCAGCCGTGGTTTCAATGGCTGATGACGGCGGTTCGACGGGAATCCTTCGGCGCGAGCTTGGCATTTTACCGGTTGGGGATATTCGCCAATGCCTGCTCGCGCTTTCAGACGCCGAGGATTCCGTGAAGGAACTATTCGGTTATCGCTTCGCCGAGGGGAGTCTCTCAGGACACAGCGCGGGCAATCTTCTCCTCGCCGCGCTCGTGAAATCTACGGGGGATTTCGAGGAAGCATTGGCCGTTGCCTCGAGAATGCTCGACATAAAGGGCGAAGTCATTCCCGTAACGCTCGATTTGACCACGCTCGGCGTTATTCATGGGAGTGATCGAGTGAAAGTGATGGGCGAGCATGTGATTGATGACGGACTCGTGCTCAACCAACCGCGAGAATTCTTCCTTGAGCCCCGCGCGCAGATCAGCAGTCGAGCTCGAACCGCCATCCTCGACGCCGATGTGATCGTGATCGGCCCCGGCTCGCTCGCCACCTCGCTCATACCAGCACTCATTGTAGAGGGAGTGCGCAAGGCGATTGGCGAGTCTAAGGCGAAGATCATCTATAACGTAAACCTCGCCCCAACGCCGGGGCAGACGGAGGGGTTCTCGGTAGCCGATTACGTGAAAGAGATCGAGTCATACTTGCCCCGCAAGATAGATTTTGTGACGAGCGGGGACGCGCTCAGGGATCCCTCGAAAGTAGAGAAAAAGGCTGGCGATCTCCTTGTCAGAAGCAGTGTTCGGCATAATCCGGAGGCGCTTGGCCGGGTCATTATGGAATATATTGAGGCGCTATGAAGATTTTTATTGATTTTGACCACACGCTAACCCGGGGCCGGGAGTTTGGGGATGCCATTTTGGGCGAACTGGGCGGGGAGTCAGCGGAAATTTTGCGCACCGCGCTTCGGGATTTTAGGCAAACGCATGATTTTACGTTGGAAGCCGTTTCTCAGCTCTTTGAACAGTTCGGCTTTCCGCCTGAGCGAACGATCAGTATGTATGAAGCGTATGCCAAGCGGATGGAGGAGTTTTTGGCGCCAGATGCCCATGAATTTCTGTCCGCTTTGAAGGCATTGGGCCACGAGCTGATACTCCTCACGCGTTCTCCTGACGTGGAAACATGGCAACGGCCAAAGGTGCTGGCGTCAGGGCTGAGTGAATATTTTACTGGCATTGAGATTACGAGCGGAGCAAAAGTGGACGTGATAGAGATGCTCGGCCACCAAGAGCCGTTTATATTTATTGATGATCTCCCAAAGGAAACGGAAGAAATGCAAGCACGTTTTCCGGTGGCGCTTTGTATTACGCATGAAAAAGGCGCCCCGCTCATGGAGCATCTTTTCACTATTGCCGGTTTTGCTAATCGTGACGAGCTAAAAACGCTTCCGTTGCCGATTAATACCGCGATCAACATCGGAAATCTTTCACTCGAGGACGGCGAACAGCTGGCCGTAACGTTTGGCCTCGACAAAAAAGCAGTCGACGCTTTCAAAAAGCGTTCGTGTGATGAAACGGATGAAGAGCTCATGCGTTTTACGAGTGATCACGAGCGGATTTGCCTTGGTTCGTATGAAACTTGGTATGCCAAGGAGCGCTACCCGTTTGGCCTCATGAGCAAGTCCGGCGAACTGGCCGGCATTGCCTGGTTTGGCCCAAAGGCGTTTCCCTCGATTGAAAAAGCGGGGTTTCAAACCCCGCCCATGACCGCGAACGCCGAGTGGCATACCTTTGCTGTCCGCATGTATAACCCGTATCGCGGAAAACGGCTGGCTTTCCCCTTTGCTTCCTTTGTTTTTAAGGCTTACAATACCTTTCTTCCTCCGCATCCGCTTTGGCTTGATACAAGTCCGGAAAACGCTGGCGCCATTCGGTTATACTCAAAGCTAGGATTCATCGAGCATGGACATCGAGAGGATGGCCGAGTAGTCATGATCCGCCCGTAACTATGCCTCGCGTTAAACTGACCGAATTTCGGGCGAAGAAGCTCATCCTCGGCAACACCTACGCCGGTGTTTCTTTTTGTGGTGTGGTGCGTTCTCCCTCTTTCCAAGAGGGCGTCAGTACGGGTGGGCGTTCCCCCTCTTTCCAAGAGGGTGTCAGGACGGATGGGCGCTCCCCCTCTTTCCAAGAGGGGGCTACGGGGGAGTCGGTGGTGCGTTGGGTGGTCAAAGTCGATCAAGGTATCAAAAAGCGCTTCAAGCAAGGCCTCGTCAAAGTGAATATCTCGGCGGACGAGATTTTGAGCGCTGTCGAGCCTTGGAAGGCAAAGGGCTTCTCGCAATTCATTGCCGAGCCGTTTGTCGAGCACTCGGCGAACGAGGAACAGTATCTTTCGCTTGAGCGCGTGCGTGAGGGGGTTCGCATTTTGCATACCGCCGAGGGCGGAGTTGATATTGAGGCGCATCCGGAAGCTGTCCGATCATATGTCGTCGAAAATGCGGGCGAGATTTCATTGATCGCTAAAGAGACGAAGATTCCGCAGGCATTCCTTGAACAGTTAATTTCAACTTTTAACGATAAGATGTTTGCATTTCTTGAGATCAATCCGCTTGTGATCAAGGGTGATCGAGTCTATTTGCTCGACGCTGCCGTGCTCGTGGACAGCGCAGGAATCTTCTTTGTGCACGGCGCGTGGACGGCGAGTGATCTTGTTCTGCCCACCGCCAAGCATCCGGCTGAAGCGCGGGTCGAGGAATTAGCGAAAACCACTCCCGCCTCGCTCAAATTGTCCGTGCTGAATCCTGACGGAGCATTGTTTTTCTTGTTGTCTGGCGGTGGGGGATCAATCGTGATCGCAGATACCGTCATGAACAAAAGCGGGGTTTCAAACCCCGCCCACGGCGCGGGCCAACTGATCGGCAACTACGGCGAGTACAGCGGAGGGCCCACGCGCGAAGAGACGTTTTTGTACACTCGCGAGGTACTCGGTTTGTTGCTCGGATCGAGCGCGCCGAAGAAGGCGCTCATAATTGCCGGGGGAGTGGCAAACTTTACGGATGTGAAGCGGACGTTTGCAGGCATCATTGACGCGTTGACCGAGCGCTCAGCCGAACTCCGTAAGCAGGGCGTTAAGGTGTTTGTGCGCCGGGGCGGACCGAATGAACAGGCGGGACTGGCCATGATGCGTGAGTTCCTGACCGCCGAGGGATTGCTCGGTGCCGTTTATGGATCAGAGGCGGTGATGACTAAGGCGGTAGAAGACGCCATAGCTTTTGTAAAAGTATGAACGTCATTGAAACCATAAGAACGGGGCAGGATGGTATTCTCGTCCTTGGCAACCATCCAGAAATCGTGCAATCCATTTTGGATTTTGATTATTTGTCGGGCAAGGCTCATCCCTCGATTTTGGGGATTGTGACTCAGAACCGAAAGGCCTTAAAATGTTTTTTTGGCGCGCGGGAGATGCTGGTTCCGTGTTTTAAGAGCGTTAATGCGGTGCCGAAAGTGATCGGCGAGAATGTGCGCTGGATGCTGAACGCGCAGTCTGGCCGGCGCGCGTATGACTCGACCGTTTCGTTTTTCGAGGCCTTTCCGAAGGCACTCGGCGGGCACATTTTTGCGGAGAATATGCCGGAGATCCACGCGACCGAGCTGATTCGCCGTTATGGATTCTCGAAACTCATCGCTGGGCCATCCGGCGTTGGTCTCCTCGTCCCTGGCCATCTCAAACTTGGCGCCAGCGGGGGAGTGGGCGTGCCCCAGCTTGTGCAGGGGAAACTAGCGAATCCTGGCTCGGTCGCCGTTGTCTCGACATCTGGCGGAATGACGAACGAGTTGATTGTGGCCGTGGCGAATGCGGGCAAGGGGACCTCGTTTTCCGTTTCTATCGGCGGGGATAGGTTTCCGATCACTTCGCTAACTGATGTGTTGATGCTGGCGGAGGGAGACGCGCAGACAGAAGCGATCGTCTATTTCGGCGAGCTTGGCGGAGCGGACGAGTATGAGATTGTGAAATTACTCGACGAGAAAAAGCTGACGAAGCCAATCATTTGTTATATTGCCGGGATCATTGACGAAGCTTTTGATCAGCACATGCAGTTTGGCCACGCCAAGGCACTGGTAGCGCATAAAGATGAGAGCGCTCGAGCGAAAAGAGTTGCGCTCGCAAAAGCCGGAGCCATTGCCCCGGAGACGTTCCCTGAGTTTCTCTCGGTCATCCCAAGCATCAATATCATCTCGAGCGGAGCGAGAGATTTGATTGGCCAATCAGATCCTTCGCCTGTCAAACAAGCTCAGGATGACGCTTACATTAAACCCCTTATGGAAAGACAAAAAAGTATTCTCTCGACACGAAAAATTGTTGACCTAGAATCCGTTCCGCAGTACGTCAAAGACGGCAAGCTGGCTAAACCGCGGGCGAATGCGTTCGCCTCGGCTTCTCTGCGAGCACTGCTCGGTCGTGAACCTTCAGCCCTAGTTTCGGCCTTTGTTGAGAACATTTTCGAGTTATTGATCGATCACGGCGGGAACGTTTCCGGCGCGGTGAACACCATGATTACCGCCAGGGCCGGCAAAGATCTCGTCTCCTCGCTCGCCTCAGGCTTGTTAACGATCGGTCCGCGTTTTGGTGGGGCGGTCAATGATTCAGCCAAGACCTGGATGCAGGGCGTAGTGTCAAAAAAGTCCGCCTCTGACTTTGTTGAGGAGAAAACCAAAGCTGGCGATCTGCTCGCGGGCATTGGACATAGAAAATATCGTGTAGGCATTCCTGATCCACGCGTAGCTTCCTTGTCCGAGTTTGCTTCGCTCCTTTCAAGTCATCCGCATTACGATTTCGCGCGAGCAGTCGAGGCAGTGACCACGAGCAAGAATGGCAACCTCATCTTGAACGTGGACGGCGTCATGGCTTCGCTCCTCCTAGACATTCTTGCCGAGTCCGATAAATTCTCGCCCGAAGAACTTCAAGAACTGGTTGACGCTGAATTCTTTAACGCCCTCTTTGTCATCCCCCGCACCGTTGGCTTCATTTCACACTTTATCGAACAGAAGAGGAACGACGAGGGACTATTCCGCTTGCCGGACGAGCTGTTGTTTGAGAGATAGTACTTTCTCCATCCCGAGCCATGCGAGGGATCCGACTTTCCCTGCGAGAAGTGGGGGGGGGGCGGATAAGGGCGCATTAGCGCGAGATCTCGAGAATCCCCGTTGGCACCCCGAGCGTCTCAAGCATTTGCTTCGCCTTCTCCTCGCTGGCCGGCATCATTTGGCGTTTTTGGAGGTAGAGCGGTTCGAATTTGAGCGTCAGTTTGTCAGCCTCGACGGTTAAGCGGACAGCCAGCCCGCTTTTTGTAGCTTCCGAGAAATCTTGATCGAACAAGAAATTGCCGAGCGAATAGACGATCGGGACATTTTTGTATGTTTCGACGGTTTCAATGACATGCGGATGTCCGCCAATGACGGCGTCTGCGCCAGCGTCAACAAATTGATGCCCCGCAAAGATCTGTGAGCTGGACGGATTGTGCTGATACTCCACGCCCCAGTGAGGCATAACGATCACGAAATTGCCGGCGGATTTTTCAAGTTTGATGGCCTCGACAATGCCAGCGGTTGTTTCGTTAAAAGCGTGGTAGCCAATAAAGGCAAAAGTTATTCCGTTCACGGTTTTGTGGGCTACAAACTTTCCGCCTTCCCACGCATCGCCAAACGGAGTCATGCCGGCGTTCGTGATTGTTGTCCTGGTGAGCTCCGCGGTTGCCCGGCCATAATCATCAGCATGATTGTTCGACAATGAAAGCAAGTCGAATCCTTGGGTGGCGAGCATTGAAACATTGCCGGGCGTGGTGTCAAAGTTCATGACGTTTGTTCCTTCGATGTTTTCTTTTTCGCGTACTGTTCCCTCAAAATTACCGATAAGCAGGTCACTATTTGAAAGCAAATCTCCAACCTTCGCAAACGGATATTCGGTGCCGTAAAGTTTTATGTATTGCTCCACGTTTCTTGCGAGCATAATGTCGCCCACGAATTCAAGAGTCGTGCTCGAGTCGTTCGGTGAGGGCACGATATCCGCCGTAGGGGTCGATCCATGTATCGACCCCGCAGTGACGATGCGATCTCCCGCCATGGTCAGATGCGCCCTTCGAGAGATTTCGATGGACGAATTTGCTTTAGAAAACGGCGATACCACAAGAAATCCGATGAGAACGGTGAGTCCAAGCGCGGTTAACAGTATGGCGAGTTTTGGGGTCATGAACGCATAATCTTACTCTGTTGGCTCGATAAATTCAAGACTCTTCACGAGTTTTTCGATATTCGTTGAAGCGTTTTCAAAATTAACGTCGTCGGCCAGCCGTTCGTCAGACACGATGATGTTGTCAAAAAGTGTGCCGGTGTGGGGGAGAAGGTAAACGTTGGCGGATGATGAGCTGACGCTCAATTTTGCTACGGCATTTTTGTCGCTTGTGGCGATACTTTCGCAGGGAGCAGAGCTGATGAGCACTTTGAGGTTTGTTGGCAGTTCAGACGAAGGTTTTTTTGCGAATGAACAAACGTCAGAAATGTTTTGCCAGTTTGGCCCGGCATCGTAATACCAGCCAAGGTCGCCCCAGTATGCATTCCGTCCTTCAGGTTTTTCCCTCGACAAATCCATGAACACTTGGCGCGAATTATCGCCGGAGTTCATCGCAGTTTTCGGTAAGAACGTAAGGAAAAGCCGAGCGCCGTAATGTTCGACCTGGACGGTTCCAAAACTTTTTGGGAATCCAAATCGCAGGCCAAGTTTGGCATTTTCATAAAGCATCGCTTCCGTTCCGGGTAGTTCGTGGCTTTTACCGGTATTGAAGTCGAGTACTTCCGCAGGCAATGGCACCGGATTCCTGGTGGTCGTCTTCGGGTTAAGGCTGGTCATAATCAGCAGAGCCACCCCGGCCAAAACGCCAATAATACCGATCACAAGCGAATAGCGTTGCATATGTTTGCAGTATAACAAAAATACCTCGTTTCCGAGATATTTTTGTGGAGCGGCGGACCGGGGTCGAACCGGCGACCTTCTCCTTGGCAAGGAGACGTTCTACCACTGAACTACCGCCGCAATTCGGTCAAAACTTTATCACGCGGGAGTTTGACCGTCAAACAGTGGGAATCTTAGCGGCTATACGCTCTTCGTGCTATGGGCTGTCTGCCTACCAGCTGGTCAACTATTTCTCTAGTTTCAACGGTTGTTTGAGAAACGGTGTGCAGGATGTGTTCGTGGATGCTCAGCGCCTCCCTCGTTTCTTTTCGAAAGTCGCGGAGTTCTTGCATGATGGCATTTTGACTATTTTGTAGTGCGTCCAGGGCGGTTTCGGTTGTTTGTTTTTTCATATTTTTGTCTCGATGATTATTTCGAGTATAGCACCTTGAAGGGGCCGGGCAACCGGCCCCCTTCTTGTGCAAAAAGCGTTATGCCGCTATCGGTTCGGCGGTTGGTTTTCCTTCTCCGCGCATCTGTTTGCGCAACCAGGAGATGCCGGAATTATTTCCACGAATGTACTGCTCCTTGGAGATCTGGAAGACGAAGTTGTAGATTTCATGACTGATATCTTCCGGCATGTCGAATTTTGACATGAGGGTGTTGAAACGATCTTCTAAAACTTCGAACCACGGCTTCTTGTTTGTCTTGTCCATATTGTTGATGTAGGGGCCGATTTATATATCGGCCCAGATTATGATTATTTCATTTACGTAACGAACGGTAACGTGATCCCCTTAGCCTTGGCCAACCAATAGCCAAGCGCCCCCAAACTGGTAGTGAGTAACCCGCCTCCCACCCACGGAATTTGTTTCGTGGGCGGGGGAGCGATGAGATTGTGATTCCTCTCCCCGCTAGGGGAGGAAGTAGGTAGGGGGGTTGTCATATCTGCCGTAGGGGTCGATCCATGTATCGACCCCGTAAGCACGCTCATCCCCTTCGTCTCCGTTATGGCGAGCGTCCACGCTCCGCTCTTCACTCGCGCCACGCCCGTCACTGCAATACGGTCGCCGAAGGCCAGGTCAGCAAAGTTGATGGCCACATGCGGAGCAGATGCTATGGCAAGGGTGTCGCCATTTTCGAGTTCCACCGTTACTCCGCCTTTGGCCATGTCCGTGACCGAGCCTTCCAGACTGAAGTATCCGCCTTGGACAGCTTCGTCGAGTGAGTTAAGCGAGTCTGGCGCCAGCGCGTCCTGGCCGGTTGTTTTAATGTCCAACCGTTTGCTTATCTTGAGACGCACATAGCCGTCTTTTTGTTGAACCACGCCGGTAACCTGCACGTGTGCCATGTATTTCAGCTTTGGCCAGTCGGCTTTGTTGAAATACACTTCAAGTCCATTTAGATACATCAGCTGTTTGCCGAATACTCCCGGCAGGCCAACCACTACGCCATCAACGGTCACAATTTCTCCATCCGGGACATCGCCGAGTTCTGAGACGTCGAGTACCGTCAGGGTGGTTCCTCTCCCCGTGAGGGGAGAGGCTAGGTGAGGGGTAGCGGTGGCCGGGGGCAGGGGGGAGGCTACGCTGTCCGCCACCGTTGTTGCGAGCTCCAGCCGAACAGGGCTTGGGGCGGGGGCATCAGGGTTAGTTCCTTGAGCTTGGTCTTGAACGGCCGGATCAGGGTTGATAACGGCAGGAGTGTTGATTGTCGTCTCATATGTTGTATTCGTTGTGTCGTAGGGGTCGATCCATGTATCGACCCTCGTATTAATGGCGAGCGGAGTGGGATCAGATTCAATCCACGTTCCGTCGGGTTGTTTAGCGAGTGATTTTCCTTTTTTCGGCGCCGTTTTGCCGGTGTACGATATCGCGTCAATCGTTGCTCCGGTTCCATCGAACAGGAAGATTGAGTCGCCATCGTTATTGAGTTTGCCCTTCGGGTTTTGTAGGACAAAGAAGGCGTGCGCCGGCAGAATCTGATCGGGCAACGGAGTTTTACTTGTCGTCGCATCTTTAACCGTCCACCCGCCGAGAGAGATTTCGTCTTCGGTTGTGTTGAGAAGCTCAATCCATTCCACACCATCGGCCGGATCAGATACGAATTCATTGATGAGGACGGAGCCAGTGGGATACGGGATTGGCCCGGGTGCCACGGGCGGTACCACGGGCGCGGTTGATGGCGCGGGCGTTAGGGTGGTCAATGGGGGTGCCGTAGGGGTCGATCCATGTATCGACCCCGCCTCGGTAGGCGTGATGATCGGCGCGGGCGCCTCAATCGGCAATGGCTCGATGACCGTGATTGGCGCAACGGGTTCTGGTTCAGGTTCCGGTGCAACTGGTTCCGGTGCCGGCAATGGGGCCGTCTGCACCGGACACAGCAGGCACGGATCCCCGGCGTCATCCCCTCCTTGTGAGGGAGGCTCGCCCGTAGGTTGCGAAGTTACGCCCGAGGAGGGCAGAGGGATGGAGGGGGCCAAGGGGGTGGCTACGTCTCCACCGGTCCCAGCGCTTTCGACGGTTTCGACGATCGCGGTTTCGGATGCGTCTTCTGCTCTCGCGGGTAGAGGAGACACAAAGGGCAAGAGGGTGAGGATTCCCAAGAGTCCATAGTACATAGTGTTTAATTGTTAAGGATCAGCAAACCGGATTCAACAAACGCGCGTTCAAACAACAAACCCCACAGCTATCCTTCGGGGAAAGGAAGCCATGGGGAGTTTGTTTGTACATTCATTGCAACATATCTCCGGAGCTGTTCGAGTGTGGGGTGGGGATAACTAAAAACAACGGCTCTGCGCCGATGTTTTATGAATATTTCTTTTTGGTGGGCGAGGAGGGACTTGAACCCTCACGGCCGAAGCCACATGCTCCTAAGGCATGCGTGTATGCCAATTTCACCACTCGCCCATAAAGAAAACCTGCTTCAATTTAGCAAAATACCGCGGACTTTGCAATAAATTACCCAGCGGGTGCTAGAATGTTCCCGTATGCTGTCTTCTTTTCTCATCACCGCCCTGCTTTCAACACAACTATCCGGCAGAATTCTTTTGGCAGTGGAGTCTCATGGGGAGGCTTGGTATGTAAACCCCGTTGATCATCTGCGCTACTCGCTCGGCTCGCCGGATGACGCCTGGAACCTGATGCGCGGTTTGGCCCTTGGGATTTCGAATGCCAACCTTGCTAGGCCACTCCCTACTGAACTTTCCGGTCGGATTCTGCTTGCTGTTGAGGACCACGGCAAGGCGTTTTACGTAAACCCGCTGACCATGAAGCTATATTATCTTGGCCGACCCGCAGACGCTTTTCGTATCATGTCCGAACTCGGCCTTGGCATTACAAATGTGGATTTGTCTAAAATCCCTTCTTCAAATATCGTTCCCCTTCCATCCTCTCTCTCCTCTCCCTCCCCTGTCGTCCTCTTCACTTCTCAGGCTCCCTTTGGCGAATGGTCAGACCCTCGCCAGCAGGATGGCTGTGAGGAGGCTTCAGTCTTCATGGCGGTGAAGTGGGCGCTTAGCCAAACCTTTACGCCGGATGAGGCTAAAACGGCGATTATAGGAATGTCTGATTGGGAGAAGATCACCTTTGGTTCATTCATGGACACCTCTATAGATGACACCGCGGACAGACTGCTACGGCAGTATTTGAATTTCACAAATTTCGAGGTGAAGAAGAATATCGGCCCCGCAGACATTCGGGCAGAGCTCGCGCTTGGCCGAGTGGTGATCATTCCGATCGACGGTACCAAACTGAACAACTCGAATTTTACTGACGGCGGACCCCTGCGCCACATGCTCGTCGTGACAGGTTTTGATGAAGCTTCAAGCGAGTTCATCACGAATGATCCTGGCACCAGAATGGGGGAGGGCTACCGGTATTCCTCGTCCACCATTGCCTCCGCGCTTCGTGATTATCCCTCAGGCGATCATTCGCAGATAACCTCGCTACCCACGGCCTTTATTGCCGTTCGGAAGAAATAAGGTAGAATACGCTCCAAGGAGTAATTTATTTTTTCTATGGTAGATCAATACACGACCGTCACCACCAAAGGCTACGGCTCACGCATTATGGAATCTATTCAGGGAGTCGTCATCGGCTTCTTGCTTTTCATCGTGTCATTTGGTGTTTTGTACTGGAATGAAGGCCGGGTTGATTTGTCGAGTATTGCCAAGAAGTCCGTTGAAATCAGCGGAACAGAGTTGGCGAGCGGTCAGGATGGATCCTTTGTCTCGGCCAGCGGGACGGTGATGAGTGACGAAGTGCTTGGTGATGGCGACATGCTGAAGCCGGGCAAGTACTTGTCCGTAGAACGCAACGTAGAAATGTATGCTTGGGTTGAGAAGAAAGATACGCAGACAAAGAGCAACACGGGCGGATCGGAAACAACCACCACTACATATTCTTACGCGCAGGAGTGGACCAGTAAGCCCGCGGCTTCCGGCTCTTTCCACGTGCCAGAAGGCCACACTAATCCAAGTTTGGCCGTGCAGGATGTGAATGTAAAAGTGAGCGCGCTTAAGGTTGGGGTGTATTCCGTGGACGGCAAAACCGTTTCCTTGCCGGGCGGGGAGAAGCTTTCATTGACGCCGGATATGCTGGCCTTGCCGGTGACGGCAAAGATTTCCGCTGACGCCGTTTATCTGAACAATGCGAATCCGACCTCGCCGATTGTGGGCGATGTCCGTGAGTCCTACTCAGCTTTGGCTTCCGGTTTTGATGGCACCGTCTTCGGTGAGCTTCATGGAAGCAAAATCACCAAGTACACGGACGCCAAGGGCAATGAGCTGTACCGCGTCTTTACGGGTGGCCGCGCAGCTGCCCTGGCCACTATGCACGGTGAGTTTGTCATGATGCTCTGGATCTTCCGCTTGGTTGGCTTCTTCATGATGTGGGGTGGTTTGTCCATGATTCTGGCGCCGGTGGCCATCATCTTGGACTTCTTCCCGATCCTTGGTTCCCTGGGCAAAATGGCCATCAGCATCATCACGCTGGCAGTCGCCTTGCCACTCGCCATAATTACGATCATTGTCTCGGCAGTTTTACACTCGATTATCGCTCTTCTGATCGTCCTCGCCGCCTCCTTGGCTGGCGTGGGTTACCTGATTTATAAGAACAAAGATAAGGTGAAGATGCCAAAAATGCCTTCCATGGGTGATGTGGCAGGAAAGATGATGGGGAAATAACTGAAGAACAGATTTACACAGATCTCTAAAAGCGCGACAGATGAGACACAGATTAACCCCTGTGTCTCTTCTTATTTGTGTAAAATCTGTTGACCTGCTTTAATCTGTGTAAATTTACCTTGATATGAGAGTAATACTTATCCACGGCTATAAGGCCACCCCAGACTCAAACTTTTGGCCTTGGCTTAAGCGCGAGTTGATTGACCGTCGTTTTGAGGTCGTCATGCCAGAGTTGCCGAATCCCGCCGAACCGGATAGGGACGCCTGGACAAAAGCCGTGCTTGATTCCGTGGGTCCGCTTAAGGATACGGATATCATCATTGGTCATTCCCTCGGTGGTGCTACGGCTTTGCGGTTTCTCGAGGCCGCCGAAGCCAGAACCACGCCTCACGCCTGCATTCTTATTTCTACCCCTTGGATGATTAAGGACGAGCGTTTCCGCAGTTTCTTTCTGACAGAACTCGATCATGATGTGCTCATGTGGCGCGCCAGCAAGTTTGTGGTCATTCACGCCAAGGACGACCCGGTCATTCCCTTTGAGCATGCTGAACGTTATGCCGAAGTTTTCCACGCCAAACTCGTCGCTCCCGAAACCGGCAGACATTTTGATGGTCCTGAATATCCCATCATCCTCGACACTATTCTCAGCATTGCTGAAGAGCCCGTTGAGTACGCGCCAGGCATGTCCTTGAGCGATGAATTTGCGGAACTCATTAAATAAGAGTTATTCACAGGTTGTTGACTCCGGCCCATTCCGTATGTTGTAATGGATTTACCTGCTGGAGAAATCCATCGCTGGGTGATACAAAAGCAAACTCCCCTTTATTGGCGGGGTTTGTATTTGTTTTTATGGCAGATTCAAAGATTACGTGTACAATAAGATCATTCTATGAAAACCTCAAAACTTCTCATTGGTGCCAGTGCGGTAGCTGTGCTCCTTGGTGCCGGTTGTATCCCAAGCCCGAAGAATCTGATTGAGAACGCCGTTGAGAGTAAAATCAACGCTGAACTTGGCGGGAACGGCGCTGTTGAGATCAAAGACAACGGCATTACGATTAAGGATAAAGAAAACGGCGGGACCACAAGTTTCGGTGAGGACATGAAATTGCCGGATGACTTTCCAAAGGATGTGGTCATTATGGCTAATGCGGTTATTTCCGGCTCATCCACCAGTAAGGATGGCGGTTGGGTGTTGTACTCCGTTTCAAAGAGTCCAGCGGAGGTGATCGCTTGGTACAAAGACCAGCTCACGGCCTCGGGTTGGGATAAATACGGTTCTACTTCCACAACAGGAGAGGAAACGGGCGCGTTTACAAAAGGCGATGCCTGGATGAACGTAGTTGCCAGCGCGGGAGATGATGGAAAAACGGACGTGACCGTCACAAGAGCTACGCAGACTCAGTAAGAAAGGGCAAGTTGCAAAAAACCGACCGTTGTGGCCGGTTTTTTGATTGTGTAGAAAAGTAATCAACAGGATAGATAGCGTATTGTTGCTTATGTTAGCAAAGCATTGTAACTTATCCACAGTAGTGTGGATAATATTTCTCCATATGTCAGATTCCGTATATTTTAACGCTGAGCTCAAGGAGCTTGCAGAAGCACTGAAAATGCTAGGGGCAACCCAAAACGCGGTTGCTTTGTACATGGCGAGTTTTACTACCGGACGTACGACGGTGGGGAAGCTGGCCAGTATCTGCCAGATGGATCGTTCCTCGGCCTATATTGCGGTCGAGCAGTTGCGAGAGCTTGGTGTGCTTGAGACTGACGAGACTTCGGCTAGAAAAACCATTCTCGCCAGGCCACCAAAGGCTGTTCTTTCGCGCTTGCGAACGGAGATGCGTCGATTGCGTCGTCAGCACGATACGATTGAAGAATCGCTTCCCGGCCTTCTCGCCTCTTATGTAGCTCACGAGTCGAAACCGACCTTGCAGTTCTTTTCGGGCATCGAAGGTCTCCATCAGATTGCTGACGATGTACTCGAATACGGGAAGGAGGAGGTTCTCTTGTATACGAACCAGGCAACGGAAGAAAATGTTTTTAGCGAGGCTGATCACAAAGAGTTTATTGCCGAGCGTTTGCGTCGAGGGCTCTCGATCCGTGTGTTAGCGGCCGATGTACCTGAGTCGTACGAGCTTCAGAGGCGCGACAAACAGTGTCGTCGAGAGACGAGAATTGTTGATGGTGAGCCGTTTACCAGCGAAACGTATATCTATGCAGATAAAGTGGCCATGCTCAGCTTTGATAAAGAAATCATTGGTTTTGTTGTTCGCTCGAAAGACTTCGCTCAAGCCCAGCGCTGGATGTTTGAACAAATCTGGGAAAAACACGGAGGAAAAAATGCCTAAACCAGTTTTTGTCCCGCAAGTTGAACCGCGTGAGAGCGTCGAGGAACAACTCGAAAACCGTAAAGAGGAGGATCTGAACCTCCCGCACTGGAATTGGTGCGCTATCTGTTGTGTCCGCATGATCGTTCTCGGTCTCGGGTTCGAGGTTCCGGACATGATCGACATGTATAACACGGCCACCGAGAAATACGGTGTCTACAGGCTCGTCGACGGGCGGATTATCGGCGCGTATCACCGTGAGCTAGCAAGCTATGTAAAGGGCGAGTTCGGCCTCAAGGCCCGCGCTCTGCGTCGGCAATCGACTGACAACGTCGCGAGGTGGATCAGCCGAGGCTATTACTTCATCGCCTCGGTCAGCTCAGACATCCGTAAGACCGGCGCCGAGGTTCCAATCCGGCAGAACGGCCACCTCGTGCTCGTGTATGACGTCCTTGAGACATCCGAGGGACGATTCTTCATTCTCCACAACTCAGCGGGGTTTTCTCGAACGAACACCCAGTCTGAAGTCCTTGTCTCTGAAAACCGCTTCGCGCAGTGCTTCTCAGGGAACGGCCTCATCATTTCTGGCGATCATTCGTGATTGCCGTGCTTACTATCGTGAACCTTATTTATGACCAAGAAACGCCTTGCCATTTTAACTGGCGGGACAAGCGCTGAGCGTGACATTGCTCTGGCGTCCGCAAAAACAGTCGCTGATCTGCTTGCCGAACGGTATGACATAACCAAGTTCGATTTTCCAAGTGAGATTGACGCATTCCTAGCGCAACGAGATACCTTCGATGTCGCAATCCCCATCTTCCACGGTAAGGGCGGGGAAGACGGAACCGTGCAGGGCTTCTTGAAAACGCTCGGCGTGCCATTTCTATTCTCGGACGTCACCGCACATGCCATTGGCATGGACAAGACCTTGGCGAAAACCGTTGTGTCTACCGTCGGTCTTCATACGCCGAGCTCGATCGTTCTGACTCGTGTTGAGTTCCTTCAGGGTGGCTCCCCCTCTTTCCAAGAGGGGGCCAGGGGGAGTCTCGGGATGGTCAGGGTGGTCAAGCCTCTGGATTCCGGCAGTACCCTCGGCATCACCATCGTCCGCTCTTCCAACGACCTACAGTCAGCCCTCGAAAACGCTTTTAAGCATTCCGATAAAGTGCTCATTGAGGATTTCATTGGAGGCGACGAATTCACCGTGGCTGTGATCGACGAACATGGCGAATCAATCGCCTTGCCCGTGATTCAAATCGTCTCGCCGAACGGGATATACGATCACTCCGCCAAGTACGGCCCACAGCCAGCCGAGAAACTTTGCCCGGCGCCGATTAGCGAAGATCTCACTTTACGCCTTCAAGAATCCGCCGTCACCGCGCACAAAGCCATCGGCGCCAGGCATTTGTCGCGGACAGATTTCATCGTTGACCGAGAGGGGACAATTTGGTTCCTTGAAATCAACACCATTCCCGGCCAATCCGTCTTATTTCCAAAAGCCGTAAAAGCATCAGGCCGTGATTTTGCAGAGATATTTGCCGACTGGATTGAGTCTGTCTACCTTGCCAAATCCTCCTGACTGTAGCCTTTTGCCCTCATGCGCAGATAGAGATCAACATACTGTTTGTAGAGAGCTTCTTTGGACACGTCTGCACCCTGCTCCATGGACGTGCCTCGAATGTCATCAAAGGTGAGCGAGTATCCCGCTTCGAAAAGACATTCATCAAGGTCTGCTACGAGTCTTTGGCGGGTTCGCCGTTCTTCCTCGCTCTGCGCTTCAAGCGTTCGGTTACCGCCCCCGGGAAGCCACAGCGAAAAATTATTGAGGAGGTAGCCAGCTTTTTTCAGGGGATCAAGATTGCCAGTGTATTTTGCTAGGCCTTCTTCTATTGCAGAATCACGTTTATCCGCCGGTAGAAGCTTGAGTTCAACCAGTTTATCAACGTATTTCATTCTCGCCTCGCGTTTATGCGCCAGGAATTGCTCATAGTCCTCATCAAACGCCGGCCCAAAACTTGTCTCTTTTTCTTCTTCTCCTTTTCTCCCTTCGCTTTCTTTCATATACTCGGCATGATACTGGATCCCCCTCGCAATCGTAAACGCCTTCATGGAGTCGGGTTGTTTACATGATGATAGATCTTTTTAGTTGGCTAGTTTATAGTGGGATGTAGAGGTTAAATTAATCAATCACTATGCCAGACTTTGAAGGACGGGGAGATCGATCATCACAGGCCGACACCATTGAAGCCCTGGAGTCCGGACCAATGAGGCACACTTTTGCTCATATTTTTGTTAAGACGGCCGGAGATTTGTGGGGGTTTAATCCGTCATTGAGCCAAGGGTTGAAAAAGAATTGGGAACCTAGAGAAACGGTTGATGGACTGCAGGGCAGGTTTTGGGATTCGTTAACCGCAGGAGTCCCCGCCAGTTCTATTCTGGCGGAGATTGATCGTATCTCCGGGCACCTTTCACCCGAAGACGCAACAACAGTGCGTGAAGCTTTGCGCTTGGCTGAAGATGAATATGATGAAGCGATCAAGAATGATCCTCGCATGAGAAAACCTCCGTCCATTGTCATGCCGGATCCATACAAGCGCGCGTAAACCCACGGTGGATCTGGGGTATTTGTTCGTTCGGTCGAGTTATCAACACGGTCAGGACGATGTTCGTAAGGATATGTTGTAATGGAAATACCTGTTGGAGCAATCCAAAGCAAGGTGACACAAAACACGAACTCCCCATTCATTTGGCGGGTTTGTTTTTGTTTTGTGCCGGAGTGTGGGGGCTCCAAAGACAATAATTAATTGGGTAAAATATGAGAAAGATGACTGGTGCGCGTGAAGTGACGGAAACGCAGTTGATGGGCTGGGCTCATGAGGGAACGGTTGAGAGTGCCAGAAAGATTAAGGAATTCAGGGATACGAACGAGGACGACGAGCTCGAGGCCTATGCCGAGCTGGCGTATGGCGAGGCGATCTATTTCGCTTATTCGCCCGACAATGATGAGGAAGAACGTGATTTTCTGCTCGGTCGCATGATTCACGAGGCCGAAGGGAGAATGTGTGATCTGTTTGTAAAGAAGTTTCCCTTGCAAAGAAAACAGCTTGAGGGAGATATCGAACGCGCGATTCATACAAAACTCATGAAACAGGTGTCGAAGGAAGAGAAAGATGAGTGGCAATATAACTTCAGCGAAGATTACTACACGTGGGAACGCGGGAGACTCCAGATTGTCGAAGACGAAATTGCGTATCTGGAGGTTTGGCTCAAGCAAGCCAAGCAGATGTTTGCGCTTGAGAAATATCGAGATGCACCTCAAGAAGTCTACGAGAATATCCATTCTGATGATGTCATTGATCCGTTTGAGGGGGAAGAAGAGAACTGATGCGACGCGCGACTCCCCCGTAGCCCCCTCTTGGAAAGAGGGGGAGCGCACACCCTGACAGCACGCACCACTATGACGGAAATATTCAACCAAAAATGGAGCCTGGAGAGGCGCAGAGATTTACGAAATGGAATGACCAAACCGGAGATCTTGCTGTGGTTAGCTATCAAGGCAGATCAACTTGGCGTTCGTTTTAGAAGGCAGTACGGAATTGGTCGGTACATAACCGATTTTTATGTCCCGCGATTACGACTCGTGGTTGAATTGGACGGCTCGCAGCATTACACCCCGGAAGGTAGGCGATATGATGAGATTCGAACCAAATCTTTCGAAAGCATCGGCATCCAGGTCATCCGTTTCGCAAACGACGAAGTTTGCAGAAATCTGCACGGCGTTCTTCAGCGTCTCCGCATTGCGATAGCGGACCGTCAGAATGGTCAGGTGCGTTCCCCCTCTTTCCAAGAGGGGGCTACGGGGGAGTCTCAGGGTGGCCCCCGGGGCGACGTAGGGTTATCCGGGTGATCCGGCTGGCGGTTCCTCTCCCGTCTCAGCGGATCGTCATGATCAGTAGTGGTACGTTACCCGCTTCACAATCGTAAACCCCCGATATAATTGTTCCAGGAAAAACACGTGTGCCAAATCATGCGTGGTGGTCATTTGGGAAAGCGAGAGGCAGAGATGCGCTCGCTTTTTCAATTCGTCTGACAGGCCGTGGGGACCGCCCAGGATGAAGACCAGCTTGTCCCCGGCGTCTATATAGGAAGAGAGCTTGCCGGCGAGGGCCTCGGAAGACAATTCCTTGCCTAGGGCGTCGAGCACAATGAGGACAGAGTCTGATGGAATGGCCTCGACCAGTTTTTGTTCATCCTTGAAGGGACGCTCGACATAATCACAGAACTTTCCCAGCCGTTTTTGGAATTCTTCGGCTATTTCCTGAAATGGACCCTTGGGGATAGAGCCAACCGTGAATAAAGAGACTTTGAACATATAGCCTTGATATTAGCGAAAAACAGGCTGTGTATCAAGGGTGGAAAAGTGGGGGAAGTCCAATCTTGACAGTACTTTCCGCCTTAGGTACTATTCCGCGGCTGTTCGTTCACAACTAAAGACGTCGCGATACAATAAACATAGAAGAGAAGTTTAATGTACTCACTGGCAACAATTATTCTGATTGTTCGTAGCCAGTGGGTGGAGAGTATAAGGGTGTAGAGGTGGATGGCTTGACTGATGATGCCGATGAAGGACGTAGCAGCCTGCGAAAAGTCTTGGGAAGGTGGCAAGCAACCGTTGATCCAAGAATGTCCGAATGGGGAAACCCCGTCAGGGGAATGCCTGACGACTGTCATACTGAATACATAGGTATGCAGAGGGAACCTAGGGAAGTGAAACATCTCAGTACCTAGAGGAAAAGAAAAGAAAGGATTCGATCCTCATCCAGTTTCTCGATGCTTCGAGGAACGGGATGATGGACCGCGTTCATATTCCCAGAGTAGTGGCGAGCGAAATGGGAACAGTCTAAACCCGTGCCGTGAAGTCCGCTGATAATTTCCTTCGGGAAAGATAGGCGAGGCGAAAGGTGCCGGCCGTTGCCGCACGGGGGTTGTAAGGAATATTGTTCAGGCCCGGTTGGCCTGGAGCGTCAATGATGTGTACTAGCGGAGCAAGTTGGAAAGCTTGACCAAAGAGGGTGATAGTCCCGTACGCGAAAGCGCTCATCATACGCGAATGTTTTCTTAAGTACGGCGGGACACGAGAAATCCTGTCGGAATCTGCCACGACTATGTGGCAAGACTAAATACATCATCAGATCGATAGTGAACCAGTACCGCGAGGGAAAGCTGAAAAGAACCCCGGAAGGGGAGTGAAATAGAATCTGAAACCCTACACTTACAAGGAGTCAACGTCCGGCGCGCAAGCGTTCGGATTATGGCGTTCCTATTGAAGAATGAGCCAACGACTTTTTGTCTGCCGCTTTAGGTTAAGTCCTTTGGGACGGAGCCATAGTGAAAGCGAGCCTTAATCGGCGCTTGTGGCAGGCAAAAGACCCGAAACCCGGTGACCTAACCATGACCAGGATGAAGTAGCTGTAACAGGCTATGGAGGTCCGAACTCACGTGCTGTGCAAAACACGGGGATGAGTTGTGGTTAGCGGAGAAATTCCAATCGAACCGGGTAATAGCTGGTTCTCCCTGAGATAGCTTTTGGGCTAGCGTCGGTTAATAACTTACTGGAGGTAGAGCACTGATTGGGTCTGTCGTCGCAAGATAGACAACCTAGCCAAACTCCGAATGCCAGTAAGTGTTCCCGGCAGTCAGACCATGGGGGCGAAGCTCCATCGGTCGAGAGGGCAACAGCCCAGATCTCAAGCTAAGGTCCCTAAATTGATATTAAGTGTAAAAGGTGGTGAAGAGACTTATACAACCAGGAGGTTGGCTTAGAAGCAGCCATCCTTTAAAGATAGCGTAACAGCTCACTGGTCAAGTTTCTTTGCGCCGAAAACATACCGGGGCTAAATATCATACCGAAGCTGAGGGTTTCCTGCCTATGGCAGGAAGCGGTAAGGGAGCATTTCCGTTGCGCTGAAGTCGTTGGGTGACCAACGGTGGAGCGACGGGAAGAGAGAATGTTGGCATGAGTAGCAGAAAGACAGGTGAGAATCCTGTCCGCCGAAAATCCAAGGTTTCCACAGCAACGAGAATCGACTGTGGGTTAGTCAGGAGCTAAGGCAAGGCCGAAAGGCGTAGTCGATGCACAGCTGGTTAATATTCCAGCACCAGGTAAAAGTTTCAATGGGCTGACGTGCGCATGAGATTCCCGCGTCCTATGGCTATGACGTTGGGGGTAGGGGGTTGATTGATAGGGAAATCCGTCGATCACAAGACCACTTACCATCGCAACCTTGCAGCAATGCAGGGGAGGGGAGAGCAATGCGGACCAAGAAAAGGCTCTAGAGTTAACTTTTATCTGCCTGTACCGTAAACCGACACAGGTGGGTGAGTGTGAAAACACTCAGGCGTACGAGAGAAACATCGTTCAGGAACTAGGCAAAAAAGTGGCCGTAACTTCGGGATAAGGCCTGGTTTTCCCCGGGAGGGGAAGACCCACAGCGAAAGACGTCAAGCGACTGTTTATCAAAAACACAGGTCCCTGCTAAATCGCAAGATGAAGTATAGGGGCTGATGCCTGGCCAGTGTCCGAACGTTAAAGAAGGGGGTCATGGAGCAATCCAAAAGCCTTCGACTGAAGCGCGGATGAACGCCGGCCGTAACTATAACGGTCCTAAGGTAGCGAAATTCCTTGTCGGGTGAGTTCCGACCTGCACGAATGGCATAACGACTTGACGACTGTCTTAACGATGTACTCGGCGAAATTGCGAGGGGAGTGAAGATGCTCTCTATGTGTAGTTAGACGAAAAGACCCCGTGAAGCTTTACTACTGTTTGCCATTGAGTTTATATTTCGCATGTTCAGAATAGGTGGGAGCCTTCGGGCGCCAGTGAGATACCACCCTTGCGCTTTGTGAATTCTTACCGGTCTCCATGAATCTGGAGACTGAGACAGTGGCTGATAGGTAGTTTGACTGGGGCGGTCGCCTCCCAAAAAGTAACGGAGGCGTTTACAAAGGTTGGCTTAGCCCGGATGGAAATCGGGCCGGACGTGCAAGCGCACAAGCCAGCTTAACTGCAAGGCCGACACGCCGCGCAGATACGAAAGTAGAAGCTAGTGATCCGACCGTGCGATATAGGACGGCGGAAGCTCATCGGATAAAAGCTACTCCGGGGATAACAGGCTAGTCTCCACCAAGCGTCCACAGCGACGTGGAGGTTCGGCACCTCGATGTCGGCTCATCGCATCCTGGGACTGAAGAAGGCCCCAAGGGTTTGGCTGTTCGCCAATTAAAGCGGTACGCGAGCTGGGTTCAGAACGTCGTGAGACAGTTCGGTC